>BNJU01001236.1_pt1 | contig 56484 bp, 78 predicted proteins | sample 8539281 | NCBI WGS metagenome assembly BNJU01 (sample SAMD00202456, study PRJDB9452) | human saliva metagenome | isolation source: human saliva | place: Japan
CGAGCTATTAATGGACTTGAGGTTAGTATCGGAGCTGACATTTGAAAAATGTTAGCTCTGATATAAAAACCACCCTGCCATGCGGGTGGGAAACACTGTTATAAAAAAATCACCTTTCCTAATACAACAAAAGTTGTTCAGCTATATTGCAGAAAAGAAGGTGATTTTATGGCGAAGAAAAGAATATGCATTAGCACATACGAAATGGATGTGTAAATATCATATTGTCTTCACACCGAAGTATAGGCGAAAAATAATATATTATCAATATAAGTCAGATATTCGGGATATTATCAAGCAGCTCTGCGCCTTTAAAGGAGTGGAGATTATAGAAGGGCATTTAATGCCGGACCATGTACACATTCTGGTTAGTATTCCACCTAAGATTAGCGTTTCTTCTTTTTATGGCTATTTAAAGGGAAAAAGTGCCTTAATGATATTTGATAAACACGCAAATCTTAAATACAAATTTGGAAACAGACATTTTTGGGCCGAAGGCTATTATGTCAGTACAGTAGGTTTAAATGAAGCCACAATAAAAAAGTATATCCAAGATCAAGAAAAACACGATATAGCTTTTGGATAAACTAAGTGTTAAAGAATATGAAGACCCTTTAGGGGTTAGAGTGCAGTAGTACCAATACCCCTTTATGGGTAGCGACGAGTCAAACGCAATATGGTTTGAATGGAGCTGTGAAGTGCAAAGCAAACTTCCCATAGCCCGAATGAAAGCCAGCGCCTTTTAGACGCTGGTCAGTAGCAGGGGCTTATAGCTCTGAGCAAACCACCCGTTTGACGGGTGGTAGTGATTTATTAAAACACGCAGTCTTAAGAAATACAATAATGGCTAATAGGACAAAACGGGTTGATGAAAACTGCTCTTCAGCTAGATAAATAAAGGCTGTAGGGCGATTTGAACTTCGGATGAATTGATAAATGTTAACAAAACACGTATTATAGACCAAGGGATCAAGTATAGACTGAAAGGATAAACAATAATGATTATAAAGAAGAAGGCGAGTCTGCTAAGCGAGTTCTGTGCGCGCAAACTCCTATATAGAGAAATTTTTTCTTTAATCCACGGTTTCAGAATTTGCCTGAAGAAGTAAAAGAAAGTCTGCAGAAGATTGCCGTTGTTTTTACGGAGGATATAGGCGGTGTTTTTTTGATGCAATTCGATGATGAAGGAAGGCTTGATATTGCATCAATCAAAGAAGAGGATGATTATCTTTATGATGCAATCGGAGCAGAACTGAAGCGTAAAGCGAGATTTTGAAGGATTATAAGGATTTATTCTCTAAACTGGAGGAATACTATGCCGGTTTACTGCAAATTGAAAAGTTTGGAAAGGGCCTGAGAATCGTAATGCTCGTTTTAGATGATACTGCAATATTATATAGATAAAGTGGATTTAGAATCAAATCCGATAGTACCGTCAATCCATATTTTATTAGAAAGTGTTTCTACCAATTCAGAAATGAAAGACTTTCTAAAACAGGGAGTACTACTCTGAGGGGGCTGTTTTTTCTTACGGATTACCAGACTGCAGGAAGGGGACGGCAGGGAAAAAGCTTTTATTCCCCAAGGGGATGGGGCTTTATTTTTCTATATTTACAAGACCGAAAGATAATCAGGAAATGCTATACTCATTACCACACACGCAGCTGTGGCAGTAGTACGAGACAATAGAGGAGCTTTTACGGAACATCTTTGTATCCATTAAATGGGTTAATGACCTTTTTACAGGGGATCTGTGGCATCCTTGCAGAAGGGAAGTTTTGCTCCGGTGTATTCACTGCGAAGATAGACTCGAATTTTACGAAAGAAAAATTTACTTGACGAATCCGAATCAGACATTCAAATTGGAGAACGGTTCAGCGCAGCAAAGTCCAAGCTAGAATATTGCATTATGGGAATCGGAATCAATCTATTTACTCCCCTAGAAGGGATACCCTAAGGAATTGGAGAATATTGCCGGCTCTCTTTTCGGCAGCTATGATGAAGAAAAATGCAAAAGAATTTGACCGTAATATTCTTATTGCAACAATACTTTATCACTATTTTTCCATTTGCAATGAAGAGGAAGTCCTGAAAGAATACCGAGAAAAGAATCTTGTTTTGGGAAAGACGGTTTATTTTGAGGAAAAATGGAGTTGAACTGCAGGGAAAGGTTATCGAAATATCTCCAAAAGGGGAACTCAAAGTAGAACTGGACAGCGGTGAAGAGAAGCTTATCTTTTCAGGAGAAATCCATTTCAATTTAGTAGAAATGCATCTCTGTAGAGAATTAATCCATATCTCCTGGGAGAAATGCATTTTCTTTCAAGACAAAAAGCTTCTAAAATGATAGAATAGTTAAATTACAGTTCATTTTGGGGAGATATTATGAAAGATCAACGAAATAAACGAAAAAGAGTGGATGATGAAAGCAAATTTTATCGGAGATGTGCTCGCTTATTATTTGCTCTTTTTCTATTGTTGTAGTAACCATAGTTGCAGGCTTTTATTCTTTTTCAAAAAATATTTACGGCTTTACTCTACTGAACCTTAAGAAACCGAGGCTTCCGTAGAACAGACCAAGGAAGCGGTAGTCATCACCGAAGAAGTGAAAGAAACGAAAAAGAAAGAAAAGGAAAGCATGGCGGAAGCACAAAAGAAAGTACTGTGGAATCTGCAGAAAGCCAAAAGGAAAGTACTACGGAAGTGGCTAAAGAAAAGGAAAGATAAGACAAAGGAAAGTAGTACAACGAAGGAAAGTAAAAAGCGAGAAAGAAGGGAAGGGAGAGAAGAAAGTATAGGGAGTCTCCGACCCTGAAAAAGCATCAAAAACAAAAGAAAGCAGCCAAGGAACGAAAAACCCGGACAATGCCGTAATCGGAGAAGGGCCCGAAATAGACCATGGTGATGATGAAGTAGGCCCCTGGCGTGGTTTCACCATAACTTCTTTCCATACGTTTTATATGATGATTCGCTCTACGGTTATTATAAAAAGGAAAAGCAGAATGATATATTACCTTATGGGAAAAATCAGCCTCAGGAAAGGACAGCATTTTCCATCAAAATTATTAGAGAGAACCGGCTGGAAGCAGCTGATTCCTATACTACCCGCCCTATGCGAGAGGGGAAATAGAAGGACAAGAGTACCACTTTATAACAAAAGAGGATTCTTAGGCTATGTGCTTCCGGAGAAATGGCGGAATACCGGGCTTATGACTACTGTTTTTGGAAAATGGTACTACGGTACAATTTACCGGAGGAAAAACGGAAAAGCGGAGCGGATTCTGCAGGAACAAAGAATCATGAAAAAGGGACCGAGGCGGAGGAAGATTTGACCGATACTGCTTCTATGCTGGCTATCGACTTTGGAAAAGCTATTTGCAGCTAAAGAAGAAGCTTGGAAAGGAAAAATATTATTCCGATTTATATTGAAGTACCGACAGAGCTCCGCTACAAAGAGCCCTTCTTCGGGAGGAAGGGAAAGGAAAAGATGACGGAGGAGGAAATTCAGCGTCGTTTTTAAAAGCAGACGACGAAGACTTTTTCTGAAGAAAAGCTGCAAGAAGCTGAAATTGAGAAACGATACCGGAATATCGAACTTTCCGCCTGTGTTGAGGAAATACTGGGGATTTACGTGAATGTCTTATTCCATAGCCTTGACTGATATTTAATTCAATATATCGGAATACAATCTGTCGGAATACAATCTGTGATTCAATATATCGGAATACAATCTGTGATTTAATATATCGGAATCAATCTGTGATTTAATAAATCGATATAATCAGCTGATTCAATATGCCAGGGCATATCTTTACAATTTGTTACAGCAAGATAAAGATTTGGAGAAAAAAATAAAAATGAAGCAATATACAATCTCCACCCGCAGAATTCACAATGCTTATCTTTTGCTTGGGCAGGAAGAGGAAGAACTGGAGAGGATGGCAGGGGCAGTTTGCTGCGACCGTGCTTTCGGAAGAAGAGCATTTTTCAGGAAAAAGCTTTGCAAGCGCGAAAGAATATAAGGAAACGTTGCAGCCCGGGTGCAAAAGGGAGAGCATCCGGACTGCATTATTGTGAATTTCGAGGAGAAACAGGGAGGCGGAAAGAAGGAGTATCTCAATAGAGCAGATTCGGCGGGATGTGAAAGCGACTGTAGAGATATCGCCGAAAAGAAGGGAAAGTACAAGGTCTATCTGATTTGGAATAGCGACAGTATGACTATAGAAGCGCAGAATGCGATTTTAAAGACCTTGGAAGAGGCACCGGAGCATGTGATAATCCTTCTTCTTGCAAAGAATGCGACAAGACTCCTCCCTACGGTTCTAAGCCGTGTTGTAAGAGTATTTGTCGGAGAGATGGATATAGAGAAGCGTTGGGGAGACACCTGCAGAATCCGATTCTGCAAGGCTTCTTCCGTTTATACGGAAATCAATCGGAAGAGCCAGCTGGAAATGCAAAAATTTGTCGAGGAGCTGAGTACGGTGGATAGCGAGGGATTTATTTTGCTTTCTTGATATTATTTTAAGGGATGTGTTATGCTATAAATGCTCTAAAGATACAAAGCTTTTATACGGCAGAGAAGCTGTCGTGCATATTGTGGAAATGGGAGAACGATATTCCTTCAGAGCCTTGGGGCGATGGGGAGAGATATATGGAACGATATAAGGAAGGAAAGCTGTATAATGTGCAGAGTTCACTTGCAGTTAATGGATTTGTTTTTTCTTTTAGTGAAGAGGTATAGGAGTTTTTACTATATGACAGAAGTAATTGGCGTTAAGTTTCGAACAGCGGAAAGGTGTACTATTTTTCTCCCAGGGGAGTCAACTTTTCCCGTGGAGAATATGCCTAGTGGAAACTTCAGAGGAGTCGAGTACGGAGATTCTTTGGAAAATAAGGAAGTGCCGGAGGAAAAATTGTTGCCCCTGCTAAAGGACATTATTCGAAAAAGCAACGGAAGAAGACCGGCTAAAATACTGAAGAGAACCATAAGGAAGAGCAGAAGGCCTATGCGATTTGTCAGGAGAAAATCAAAGAGCACGGCCTGAAATAAAGCTTATTGATGTGGAATATACTCCGACAGAGGAAAGGCATTGTTTTTATTTTACTGCAGAGGGAAGAGTGGATTTCCGTGCTCTTGTAAAGGATCTTGTGGCAATTTTTCCGAACAAGAATTGAGCTTTAGGCAGGTTGGAGTGAGAGATGAAACGAAGCTGCTTGGCGGTTTTGGTGTATGTGGAAGACCGCTTTGCTGCCATAGTTTCCTTTCCGAATTCGCACCGGTTTCCATCAAAATGCCAAAGACCAAGGGCTTTTCCTTAAACCCCAGCAGTATCTCAGGGTCTGCGGAAGACTGATGCTGTTTAAAAAATGAAGAAGAGGTCTACGACTTCTTAAACTCCAAGCTTCCCGCATTGGGAGATTTTGTTACGACAAAAGACGGCTTAAAAGGAGAAGTGGTTTCGTTTCCGATCTTAAACCAGAAAGTGAAGCTGATTGTCAATTTGGAAAAAGAGGATGAGAAAGAGCTTAGAGTATGCTGTTTCCGACCTAAAGTTCAAAAGCCTCGCCGGAAAATGGATTTGGAGTAAGCTGTGGAAAGAATCGACGACTTACAATGTAAAGGCTACCGTATTGTGCAGGATACGGAAGCCTTTTGTTATAGAATAGACGCAGTGCTGCTTAGCGCATTTGCTAAAAGAATCCGTAAAGAAGGGATATCGGGTTTTGGATTTATGTTCCGGAAACGGTATTGTGCCCCTGCTCCTGCCAGCGAAGACGGAAGCCAAGGAAATCTGCCGGACTGGAAATCCAGGAAGAAGCGGCAGAGCTTGCAAGGCGTTCCATAGCCTTAAATCAGGAAGAAGAGCGTATGGAAATGCTGACGGGCGACCTCTGTAAGATTATGGAGCTAAGAAAGAAAAATGGAGAACGGCTCTCACCGCTATCAGATTGTAACGGCAAATCCGCCCTATATGCAGTCAGACCTGCAGAATCCGGACTCGAAGAAATTAATCGCAAGACATGAGATTTTGTGCCGTTTTCAGGATGTGGCAGGGCTGCAAGCTTTGCTTTGGAATCCGGCAGGAAAATGGTACATCGCCCGAAGAGAATGGCGGAGATCATCAGCATTTTACGGGAAAAATAAGCTCGAGCCGAAAAAGACTTCAAATGGTGCATTCCTATGTGGAGGGAGAAGCAAAACTCTTTTTGATTGAGGCAGTAAAGGATGCCGGTGTGGAGCTTCGGATTCTGCCTCCCTTGTGAGTGTATAAGAATAAAGGGAGTATACGGAGGAGTTGAATTATATACGGAATCGGGAAAGAAAGAAAAATAGAACAACATAGGGAAGTCATCTTCCTTTTACGAGATGAGGCAAAGAAAACCATATCCATATATGGATATTATCCGAATATGAGGGCTATTCAAGTGCATTTTCCTATGCTAGATTGGGTGAAATCATTGGTGAGGAGTCTACAGAGAGATGCTTCCCGATGAAAGCTAAAAAGCATAAAGAAAGGAGGAAAAAGCGTTCTTTTTCCTTTTCTTTTCCCAATCTATGGTAAAATGTTAGACCAAGAGTATAAAAGGAAAGGAACGAATATTCATGCCGGATGCAAAGAATCTGCAATTTTCAGTACTACGGCCGAAAGACTCAAAGCATATAGCGCCGTATTTTTATCGCAGACCGAATAGAACTTGTGACAGTTGTGCTCTCGACAGCTACTTATGGCGGGAGTATTGCGATATTTTGATTGCGGAAAGAGGAGGACAAGGCCCTCTTTTCTTCTGATGGACAGAGAGGGCGAGAAGTATACGACGATGCTTACTGTGACGAAAAGGATCTTCCGATTTATTTTCGAGAAATTGAGGAGTACTTTAATGAAGTTTTACAGCAGCCTTTAAAGATTTATCTTGCGGATGAGGAGGCGGTGAGTTCCTCACCTTGGAGGAGAATCCCCGTTACCTTGTGGAGGAAGAGGAAGACTTTCAAAGACTACCTTTATGATGCAGGAGGCTTGGACCCTGCCGGAAAGCGTTTTTATAAGAAGAAGAATCGGGTCAACAAGTTCAAGAGAGAATATGAGGGACGCTGGGAGTACCGAGCATTTGCTGCAGTGAGAAGGTCGTTGTTTGGGAGTTTTTGGATCGTTGGTATCAGTCTCGTGTCAAGGAAGAAGGCAACGGCGAGGATACCCTGGAGTATGAGATCAAGGGTATTCAGCGAGGTTTTGCAGAACTGCATGAGCATTGATCACTATATTGGCGGAATCTTTATTGATGGTCGATTGGAGGCCTTTTTCTATCGGGGGCCTATAATCCGAGGGAGAGATGGCACTGCATTTCCATAGAAAAAGGTAACCCGGAGATTCCCGGTATCTATCAGATTATCAATCAGGAATTTTTACTCCATAGAGTTTCCTAAGGCAAAGCTCGTGAACCGAGAGGATGATAGGACTTGCCGGCTCTAAGAAAGGCGAAGGAAGCTATAATCCCGTTGGCTTTGCACGGAAAATACATGGTTGTACAGAAGGACTTCAAGGGCTATGAGAACTTTGTTGTAGATAAGTTTGAGGAAGAGGTAATGCAGTATGAGCAGGAAGATTCTGCTTCTTAATACACCGGAAGAGCAGGAGAGAACAAAAGACTTGTATGAGAGATTTTTTCGGAAGACACAGGAAGCCTTTCTGGACTTTTTATTACAAGAAGAGACCGAAACGGATTCTTGCCATGGAAGAGGACGGCGTAGTGATTGCTATGCTGCATTTAAATCCTTTCAGCTCTCCTTTTTTCGGAAAGGAAATCACGGCGAGACTATATCTATGCGGTGGCAACGAGAAAAGATAAGAGAAAGCAGGAATTATGGGGAGCTGCTCAGCTATAGCTTTCAGCTCCTGAAAGAGGAAGGAGAAGCCTTCTGCTTCCTACTTCCTGTAATGGAGAAGATTTATACGCCCTATGGCTTTCGACCGTAGCGAAGTTTATCACGGATGAGCCGGAGACTTTCAGAGAATCTGAAGAAAAGGCAGGGAAAAGGATACGAAGCTTTTGTTATCGGAGGAAGGGATGTTTTAAAAAGCGGAAAAGCTGTCGGACTACAAGCTTTTTATGCGATTCCTACGGAAGAACTCTTAAGTAGGAGAGAGGAAGAAGCAAAGTTCTCCTCCGAAGAAGATGAGCTTCGGAATATCCCGTTATTATGATGAAGATTCTGAATAAGGGAGCTCTTCTGCCGCTATACAGGCTATCCGGAAGAGGGCGAAGAAGAACTTCTCCATAGACTTTCAAAAAGAAAGTTGTACTTTAGGGATGACATCTGATTCGAAAATAAACGAGATACTGCACGCTACGCGAGTTATCTTTGTTAAGAATAAAAAGAGCAATCAAAATATAATTCAAAAAAAGCAGTTAAAATAATAATTCAAAAAGAAGAGTCAAAAACAAACAATCAAAAACAAATATAGCAATAAAAACAAATAAAGACATAAAATCAATAAAAGTAATAAAAATCAATAAAGTAATAAAACAATAAAATAAATAAAGCAATAAAACAAAAATAAATCAATAATTAGCTTGCGGAAGTACGGTTTTTGTTAAAATAGGCGACTGTATCACTATTCCTTGCTTTTTCCAAAAAGGAAAGGCCAGAGATCATAAGGAGGTAAAAAGCGAATGAACAAGTATAGAGTTATGCGTTGTTCTCAGTGCGAAGCTCTGATGATGAAGAGAGAGCAGCAGCCATTGAAAAAGATTAAAGGGTTGATTACCCGTTACAATGGTACTGTTTCCGAGAACATCGAAGAGTGGGGAAAGAAGAGACTGGCTTATGAAATTCAGCACATGAAGGAAGCCTACTACTATTTCATCCCGTTCACAGGAGATGCAAACACTCTAACGAGCTCGAGAACCAGGTTCGTATCATGGAGCCGGTAATCCGTTATCTTGTTGTTAAGCCCGAAGAAGCAGCTGAGGCGAAGGCAACGGAGACTGCAGCAGAAACTGTAGCTGAATAAGCAAGCGGAAAGCGAGTAAAAGATGAACAAAGTTATCCTAATGGGTAGATTGGTAAGAGATCCTGAGATTCGGTATTCACAAGGAGAGAATAACTTGGCTATCGCAAGATATACGCTTGCGGTGGATAGAGAGGAAGAAGAAACCAAGGCGACGGTCAGCCTACTGCTGACTTTATCCGTTACGTGTCCTTCGGACAGAGAGCGGAATTTGCCGAGAAAGTATATGCATCAGGGTATGCGTATGTTGGTTTCCGGAAGCATTCAAACCGGCAGTTACCAGAACAAAAAGACGGACAGACTGTTTATACCACAGACATCATTGTGGAGGATCAGGAGTTCGCAGACAGCAAAAGGACAGGGAGGCGGAAGCTCTTCCTATTCAGAAAGTCAAGTAGTCCGTTTATGGGCGGAACAGATGACTTAAGCGAAGGATTTATGAGTATACCTGATGGGGTGGAGGACGAGGGACTCCCTTCACCTAGGTTGGGGAAGTTTTCCTCAGGATGAAAGAGGCAGATTTAGCTTGCCATTTTTAAGGAGGAAAGCCATGGCATTTCAGAAGTCAGATAAAAGCGGTGCAGCAAGACCAAGACAGGCTGGCGGCTTCCGTAGCAGAAAGAAAGTATGTGCATTCTGCGGTGAGAAGTCTAAGCCGGTAGATTATAAGGATGTTGGAACTCTCAGAAAGTACATTTCCGAGAGGTAAGATTCTTCCTAGAAGAATCACAGGTACCTCGCATCTCATCAGAGAGCAATTGCAACAGCGATTAAGCGTGCAAGACACATTGCATTGCTGCCATACCAGGTAGATTAGAAGAACGGCTCCACGAAAGTGGAGCTGTTTTCATGATGGACTTTTAGCCAGTATCGGAGCTGACATTTGAAAAATGTTAGCTCTGATACAAACCACCCGCTATGCGGGTGGGAAACACTTGTTATACAAAAATCACCTTTCCTAATACAATAAAGTTGTTCAAAGCTATATTGTAGAAAGGAAGGTGATTTTATACGAAGAAAAGAATATGCATTAGCACATACGAAATGGATGTGTAAATATCATATTGTCTTCACACCGAAGCATAGCGAAAAACAATATATTATCAATATAAGTCAGAATATTCGGGATATTATCAAGCAGCTCTGCGCCTTTAAAGGAGTGGAGATTATAGAAGGGCATTTAATGCCGGACCATGTACATTCTGGTTAGTATTCCACCTAAGATTAGCGTTTCTTCTTTTATGGGCTATTTAAAGGGAAAAAGTGCCTTAATGATATTTGATAAACACGCAAATCTTAAATACAAATTTGGAAACAGACATTTTTGGGCCGAAAGCTATGTCAGTACAGTAGGTTTAAATGAAGCCACAATAAAAAGTATATCCAAGATCAAAAAAACACGATATAGCTTTTGGATAAACTAAGTGTTAAAGAATATGAAGACCCTTTTAAGGGTTAAAGTGCAGTAGTACCAATACCCTTTATGGGGGTAGCGACGAGATCAAACGCAATATGGCTTGAATGGAGCTGTGGGAAGGTGCAAAAGCAAAACTCCCATAGCCCAATGAAAGCCAGCGCCTTAGACGCTGAGCTAGCTAGCAGGGAGCTTATAGTTCGAGCAAAACCACCGTTTCGACGGGTGGTGAGTGATTAAATCGAGCAATTGGTTTAAAATGCATTACAAAAACCTATAAAATAGTGTAAAATAAAACATTATAATAACAAAATGGAGTGAAGATATGAATTTATACTATGAATTGCTTCAATATCCGGTTTTTCTATGAAAGAAGTGAATACGTTATATGCAAACGAAAAGAACCGCAAGAGTGGCATTGGGAAAAACTTCTGAAAGAAAAATGGTTTATAAAATTCGAAATGGATTATATACCTGTGTGAGTGGGGAAAAATGGAGGACCTGTAGCGAACCGGTTTCAGATTGCATCTGCCATTACGTCTTCTTCTTATGTATCTCACCATACAGCCTTTGAGTATTATGGAATACAGATCAAGTCTTCTATGAGATTTATGTCGGTTCTGAAACACGATTCCATGACTTTGCCTTTGATGGGTATAGATATCATTATGTAGGGATAAATGAAGGCATAGATTCACCCGGATTTTAGCGGTGGCATCAGGATTACGAGATAAAGAGCGGACGATAGTGGACTCCATAAAAAGATCTTAACCTTATAGCAGGGCTGGAAGAAGTGCTTATGTGTAACCTCTTTTAAAAAAATCTTAATGAGGATAAGTTATTACAATATCTGAGTGCTTATGGGAGTACCTTTTTATATCAGAAACTAGGGTTTATATTTGAACAATATCAGTTGGAGATGGGGGTAAGCGCTAACTTTTTAAAAGTATGTAAGAATAAGAGCGGAAATGCAAAGCGATACCTAACAAACGGCATCAACGAACCCGCCTACTCCGGTGAGTGGAAGTTGGTATATCCGAAGGATATGAAGAATTGAAGAATGGAGGATAGAAGATGCCAGAGTATAATAGAAAGCGTTGGATGAAAAAGCTCGTGCACATGGCTTTACTCGAGATACCTTTGAAAAGGTTCTTCGGCTGGTTAAGATTCTAGAATTTCTAAATACGCAGACATATATGCGTGAACATTTGCTACTTAAAGGTGGGACAGCTATCAATCTGACTGTTTTCAGGCTTCCAAGATTATCTGTTGATATAGACTTGGATTTTTATTCCGAATCTGACGAGGGAAGAATCCATAATCGAAAGAAAACAACTGACAGAAACGCTAAAAAGCTATATGGCGGAGCAGGGGTATTTTTTGTCTGGCGCATCCAGGTTTAGCCACAGCCTGGATGCTTTTCACTATAATTATACGAATGCAGCAGGCAATAATGATATGTTAAAAATAGAAATAAACTATTCCTGAGGACGCATTTACTTCCTGCAGAAGATAGAGTGATTTTAACAACACTATTTGGAAATGCATTCAAGAGTTAGGACTGTCGCAGCAATGGAAATATTTGCTGCAAAAGCTAATGCACTAATAAAGTAGAGCCGCTGCAAGAGATTTATATGATTACTGTAACATGATTGAGATGAACTTGTTTTCAGATGAAAAAGAATATGTTTAGAAAATGCATACTATTTTTATGCCACAATTTCCGCAAAAAGAAGTGATTAAAGGATTTGATGTGTCAGCTATAGATAGCCTTATTTTTCAAAAATAAAATCAGATTTATTTCGGTTTTATCTGCAAAGGATAAGTTTGACTTGGAAGAGAAAAGAGAATTGCAAAAGAACATATAGAACGACTTATGAAACTGACAGACAAAAGAGATGGAGTATATGGAAATGTTCATTAAAAAAACAATACAAACCGGAATTACTTTTTGGGGATGCACGAGATTCTGGAACGCATTCATAATCATCCTATGGCATTGTGGAAATGTAAATAATGAAAGATAAGTTTCTTAAATTAACCGGACAGTAATAAGCCTGCTAAAATTCATCAAAGATAGCAAGCTTTCTTTGACCGGAACCCATGAGAATGCTATAATTTTCCCAAATGCCCATAGAGGGTGAAGTAAGAGAGCCAGGGGAGAGTAAACCGGTGAATGAAGAGTTGATTTCCGTAAAAATGTGAGTAAGGTCTATCGTCTGTATGACTGTCCTATAGACCGATTATTGGAAAGTATCAGTATACGAAAGAAATCTATCATAAGGATTTCTTTGCCCTCAAAAATATTTCTTTTTCGGTAAATAAAGGCGAAGCGGTAGAGCATCATCGGAACAAACGGTTCTGGAAAGTCTACCATGCTAAAGATTATTACCGGGGTTCTCAGCCCGACAAGCGGCGGCGTGGAAACAAAAAGGAACGGTTTGCGCTCTTCTTGAGCTTGGAGCCAGCTTTTAATCAGGATTATACCGGTATAGAAAATATCTACATGAACGGCACCATGATGGGCATCAGCAAGGAGGAAATGGATAAGAAGCTCCCGGATATCTTAGACTTTGCCGATATCGGAGACTTCGTACCAACCGGTGAAGTCCTATTCAAACGCGGAATGTTTGTGCGCTTGGCCTTTGCGCTGTATATCTCTATTGATCCGGAGATTCTGATTGTCGATGAGGCGCTTTCGGTCGGAGATGTCTTCTCAGGCAAAAATGCTATCATCGGATGGATGAGTTGAAGAAGAAAGGCACGACCATTCTTATGGTAACGCATGACCTTGGCTCCGTTATGAAATATTGCGACCGCGTCATCCTCTTTAACAAGGGAGAAAAAGGTCGGAGAAAGGTCTCCCCAGGCAGATGGTTGACCAATATAAAGAAAAGAAGATTCTTGCCGGAAAAAATCCGGTTGCGGAGAGTTTGTGAGACGAGCAGGATTTTTTAGGAGAGGGCAACACAGCGGAGGAAAAGAGAGAGGGAGAACAGAGGAGGAACGGAGAAAAAGGGAGTAGCGGACTTGGCTTTAGAGGAAGAGCGAAGTGCGGATAAGATAGTATCCGCTGCGAAAGACAGTACAAAACAGCCCTCGATGGCAAGCTGTGCACTCCATCTACACAAGACAAGGAAAAAGCTCTCCGCCTTATGAAAGACGAAATGAGCATTAACCCTTCCGCACAACTCTACGGAAACAGGAAAGCGGAGATTATCGACTTCGGTATATTCGATAAGGATGGGAAACTCAGTAATATTCTCATAAAAGGAGAGCGCTTTACCATTCGGGAGAGAATTCACTTCTATGACGAGATAGCCGCTCCCATTTTCACCTTTACGATAAAGGATAAGCGGGGGATGGACTTAAGCGGAACCAATACGCTTTTTGAAGGGAAAAATATCCCTGCTGTAAAGGCGGGAGACGAGTATATCTGCTCCTTTAGCCAAAAGATGAACCTGCAGGGCGGAGAGTATCTGCTTTCCATTTCCTGTACGGGCTTTGAAGGCGGAGAGCATCACCGTTTTACGATAGAAAATACGACATCACGAGCATCACCGTACTGTCAATAAAAACACAGTCGGGATTTACGATATGGAGTCCGAAGTGGCTCTGGAAAGGCACGAAGCATGACATTTGCAGAGTATAAATGGAATTTGATGGATTGGATCAATTTCTTTCCGGCAGAGGGAGGCCTTGAGAAGGATGCAAAGGTTCTCCTCCTTTGCGATAAGGAGTCGGAAGAGCTTTTTGCTTCCAAGCTTAAAAAGAGAGTGAAGCGCCTCTCCCTTCGCTTAGAAGAAGGGCAGTATGATTATGTCCTTATTCCTTCGTTAAATAAGCGTATCCTCACTCTATTCCAAGATTCCATAGAAAAATGCTCCTCAGCTTTTCGGAAAAATGAAAGCTATCTTCCGGGCGGCGCGGTCATTTTGGGTGTACAAAATGAAAAAGTCTGGAAAAGTCTAAGCACCGGCTATATAGAGAAGGAACTGAGCTACACAAGCTTAAAAGAATTGCAGGAAATCGGGAAAAATCTGAAAAGCATTTATGAGAAGAGCGAGGACAGAATTTATTTCCCGCTTCCTTCCTTGGACTATCCGATTCATTTCTATACCAAGGGATAGGCTACCGCAGGAAGGAGAAGAAAGCGGAAGTATCGCGCACTTTCTGAAGAAGGTGTTTTTCCGAATTTCGCACCCTGCTTTTTGTATTATTTCAGAAAAAATAATGTCGGCATATCCGAAATGAAGGATATCCACAGTAATAAGCTGAATTATCTAAAATACAATGCGAGCAGAAAGCCCTGCTATGCCATTAAAAACAAGATTCTTTCCGATAAAAAGGGGAAAAAAGTTTGTTTTAAAGGAAAGCATTACAAAGGAAGCAAACCCGCATATCGAAAGCCTTCCCGAGAAAAGAAAGAGGATGGAAGTCTTTTTTGCGAATCGAAAGATCCGGGTTTTGGAAGAAAAACAGTTTCGGAGGGCCTACGAATCTTCGGACTCTCTTTCTTATGTCGTTTACCCCTTTTTAAAGGGAAAGAGCATTTCCGAAATCCTTGGCGAGCTCATAACGGATGGAAAAAGCTCCGGTCAAGGAAATCACGGAAGCGCTGGAACTGCTTCTTGGAAGAGAAGAGTGGATTGCTCCTGCAAACTACGACTTACTTTTTGAAAATGTTTTGATGTCGGGCGACGATGCGGTTCTCATCGACTGCGAGTGGGTGTTCCCGGAGGGAGCGGAGAGAAGTTTCCTGCAGTACCGCATCCTTCACTACTGGTATGAAAGCTATAAAGAAAAGCTAAGATATAAGGATGAGGAGACTTCTTCCGTTTATTTTTCCGTGGGAAAGGCGGAGCTTCTTCTTATGGAGAAAAAGGAGCAGGAATTTCAGGAGGAAGTGCACGGAGAGGCAAGAGAGCAATGTCTGGGCGTATCGCAGCCAGCGCTTCAGTCCCGAAAAACTTCCAAAAGCAAAAGGAAGAGATTCAGGAAAAGGAACGGATTATTGCGCATCTGAGGAGGATATCAAGGACAAGGATGTCTCTCTAAGAAAAGAAAGAGAAGTGCTCCGCCTTACCCAAGTGCATGTAGGAAACCTTGAAAAGGTAATCACTACCCATGAACGGGATATCGCACAGCTTCAGACGGAAAAGGCGTACTTTGAGAAGAACCAGAACCTTCTTTCCAGAATTAAAAAGAAAAGTCTCTTCCGTACTTTAATCGCCGTTTCCCGGAGGATAATAGAGAAGACTGATTTTATACTATATCGCACAGACCTTCCTGCATCCCATCAGAACCTTACTCCTTTATCTTCTTCCGGACGGAAGAAATCGGATCTTGGGGCATTTTAAGATTGGAAAGGCCTATGTAGAGCGCGGAAAAGTCCGTTTTGATAAAATAGAACAGCCAAAGGTCAGTATCGTAATCCCCTGCTATAACCAGATTCACTATACCTATCGCTGCTGCAATCGATTCTTGCCCATACAAGTCAGGAGGAAACGCCATACGAAGTGATTATCGCAGACGACGTTTCTACTGATGCAACGAGAGATTTGCGTCTCTTTTCCGAGAATCTCGTCATTGCTCGAAATAAGGAAAATATGGGCTTCCTAAAGAACTGCAATCAGGCAGCGGAAGTCGCAAGAGGAGAATACATCTTCTTTTTAAACAATGATACGGAAGTGACGGAGGGCTGGCTCTCTTCCCTTGTGGATCTTATGGAAAGACGAGCCGATGCCGGTATGGTGGGATCAAAGATCGTCTACCCGGACGGAAGACTGCAGGAAGCGGGTGGGATTATCTGGTCCGATGCCTCCGGCTGGAACTACGGAAGATTGCAGGATCCGGATGAGCCGGAATATAACTATATAAAAGAAGTGGACTATATCTCCGGTGCGGCAATCCTGATTCGGACCTCCTTTGGAAAGAAATCAGGGGCTTTGACGAGCTCTTTGCGCCGGCTTACTGCGAGGACTCGGACCTTGCCTTCTCCGTACGAAAGCACGGGTATAGGGTCCTTTACCAGCCCCGCTCCAAGGTCATTCACTATGAAGGAATTTCCAACGGAACCGATGTAGAGGGTAGCGGTTTAAAGCGCTATCAGAAAGTAAATCAGGAGAAATTCAAGGAAAAGTGGAAGGAAGAGCTGAAGAAGCAGAGTGTGAATACCGGAAATCCGAATCCGTTTCGTGCAAGAGAAAGAGGACAGGGAAAACGCTATGTTCTCTTTTGTCGATCACTATGTTCCGACTTTTGACAAGGATGCCGGATCAAAAACGACCTATCAATATCTGAAAATGCTGACAGACAAGGGCGTCATCGTGAAAATTCCTTGGAGATAACTTCCTTCATGAAGAACCCTATACCTCCGCTTTGGAGGAACTCGGAATCGAGGGTGCTTTACAGCACAAAGATGCAGGGCGATATCTGGAACTGGATGGAGCGAAACAAGGAGATGATCGATATCGCATACCTCAATCGTCCGCATATTGCAACGAAATATATTGACTTTATTAAGGAAAATACCCCCTGGAAGATTATTTTTCTATGGCACGACCTGCACTTCCTTCGTCTCCAAAGAGAGTATGAGCTCGAGCAGAGATCGGAACTTCTGGAAGAAATTCAGTATTTTAAAAATATGGAATTCTCCGTCATGGGAAAAGCGGAAATGAGTTACTATCCCTCTTCTTTGGAAGTGGAGGAGATCCATAAAATAGATGACAGCATCCCGGTAAAGGCCATTACCGCCTACGTCTTTGATAAGCCTGTTGCAGTAGAAAAAATCGGAGAGAAAGAGAGGGCATCCTCTTTGTGGGAGGCTTTGCCCACCCGCCCAATGAAGATGCTGTCCTTTGGTTCTGTGAAGAAGTCCTGCCCTTTATGAAGAGACAGCTACCCGACTTAAAGTTCCGTATAGTGGGAAGCCATGTTACGGACAAGGTGAAAGACTTGGAAAAAATAAAGGGAGTCGAGGTACTCGGCTTTGTGAGTGATGAAAGATTGCATGAGCTTTATCAGGAGAGTCGCCTTGTGATTGTTCCGCTCCGTTATGGTGCAGGGGTAAAGGGTAAGGTTGTAGAAGCACTTCACGAAGGAGCAGCTATTCTGACCACCTCCTGCGGAGCAGAGGGCATTCCCCATGCGGAAGAAGTCATGGTGGTGGAGGACGATCCACGGAAATTTGCCGATGAAGGAGTCCTGCTATACCAGAACCTGCCGAGGATTCGTGAGTACTCGAAGAAAGCTACAGAGTATATCGCGGAGCACTTCTCCCCCGATGCGGTATTTAAGGGGATAAAGGATGATTTTGGATTGGGTGTGGATCCATTTTACAGCGAAGAACATATTGCCATGCTCGAAAGACGAGTAGCTGATTTGAAAGCTGGAAAAAACCTTCAAGAGCATGAGCTTATCGATTTGTAAGAATTGATTCATGTAAAATAAGAGTATAAGGTTCCGAAAATAAAATGAGGTGATGAAATGGGACTTCCAACAAGTATAGAAACCCTCTTGACAGGGAATGTGGTCGAGGGAGCTCGTATAGAATTTAAGACTAGCTGGATGCCTGAAGCATCGCTAAAAACGATTTGCGCTTTCGCCAATGATATTGATAACTGGGGAGGTGGCTATATTGTTCTTGGTGTGAAAGAGAAGAATGGACGTCCCGCATTTCCGGTTGAGGGAATACCGGTCAGCCAGGCTGATGGGATGATGAAAGATTTGCTAAACAAGTGCAATCTAATTCAGCCACGTTATCTTCCTGTTGTTGCACCGATTGAATATCAAGGGAAAACACTCATTGTAATATGGGCACCGGGTGGAGATGTGAGACCGTACAGTAGTCCGGACAATTTTACATATCTAAAAGCTAAGGCAGTAGCATCGAAAGAACGCACATATTTTATTCGCAAGATGGCAAGCACAGTAAAGCCCTCTCAGCATGAATTAAATGAGCTTTATTCCCTATCCAACAAGGTTCCGTTTGATGATCGTGTAAATCATCAGGCAGAAATGACGGATTTGAATATTAATCTGATTAGGCAGTACCTTTCTGCTGTCGGAAGCAGTATGGTAAAAGATTTAGATTCCAGACCGTTGGAAAAAATTTGCGAAGATATGGGAATCTGTAATACTATGCCTGAGTATCGAAAACCGAAGAATGTTGGATTGATGTTCTTCTCTGACGAGCCGGAGAAGTTTTTTCCATATGCGCAGATTGATGTTGTGGCATTTCCCAAAGGGACTTGGAGGAGACGAAATTGATGAGCAGACCTTTAGAGGACCACTCGATCAGCAATTGAAAGATGCTTTGAGATATATCAGTAATAATTATATTCAGCGGAAAATCATTAAGCATCCCGACAGAGCGGAGGCTGATCACATCTATAACTATCCTTATGCGGCATTGGAGGAAGCACTGGCAAATGCTGTGTATCATAAAGCATATGATGTTCGAGAGCCAATCGAAGTCAGAATAGAGGAAGACAAAATTGAAATTGTGAGCTATCCCGGACCGGTTTACTCGGTTACTCGTGAACAACTGAAGGACTATCGTGTTTCTAACCGCAGATACAGGAATCGTCGTATTGGAGAATTTCTTAGGAACTTCATCTTACAGAAGGCAGAAATACCGGATTCAAGAAAATATTGGATGCAATCAAAAGGAATGGATCACCTCTACCGGAGTTTGAGACGGATAAAGAACATAGTTATTTTATTTCAAGAATTTTTGTCCATCCTGATTTTATTTCAGGCATGGAAGAGGATAAAAGAATTGATGAAACTGAGGTGATAAATCCTGAAAAAGGCAAAACTGAGGGTGATAAATGAGGTGATAAATCCCGAAAAAGGCAAAACTGAGGTGATAAATGAGGTGATAAATCCCCAAAAAGGCAAAACTGAGGTGATAAATGAGGTGATAAATCCCGAAAAAGCTAAAACTGAGGTGATAAATGAGGTGATAAATTCCGGAAAAGCTAAAATTGATGGGATAAATGATGGGATAAAATCAAAACTGTCCAATATCTCAGATAATAAACGTGAAAAATAGAGGAACTTCTTCTGATTATCACAGGAAATCCTTGTGCAGAAATTGGTTCGATTGCAATGCAACTTGGTGTATCAAGGTCCACAGCGGAAAGATATCTCGAGGAGCTAAGAAGAATGGAAAATAGTTAGAGAGAAGGATCCAATAAGAATGGAAAATGGCTGATACTCTGATTGTAAAGCCTATGTGATAGATAAACAGTAATATAATACAAAGCACAGCATAGTTAAGAAGGAAGGAGTTGGGAGAACAATGGAAGCAATACTTTTATGCGGAGGCCTCGGAACAAGGCTCCGCTCAGTGGTCTCCGACCCTTGAAGCCCATGGCGGATATAGCGGGGAAGCCCTTTCTTCATTACCTTGTGAAAAATGCTTTCCGAGGTGGCGTAAAGCACCTGATTTTTGCCCTCGGTTATATGGGGGAGCAGATAGAGGCATACTTTAAAAGCGGAGAGGAATATGGACTATCCATATCCTATTCTTATGAGGAAAGCCCCCTAGGAACAGGTGGAGCCATCAGAAATGCTCTTTCCCACGTTTCTGCGGAAAATGTCCTTGTTTTAAATGCGGATACCTATTTTCATACGGACTATGAAAATCTGCTGGCAGAGCAGCTTAAAAATCAAGCTGTAATGACCATAGCCAGTAGGAAAATCAAAGATATCTCGTTACGGGGCAATCCTAAAAAGATGAGACAGGGCGCATACTTCGCTGGAACGAGAAAATGAGCCTAAATGAGGAGAAATCACCGAAGCCCGGCGAAATCAACGGGGGAATCTATGTGATGAAAAAAAGCCTTATCGAGAAGATTCCGGAAGGAAAGCAGAGTCTGGAAAATGACTGTATTCCTGCATGGCTGGAGGACGGCGTATATCTTCAGGCACTTCCCTCGGACGGCTATTTTATGGATATCGGGATACCGGAAGACTACGCACAGTTCCGGAAAGATATAGAGAACGGGACGATAGAGCAAGAAAGCAGGACAGAATGCTGAAAAAAACCGTATTTTTAGATCGGGACGGAACGATAAACGAAGAAGTCTCCTACCTCCACAGGGCGGAGGACTTCCGCTTTCTGCCCGGAGTGGTGGAGGGCATGAAACTTCTCTATGAACAGGGCTTTCAACTTGTTGTGATTACGAGATCAGGCAGGAATCGGAAGAGGCTATTATACGGAGAAAGATGCAGAACTGCTTCACCGTTATATGAGAGAGGAACTTAAGACACAGGGTATCTTCCTACAAGGTATTTACTACTGTCCTCATCACTTGGAGGGTCTCCCTCCGTACAATACTGACTGTCCCTGCAGAAAGCCGAAGACGGGACTCTTTTATCAGGCGGAATGGGATATGCTTTTGGAAGAGAGAAATAAAGAAGATGCTCTTGCCCCCATACGAAAGCCCAAAATCGGCGAATCAATCCAAAGCGCCTACCGGCTGACAGAAAGGGAGTACAAGAAGCTGGAAGAAGAAAACCGCAGTCTTTCCGAGCGAAAGAACTGGCTTTCCTCTTCTTGTATGATTGGGGACAAGCTCCTTGACTGCACGGCAGGAGCAGAGTTCGGTGTAAAATCCATACTCCTTGGAACAGGTTACGGAAAGGAAGAGATGGAGAGAGCAAAAAAAGAAGGAAAGCAAGACTTCTCTTACTTTCCTACGTTTTTAGATGCGGTAAAAGCGATATTATAGACTCTTTTTTAGTAAATCATTGTCATCCAAAGCGGTTTCTAATATACGACTCAACACGGAGGTGTATCCCTTTCCAAGAGACTTCGCCTTTTTTAGAGCACGTGGAGACAAGCGTAGAGTTACGGATTGTTTTCTCCTTTTCCTCTTTGTTTATTTCTGAAATTCTTTTAAACTGGGCTGGTTCCTCATCCGTTAGCTCAGGGCAATCTTCATCAAAAGAGAAAGGGCGCATAGCTGCTTCCTTTAATTCCAAAATCTGTTCATCGGTCAATTTACTGTTTTGATCAAGATTATATTTTTTCATAGCCATTAAAATACGCTCTCCTTTCCCTCTCTGTTGCAATTCTTGCGGATATGATTCTATAAAGTGGATTTCGAAAGGTGTAAACAACCATTAAAAACTTTACCGGCTAATCCAATTGTTATATATCGGTCTTCGTGGCTACTATGCACTTCATCAAAAAACTCTAACCGTTGTTCATCTAGAAAAACCATAGAAGCTGTTTTAAATGAAATTCCGTGTTTCTCAATGTTCTTCTTTTTCTTTAACTTCATCCCACTCGAATTGCATTGTTTTTTTCCTCACAATCCTTTATATAAATCTATAATATAAAAATGTAAGCTAATTTGCAATACATTTTTAGATGCGGCAAAAAGCGATATTATAGGCTATCCAAAAATACTGCTCCAGCATAAGACATAAAACAATGGTATATCGGAAGATGCAGTTCCTGAATCTGATAGGTTTCCCCGGAAGGTACGATGATGGAAAGGTCAGCCAAGTCTTTCCCCGCCCCACCATCTTTTCCTGTCAGTAAAATGCTCTTCACTCCCATAGCCTTTGCAAGCTTTAAAGCATAACCCACATTCTTTGCATTGCCGGAGGTGCTGATTCCTAGCAGTACATCCTCTTTTTTTCCATATCCCAAAAGGCACTGCGCATAAAAAAGAGCTTCGTCCTGATCATTACTGAAGGCAGTGTGGAGAGCGGTCTGAGAACTGAAGGAAATCGCGGGAAGCCCCTGCTCCAAGTGTTTGGTAAAATAATCCGCCTCCTGCCTCCGTAAAAAGCTCTTTCAAACGAGTTGCAAGCTCAGGCTTTATTTTTCTTTTTGCACAAAAGGCCTTCATCAGCTCTCCGACGATGTGGTCACTGTCTGAAGAACTCCCCCGTTACCGCAGAGAAGCAGCTTTCGCCCTTCAGAAAAAGAATCCCGCATCATTGAAAATGCTTCCCATACCTCATCATGAACAGCTTTCAGCACCGGATATCTATCTTCTAAAATCGTCAATTCCTTTATAAGCCTTTTTCTTCTTGAATATTCATTTTTTTCCTCCTTATCCTTTTTAAATCTCTTCTATTTACTTTGCTATTTTCTACTCTTTAACATCGTTCCGCTTTGCATAGAAAACGAATTGTTCTTGTGCCTTAGTGAGCTTAAATCAAAGTAAATCATAGCATAGCTTTCGAGAAATGGGTGAGAAAATGATTGAACAGAGATTTTATTTAATAGGGATTTTTGTGGTAATTACTGAAAAGTATTTACTTTTGACCATGGATGGAATTATAATATTGTTACCAAAAAGGTAATTTAAAAAGAGAAAAGAGGGAGTGGAGTATTCGAGTAGGAAATACCGGATATAGAGTTACCATGATTCCTTGTAATAATGCCGGACAGGAGATTACGGAAGGGGATATTTTAGCTCAGTGTAAAAATGATTAAAATTGTGAAGGTAACGGAGGTGTCGAACCATTATGAATAATGTAAATGAATATAAAGATATAGTGGCATATCACCCAGGATATTATATAGCAGATATTATTGAGGATATGGGCATTAGTCAGGCTGAATTTGCGACAAGGATGGGAACAACGACCAAAAACTTTTAAGTCAGTTAATTCATGCTCAGGCGAATATTTCTAATGACTTAGCAAAGAAGCTTTCTGCAATGACAGGAACAAAGCATAGAGCTTTTGGCAGAATTTACAAAATACCTATGATAAAAAGCGGATTGAAATAGAACAGGCGAAGGATATTGACGCGCAGAAAGATGTGATAAAAAGAAATAGATTATAAATATTTTGTGAAGTCGTTGGTTTGCCGAAAGTAAAAAGCATAATTGATCAGATAGCAAATTTATGTTGTTTTTAAAGGTCTCAGATTTGCGAATCATGTTACAGCCCTGATTTTTGGTGAATTTCAGAACTGCTTCACCACGTAACAGCAAAAAGAATATTATGAATTCCAGGGCTTGGATTCAAAACAGCTATCAATATTTCGAAGAATATCGATACTAAACCCTATGATGCAGAAAAATTAAAAGGATATTTGCCGGAGTTAAGAAGTATGACTGTGCAAAAGCCGGAAGAATTTTTGCCAAGAATGCGAGAAATTTTTTTCCGAATGTGGAGTGGCATTTGTTTTATTGCCACATTTAAAGAATTCCGAGTAAATGGTGCTGTTAAGTGGGTAACAGAGGACAGGGTCGTGCTTGCAATGAATAATCGAGGACTCGATGCAGATAAGTTTTTGGTTTTCTCTATTTCATGAAATCAAGCACGTTCTTCAACAAAAAGGTAAAAACTGTATTTGTAAGCAGCACGGCGGAAGAAAATGACTGAGATAAATAATAACCTTGAAACAGAAGCAGATAAGTTTGCAACTAACTATTTAATTCCCCGGTAGAGTATAAAAGATTAGCTCCAACAAGATTCATTTCGGATAAGGAGATAGTCGAATTTGCTAAATCAATAGAAATTCACCCGGGAATTGTCATGGGAAGACTGCAACATGAAGGAATCATTGCACAGAATAGATGCTCAAAGCTAAAGAAAAGTATGTATTGGAACTTCAGACATATCGTGCAGCTGAACTATAGCCTGCACGATATGTCTTTTTAGCCCTCGAAAGAAAGTTGAGCGGAATTTCAAAGGAAAAACTAAGAAAATATTTCGTCTTTTTTAGTTTAAAAATTATAAACAAAACAAAAAAATCATAATTCTTAAAAATCGTCACAATTGCCAATTGAAAAAGTGAAAAAACCGGAATCAAAAATGAGAAAAACCGATTCTATTACATTTTGAACCCTCTTAGCAAAGGTCTATTGAAAAAGAAAAATGGCACTGATAGAATTTAAAGCAGGATACGCATTGCTTGGAAAAAAAGAAGCAATCAGAGGGATTTGATTTTTTAAATAGAGTAGGTTACAGTGAAGGAACGCCCGCTACATCGAGCCTTTCTGTATTCATGCGGAAAGATTGACTTTCTTACTATTTTTGTATGGTATGGAAAATGCGAAGAGGTAGGCGATGGCGATGAAGAATAATAGGAATTATATTGCACAAAATGAACAAGGGCATGAAGCAGAAGCTTTCTATGCTCTTGATAGCTTGTCTTTTGTTCACCGGTTATCATGGTCTTACCATTTCCGGAAGAGCAGAGCAGGAAGAAAAAGAACAGACGAACGAGATCTCCGTCTCCGGCACGCAGGTGAAGGTTCAACTGCTTGGCGAAGATATAAGAAGAGCGGCGAAAGAAGCCATCGAAAAGGGAGATCAGTAGAAGGTGCGGCTTTACAGGGTTACAGCGGAGACGAGGACTTACAGAAAGAGTATGCAGAGATATTCTCTTCCGAGAAAGAAGTCTATGAGATTCCGCTCGACAGCATTTCCGAAGGACTTTCTGAGAGCCTTGCTGAAGAAGAAGCTGGATTACAGGTCTTTTTGTAGAAAGAGATGCGAAGGACCTTGAGAGACTTGTAAGAAAAGAAAGCAAAGAAAGCTTGCTTCTTTATGATGGAAACAGCCAGCTGTCACAGCTCTTCCCGGAGACTAAGCAGGAAGAAACAAAGTCGGCAGTTGAGAAAAAAGAGGAAAGCGGAGCGAGGAAGTTCATGCGTCCGACAGCAATATCGAAAAACCGGAAAGAAATACGGAACTGACAGGAAGTGAGTTAATCACCTTCCTTTATAAGAATAAGGCGGATCACAGAATTAGCTTCCAGCTTTCTGTTGATGGGAATACCTATCCGAAGGTAGTGGTATCTCCGAAGACACTAGCTTTCTCAAGTCTTTCCTCGATAAGTTGAAGAAGAAGAAGAAGCCACAGGCAGAGACTACGGTCGTGGCAAGTACGGAAGCAAAAGAATCAACAGCAGCAGAAAGTACAGAGACAGAAGTAACTGCAAGTTCTGAAGAGACAGAAGAGAGTGAGTCGGAAAGCGCAGCTTCTTCCGTGAGCCTTGTTTCGACAGAAGGTAGTAGTGAAGAAACTACGGTTTTGGAAAGCACAGTAGTAGAGACTGCGGAAGCAGAGAGTGCAGAAGAATCAGCTGAAACCAAGGAGCATACTACTGAAGTCACAGAAGAAACGGCAGCAGAACGTAAAGCTGCAGAAGCAGCGAAGGAAAAGAAAGAGAACTTTACCGGCTTCTACAGGAAGTGATCAGTCACTATGAAGAATTCTTGGGAGAACTGGAAACTGCAAGATTCGCACAGTATAGCTTAAATGAACTTGGAAGAAAGACCCAGAACGTTGAAATCAAAGACTTCGTAACAGTTGAAGTGTTCTATGATGAAGATGCATTCGATGAGGATGTTGTGCTTGAAGCCAAGCGTCTTGTAAAGCCGGAAGAAGAGGGCGAAAAGAAGGCGAGAAGCTTACGAAAGAGCAGATCAAGCTTATGCAGGAATCCGGAATCTACGACGATACCGATTCTTTAGATATTCGTTTTGTAAGTAAGAAAAACAAGGAAAAGGAAGTAGAACCGAAGGAGAACTATACAGTCACAGTACGACTTACCTTCGATAAAAAGGCAGTTCCGGAAGAAGCAACTGCGGATACCATTGCGATTCACCACATTGTGGAAAAAGATGGAAAAGAGCAGTATGTGGAAACGGTACTTCGGTCTGTTGAAGAGAAACAATCCGAAATAGAAGATTCAGAGGTAAAAGAAGTTGCTACAGAGGAATTATCTGAAGAGAGAGCATGGTAAACTTGAAGATGGTTTAGTGGCAGAAGAAAACTCTGAGAAAGAAGAGAAAAAGAATGAAGGCATAGAAATTATCACTAAAGGAATTCGTGGTAAATTCTTTTCTCGGCATATATTGTCCACTGGAAAAGGTGGCGATGATGCTCTTCACAAACCGATTCGATTTCACTTTGTGGATGAAAAATAATAGAAATTGCCCCGACAATATACAAGTCTTATACATGGTTGGCAAAATAATGAAAGAGGTCGAAAAAGATAGTGATAAAATAATTTACAACCGTAATAATGATACAACATCCAAATTTTCAAGTAATTTAGTAGGAGATTTAGTTAAAACTCATAATAATTTGCAAATTTTTGGATGATAGAGGGAATCTCAGGGCTATACTTTCATGGGCTTATTCGTGCAGTGCGATGGTCGTGTAAAGATGTATACGATGGGAGAGAATCGAAGGTATATACAGATGAAGTCCAAGAAATGACTAATAAATGGGTAAAACTGGTAAAACAACAACCAAATAGAAGTTTTTCTATGATAAAGAGAGGGTAATACTTCCGTTTGTTATCATGAGTTCTACTTGGTATATAAAATGTGTAGAAAGACTTTGTATGGAAAAATACCCTACGAATTTTATCAACCAAACTTAGTCAATGACAAGTACATTACCAAAAATTCTGATAAGGAATATGAATTGACTTTAACTGCACAACCGGTGAAAGCATGGCCCTAAAGATGGGCCTGGATATGACGTACAACATCCAAACTGGATGTACTGTTTGTTTATGATAATACAGGAAATATAAGTAAGAGCGATGAGGATAAGATTAAAGAAAATGTTTATTCTTTGATGGATGACATATCTTCGCCTAATAGTGGATTTGATGCTAAGTTTGCATTTATTAGCATGAATAGGAAGATAACCCTTCCATTGAGGAGGTCCGTTTAATGACTATACCCAGGATCAAAAAGTCATGTTTTTAGAATGAACGATGAGATCATAAGCGGTAAAAAGCCGATTAAAGGAACAATTGGAGATTTGTCCGAAGACGCTCTAAGTCAAACTACATTATTGCAGATAAACCTTATGACGATTTGAGAACTTATGCATTTAGTGATAGCGAGGCTATAAAGAAAGAATTTGAGCAAGCAACTAAGGGATTGAAAGGGCCTGGAACTGGTGCCAGTGTGCTGCAGCAATAAGGGATGCTAAATCTTTAATGAACTTTGGTGGAGACAAATCCCGATATTCATAAAGATAGAGATGGAAATTATGTTGGCGATTGGGGAAATTTTTCAAGTCAGTGATAGATATCCTAATGGATCTAATGAAAAAGACAAAGAATGAAAATTTGTGGTGGAGTCATGATACACCGCCTCGTAATACTCTTGTAAGAACAGACTCTCACACGGTTGTTGTTTTTATCACTGGAGGAAATCCATCCAAAACTTATGTGCCCGAAGATGGAATATATGAAAACTTTGTAAAGCATGGTGATTCTTACTATTTAACAAGAGCTTCATATAAAAAAGGACAAAGTATAGGAAATGGAGATCAGCTATATTATCCGGCACTAAATGACGCTAAGCTTCAACTTAGGGATTTCAACTATTTGGATGCTTTCTTTGCTATCGGAGTAGGAGATAAGTCAAATTGGAATCAGCTATCTGAAGTGATGGGAGTATTGCCAATAGGCATAGATACTCAAACTTTTGACGCATCAAACACTGAGAAACTGGAAAATAGTTTTAGAAAACTACGCAATGAAGTTACTGAAATGAAGGTGTACAATGTTGCTATTAGGGATAAGTTAAGCGAAAACGTAGAGCTAGTTAATGGCAGGGAATTCCTTGAGGGGAGAATTGGTAAGAAAAAAAGCTAATTTGGTGGAGGATAAGGAAATTATTCCTACATCTCAATATTCAAAATTAGGGCTACGGGAGATAAATGTTGGGTATGACGCAAATAGCAAAACTATAACTTTAAATACAGATCCAGCTAATTTTATTCTACCTTAGGATACGAAATTCAACTTAGTAGCGACTGTTAGACCGACTAAAAGAGGCCTATACAAACATAAAAACCAAATTTGGTTGGGAGATTCACGAACAGATTTGATTGATATTTATAATGAAGAAAAATCAATCACTCTATGGATCCCGAAAAAGTATGGGACATCCGCTAAAAACTTGGTTTGTATACAAATGATTCTGCAGGAGTGTCATACAAATATACACAATACGTTAAATATACAAAACCCATTACATAACCCGAAATGTTCATCTTATAAAGAAATATGCGAAGGAGAGAGACCCTATAATAAACCAATTATAAAAGTAGATGATACAGTTTATCTAAGGATAGACAAGAAAATCACAGGTATGGATGATAAGTCATAAAAGATGGTGCCCCTAACTGAGCTAGCCAAGCAGGTTTTGAAGAAGATAAGCTTTGAAGTATACACTCGAGATGGGGCTGAAGAACGTCGTCTTACTACTATCAATTTAGGTAAAGATGAATGGGTAGGAAAAAGATGGAAGATTCAAACAAGATGGATATGAAATATATATTCATGGAGTAAAAGGCAAAAGTTAATGAGGGTTATACTTTTGGTTTTACTATTTATGGGATGGAGAGGAATAAAGAGTATAAGATTAAGGAAATTGTTGAAGAAGGTACAATAAAGCAGGCAATGAAGGCGTTATCTTTAAGGGGAAAAATCGAAGGCAATGAGGGATGGAACAAAGATAAGCAACGATACTTCATATGGTTTTGTCAATAATTATATAAAGGATGAAGGAGTAAGATTGTTATATCAAAGGAAGTAAAGGATAATTTACTGACTAAAACCATCTGCAGAAGATGATAGAAGAAAAGTATTTTCATTTTACTTGACGATGTATGACAGCAGTGATCGTGCCTATGATTTTTCCAAAAGATACTCAAGTTTTATAATGGACTCAGTGGAGATTTAAAGCAAAAATAACAAATATAGTCGATATTCAAATCCAGATAATCCGGAAGAAACTGTTAAGGGCAATGTATTTTACTCTACAAAACGGAAAGTCAATAGAAATTCCTGTAGATAAAAACTAAAAATATAGAGTCTTTGAAAAGAAAGAGGACGGATACGATAAAAGCCAAAGTTATAAGTACGAAAGTCAGTGATAGTAATGTAGAAACTAAGCTTTTGAGAAAGAGTGGTATATCACTTAGCTATACAAGAATTATAAATGTAGAAGAAGCGAACAATTAAATTTATCAATTCTAAAAAGATACCTCCTCTGACCGGCTTGTAAAAAGACCTCACACCTTACCTCTTCAGTATCTTCGGCTTCACCCTGATGGCAGGTGCATACTTTGCCATCAACAAAAAGAAAAAGAAGGAGATTTAAACCAATCTTTTCTGAATAGGAGATGCAGATTTTTAAAATGCATAACTCCAATAAAGGATGTTACGAATGTAATATTCTTTCAAAATAAGAACTAAATCATAGCTTAAGAACTATAACGTAGTTCAATGAAAACCTAATAAAGATCTCTTCCGATGCAGATACAGCTACTGAAGAAGAACAAAGTTGGAAAAGAACTTCGATTCACCGAATATCGACGAAAGGAGTTGAAAATGGCGACTCCGGTGTCTCCAACAGCAGATGCATCTGCATCGGAAGAGAACTTGTTTAGACACGAGTATTATCGACCGGACAAGAAAGAATATAAGGTTTTCAAGTAACACAATAAATCGAAGGATCGCAACCTTCTGTTTATATATCACACAATGTTTCTACTATTTTTTTAAAAAGGGAGAGAAAACATGAGAAAGAATTTTAACAAACTCGCAACTCTGGCATTATCCGGAATGATGGTAATGTCTATAGCTATGCCTGCATTCGCGACTCCGGCAGATGGTTACAAGAGCGCAGGAAAATGGAATAAGGTACTTTATACAGACTTAATCACTCCGGCACCGAATACAGCGTTTAAATTTAAAATTACTCCTGCAACAGAAACGGAAGTTACAGTGGGCACTACAAGTACCAGCTTAATACAGCTCCTGCTACCGCTGTTAGAATTCAGGATGCAGATATTTAAGCCGGCTGATGACGGATTTGGAACGGTGATTGCAGACAAAGACGGAACCCAAAACAAGGAAGACAGTTCCACAAAAGCCGGTTGATATTGAAGTAAAAGAAGCAGATTTGGAGAATAAATATGGATATTTCCTCTTCAATATGGAAGAGGAAAAGACCGGCTACCAAGGTATCAATTATTCCTACGCTAAGTATAAAGTCTTGGTTTATAGAGAGCAGGAAAAGAACCTAAAAGCTTTTGTACAAAGAGCAGATAATGCTACAGGAAACTGGATGGACAATGCTAAGGTAGATACGATTTACAATAACTACGGAATGCATGTTCCTCCAGTAAATCCGGATCCCAATCCGAACCCGGGCCCAAATCCGGATCCGAATCCGAACGACACAACACATGATGTTTTGATTAAGAAGGTTCGTAAGGGTAACATTAGCGATAACAAGAATACATTTAAACTTAAGATTTACGTAGAACCGGATAACCAGCCTGCAGGAAAGACTGAGAGCTTTAGCTATCGTGTTGGTCCTGTAGATCCTACTCAACAATACGCTATTTTTGAAGGCGGACAGACTAATGCACATTACCGTAGACTTAACAGCCGGTGGAGATGGTGTCCACATCGGTGGATTAACAGTAGGGCGATAAGGTTCATGTAGAAGAGTTGGATGGCACTTCTTATACAATGGGCGTTGGAAGTAACAATACGAATAGTGCAACCTATATTCAGAACTTAGATGAAACTGCTGCTAGTTTAGCGGCATACAAGACATCTTTCAATTCTGTTAAGGATGGCTCAGAAGTTACTGTAACCAATACAAAGAATGGTGTTGCTCCGACCGGTATCATCATGAATGTTGCTCCGTATGCTATGATGCTTGCTGTAGCAGGTGGTTTAGGTGTAGTATTTGTAAATCGCAAGAAGGAAGAGGAATAATTTCCAAATCTTCAATACAGAAACACATCAAAATCTTTCCAAATAACTTACTGAGCAAACAAATCTTCTTCTCCAAGCTTAGTGAGTGAATAGGAAATTTTGAATCAGTATGAATCCTGGGGAACCTCCCGGGAGAATACTGAAATACAGGGTTTGTAGATTATAAACTTTGAATATAAAGATAAAAAGTGCAAAGTTTATGGTGTACACACTGTGTACAGGGAAAAGGAGTGGAAAGGACAGAGAATGAACATAGCAGCGAGAGCCGCGAAGCTGGGTGATAGGGTGTTGTCTTATATTGCTATTATTCTTATGGTGACGATGCTGTCCTACGGAGGATATTCTCTTTGGGATACCCTACGTGACCATGACAGGTGCCTTTCTAAGTAAAGGATTTCTGAAAGTATAAACCGAGTTTAGATAATCCGGAAGAAACTAGGTTAAGTTTGCAGGAGCTTTTGCCATCAATCCGGATACGAGAGGGTGGATTACTCTTGATGGAACGCACATTGACTACCCCTATGGTGCAGGGCGAAGATGACATGGAGTATGTCAACAAAGATGCTACAGGAGAGTTTGCCTTATCCGGTGCTATATTTTTAAGTGCTGAAAATAAGCCGGATTACAGTGACTCCTATATGTTAACCTATGGACATCATGTTGAAAATGGTGCTATGTATGGTGATGTGATGGAGTTTCTAGAAGAGGACTACTTTTGATGAAAAACCGAGACAGGTACTTTATTTTTACCGGATGGAAGGGCAAGAAACTTAGAAGTTTTTTTGCCGTAATAGAATGTGATGCGTATGACAGGATGATTCTATAGTGTCGATGCATAGAAAAGGGACAGATTATGAATCTTGTAAATTACCTTGAAAGAGCATTCTACACATTTTAGGATATTGGGATGAAAGAATCGGATCAGGTGATGGCACTATCCACCTGTGTATCGTTGGAAACCAATGGTCGAGCAGTGGTTATGGTGAGAGTTGACCCATAAAGGGAGGAGTAACGGAGATGAGAGCGAAAGAGTTTTTTATAAGGGCTGGCAAGCTTCTATCAGCTGTGCTTTTCCTTTCGGTAGGGCTGAGCATGGCTTCACAGGCAACGGGGCAATGTACACTAACGTTTCCCGTGGAGATCAATGTCTCCGGGAATGCCCCCAGAAACGACATATCGTGTAAAGATGGAAGCAGATAAGAAGAATCCAAATGCTCCTCTTCCAAGTCCAAGCGAAATTGCAAAAGTTGGATCTGGAAGTAATCAGAAACACGAGGTGAAATTTGAGATTACGTATACTGAAAAGACAAGAGAGGGAGAGGATTTAATCTATAAAATCAGACAGACTACGGAAGCGAAGAACAATTTAGAGCTGAGTAGAGATGAGTATACTGTAATCGTACAAGTTTTTGAGGATGAGAAAAAGCCGGGATATTTGAAAGCGATTTATTGGGTTGGAAAGAAGGATTCTGAAATAAAGAGTGGAGAAGTAATCTTTACAAATCGGTATAATAGAAGCCCGAATCCGGGCGGTGGCGGAGATACTCCTCCCGGTGGTACTACACCCGAGGTAATACACCTCCTAACCCGACACAGCCTACTCCGAAGATTCCGGAAGTGCAAGGAGAGGTAAGACCTTTTGATCCTGTAAAAGCGATACAGAAAGTTCCTGCGGTTTTTGGAGCAATCAGAAAAGTCGCAACGGGAGACAGCAGTTCTATGGCACTATACGGACTGTTTGCAGCTACATCAATGTGTTCCTTATTCTTCTGGGGAATTGGACAGAAAAAGAAAGAGAAGAAAGCCTAAGGGTATCAAATGCTTCCTATTACATATAGATAAGCATAGGATATAAGAAACAAAAAATGTGTGATACCTTTTACAGGGGGATGGTTAGTCTTTTAGCTACAGAGGTATTGAAGAGAGTCTTCGGCGTAGATTTCTACGCCGGGGGCTCTTTGCTGTTGTTTTTTCATCCGGATGAGCCGCTTATCGGGGAGTCTTTTATTTACTCTCCGTAAGCCAATCCACTATATATAGGAGTTCTATACCCTTTATGTTTCCGCTATCTTCATATCGTCCTGTAATCAGTACCTTTCTGTGATTATCGGGAATTTGCAGTAGATTATCCGTTTCGTGGGTATTGCTTGGTAGTCGGTAGCAGACTTGGTAATACTCGACAGTTCCATTCTTTCTTGCTATAAAGTCAATCTCCTTCTCTTCAAGTCTTCCGACATCGACGGTATAGCCTCTACGGAGCAATTCCATAAAGACAATGTTTTCCAAGCGATTTCCGTAATTGCCTTCCTGGAATCCTACTGCTATGTTTCTAAGACCGTGATCCACCATAAAATACTTTGCATTTTGTCGTAAGTAAGCTTTTTCCACGTAAATCATAAGGCATTGCTTCATAAAAACAAAAAAAGGCTTCCTGTAGTAAGTCCAGATATTTTCCTACAGTATGATAGGAAATGGATAGTTTCTCGTGGGATAAAAAGATTGGATATCTTTGTGCTGCTGATCATCTGCCCGGCATTATCGGCTAAAAAGAAACGATTCTTTTTCAGCGCGAAGGTATCTCGTACATTTCCTCTGCTTGCAATATCATTTAAAAAGTATAGAGTCATATATACCTGAGAGAATACCGGACTTCAGCTCCTCGTTGGAGAGAATAACTCCGGGAAGTCCTCCGTACTTTTCATATTCCTTTATAGGCGATATCCGTTTCTCGTGTATTTAGGGAATTCCTTTCGCCTCCAGAAACTCATGAAAGGAAAAAGGATATACAGGGATTTCTACATATCTCCCACTAAGCAGGCTTGCTAACTCTCCTGATAATAGCCTTGCGTTAGACCCGGTAAGAACTATATCGCAGTTATAACTTACCCGAAAACCGTTGATGACCTCTTGCCATGCATCGACATATTGGACCTCATCAATGAGAAGATAAAAAGTTTTCCCGTCTTCAGGACAGAGACGCTCCAGTAAAGTGCCTAAATCTTCCTTGGACTGCACGTTTCGATAGGCATAGGCCTCCAAGTTAAGGTATACAATATGGTCAGAAGGAACGTTCTCGCTCTCTAGGTACTCCTTATACTGTTTTAATAGTACAGACTTCCCGGAACGACGAACTCCGGTAATAATTTTAATGAAGTCGGTATCTCGAAAGGATATTAACTTGTTTAGATACTGTGCTCTTAAATACATAAATCTCCTTTTCTCCGCTTGCTTTACTTGAAAAGACTTAGAAAGGATCTAGAAAGGACGGCGCAGGTAAGAATCTTATTCTTATATATTTTTGCAAGCCTGTTCTTATAGTAGTACAGAATTATACTTCTGTAAATTGGTAAAATATGAGATTTATAGAACTATATTTCTGAAAAGTGGAAGTATTTACAATGAATAGAATGATATTTCTGCAAAAATAAAAGATAGGAACAAGTATAAATTGCTATGACGCCTTATAATGAAAATAATGCGTAATTATGATATTTTATTCATAATGAGTATCGCTCGCAAAGCCTGCGGTATCTCATGTATAACTAAATAAAAAGAGCTGCGATTATACGCCCGGAAAAATTCTTGCGGATGTTTTTGGAAGAATGCGTTTGATAAAGCGCAAAATAAAGCGCAAAATAAAGCGCAGAATAAAGCACAGAAAAGCATGATGACGAATCGAGAGCATATATTGTTGCTTCTTAAGGAAAATCCTTCATTAACGCAAGCGGAACTATCCGGAATGATGAACAAATCAAGAAGAGCGGTACAAATGTTAATGAAGGAATTGCTGGATGAGGGGTTGATTGACAGAATTGGATCTAAAAAGAAGGGATCTTGGCTTGTTAAATAGTGCAGTGTGAAATGAAGCAAAGAATCATTGGAGAAAAAGAAGAGGGGAAACATGGCTTTTAACGGTAGAGAAGGGACGCCCGGAAAAAGTGAAGGAAGAAGCAAAAAGGAACTTGCGGTTTATGATTATCTGGATAAACTGGGGATTTCTTATGAGAGGGTGGATCATCCGGAAGCGCATACGATGGAAGATTGCGCCGTGATTGAAGAGGCATTTTCCGCAAGAGTATGCAAGAATCTCTTTCTTACGAACAGTAAGCACAGTTTTTACTATCTTCTTATGATGCCGGGAGAGAAGGTATTTAAGACGGCAGAGTTGTCGAAAGCAATCGGCTGCGGACACCTTTCTTTTGCGGATGGGGAGGAAATGGAGCGGGTACTGGGCTGCACTCCGGGATCGGTACTCTGTCTTCGGTTTAATGCATGATAAAGAGGACTTGGTGGAGCTTCTTGTGGATAAAGATTTAATGAAAGAAGAGTATCTCTGTGCTCATCCCTGCCACAATATTGCAACATTGAAGCTGCGGACGAAAGACATTTTCACGAAGTTCCTAAAGGCGACGAAGCATTATAAGACGGAGGTAAGCTTAAAAGGGAGGGGTAGGTCTATGAATAATTTAGTTAACAATCTCCATGCAGATGTTTATGCAAAATATTAAAATGCTAATGGAGAATGCAAGAACGGATGTAGCGAAGCAAGTCAATAATATATTGGTAAAAACCTATTGGGAAATAGGGAGAATTATTGTAGAAGATGAGCAAGGTCATTCAGATAGGGCCGGGTATGGGAAAACTTTACTGAAAGATTTGTCTAAAATGCTGACTAAAGAATTTGGGCGTGGATTTTCGGTTTCTAATCTACAGTTTATGAGGAGATTCTATCAAGAATATGAAATTCAACAGACACTGTCTGTTAAATTGAGTTGGTCTCATTATTGTGAATTATTGACTATTGAGGATAAGAATAAGCGTAACTTTTACGAAAAAGAAACTGTCAATGCAAATTGGTCCGTAAGGGAATTAAAAAGACAAATAAATACATCGTTATTTGAGAGATTATTGCTATCAAGTGGGGATGAAAAATAAAGAAAAAAATATTAGATCTAGCTCTAAAGGGAAATGAAATAGCCACTCCAAAGGATATCATAAAAGATCCTTATGTCTTTGAATTTTTAGGATTACCTGAAGAAAAAAACCGATTATGGAAAGTGATTTAGAAAAAAGCACTTGTAACTCATATTGAAAAAAATTCTTACTTGAACTTGGCAAAGGGTTTATGTATGTAGGTTCACAGCAAAGGGTAACACTTGGAAATACCCATTATTATGTTGATATGGTATTTTACAATAAAATCCTAAGAAGCTATGTGCTTATTGAACTTAAGACAGCTAAGTTATTGCCTGAAGCAGTGGGACAGCTTAATATGTATCTGAACTACTATAAAGCCGAAGTGAATGATGAAATGGATAATGAACCTATCGGGATTATTCTTTGTGCGAGCAAGGATAGTATACAGGCGGAATATGCACTTGGCAGTTTATCTAACCAGATTTTTGCTTCTAAATATACGCTATATATTCCGGATAGAGAACAGTTGGAAGAGCAGGTAGAAAGAGTAGTAAAAGAATATAAGAAAAAATCATAAAACTGTTTTTAGAGAAGTAAAGGCAAGAATACTAATTTTGCGACATAGAAGCTACGGACCAAAGACATTTTCACAAAGTTCTTAAAGGCGACGAAGCATTATAAGACGGAGGTAAGTTTCTAAATAAATCGCTTGACGGGGCACCTCATCCATGCTAGACTTGCATGGTACTTGGGGCAATGCCCTATTTTTTATGCACTAATTTCGTAGTCATGCGAAGTTAAAAATCATTGGAGGTGAAAGCCGTGCGTACAAAGATTATATTAGCATGTACAGAATGTAAGCAAAGAAATTACTTTCTCACAAAGGAGAAGAAACTTCATCCTGAGCGTATGGAAGTGACCAAGTATTGTAAGTTCTGCAAAAAGCACACGTTGCATAAGGAGACAAAATAATGCAAGGAGAGAAAAAGTCCGGACTGAGTTCTTTTTTGTCAGGTTTGGAAGCGGAATTCAAAAGAATTGTTTTCCCTACACGGCAGGATGTAATTAAGCAGTCTATTGCTACGGTTGCCATCAGTATCCTGATCGGTTTACTGATTACCGGCTTAGACATTGCCATGAAATGGGGTCTTGGATTGATTCTTGTAAAGTAAAGGTGGGAAGATGGCAGAGAAAAACACAGAAGCCCGCTGGTATGTAGCGCATACCTATTCGGGTTATGAAAATAAGGTCAAGATGGATTTGGAGAAAACCATTGATAACCGTGGCCTTCAAGATGTGATTTTAGAGGTCAGTGTTCCCATGCAACCGGTTATTGAAATGAAGAACGGTGTGGAGAAGAAGACAGACAAGAAGATGTTTCCGGGCTATGTTCTTGTGAAACATGGTCATGAACGATGAAACTTGGTATGTTGTTCGTAACACCAGAGGCGTTACAGGTTTTGTAGGACCCGGATCTAAGCCGGTTCCTCTTTCCGAGGAAGAAATCCTCACCTTAGGATACAGGAAGTCTGAGGTATTGGTTGATTTCGCTGAAGGAGACACAGTGAGTGTTATTTCCGGAACATGGAAGGATACCATTGGTGTCATTACCCAGATCAATGACCAGAAGAAGACTGTCACCATTAACGTAGAGATGTTCGGTAGGGATACCCCGGTAGAACTGTCCTACGGCGAAGTGCAGAAGTTAAGATAAGATTTGGTAATACCCGAGGGATTTTATCCCATGGAGTACATTTAGCCACCGCTTGCAAAGCAAGCTCGTGGGAGGGTTTACCCGCAATTACCACAAGGAGGTGCCTATATGGCAAAGAAAGTAGAAGGTTACATTAAGTTACAGATTCCCGCTGGAAAAAGCAACTCCCGGCTCCCCCGTTGGTCCTGCTTTTAGGACAGCACGGTGTTAACATTGTTGCATTTACAAAGGAGTTCAATGCAAGAACTGCAAATGAAGGCGACATGATTATCCCCGTAGTTATCACGGTTTATGCAGATAGAAGTTTCAGCTTTATCACGAAGACTCCTCCGGCTGCTGTTCTCATTAAGAAAGCATGTAAGCTGCAGAAGGCATCCGGCGAGCCCAATAAGAATAAAGTTGCAACAATTTCTAAAGCTGACCTTCAGAAGATTGCAGAGACAAAGATGAAAGACTTAAATGCCGCATCAATCGAAGCTGCAATGTCCATGATCGCAGGAACCTGCAGATCCATGGGTGTCAACGTAGAACAATAAGAAGGGGAGGCGATTGTTAAATGAAACAGGGTAAGAGATATGCCGAAGTGGCAAAGGCTGTAGATAGACAGGTTAAGTACAGTGAAGCAGATGCAATTGCTATGGTTAAGAAGAATGCAACTGCGAAGTTCGATGAGACAGTGGAATTACACATCAGAACCGGATGTGACGGTCGTCACGCTGACCAGCAGGTTAGAGGATCTGTTGTTCTTCCTGCAGGAACAGGTAAGAATGTTCGTATCTTAGTATTTGCTAAGGATGCAAAGGCGGATGAGGCTCTTGCAGCAGGTGCAGACTTCGTTGGTGCGGATGATCTTGTACCAAGAATTCAGGACGGTTGGTTCGACTATGATGTTGTTATCGCAACTCCCGACATGATGGGTGTTGTTGGACGTATCGGACGTTTGCTCGGACCGAAGGGCTTGATGCCGAACCCGAAGCTTGGAACCGTTACCATGGATGTAGCGAAGGCTATCGCTGATACTAAGGCCGGTAAGGTTGAGTACAGACTGGACAAGGCGAACATCATCCACGTTCCGGTTGGAAAGGCTTCCTTCACTGAAGAGCAGTTAAAGTCCAACTTGGATGCTTTGATGGCAGCTATCGTTAAGGCTCGTCCGTCAAGCTTAAAGGGTGCTTACATGAAGTCCATTACTTTGACTTCTACCATGGGCCCCGGTGTGAAGCTGGATGCAGTACAGTTCGGTGCATAAGAAAATTTCTAAAGACTACTTGGGATAAGACCCAAGTAGTCTTTTTGTTTATATAAGTTATTGAGGCTTATAGGACAAAATAGATATAACAATGCTGAGCTGGAGTATTACTGATTTTTAAGTTGCGCTAAGTTGCAGTAAGTTGCAAATGGGCATTATGCGTATAACAGGAAAACAATAAATTACAACGAATTTTGTAATTATTTAATTTTTATACCCGAAATAAATCATAATATTTTCTGAATTTCCTTCTAAACTAAAAAAAGCTACGTCAAAAAAAGTGAATTTTTTGGAGAAGAAAGGAAGAAGAATGAAATTCAGAAAACAACTTACGTTACTCTTGACCATGACAGGTCTGGGACTTCTTTTCTCATGGAACCGCATTTGCGGAAACGAGGACGGAGCTTTGGACAAAGGAAAGCCATGACTACGGTGCTAAGCTACCCTACCTTCGCTACGAGGCGGAAGAGGGAGTTGGAAGTGATGCGGTGCTGAAGCACTCCACGACCTACGATGAAACGGAGATGGAGGCTTCCAACCAGAGCTATGTACAGTTGACCAAGGAGGATTCTTCATTACGCTTTACGCTAAAGAAGGCGGCCAATGCCATGACCCTTCGTTTTACCATGCCGGAGGATGCATCCGGAGAGCTGGAGATTTCTGTAGAGAGAAATGGAGAGCTTCTTGGAAAGAAAACGCTGGAGTTGGACAACAGTTCTGCTTGGCAGTATGTGAAGGAAAATGATGTTTTTGATGAAAAGATAGCCGGCTCTCATTCTCGTTTTCGTTTTGATGAGAGACATTTTCTCTTGGAAAATGACAACAAGGAATTAATGGAACTGGAGGAGGGTGACGTACTCACCATCCGCAGAACCGATAAAAAAGCGGATGAACTGGGAATCGACTTTATTGAGCTGGAAGAGGCTCCGGAAGCAAAGGAAGCGCCGGACAACAGCATTTCCATTACAGATGCTCCCTATAGCGCGGTGCCAAACGATGGACAGGACGATTCCAAAGCATTTCTGGATGCCCTGAAAGACGCGGACAAGGAGAACAAGACCTTATATATTCCGGTGGGAACCTTCGATTTTGACCGAAAGCTGGTGATAAGTGCTACGGATATGCGGATTACCGGTGCAGGAATCTGGCACACACAGCTTCATTTTACCTCTGAGGAGCAGGCCGGAGGCGGTATTGAGTTTCTGGACAGCAGTTCAAATGTTGAGATGGATAACCCTATACATGGATTCCGAATTAAAGTCCCGTTTTTCATCAGGAGGCAAATTACAAGGGAATCGCCGGCGTTTTGGGAGAGAATTCCAAGCTCCATGACCTCTGGCTTGAGCATTTTGAATGCGGAATCTGGGTAGGAGACTATGTGGAAGCGGATAAAATGAAATACACCGATAAGCTGATCGTTTCCAACAGCCGTATCCGAAACAACTTTGCGGATGGGGTGAACTTTGCCCAGGGAACCAAGAATTCCAAGGTGCAGAACTCTGATATCCGTGGAAATGGCGATGACGGTCTGGCAACCTTTGCCAGCAAGGCGATTGTGAAAATCAAGGAAAAGGTCAATGGGGTAGAGCGGGTTCGTTATATCCATACGAAATCCAAGCCTGCGGAGAACAATGCCTTTTTAAACAACACGGTGGAGCTGACCTGGCGAGCTGCCGGCATTGCTCTGCACGGGGGTGCGAACCATTGCATTGAAGGAAATCTGGTGAAGGACATCACTTCCGGATCCGGACTTCGTGTCAGCACAGTTTTCCCCGGCTATAACTTTGATGACAACCAAAATATTTCTATTAAGAGAAATCTCTTGATTCAGACCGGAACCGACAACGATTTCTACGGCAATGCTCTGGCTTCTATTCATTTTGAAAAGCTTTACGGAGAAATGAAGAAGATTCAAGTCACGGATAATCGCCTGATTAATTCTCCCCACGGAAAATATTCCGCAAACTTCTATATTCCGGAAGAGGGTACAACAGAAATTACTTTAAGAAATAACGAAGTGAAAAACATTGATTTAGAGCCGATGCTGGCTGAGGAGGAGAAAAACTTCGTGCCTTTATCCGAGGAAGAAAAGCTTGCGGAAGAGCAGAAGAAGGCGGAAGAACTGAAGAAGGCAGAAGAGCAGAAGAAGGCGGCGGAGCAGCAGGCAAAGCATGAGGGCGAACAGTCCGGCCATGACGGCGCCCTGAATATCGAGCTCCACGATCAGGAAGAGATTCCGGTAACTGCAAACTTTAAGCTCTACTGGTTCTCCGGTGAAACTGAGGAAAACGGAAGAACCGTCCGTTACTGGGTGAAGAAGCTGGAAGGCATTCATCTGGACGAGTCCATGGAGTATTCCCTTGAGGACGGCACCAAGGTCTTCAACTTTACCCCGGATGACATCCCGAAGTATATCCCCATTTCCGGAACCGCCTTTGAAGAAGATTATTACTATGAAGGAGAGGACTGGATTCGTTGGGAGAGTCCGGAAGGGGTACAGTATGTGAAGATTCGGTACTGGAGTCCGAAAGAGGCATGAATCGATTTCTAAAAATTCTTGACATTTCTTCGGAAAGATGCTAGTATCTGCAAGGTATTAACCGAAGACAGCAGGTATCTATAGCTTCCATGGTCGTATATCGCAGTTTTTCTGCATCGACCGAAAAGCTAAAGGATCTAAAGAGCAATCGCCCGCCGAGGAAAGAATAAAGGATTGGCTTCAGAAATGGAGCGTGGAATTCGTATTTTCATCCCCTGTCTTTGGCAGGGGATTTTTTGATTCTTACGGGAGTTTCGTGGAAACACAAAAGCCCATTCGCGTTAATACTTTCTAAAAATAAAGAAGGAGGAAACCGAAGATGGCAAAGGTTGAATTAAAGCAGCCGATTATCGACGAAATCAAGGGATTTTTGGACGGTGCTGTAGCAGCTACTGTTGTGAGACTATCGTGGACTTACCGTTGCGGAAGATACAGCACTTCGTAAGGCTTTGAGAGAAGCAGGCGTGCAGTACAAGGTCTTCAAGAACACCCTGATTAAGAGAGCAGCAGAGGGAACGGACTTCGCTCAGTTGGATCCAGTTTTAGACGGACCTACCGCTCTTGCCGTATCGAAGGATGATGCTACTGCGGCAGCAAGAATTTTTGCAAAGTTTGCAAAGACCTCTCCCAAGTTGGAGTTTAAGGGGGCTGTTGTAGAAGGAAAGTTCTACGATGCAAAGGCAGTACAGGCACTGGCAGAGATTCCGTCCAGAGAAGAGCTTCGGGGAAGACTTCTCGGATCGATCAAGTCCCCTGTTACAAACTTCGCTCGTGTGCTTAACCAGATTGCACAGAAGGACGGCGGAGAAGCTGCATAAGGCAGCTTAAGCAGAAGCATTCTGCAGAATTCGAAGAAATCGAAGCTTTTTAGGACACAGTTCTAAGGACGGGGAGCAGATGAAGTGATTCTCGTCAAAACAGAGGAACAGAACTTTTCTGTTCGAAAAATAATATTAATGGAGGAAAATACAATGGCAAAGTTAACTGTTGAAGAGTTTATTGCAGCAATTAAGGAACTTTCCGTAATGGAATTAAATGATTTGGTAAAGGCTTGCGAAGAGGAATTCGGCGTTTCCGCAGCAGCAGGCGTTGTAGTTGCAGCAGCAGGTGCAGGTGCAGGAGCAGGTGCAGCTGAGGAAGAGAAGACCGAGTTCGATGTTGAGCTTACAGATGTAGGCCCGAACAAGATCAAGGTTATCAAGGTTGTTCGTGAGGCTACCGGTCTTGGACTTAAGGAAGCTAAAGACCTCGTTGAGGCAGCTCCGAAGGTTCTTAAGGAAGGTGCTTCCAGGCTGAAGCTGATGATATCAAGGCTAAAGCTTGAGGCTGAAGGCGCTAAGATTACTCTTAAGTAATTTATCTGAAAATGGATGTAAGAACGTACTGCTTAAGAAACAGGACAGCCGTTCCGAAGATGAGAAGGTCAGGAGTGCAAGCTCAGTACTTCTTTTTATTTTTTCTTTTTTGTTTTTCTATTGTATTCTTGACGGAAATAATGGCATACGATAAAAGTGAGTTATATAAGAATATACATTGGATATACAAAAAAAGAACATCGAAAAAGATAGTAGAGAACGGAAATCTCATTTCCGGATAGGTTTCATGTCATTTATACAGGAGGAAAATATGGAGAAGGCTATACAAGAATACACTACACTATCACAATGGGGGAATTCCAAAGCAACAAGAATTCCTGCAAGTGTTTTAAAGTTGTTGAATATTGATGTCAACCAAAAATTTTCCGTTTCTGTACAAGGTCAGTCCATTGTATTAACACCGGAAAAAACACAAGCAACGAGCATTCATGAATTATTTGCGGATTGGGAAGATGATGGGCTTCGCCATCATGAGTTGGATTGGGGAACAGCAGAAGGCGAGGAGTTGCCATGGTAGTTTCTCAAGGGGATATTTTTTTTGTTGATTTCAATCCCAGCATTGGTCATGAGCAAAAATCGACGACCTGCGATAGCTCTTAGCCATGATCTGGTGGCTCGGTTTGGGGGATTAACGATTGTTGCACCAATTTCTTCAACGACACGGAACTATCCAACGTATCATCAATTAAGAACAACAAGGAAGATACAAGGAAAGGTGATGTTGGATCAAACTATAGCGTTGGATTTAAAAGCTCGATCCGTTACACAGATTGAAGAATCGTTGGATAAGGAAGAGCTAAAAGAAATCATTGATAAGTATAAACTGCTATTTGACATAGTGGAGTAAGAAGAACTAAACAATAGACAGAGTTAAGTAACAAATGCAGTATAGGCATGAAAGAGGGCAATCTGAGCGCACCTCCCTCTTGACTTTCTCCATAATCGATGTTAAAAGTTATGCAGAACTAACCATTGTTAGCGCAGACTACATTGTATTGAAAATGGAAATGAAATACAAAAGGGTTAGCCTTGACTTAGTAATAATTCCTATTTTATACTACCGATACATTCATTAAACTTTTGCTTTTCTAGGAGAAAGTGAGCCGATATAGTTACATATAGGCTGCTTTTTTGATGAGGCAGAGTTTTGAACAGTCCTGTATATGGATTTACCAACTGTTATTATGAGACAGCTGATAGCTCATTTTACAGAACGGAATAATTAGTAGATTGTATTTTTAAAGGAGGGTTTTATGTTTTTAGCAAATGTAGCATGGAAGAAGATTGGGATTTTTTGCAGGTGGAATTCTTTTCGGTACAGCCGGAATGAAGATTTTGGGTTCCAAGGATGCGAAGAAGATGTACACTGAGGCAGCTGCTGCAGTGCTCCGCGGTCAGGACTGTGTTATGAAGGTCAGCACTACCATTAAGGAGAACTGTGAAGACATTTATGCTGATGCAAAGCGCATCAATGAGAAGAGAGCGGAAGAGGAAGAGAAGTCTTTAATCTGTGACTGCGAAGCAGAGTGTGACGGTAAAGAGGTTTAATTCTTAGTCTAACTTGCTGAGTTTGCGGCATTTTGTCCTTAACGAGTGTTGCTTACATGGCAGACAATTTTTGTTTCATGGAAAACGAAGTAAGGGAAAGGTAAGGGAAATGAAGTGTAAGATTTTACATGAATCCCAAGGTCGTATGAGGGTTCGTGCTTTACAGCCCAGGATGACTGTGGAGCAGGCGGATATTTTAGAGTATTATCTGAAAGCCCAAGAGGGTGTTATTTACGTGAAGGTAAACGACAGAACGGCAGACGCCATTATTTCTTACGAAGGAACACGGGAGGGGATTGTTCTTGCCCTCTCCCGTTTTTCTTATGAGGAGAATGTGGCACTTGTGCCGGATCATACCGGAAGGGCATTGAATCGGGAGTATGAGGATAAGCTGGTCATGACGGTTGTAAACCGTGTGGTGAATGTCCTCTTTTTCCCTGTTCCGTTAAAGCAGGTACTCACTGGAATCAAAGGCAATTCCCTGTATGTTCTTAAGGGGATTGGAAGTATTTTTAAAAAGGAAAAAAATAGAGGTTGCGCTCCTTGATGCAGTGGCGATTTCCGCATCCATTCTCACGGGTGACTATGATACGGCATCTTCAGTAATGTTCCTGCTCGGCATTGGAGAAATTCTGGAAGAGTGGACACACAGAAGTCGGTGGATGACCTGGCTCGTACGATGTCTCTCGATGTAGATAAGGTTTGGACAGTGGTGCAGGGAGAGGAAGTTCTTCTTCCGGTAAATGAGGTGAAGGTCGGAGCGGAGATTGTTGTCCGCACCGGAAACATGATCCCGTTAGATGGAAAGCTTTCTTCCGGAGAGGCCATGGTTAATCAGGCTTCCATGACGGGTGAGTCCGTGCCGGTCAGAAAGACGAAGGGCAGCTATGCCTATGCGGGAACGGTTGTGGAAGAGGGAGAATGCCGCATTATCGTAGAGAAAGAGGCAGGCTCCGGTCGTTATGATCGCATTGTGAAAATGATTGAGGAGTCGGAGAAGCTGAAGAGTTCTACGGAGGACAAGGCTTCGCATCTTGCGGATAAGCTTGTTCCCTATAGTCTTGGCGGTGCTGCTTTTGGCTTATCTTTTTACTCGAAAATGTGACGAAGGCGCTTGCCTTTTTGATGGTGGATTTCTCCTGTGCGCTGAAACTGTCTATGCCTGTTGCGGTGCTTTCCGCAATGAGAGAAGCCGGAAAGTATCATATTTCCGTAAAGGGCGGTAAGTTTATGGAAGTGATTTCCGAGGCGGATACCATTGTCTTTGATAAGACAGGTACCTTGACCTATGCAAAGCCCAGGGTAGAAGAGGTTATAACCTTTATGGGGGCTGACGAAGACGAGATGCTTCGTATGGCGGCGTGTCTGGAAGAGCACTATCCCCACTCTATAGTAAATGCGGTAGTAACGGAGGCGGAGAAGAGATTTACATCACGCAGAGCGTCACTCCAAGGTGGAGTATGTTGTAGCGCACGGTATTTCCAGCATTTACGAAGAAAAGAGAGTGCTGATCGGAAGCTATCATTTTTATCTTTTGAAGATGAGAAGTGTACAGTGCCGAAGGGTGAGGAAGCGAAGTTCCATGCTATTCCGGAGGAATATTCTTCCCTTTACCTTGCGGTGAATGGTCAGCTTGCGGCGGTAATTCTCATCTGATCCGCTTCGATGCGGAAGCAAAGGATGTTATCCGTAAGTTAAAAGCACTTGGGCATCAATAAGGTTGTGATGATGACCGGAGACAATAAGCACACGGCGAAAGCGGTGGCGAAGAAGGTCGGTGTGGACGAGTTCTATGCAGAGGTGCTTCCGGAGGACAAGGCGAAGTTTATTCAGGAAGAACACAAGAAGGGACGCAAGGTCATCATGGTAGGAGACGGAATCAACGATTCTCCGGCTCTTTCCGAGGCGGATGCGGGGATTGCCATTTCCGCGGGGCAGCGATTGCGAAGGAAGTTGCCGATATTACGGTGAAAGAGGGGATCTTTATGAGCTGGTTATTCTAAAGGAAATCAGCAATCGCCTGATGCACGAATTAATGACAACTATCGCTTTATTATCGGGTTTAACTCCGCGCTTATCGGATTGGGATTCTTCGGAGTCATGACTCTCCATCGGCTCACACTGTTCCATAATCTTTCGACTATTGCGACCGGATTAAAGAGCATGACTGCACTTCTTCCGAAAGAGAGAAGGGAGGAAGTACGGCTTTCTCGTACAGAATGCGAAGGAGCAGAATGAAAAGTTTGGCTGGAAAGTGAGACAAGTCAGCGTAGGTAAGTCATCGACGCGAAGGAATAAAATCGGCAAAGACACTGCCGGGAGAAAGGAGTGTAGATTGGTACAAGAGTTAAAACTGGGAGGACAAGATCAGATGAAACCGTGTGAAATGCCATAGATCAGGAGGGGACATAGAGGCGATTTTGATCTGTCTGGATCACAGAGGGTTCGTGCCATTGACATCACCAAAGTACTGGGGTTTTTTAGACAGCGTGACATTGCCTTAAAGGGCTGAAAGAAGAGGCAAGGTAGAGAGTGGATGAGAAAGGGGCGTTAACCCTGACAGGGCATGGTCTCTCCATTGCGCAGGCTACCTATAGAGACGCTTCACGGTTTTGACGGATGTACTGGTGGCTGAAAGGTCAATGCCTTACACGGCATCCCAGGATGCATATCGTATGGAACATGTGTAAGCCCAGGAATCCTTTGGGAGATTAAAAAGCTTCACGCTAAGTGGAAAGAAGGGGGCTTACAAAAAGTAGTTCCTGAATAAGTGGTAGTATAGAGAGGCCAGCAACTTCGACTGTCGGCTCTTTTACTAAATCTTTTGCACATTTTTACAATATATTCAAGTGATGATTTTACACATTTTTCAGAAATTCGAAAGAAATCTACATTTTACATAGACTTCAAGCATTAGCAGTCAAGAAAAAGTAGACAAATTTATTGATAATAAAGTAGACACATGTGATAAGGAGAGTTGCAAGAGCCTGGTGAAAATCAGGTTCCTCAGTTGACAATTAAGTTAGATGGTGCTAATTTATTAGATGGTTTTAAATGCTAACCATAGAGTGAGCTTAGTTTGCTCTTGTCTGTTTTGGGACGGAAAGAGCAAGAATGGCGAAACGGAGGGACTATACCACCCATTTGGCTCGGTACCGGTGTACCACTGAAATCAAAAGATCGGCAGTTCTGCGGAGATGAGCAGCAGCACCTGAGTGACCTGGGATTTGTGGTCCGGAGGACTAAGTGACTGTATTTCTGCATCTCTTGAAATGTCATTGTAAAGATTAAGGATGCAAGGTGGTATCAGTGAAGAGATGGCAAACGAGATTATAGTCTAGCGTTTCTAACGGGAAATGCTTATGAGTTAGTTCCAGAGTCTGAGTTGGTATTTGGCGGGTTAACACAAAATAATGTACTGACTCGTTACAGAGTGTAGGAAAAAGAAGGTGGAGGAGTATGACACTGAAAGATTTAAAACCGGGACAGAGTGCTGTGGTGAAAAGAATTTAGCAGGAGAGGCGCTGTAAAAGAAAGAATTATGGATATGGGTCATGACAAAGTGTGAGATATTTGTGCGTAAGGTAGCGCCTTAGAGACCCTTTGGAGATTACAGTTTCGAGGCATGAGCTTCTGTTTCGTAAGGCGGATGCGGAGATGATTGAAGTGGAAGAGAGGTTTAGGAGGAAAGATGGCTGTAACAATGGCACTTGCAGTAGCACGAATGCCGGAAAAACAACATTGTTAACAGTTAACAGGCTCGAACCAGTATGTAGGAAACTGGCTGGGTGTTGCAGTGGAAGAAGGTAGTAAGTTAAAGGGACATAAGGACATCGTGATTGCCGAGTCTTCGGAGATTTGTCCCTGTCTCCCCACACCCTCGGGAAGTGGTTGCGAGAAATTACCTGATTAACAATAGACCGAATGCCATTTTTGAAATATCGTGGACGGCACGAACGGAAAAAGCCTCTACCTGTCCACCCAGTTAAAAGGAGCTTGGCGTTCCGGTAATCTGGCGATCAATATGATGGACGTCGTAACAAAGAAAATGACGGAGATGTTTGAACCTGAGAAGCTCTCGGTAAAAGCCATGGGTTTGTCAGGTAATCAGCGATTTGCACTCGCAATCAGGAATTGATAGAGCTGATTTCAGTATGCTAGCGGAAGCAAACAGCGGTGCAGTACCTGCGATTGAGCGTTTTCTGAAAAATGTGGAAAAAGCGCTTTTCCGAATTCAAAAGTAAGATTAGCGGAAGTTCCGAAGCGTGCACGATTTTTGCTATCAAGCTTTTTGAAAAGAGGACGACAAGATTCGAAATGAGCTTCCGGAGAAGGCAAAAGAATGTCGATGTGGAAGTATTATTTCGAGAATTGAAAAAAGAAAGAGCGATGATGCGGAAGTATCATCACGAATGAACGATATAAGTATATTCAGAGTATTATTTTCTTCTAGCTTATGAGGAAGCGTGGAAAGACCGGTCTTGACATCAGATAAGATTGACTCTATTATTTGAATCGTTTTGATTGCTCTCCCGCTTTTTGCACTCATCATGTTTGCCGTGTACTATATCTCCATTTTCCCAGTGGGGTGAAGATGACCGACTGGGTAAATGACGTGCTTTCAGTTCAGATCCGTGGTCCTTCTTTGGACTGTGTTGATCTCCGTCCATCCAGGTGCAGTATCACAAGTCTTCTAGAGTCCATGAAGACGTGAACGAGCTTTTACAGAGGACTTGTGATTGACGGTATTGTTAGTGCCAGTCTTGGTGCAGTACTCGGTTTCTTGCCCGCAGATGCTCACCTTCTTCTTTTCCTTGCATTTCTTGGAGGGATGTGGATACATGGCGAAAGTTGCCTTCATCATGGATAGAGTGTTCATAAGTTCGGTCTTTCCGGAAAGTCCTTTATCCGATGCTGGTGTACCAGTTGCAGTGTACCGGGTGTCATAGGTTCCCGTACCGTAGAGAATGAAAAGAAGACCGTCGTCATGACGTTATGACAACCACCTTCATTCCTTGCTCGCAAGCTTCCGGTTATTGGTTTACTTGCCGGCGCGTTATTCAATAATTCCGCATGGGTGAGCTGGTGCTTATGCTTGGCGTTTATTGCCATCGTGTTCCTCCGGTATCGTATTAAAGAAGACAAAAAGATGTTCTGAGGACAGCGGCGCCTTTCGTTATGGAGCTCCCGGCGTACCACCTGCCCGTCCTATCGATATCTTAAAGAGTATGGCGGAGAGAGATATCTTTCGTAAAGAGAGCGGGTACCGTTATTCTCCTTGCGACCATCTTGGTTTGGTTCTTGTCGAATTTAATTTCCAGATGCAGTATCTTCGGAAGATGACATGGATACATCCATTCTTGCTTTTGGTAATGCTTTTACATGGCTCTTTGCTCCTCTTGGTTGGGAGCCAAGTGGAAGGCTGTAGTGTGGCGCTTACCGGACTCATTGCAAAGAGAAAATATAGTAGGTGCCTGGAACCTCTTCCACTATCAGGGTGCAGAAGAAGCTTGCCGAGTCCGGTGATCAGATTTGAGGCTGGGTTCGTGAGTATTTTAGAAATGGTATCGCAGGATACAGTTTCCTGGCTTTCAACACTCTGTGCTCCTGCTTCTGTAATCAGCGCCATCAAAGAGAGAGATGAACAATGAATCGTTTGGACGATGTTTGCCATTGGTTGGGGTGCTTCTTGAGCTTACTGCGTATCTCTCGTAATCTACCAGATTGGCGGACTCATCGCCGGTGTTGTCAGCTTCAATTTCTTCACCATTGTAGCAGTGCGCTGATTCTGATTGGCGTTGGGGACTCTTCACGTCCTTATCAGAAGCGGATACCCTTTCCGAGAAAGAAGAAAAGAGCCGTAGAAGGCAGATGACAAGGGTTGCTGGTATTTCTTAGCATTTCTAATAAATTAGACTGTCCCCCAGTATATGTTGCAATACCCTCTTCCTGTTTCGCTTGAAGAGGGTATTGTTCTTAAGTATTACGTTCTTAGAAGGGTGCATTCTTAACAAAGGCTTGCTTTTCAGTGCATGCGATATAGGGATTTTCAAAAATTTTGTATTTTCTCTATTATCTCGAGCAGGAATCCTCTATAATGAGAATTAGTTATTCAAAACTAATTCTTGCATGACTAGTTTAGAAAATATATTTTTAGATGATAAAAAGGAGTGGGGATAGGAGTTTGGAGATGCAGATAGAAATATAGAAGGAAGAATCCGGGTCTATAGGTTGAAGACGGAAAGATAGAAATAGAAAGAAGGAGGTAAAATAATGGGAAATATTGTGGTGATTTTTGTTTGTAGCGAGCAGTTTTCCTGATTATTCGCGCTTTACGGAAGGAACACAAGAGAAACTGGTTCTTGTGCTTTTTGCAGTTATGCAGAAGTCAGGAAAAATGCGATCATGTCGGAGCTGAAGAGTTGGATCATACGGACTTTCACCTTACGAAAAGAGCAACAGGCTATTCTGGACGAGACACTGCTTGGGAATAGAAAAAGAAAGCATAGTAGTTTGCCGGAATTTGGGTACAATACAGATGAATTGCTTGGTGGTTTTGTAAAAGGGCAGTTTATGTTACGTATTGAATCCGATGAACTAAGAGTAGAGATAAAGGAAGAAGAGCTGAGCTCCACTCTGTTTTGATAAGACGAGTGGGCAAGAGTTTCTTTGTAAAGGGGGCGCATTATGGAAAGGAACAGGCGCCTGTTTATTTCCTTTATCGGACGTCTTCAAGAAATGCTATCTCTATAATGGGAAAGTACTCCATGGGCTTACATGACTTTGCTTGGGAAAATACTTTCCGTGTTGTAGAAAATGAACAGGAAAAGCTGTATTCTGGAGCTTGAGATACAGCGGTGACAAGACAGTCCTATCCTTTTTCGTTTCAACTTAGAATGTTTTACAGGGTGGGAGGAAAGAGCCTGTTTATGGAGTGGAGTAGAAAATCTCGGGGAGTGGAACCCTGTTGTCGGACTGGGATTACATCGGCTTTTCAGCTTTTACTCGGAGAAAAATATCGGACTTTGAAGTATATTTTCCGGAGCTTGGAGAAAAAGAAGCCAGGCAGATTCTTCGAGGACTGTTCCTAGAGAGGAGAAATTTCCTTGAGAAAAACGCTCTCGCTCAGTCTACTTCATCTTAAAAAGATGCAGTGGTTTTTATCCGGAACAGGGATCGGCTCTTTACTTAAGAAAGAAGGGACAGAAGAGGGATTCTATGGAATCCGGACTATCCCTATGTTGGCCTTTGGCAGCCTATGGGAAGGATGCGCCTTTCCTCTGCCTGGAGCCGTGGACCTCTCTTCCCGGAAGAGGAAGGGATGAGAGGAAGACATTGCGAAGAAGAGGGACTTCCTCTCTCTCTTCGGAAGAGAAAAGTCTTTCATTGTGATTTAAACTGCTGTAGTCTACTCTCTTTACGAGGCAATACTCGTGATGAGAAAATCAAAATAATAAATAGATTCTTTGCAATATAGGTCTGAATGCGGGGTGGTCTGAGCCCGTCGGTACTTGCGAAAAACCAAAGAAACGCAGTTTTTCAGCGAGTATCCGTTACGTAAGGACAAACTTTTCATCAGAGAAAGTTGTCCTGTACGAGACCAACTTCCGAAGAAGTTTGCTTTGCGAAGCAAAAGTGAGCAGTGGTTAACAAACCACTGCTCAGTCAGTCGAAGCAGGAGAGGCGTGCCCCAAGTTCAGACCTATATTGCTTAGAAAATTATTTTGATACAGTCCTTAGGAAGAAAACTAAGCTCTTTCTTTTGCTCATTGCTCTTTTTATGAAGTGAGAGAATCACAAAAGGGAGAAAAAGCTTCCGAGCAGAGGCAAACCATACACGCCAGTCATTTTCCAGATAGAGGAAAGGAACCAAGGCGAGAAGAAGACGATAGGTTCCTCCGAATCAAAAGAAGTGAGGAACCGACTACTGGGTTATTCGTTGCGGAGAAATAGGATACCAAAAAGGTGTGATTCCGACAAAGAAAAGCCCAAGTAAGTGGATACCCTCTGCGGCATACTTGTACAGACCTGCATTGTTTCACTATTAAATAGAAATAAAGAAATCACTTTTGAGTTTACAGTAAAGACAATGGTCAGGGAGCAGTGCAGTTACGATTCCGTATTGCAGATATTTTCGAGACTTGTGTCTTTTTCCATGCTGTGGCTCATTAGAGGTTGTACACCCTGTGCCAAGACCGTTAAATATGGCGTTGCAGACTGCAGACATTGGCAACTACTCAGCTTGCTACTCCGATATTTCGGGAGATCTTTAAGATGATGAGCATGGTAAAAGGTGGTAATGGTGACGGCGTTCGCGATTTCTCCGACAAAGTTCGAAAGACCGAGCGAGCTGACAGCTTAGCGCGAGATGCTTAAAGCGCGGTGTTTGCCAGCCGAGAGGACATGGTATTCTTCTTGCTGCAAGCAGGTGTAAGAGGCATGAGCGGATCCACGATAGAAAGGTCGGGTTGCAAGTACTTTACTCCATGCCATACCATGTTCATCGGAAACATGAAAGATATAGTCAAATACGATATTAAAAGAGCACGATGACCAGAGACCGATCCTTGGCGTTGGATGGATTGTTGTCGTTTCGCACTGAGGCTCCAGCGGTGACGCGGTTGGTATATGAAGAAAGCAAAAGGAGAATCGTCCGGACACAGGGGATTCCCAGAGTCCTGAAGCTCGGTCCGCTCCCAAAAGCTGTAAACGTCTGCCTCGGGAAGAAAAGTCCGCCAATCAAAAAGGGATGCTGAATACGGCATTCAGACAGAGCTTGTAAAAGAAAAGGGTTTACATCTTTGCCCCTTGCCTACACGGATACTGTATCTTGTTGCGCTTCCGATTCCGAGCATGGGCCAGAGCATTCATCATGCCGTGAGAGGGGTGCCAGTTAGACAGCAGGTCCGTCACTTGGAGATAAGACGCAATAGTATCTGCCGGAATATGGGCAGAAGTACCCAATCGCATGGCTGCGACACTATGACTTACATAATGGATAAAACGCTTCATATATTAACCCCTGATGAATTGAAAATAATGGATTGACTTAACGTGTGCAAGGAAATCTTTCTTGCAGTAGTATAATAAAGGCACATTTAGACGATAATTCTTGCTATCCTAACATAGATTAGAACAATTTCTGCAAAGGCAAGCTTCACATTGAAAGAACCTACAAAAGCTTCTTTGGAAAGAACGTTGTAGCTGGAAGCCTGAGCTTTGTTAGCTGGATTAAGCGAGGTTTTCTACCGATGAAATGAATCAGAAAGGGATATAGAGTGGTCGGATAGAAGCTGCTACGAGGTTTGGTGAGGGAGAAAATCAATGAGAAGGTGCTTACGGAGGAAGAGAAAAGTTCAGGCAGATGATGGAGAGCCGGTGCAGACTCACGATTCCATCGTCTTGCACTTCCGTCCATGGGTATCGATGATTGTGTTGGCTGTTTACAATATGGCAGACACTGTGTGTGTCTCAGCTCGGGACTGCGCCTCCGGTGCGGTGGGCATCGTCTATTCCATGATGGCGATTATCTCAAGCCATTGCTTTTATGATCAGGATGGGCTGTGGAAATGAGATTTCCCACCTGCTGGGTGCAGCAGGAGGAAGCGGAACAGCTTTGCAGCAACATCGTTTTACGGAGCTTTCTCAGAACGCTTATCATGCTCTTCTGTGTATTTATGTAATACCTCTGTTATGCGCTGGGTTCCACAAAGACAATTGCTCCTTATTACGTAAGCTATACAAAATATGTTCTTCTCCGGAGACGTCGCTATCATGGCGTCTCTCAGGGATGAACAATATGCTTCGTTTTCAGGAAATTCCTTCTATTCCACGTGCTGGGAATTGCTACAGGCGGCATTCTAAATATGTTCTTGGATCCGCGCTTTTTATCTACGCAGCTTTAAAATACCGAGAGTGCAGGGTGCGGCAGTGAGCGACCACGTTGAGCCAGATGGTTTCCTTTTTATCTTACTCTATCAATGCAATAAGATGCCGGCTTGTATCAGTGTTTCCTTTACTAACTTCGGGTAGCAGTCGGAAACGCTATAGCTTGATTTTGCAGTTCGACACCGAGCCTCGCCCGGCGAATTGCCGATTTCTACAATCATTTTGAACTTTTCGGCGCACCTCACGGAGACGCGCCATAGCCACTCATGGCAATTGTTATGCGAATCAGCATGTTTTTAAATTCGCTTGTCATCGGATTTGGACGAGGGATTTCAGCCTGTTTGCGGTGTATATGGGAGCAAAAAGAACTATCAGAGGTGGAACAGGCCTATTATTTTGAGTTTTCAAAAGGTATGTTTCTGATGTTAATTGTTATGGGAGCGGTGGTGTTTTTCTTTTGCAAAAGCTGTTGATTACCGTCTTTAGAAGAGAGGATGCGGAGGGGTGATTCGCATCGGCTATCTCAACGCTTCGCCTGCAATGCCTTACCATTCCGCTTGCTGCACGAATTACTGCAAAGCCAATATGTTCAGCCAGACAACGGGTTATCCGTTCCGAGCTAGCATTGTGGCTCTTCTTCGTCAGGAATCTGTCTGATTCGGTCCTGCTCATTCTGACCGCCTTTTCGGTCTCTTCGGTGTGCAGTTGTCTCGGCCAGTGAGCGATGTTTTTTGCGGCATGTATTGCCTTTATCGATTACCGGCGGAATCCTGAAAGAGCTTCGGGCTAGATCGATTCAATCCATAAAGACAGAACAGTAGGACAAATCAGGGAAAAGGGTAAAGAACTGCTTTTGTAGCTTGTTCTGTTCAGAAAAAGTGATATGGGAAATAGGGAATGATGTTTCGTTTTACTGCTAATCATTTATCTTTGCGTTTATCAGGTCAGGGCTTCGGATGCCTTACTTGGCTCTGCATGAGCCCGATTATGCATGAGAGCTGAAGGTCCTCTTTTCCTATTCGGGTGGCGTGTATATACTGATTTCCTGCTGTACGATTTTTATCCAGTCTAAAGAGTGAGAGCCCGAAACGGCGCTTTGGAAACAGGAAAGATCACTGCATTTTCCGTATTGCTCACCGCTTTTGGCTATCTTTTGGCTTTTCTATGAGTCGTTCTTTCTATATGCTGCTTCTTTTGCCATTCCCTATGGACTTGGAGCAGGTTCGGTGGATGCAGTGACCTTGAATCATTACGTTGCTGCACTATTCCAGCAGGCATGAAACTGGCTACCACACACTGTATGTGGGGAATCGGTGCTTCAATCAGTCCCTATATCATAGGAGTTTGTTTTTGCTAAAAGGGATTTTCCTGGTCTAAAACTACCTTTTAATCCAGGATACTCAAGCTGGGTCTTGCATCTCTTCCTAAGTCTTGGACTGGAAGGAGAAAGGCGATACCCGAATGGAAGAACTGCATGATGGAGCGAAAACGAATTCGGAAGAAAGAATAAATTCCGGAAGCAAAAACGGATTCACTAAGACGGATTATAGGATTGGAAGAAGGAAAAAGCTTTGTCTTTTCGAGATTCTTCGGATTCCCGGTGCGAAAGGAAGTGCATTGCGAGCTTCTTTTCTACTGTGCGATTGAGCAGACTGTCGGACTATGGTCCGGTTTCCTTTACGTTTATTCTTTGCGTGACCCGTGCCAAGCTTGCGGCATCTTTGAGTAACTTATTTTATTTTCGGAATCACCTTTCCGGGCGTTTTCTTGGCGGTATCCTGCAAAATGGAAGGACGAGGCTGATTTTGAGGAGGAATCGCGATTCTTTTCTGAAATTATCCTTCTTTTCCCTGCCGGACTTTTTCGGAAATCGGCTTTTCGGCATGGAGCTTCGACAAATTTTGTTGTTCATAGCCTCCTTTTTATGGGGCTGGGCTGTCACCGATTTATCCTGCCATCATTCCTCGACGCCCCTATAATTTTCGGGGCGGAAAATACCTCTGCCTTAGTCGGAAAACAGACCATGGCTTCGGCATACATCAGGAGCCTGAGTCGCCTCCTGTTCGGTGTTCT
>BNJU01000375.1_pt1 | contig 56449 bp, 81 predicted proteins | sample 8539281 | NCBI WGS metagenome assembly BNJU01 (sample SAMD00202456, study PRJDB9452) | human saliva metagenome | isolation source: human saliva | place: Japan
TGGAAAGAACTATGGGACCTGCAGAAGAAAATAAAAATTATAGACTGAAGTTATATTAAAAGAGAACTAACAGAAGCTGAAAAGAAAGGAAATGATTAAGTTTAGAAAACGATGAATTAATAGCAAAATATAAATCTTACATCGAAAGTGAAAGTTTCAAAAAGATATCAAAATAATAAATTAATTATGACTAAAGAATTTAAAACTTAACAGAAACTGCTGTTATGTATGATAAGAGATAATAGTTCTACGAAATGGAGATAAAATACAAAGATAATAGCTTTAAAAATGAACTGCAAGATCTTATACTAATAATAAGTTAGTACAAGAAATGGTTTTTGAAAACTCTACAGCAACATTACTAGAGAATACCATGATAATGGTAATCTAGCTGCTGAATACCTGCAATGGAGAGGCTAAAACTTATTATGAAAAATGGAAAAGTTAAAGAATCTATTCCTGTTTAAAAATGGAAAAAGAGAAGGAGTCATAGAGAATATGATGAAACAGGTAAAGTAATTAAAAGAAACTTTTATATAGAAATGATAAGGAAATGAAAAACCCAGTAAAAATAAAAATTATGATATAATGTATTCAAATAAAAATAAAAAGGTAGTTTAAAATGAATTATAGAATAGCACTAATACATGGATTTTTAGAAATTATAAAGATATGGAAGAGTTAGAAAATAACCTTATGAATATGGGTTACACAGTGGATAATTTAAATTTTCCACTAACTTTTCCTTCTATTGATATGTCAATAAATATCTTAAAGAAAATATCTTTTATCTTTAAAAGAGAAAAATTAATAAACAAAAATGAAATTGTATTAATAGGTTTTGGTTTTGGTGGTGTTTAACAAGAGAAACTTTAAAATTGGAAGAAGTAGTGGAATAGTGGATAAGATAATCTATTATCTTTCTCCAATTAACGATTCTACACTACATAGAAGATTAAAAGAACTTTTCCTTTTATTGACTTTAATCTTTTAAACCACTTACATCTACCTAAAGACAAGAAGAGATAGAAGACGTTTTGACAAGGATATAGAAGTTGGACTTATAATAGGGAGAGAAAGTTCGGGATTCTTTGGTAAATGGCTAGGTGACTACAATGATGGATATATAGAAATGAAAGATGTTGCTTTTTCCAGCTACTAAGGATAAGATACTAATTCCTATCACTCACAATGAACTAAATAAGAGAATAGGAACTGCAAGATACATACATAATTTTATTTCAAAGGGGAAATTTAGATTAGAGTAAATTAGAGTTGAATGCTAAATTTTAAAAGCCCTAGTAAAATTCTCTTTAAGATATTAAAAGATAGTCATATATTTTTCTTATTTTAGTTTTCTTTTGTTTCATAATGGCACTATATCAAATATATACTGAAAAGATGGTTTTAACAGAGGAATGGCTTTAATATTTCTATAGTATTTTCAGTATTTCTCTCGCTTACTATGTGCAATCTGCTAAAAACTTTTTGCTTCTTTGTTCAAAGAAAGTAAATATAACTGAAAAACTATTTGAAAGAAAAATATTTTAAATCTTTAGATAAGTTTGAATTTATCTTAAAAATTGTACTGAAAGTCATGTTAGGGTTTTTAGCATATCTTTTTGTGTTTTTCTAATTGAATAAATATAGTCAGTGTTGCTGATGAAAATGCTAGAGATAGGGGAACTTTCCCTTTAGAAGCTATCCACTTTTTAACAGTAGCTGCACTTATTGCTCTACTTATCATGCTGTTTAAAGATCTTAAAAATATACTCTTTCCTTTCAGAAAAACATAAAGCTCTTCCAGCTTTTTAATAAGAAAGTTCAAGAAAATATAATAAAAGTAAAAACTAAAAATAAAAGAACAATTTATTAAAGATAAAAATATAATTTTAAAGATTTCATAGCAAAGTTAAAGATAGAATTCATATCTAAAAATATTAATAAATTCACAGAGTTTTTAGAAGATAGAACAAACTTCTTTAAAAGAAAAATTATTTCAAGAAAGGTATGAGATTTTCTTAATAGAAAAAGCTGATAAATTTCTGATAGAGCCCTATCAAGTTTTTATCGGCTATGTGTCTTTTTAGCTTTTTGTAGCATTTTTATCTCTATATCAGGAATATTGATATATAAAACTTTAGTGTTTTTATTTTACTTATTTGGAGTTATTTTCACTCTTTTAATAGGAGCTATAGCTTCATTCCCATATATCTTATTTCTATTTTTCCTTTAACTTTAGTACATTTCATGGTTGTTACATTATAATTTACAGTAGAAAATATACGAGTTACGAATGAATTTTTAGATAAAAATCAAATAGATGAGCTAGTAATTGTCGAGCGTGTTTGTGAAGCTGTTGGCGAGTTGCTGACATTACAGCGAATTCTTGATTTTTATCGTTAAGAAATTTACTCAGTAACGAACTATTTTACTTTTTATCAGTAACAACCCTATTTTTACTTTTTATTTTACTTGAAGAACTTCATCACCAAGGATAATTTTTATTATCATCAGTTAATATAGCAGGAATTCCAACATATCCAAATTTCTTGCATCATCAAATTCTTTTTCTATTGTCTCTTAAAGTAAAAATTCTTTTAAATTTTTCATACTTTTCAATATTTACAAACTCATATTTGTAATTAACTTTTTCAAAATATTCTTTTGCTTCAACACAATCAGGACAAAGCATTGATCCATATACTTTTGGCATTTATTTACCTCCATTTTATTTTGATATTTTTAAATTATATCTTATTCTTATAAAAAATCAACTTTATTTTATAGATAAGTAAAAATTTAAAGACTTAGTCAATTTTTATGTTATAATTATAAAATACAGAAAATATTAGTTATGGAGGCTTTTATTATGAATACTTCTTTTTATGTTTCACTAGATAAAAGATGCATTATATCACAATATTGAATATTTAAGAGAATACAAGCAAAAGGAATTATTACCTGTTTTAAAAGCTAATGCCTATGGTCATGATACTACTTTTGATTGCAAAAGCACTTTATGATTTATGATGTAAAAAGTTTTGGGCAGTAGCTAGATATTTCTGAGGCTGTAACTATATGTAGAATATTATGAGACTTTTTCTATAGATGATTTTAAAATATTAATTTTTGAATCATTAATAGATGATTACTCTTTCTTGAAAAATATCCACAAATTTGTCCAACTCTTAATAGTATTAAAGACTTTAAAAAAATGCTTTAGCTAACAATATATCAATAGATAGATTATCATTGAAAAATTGATTTTGGTTTTGGTAGAAATGGAATAAAAATATGAAGAAGTTGATGAACTTAAAAATTTAATTAAATATAATAGTTTGAAAGTTTTTAAGTATTTTTTTCACATCTATTTTCAGCATCATATACTGATGGTTTAGAAATTATCAAAAATTTCACAGACTTAGTTAATATGTTAGGTAGAAATAATTTTGAGATGGTACATCTTCAAAAATGCAGCAGGAATTTATAATTATGATGTGGATATAGTTACACATATAAGAACAGGAATGTTAACTTATGGTCTTCAAGAAGCAGGATTCTATGATTTAGATATGAAAACCAGTTTTTACAGGGACTTATTGGTTATGTTGATTCTGTAAGATATGTAAATGAACTAGACTATGTTGCCTATCAAGAGCTATCTTCAATAGACCCAGGAACTAAAAATTGCAAAAAATAAAAATAGGTTATGGTGATGGTTTTTTTCAAAAAGCTAACAATAAAAACTACTTGTCTTATAAAAGAAGAAAGAATATGTTATTTCACAAGTTACTATGGATAATACTTTTTATCGAAGTTGATGATAGAGTCAATGTTGGAGATGAAAGTACATTTATATCATAGACCCTAATGAAATTAAAACAAAGACAGGTTTTAGTATGCTTGAACTTTTTAATAGCTATATCACCTCTGAGAGTAAAAAGAATTTTTAAAGGAGAAGAAAACTAGATAATGATATTACTTTTTTAAAAATCAATAATTATTGGTATTGCTAATATAATCCCTGGAGTATCAGGAGGAACTTTAGCAGTTATGTTAAATGTCTATGATCCCTATTACTGAAAAAGATAGGAAATTTTCTTTTTGGTTGATAGAAAAGACTAAAGCTTTCTTATTTTTGTATTTACTTATAGTATTAGTAGAGCAGCGACAGGAATTTTTCCTATTTGCCAATATTATTAAAATATTCTATAACGAATTACCCTAAAGATAACAGTCTCTGTATTTACTTTACTTATATTGCCATCTATTCCTTACATAGTAAAAGGGTTAGATTATAAAAAGAAAGAAAAAAATATCTTAGCTTTTTGCTATGGAGCTAGTACTTATGATAATTTTTTTATTCTTTTAGGCTTAAAATATGGAGATAAAACTAGCAGGAGCAGTTACTATACAAATTAGTTAAAGGAGTTTGTTTTACAAGAGCTACTTTACTAAAAATTATTTATCTGTGGAGTATTGCTGCAGGAGCTATGATAATACCAGGAATTTCTGGTTCACTATTGCTTATGATGCTAGGAGAATATTATAATGTTGTATATTTAATTTCTTCTTTAGACATCTTTAAAAGAGAAATCTTTTTCAATTTTATCACCTTTAATTACTTTTAGCAGTAGGGATTGAATAGGACTAGTTGCTTTTCTCAAAAGCTATAAATTATTTACTTAAAAAAATCATAAAGAATTCACTTTGTTTTTATAGAAGGAATAATAACTTTCTATAATTCAAATGTGGTTAAGTATCTAAATAGATTAAGGAGTTTTTTTAAATGAATCCAGTATTTTTTTAAAAATTAGGTCCCTATAGAGCTTCATTATTATGGACTTATGTATGCAATAGCATTTTTACGTTGGTATAACTCTTGGTAAGAAAAATAGCAAAAGAAAGAAATTTTGATGTTGAATTAGTTGAGAATTATGCTTTTGTTGCTATTATTTCAGGTTTAATAGGAGGAAGACTTTACTATGTACTTTTTTCAATCTTCCTTATTATTTAAGAAATCCTCTTGAAATTCCTGCTGTTTGGCATGGTGGAATGGCCATACATGGAGGAATAATTGGTGGAATAATTGGAACTCTTTATCTATGCAAAGATTAAAAAAGTTAATCCACTGACATTGGGAGATTTTTGCAGCGGACCATTTATACTAGGGCAAGCAATTGGTAGAATAGGTAATTTTATGAATGGAGAAGTTCATGGAGTTCCAACTTTTCACACCATTTTTCTGTAATATTTAATTTAAAACCCTAAATTCTATGAATGGTATTCATATTATCAAAAATTTAGATTTAATAGAAAAATCAAAAACATAAGGAGCTTGTTCCTTGGGGAGTTGTATTTCCCAGAAAGCTCACCAGCAGGAAGTGAATTTCCCTAAACTTACCATTACACCCTGCTATGCTTTTATGAAATGGTTCTAAACCTTATAGGTTTTTCATAATTTGGTTTATTTTGAGAAAGAAAGAAAATAAAGCTACCTGGTTATATGTGGTGGTGGTATATCATAATCTATTCAATAAATAGAATAATAATAAGTTTCTTTAGAGTTGAAGACTTTAATGTTCTTTAATTTTAGAGCACCTCATGTAATAAGTTTTATTTTAATTGCTATTTCAATTTTTTCTTTTTGAAAAAGAAATAATATTATAATTTATTGACAAATTTAATAAAAAAATGTTAGAATTCTTTAAGTAAAAAGCCATCAAGAGAGATTGAGGGACAGGCCTGTTGAGATCTCAGCAACCTGCACACTGTGTGTGGTGCTAATTCCTGATAGATGGAGAATGATTATTAAAATAACATTTCTCTATCTGGATTGATAGAGTTTTTATTGTATTATTTTTGTTTTAATTTTTAAGGAGGAATGAATGAAAAATTTACATATTTTTACATCTGAATTTGTATCACCTGGACACCCAGACAAAGTTTCAGATCAAATATCAGACGCTATTTTAGATGCTTGTTTAGCAGATGACCCTAACTCAAGAGTTGCCTGTGAAGTATTTTTGTACTACAGGTTTAGTTGTAGTTGGAGGAGAAATAACTACTACAACATATATCGATGTTCAAGAAATTGTTAGAAAGAAAAATTGATGAAATTGGGTTACAGACCAGGAATGGGATTTGACTCTGACTGTGGAACTTTAAGCTGTATCCACTCTCAATCACCTGATATCGCTATGGGAGTTGATGTTGGTGGAGCTGGAGACCAAGGAATAATGTTTGGTGGAGCTGTTAAAGAAACTGAAGAACTTATGCCTTTAGCACTTGTTCTATCAAGAGAAAATCTTAGTAAGACTTACTAAAAATGATGAAAAGCTGAGAGATTACATGGGCAAGACCTGACCAAAAAAATCACAAGTTACTTTAGCTTATGATGAAAATGGAAACATTGACCACGTTGATTCTATTGTTGTTTCAGTTCAACATGATGAAGAAGTTTCACATGCTGAAATAGAAAAAAACTGTTATAGAAAAAGTTGTAAACCCTGTTTTTAGAAAAATATAAATTAAATACCGATAATATCAAATACTATATCAATCCAACAGGAAGATTTGTTATTGGAGGACCCTCATGGAGATACAGGTCTTACTGGAAGAAAAAAATTATAGTTGATACTTATGGTGGATACTTTTAGACATGGTGGAGGAGCTTTTCTGGTAAAAGACCCTTCAAAAGTTGACAGATCAGCTGCTTATGCTGCTAGATGGGTTGCTAAAAACGTTGTTGCAGCAGGGCTTTTGCTGATAAAATGTGAAATTCAATTATCTTATGCAATAGGAGTTGATAAACCTGTTTTCAATAAAAAGTTGATACTTTTGGAACTGCAAAAAGTTGATGAAGATAAAATTTCTGAAGCAATATCAAAAGTATTTGACTTATCTCCAAGAGGAATAGAAAAAGCTCTTGAATTAAGAGAAGGTAAATTCAAATATCAAGATTTAGCTGCTTTTGGACATATAGGAAGAACTGATATAGATACTCCTTGGGAAAGACTAAATAAGATTGAAGAATTGAAAAAGCTATTAACTTATAGGAAAGTGATGAAATGTTAAAGAAATTTTCAGAAGCTCAAGAAAAAGGCTATAACTATATGCTATTTATAGAATTGGGATATTTAACTTCAAAAATGATTTATCTAGCTTTCCAAGTAAAAGCTGTAACTATTGAAGGATATTTTTGAAACAATAAAACAAATATATGACTATGTTGAAAAATATAGATTTCGAAGAAACAGAAGAAAAAAGATGGAAGATATGAGTGTGAAGTTTCTAATATCTATGATGTAAGTAGAAAAATATATTTTATAAAAATGAAGGGCTTACATTTACAGAAGTAGATGACACTGATATAGTTGATAGAATTGTAAATAAAGGTCCTAAAGAAATTGTTGGAAAAAGTAAAAAATTTTTGAAAGCAGATTATAAATAAAAATAAGGGCATTATGCCCTTATTTTTTTATTTTTACATATGCTAAGAATTTTTTTCAGATAGTTCATGTCTTCCATGAGCAAGGTCGAAGAATTCTTTTTGTAAATGCTTTAGTTATAGTTTTATCTCCATTTCCAACTACTATATCATCAACAGAGTAAACAGGAGTAACTTCAGCTGCAGTACCTGTTAAGAATAATTCATCACAGATATATAAAAGTTCTCTTGGTATAGCTTGTTCTACAACTTCATAACCTAATTTTTTTGCTAATTGAATAACTGTATCTTTTGTTATTCCTCCAAGTGCAGAAGAAGCTAAAGTTGGAGTTATTATTTTACCATTTAAAACAACAAATAGATTTTCTCCACTTCCTTCACTGACATTTCCTAAATAGTCAAGAGCAATACCTTCTTCATATCCATTATTAAGTGCTTCTAATCTAATAAGTTGAGAACTTAAATAGTTTCCTCCAGCTTTTGCAAGAGAAGGTAAAGTATTAAGAGCAGGTCTTCTCCAGCTAGAAACTTGTACTCTTATTCCTTTGTTAAGTGCTTCTTCTCCTAGATATGCTCCCCAAGCCCAAGCAGCTATTGCAACATCTACTGGACATCTTGATGGAGTAACACCTAATTCAAAATAACCACGATAAGCTATTGGACGGATATATCCTTGTTCTAATTTATTAGCTTTTACAGTTTCAATTATAGCTTTGTTCAATTTCTTCTACTGTATAAGGAATTTCCATTCTATATATTTTTGCAGAGTCAAAAAGTCTTTTTAACATGTTCTCTTAATCTAAAAATTGCTGGTCCATTTTCTGTCTTATAGATTCTTATTCCTTCAAATACTGAGCTTCCATAGTGAACTACATGAGATAAAAATATGTATGTTAGCATCATCATGTCCTACTAATTTTCCATTCATCCAAATTTTTTCTGTGTTTATCATTTCAAAATACTCCTTAAATTTTTTTAGTTGTACTATAATAACTTAATTTTAAAAAAATCAAGTTTTTTGAATTATTTTTCAACTTTTAAGGCTCTAAATGAATTTAAAACAGCAAGTATAGTAACTCCTGTATCAGCAAAAACTGCCATCCACATATCAGCTATTCCTAAGGCACTTAAAATAAGAGCAATAACTTTTTATTCCAAAAGCAAGAGCCATATTTTGCATTGCTATCTTCATAGTCTTTTTAGAGCTTTTTAATAGCTGTTACTATCTTACTAGGTTCATCTGTCATAATGACTACATCAGCAGCCTCTATCGCAGCATCAGAGCCCATAGCACCCATAGTAATTCCCACATCTGCTCTAGCAAGAACAGGTGCATCATTTATACCATCACCAACAAAAATTACAGAGCCTTTTTGATGTTTTATTTTTATTATTTCTTCAAATTTGCTTACTTTATCTTGAGGTAAAAGATTAGAATAAGTTTCATCTAATTCTAAGTCTTCTCCAACTTTTTAGCTACCTTTTCTAAGTCACCTGTAAGCATTATATTCTTTTTAATTCCTATATTTTTCAATTCTTTTTATAGCTCTTTTTAGCATCTTCTTTTATTTCATCAGAAATTACTATATAACCTGAAAATACATTATCAATCTCAACATAAAGTATAGTTCCTACATCAGTTACAGAAATATCCTTTTGGAAGATTTACTAATTTTTCATTTTCAACAAGAACTTTTTATTATTTATAATAGCTTCTATACCCTTACCAGAAATTTCTTTTAATACTATTTATAGATGTACTATCAATCTCTTTATTATAGTATTTTTGTATGACTTTTGATATAGGGATGGTTTGAGCCTGATTCAGCACTAGCAACATAAAACATAAATTCATTTTTCATCTATATTTTTATCATGGACTACAACCTTTTTGAACATTGAAAACTCCCTTAGTTAGAGTTCCTGTTTTATCAAAAACAACTGTATCAACTTTAGCTAATGCTTCTAAATAGTTTCCTCCTTTATTAAAAACTCCTGCTTTTGAAGCTGCACCAATTCCACTAAAAAGCTAAGTGGTACAGAAATTACAAAAGGCACAAGGGACAAGAAACAACTAAAAATGATAGAGCTCTAAATACCCACAATCTAAAAATTATATTCTCCACTTATAATAGGTGGAAGAAGTGCTAATAAAATAGCTAGTCCTATAACGATTGGTGTATATATTTTTGCAAAATCTTGTTATTAATCTTTCTGATTTAGATTTTTTTAGCTGCTGCATTTTTCAACTAAATCTAAAACTTTGTTAACTGTGGAATCAAAAGTATTCTTTTGTTACTTTTGCTGTGATTAAACCATTTTATATTGATACAACCACTTAAAGATATTTGCTCCTTCTCTTACCTCAACAGGAACTGATTCTCCTGTTAATGCTGAAGTATCAAGGCTTGTTTCACCTTTTTATTATAGTTGCATCTAGTGGAACTCTTTCACCAGGTCTTATTTCAATGATTTCTCCAAGTTTCTACTTCATCAGGATCAACTCTTTGAGTTTTATTATCTCTGATAACATTTGCATATTCAGGCTTTATATCCATCATAGCTGCAATAGATTTTTCTTGATTTATTAATTGCATAACCTTGAAACAACTCCCCTATTTCATATAAAAGCATAACTGCAACTGCTTCTGGATATTCTCCTATTAAAATAGCTCCTAAAGTTGCCACTGTCATTAAAAAATTTTCATCTAAAAAATCTCCTCTTTCTATGTTTTTAACAGCAAGTAAGACTGTATCTTTCCCCACTAAAACATAGGCTACAAGTATTAAAATAAGTTGTAGTGCTTGAGGCATTCTTATAAATAAAGTTAAAGTAAACAGTATAGCAGAAATAGCAATAATTATTTCTTTCTCATAATACACCGACCATTCTATTAAAATTTGACTATGCTTTTTACCATATTTACATCAGGTTCAACTTCATTCACTAATTTCTTTACTTTTTCAACTACTTCTTCCATATTTTTTCACTTTCAAGAGTCATTTTAGTTGTCATGAAGTTTACCATAACAGATTTAACTCCTTCTAATTTTTCCAACTTTTTCTTCAATCTTAGATGCACAGTGAGCACAATTCAATCCTTCTAATTTAAAAACTTTTTTTCATATTAATCCTCTCCTTTTTTCTTCTTGTATATGTACTAAACCTTGTTCAAAAAAATTTCTTTTTACGTGATTATCTGCTAAAAGAGTAAAGAACTTCTTTTTCCAGATTTTCTAAACTTTTACTAAGTCTGCTTCTCTCAAAAGCTCTTAATTGATGAGATACAGCTGATTTTGTCATATTTAAAACATTTGGCTATATCACAAACACACATCTCACTTACATCTAATGCCCATAAGATTCTTATTCTTGTACCATCTCCTATAACTTTAAAGAAGTCTGATAAATCTCCAAGAATTTCATCATTAGAAATTTCTTTTTTTACTTTTTCAACAATTTCTTTATTTACACTATCACAATCGCAAGAGTTTACAGGTTTTACTGATTTTATTGCTTTCATAGTTTCACCTCTTTTTATATTAAACAATTGATTATCTATTCAACTGTATATATTATAATTGAATACCTATTCAATTGTCAAGAACTTTTTATTTTTTTCAATAAAAAGAGAATTTTTAAGTTTTTAATTCTCAAAAATTCTCTTAATTAGAGTCAGTTCATAGTTTATCAACACTATTTGACAAATAACCTATAAATATGTTCCATCTATATAGCTTTTCTTAAATTAATTATTTCTTATACTAAGATATATGATAATCTATTTTTCTGTAATTTTATAAAGAATTTTTTAATCTTTCTATTACTACTGTTATTTCTCTATTAACTCTGTGTGTTTTTCTAAATCATCTTTTATCATAGACTCCATATTCTGAAAGACTATTATCATGAAAATTAAAATAAGTTCTTCTTAATTCAACTAAATTTATTAATTCTTTATCTGTTAATTTTTCTTTTTAATGTTATATTGATTTCTCCTAAAAATCTTTTCATCTCTTCTATATATCCTTTTTGAGTTCTTTTTCCATATCCTTATATTTTTCAAAAATTTATTTATGATTTCTTCTACTGAGTCTCTAAGTTCTATAAAATCTTCTTCTACAAAATTTTTTTCTGCTTTTTTTAATTCTTCCCATATCATAATTATTTAACTCCTTTCATTTATTATTTAACAGGATAACTTTAGCTTGATACGTTTCTCTAAACTATTAAATAGCATTGTCTCCCCATAATTACTTTTTAATTGTATTGTATTTTTTTGTTTTTAATCAATTATTTTTATATAACCAAAAATGGAGTCATTAAACTCCATTTTCTTTATATCAGCTGATATTTAATTTTTCATTATGCTATATATTTTTGTATTGCTTCAAGTTCAACCTTTTTAAACTCTATATTTGTTAGAGTGCTTTCAGATTTTTTTATTTGTTTTCTTATTGTTTCTATCCAAGCATCATAACTTTCATAGACTGTGTTATCAAAAGGCTGCTCCTGAAGTTTTTGTCCTTCAAGGTATTTTTATCAGTGCCTTATCATTTTCTATTTCTTTTCATCACTGTTGCTTCCCTTTTTATAGCATTTTTCCAATTTTTAGCATATTTTTCCCATTAGTTCCTTTTTCAGTTGCATTCATAACTTTTTACCTCCATAATTTTTATTTTTTATTTTCTAACTTGGCTGCCTTGTTATGAATTAATAATAACTTATTTTTCTTCGTTATTTCCTTTTCTATATAGACTAATATGCTTCTATGGAATAAATTAAAAAAATATTTTTAGAATACTTATAAATAATTTATAAATTATAGTCAACCTTTTCCAAGTGAAATTGGAGTTAAATTTTTGTTGTACCCATTTTTACTGCATATTCCATTAATAGTTCTATTTCATCATCAGTAACTGCATTTATATTCTCATCTAAATCATCTTCAATTTCTTCTGCTCTTTCTAAATAGTCTTTTTGATAAAGGTGTAGCCATTTTCAAGTATTTTATAAGATTTCTTAATAATTCCTATATTTTTACCCCAATTCAATCCACCATTATCAATTATTTCATAAGCTATTTTTCCAGATAATCTTATTACCTCTCCTTGTAGTGTTTCAGCAACACCTATTTCTGGGACAAGTTGTTCCCCATAATTCTGAGTGTTGATTTTGCCAACCTGTTGATTTTTATTTTTAATTTTTTGATTTTTCCATTATATCTTTCTATAGGTAATTCTACCTCAAATTTTTATCAAATAATTAAGTGCTTCTCTTTTTCTATTAATTCACTGTTATCCTTAACTTTAGAATATTCATCTAACCATTCATCTAGTCTTATTATAAAGGCTTTTATACTATCTGTTGTTCCATCATAAAGTAAATCACTTATCTCTACCATAGCTTGTAAATTTTCTAATCTACAGATTGAAAATGCTTTTACTAGTGGAGTATAGTTCAAAGAATTCTTTATATTTTTTTATCATAACCTTCATCTAAAAGCTTTTTATTTTTTTACTATATCAAAATCAATAACTGCTTCATGTAAAAGACTATCTGCTTCATCTTTTAAAAAGAGATTTATGTTTATTTTATAAAATAATCCTTACCATATTTTTTTCTATATCTTTATCATATTCAAAAAGATATTCTCCTGCATCTTTAAAGAGATCTAATTTATTATTTTGTATATGTTCATAAAAGATTTTTACCTAGTATAGCAGTACCATATCTTTTATATTCTTTATATATATCTCCTCCATAAGCTAAAAATAATTCAAGGAGTTCTTTTATTAAATGGTTTCATATAACAAACTTTATATAATGGAATTTCTCTAACTCCTTTATCAGCTAAATTTGGATCTCTCCTGCTTTTAAAAGTATTTTTTTGCAGCTTCTATATTTTTCCCATTAGCCATAGCCCAGTTAAGTGGAGCCATATTATATTCATCTTTTAAAATTGGATTTACACCTTTTTATAAGATATTTGATTGAAATTGATTTGTATTTTCTGGTTCTATAAGCATTTTATGTAACCAGTTCCAAGTTCTATTATTTCATTTATATCAAGTTCAGTAGAAAATATTTTATCTGCTTCCTCTATATCTCCATTTTTTAATAATTCCCATACTTTATTTCAAGATTTTTCTTATAGTCTTCATCTAAATAATTTACTTGTTTCATTACTTATCATTAACCTCTTTTATTATATTTCCATAAATATCATAAAGAATAGAAGTCTCCTTTATTAAATAACCTTTTCTTGAAGCCCTTTTCTATAAGTTCCATCTAAATGATAATAAGTAACATTACCCGTTTTTCATTATTGGAATAATATCCCTCTGATATCATTCCATCTTTAAAGAAAATATATATATTTTCCATATTTTTCATATAGTCCATCTTTATTCTTTTCCTCATATATATATTTCTTTATCTCCATCACTATAATATACATTTACTTTTGCTTGAAATTTCCCATTAACATAATATTCTTCTGCTTTTAAATCTTTTTCCCAAAAATATACAATTCTTATACCATCTTCTATTCCATTTTGTATGTTCTTATATGATATTTTTTTATCAAAATAAAGTCTTTTTAGTTATGCCTTTTTTAGAAACATTAAAAATTATCTTCATTTTCTGCTCAAACCATATATGGCTCAGCTTCGGAAGTAAAGTATCATAAAAATTTCTTTTTATCATCTAATGGAGGATAGTATTGTTCTTCTGGTAATAAACATATAGCTATTTCTTTAAATTCTATCAGTAAAAATACTTTTCCTGCTTCTCTTAACTCAACTATTTCAGAAAAATACCTTAAATTCTTTAAATAAATTTTTATATTCATCATAAAATTTATATTTCTTGAATAATAATTCAATTTCATTTAATTTTTTATTAATAATTTTACTTGCTCATAGTTTATATATATATAAAAGTCAATTAAAAGAATCGAAAAATTCTTCTTCAACTCTTTCTTCAGTTTTTATAATTTCTTTAATTTTATCAAAAACTTTTTATCTCATTTCTGCTACCAATTCGTTTAAAATGAACTAATAACAGATAATGTAACATAACTTTTTATTATCTTTTTCATTACTATAACTCCTTTTTATTTTTTAAATGTATATTTTCTATAATTCCATTGGAATTTTTCAATTTTATTTTTATAAATTCTGTTTTTCAAGTGATACATTTTGATTTCTAATATCAATGTATACTTCTTGAGTATTTTCCCTCAGGCAAATGAATATCTCTTTTCTTTAGCTTGTTCTACTATTTTAGATATCATTGAAGATGAATTTTTATCAACATCATAATTTTTTACTTCTATTGTCCTATTTAATCCATCAGACCTTCCTTCTGGACGTACACTATATTTTGTTCCATAAGAACTTCCTTTTTCTATTATAATAACTTTTTGATTTTGGTATTTATCTTCTGAATTAGAAAATAGTATCATCCTTGCTATATCAATTTCTAGATTTATTATAATATCATTTTCTAGTTAAAAATTTTTCACATACCAAGTTCTTTAATCATATCCGATAATAATCCTCCTATGGAGGTACTTATTATACCGCTATCACTTGAAAGAATAATTTTAATAAAATTTTCTTCCTTATCCTAATTACTTTTTCAGCTTCAATAAAAATAATATGTTTTGATTTCCTTTGACATGTAAGTCCCATTATTTATAAACAGGAACTATTTTTCCATTTGTTAGAGTTTTTACTAAAGCATTATATTATTTTCTATATTTCCTCTTATTTCATTATATCTCCATCAAAAATTTTTATTGAAAATTTATCATTTCCAATAACAGTTTTGATATTAGCATAATATACTGTTCTTATATTTTTTAATATTTTTATTAAATAATTATGCTCAACCATTATTACATGTTCTCTTTCTATCCCAAAATTATATACTCTCTTCTATCTCAGGTGGCATTATTCCATTAAAAATCACTCTATCCACTATGACAAAAATCAAAACATAAAAGTTCTAAAAATGACAGTTTCAACTTGTTGTTGAACTTGAGCTAATATGCTCATTAAATATTTTGCATTATTATTATTGTCTTCATATAGTATTTGTTTCATCTGACTTTCTCCCTAGTCTAATTATTTATTCTAGATGAATTCTTACAAAACCTCCTGTTTCTAAATTTTTGAATACTTTTTATATCTCTTGTTAATAAACTAAAAATAAATTTATAGTTATCTAGTTGCTCCATAGATTTCTCTTTTTCTATATCAACATCTAATGTTTTACTATCATATAAAAGAATTATATATATCTTGAAGATTTTGACACTCCAAATAGTTTGTTATTTTTATCTTGTTGTAATATCCAACGAATATCCTCTTGGGCATCAAAAAATAAAACTAAAAATTCTTTCCTTATAATCCTTAAATCCTTCTATTCTTCCATAACCTTCATCCACGCCAATTTTTAAATATTTATATTTTTAGATAAATAAATACCATCATCATCTTCATCATAATATAACTCATACTTTTCTTTTTATTTCATTTGTTAACTCTTGCCAAATTTCTAATTCATTAAATAATTTAAAATTTTCATCAAAAATTATAATATATATAACTTTTCCTGTTTCAATAGGAATGGAAAGGAAACATTCTAAACTTGTTTTTGAAAAATTTCCTAATTTAAAATATAACCTTTTCATAGAATCTCTGTATTCTATTTTTGATATATCAAATTTTTCTATTATATCTTTTATATCATCACCTAATGAAATTCCACAATATTCATATTTCATTTTATCACCTCTATTTTGATTTTTGGCTGTTCTACAAATATTAATTCAGCTTTCTCTATATTTGTAGATTATATTCATATTTTCAGGACTTCAAAAATAACCTTAATTTTTCCATCATCAGTACCAATTAAAATATAACTTGAATTATGAATTCCATTAGCTATTACTTCTTATATTTACTACATCTTTTTATTTTCTCTTCCATTATTTTTTTATTTCTATTTTTCTTTTCCATTTCAACTATGTTAAATTTTTGTCCCTATTCCAGTTTCTCCAGCCTTTTTAATTCTCAACATTTAATCCTTCTTTTTGCTAAATCATATATTTCTTGCATTGTCATATTTTGGGACTTTAGCTTTTGTTCTACTATTTTTAGATATCATTGAAGATGAATTTTTATCAACATCATATACTTCTATTGTCTTATTTAATCCATCAGACCTTCCTTCTGGATGTACATTATCTTTTGTTCCATAAGGAACTTCTTTTCTATTATAATAACTTTTTGACTTTTGTATTTATCTTTCAGTATTGGAAATAGTGTTATTTACTTCATTTAATATGTCAATTTCAGATTTAGCATAATATTTTCGTCTCCAGTTGAAAAATTTTTCAGCTACTTGTATAGCCTTTATTTTTACTAATTTATCATTTTATTAAATGTGTTAGGAACACTCGTGGCTCTAGCACTCGTAGGGTGTTAGTCGTGAGTAGTTCACACACTGTTAAATTTCCTATTTTTGTCCCTGATTTGCTAGATATTTTTGTTGCTGGTGCTTTTGTGCTACTTCTCCTTCAGCCATAACTCTTGTATAATCAGAAAAATAGTACATCATTGGTGCTCCAGCACCCTATATTAAAGTTCTTTAATCTTCATATACTTTTTTAAGATTCCATCTAATTTCTTCTATTGCTTTCTTTTCTTCTGTCATAATTTCTGTCTGTGAGATCTGCTAGACAGTATCCTATATCATACTTTATATTATCTGAAATTTCTATTCCTAATTCTTCAGCTAATATTAATATTAGAAAAGTCTAAACTTAAATATTTTAGGATTAAGGATGGGTTGATTCAAAATCTTCGATATTTTTCTACTCATATGAATATTGCATATAAAACTTTGAAATCTTCCTTCTGCTTCCATTTTTCTAAGGAAATTGATTCTGATTTATATATTTTCTCTTATTTTTCTTCTCTCTTTCCTTTAATCTCCATTCTTCCTAGCTTCTTTTTCATAACATACCCAATCTTCTAATTCAAATTCTGCATATATTTCTCTGAAATTTTGGAAATGACAGACATATTTGAATTATGGAAAATCACATTCACATAAAAGTCTTTCTATATTTTCAGAAAAATCTTTATAAAATTCTTCCATTGTTGTTGGCTCTTTCAGCTTCTCATGCTCACTAAGACTTACACTGTATGCACTTATATTAGTTGGGATAATTATCATAGCTTTTATAGTGTGTTCCTTATAGTTATATATTTTTATTTTTACATTCTTCTGGTAATTGATACCAAATATATTCTGACATATTTAAATCTACACCATAAGCTCCAAACATCATTGATTTATCCATTATTATTGGTATTGTACAGAAAGAATTAGATAAATTCAATATATTCTCAAAGATTCCAATTTATGTGACTTTTCATGTTTATCACTGAAAATTTCTTTAAGTTCTTGATATATCATCCTCTTCTGTTTTTATTTTTAATCTGAATATCTCTTAACCAATACTCTTATTCATCTCTTAACTTATTAGAAATTATAATCTCAAATTCTTTTGATTTTAATTACTTTTTACTAAATATTTTAAATTATCTATAAGTAAAAATTATCTAAAACTTTTTGAGTTTCTTCTTTTGAAAGTTCATCTATATATATTTTACAAGATTTTTATAATAAGTTGTTCATTATATATTTGTTCTAATTTTCCTGTGTTGTTCTCTCTTTCTTTTTCTATAATTTGAGGCTTTCTATTATTTGAGGTATTATTCTATGTTGATATGAATTTTCTTCATCAGAAATAACTAACTAATTCGTCAAATCTACTTCTGCATATACTTCACCTAAGCTCTGAAAATAAATAGACATTGATGAATACGGAAAATCACAACTAGGAAGAAAAGGATTCAATTCTTTTATTTTTATCAAAATTTTTATAAATTTCTTCCATTGTTATGCTATCTTTTTAGTTTAGTATTGTAATCAAACCCAAAACTATATGCAGTTATATCTGTAACTGTAATTAACATAGATTTTTATATCCAGTTATATCTATATATTTTTCTTTTTATATTCTTCTGGCAACTGTTTCCATATATTAGCTGTCATTTTAAAATCTGCATTATATGTCCAAATATCATAGTTCCATTTTGTAATTATAGGTGCTGTAAGTAGGATTCATATATCCATATTTCCCAGTTAGGCTCTACTTAGTTTTAATTTTTCATAATTATTCTCCTATTTTTCTTAATCTTATTATTCTATCAGTTTTTACCTGTTGGTCTTTCACTACTTTTAAAGCCTTGTTTTCTTTCTAAAATCTGTTATTTCTGCCAATATCTCAATATTACTCTATTATTCCATAAGTCATATAAAATGTTTTATAGCTGATACTAATTAAATTATATCTTTATTAGATTTAGATATCTCTTCTTTTGTTAATATTTTTCTTAATGATTTAGAAAAATTCATATGTTCCACTTTTTATAAACTTTTTAGATTTAATTTATCCTAATTTCTCTAAAAGCTTTTTCCTCTTCTTCTTTCCTAATTTTTGCTTGCATATCTGTTAGCCAGTATCCTATCTCATTTCTAATATTTTCTGGAATCGCTATTCTTAGTTCTTCTGCACTTTTTATTATTAACATTATATATTTTAAATTAAAAAGTAAACTATCAATTTCTCTATCTATAAGAAGAGAAAATTTTTCAAATATTAGTAAAAGACTTTCTTTTGGAATACTATCTTTCTTTATAGACTTTTTAACATCAAACTTAGACTGCTCCTCGTCATGAATTTTTCTAATAAACTTTTGTATTATAACTCTTTCTTTTATTCCTTCAATTTTTATTTCTTCACTAACCTTTATAACCCTCAGTTCTACTTTATATACTTCCTTAATTTTTCTTCTTTCTATTTACTTTATTTTTCCATTCTTTCCTTAGCTTCTTTTCATGATATACTCAATCTTCTAATTCAAATTCTGTATATATTTCTCCTAAATTTTGAAAATACAGATCATATTTGAGTAAGGAAAATCACATTTTACATAAAAATCTTTCTATTTTTCTTACTTTCTGAAAAATCTTCACAATCTCTTCAATTGTTATGGTATCTTTTAATTTTTCATGATTACTAATACTAATACTATATGCTGTAATATCTGTTACAGTAATTATCATAGATTTTATAGTATATCCTTTATAATATTTTTCTTTAAATTTTTCAGGTAATTGACACCAAATATACTCTGACATATTTACGTCTACATCATAAGCTCCCCATATCATTGTTTTATCCATTATTGATTGTCTGTACAGAAAAGCTTCTGAAAAATTTAATTCATTTCTATATAAAGGTTGTAATTTTTATTCTTATTTCCATACAGCTCCTTTATCATGATTTTCTATATCTAAAATCATAAATTTAAATTAATTGTTCATTATGTATCTGTCTCTAGTTTCCTATGCTTTTTCTCTCTTTCTTCTATCTGATTAACATCTTTCATCAATTTAGGATTTCCTAATATTCTTTCTTCCTCACTATAGCTATTAACTCATCTAAATCAAATTCACATAAATTTCTCCTAAATATTGAAATAAATAGACATAGATGGTGGAAAATCACAACTAGGTAGAAAACTTTAATTTTCTATTCCTATCAAAATTTTCTATAAATTTCTTCCATTATTATTTCATCTTGATTTATCATGAAATTTAATATTAAAACTATATGCAGTAATATTAGTTATTGCAACTATCTTATATTTTTATAAGCTTTTGCAGATAATTATTATACTAATTTTCCTTTTATACTCTTCTGGTAACTGATACCATATATGTATCTATTGTTTCAAAGTTCATATTATAAGCTCCAAATATTATGGTTTCTATTTTCTTTAATAATTGGTAATGTACATTCAAATTCCATTCCATCTAATTCCCATTCATCCAGAAGTTGTATTCTCAACCAGTTCTCATAGCTGGTCTCCTTTATTCTTTTATCAGTGTTACCTCTTTATCAGTTATCTATAAGCTCTCCCACTTTTTGATACTCTTGTTTCCTTTCCAATTCCAGGATATCCCCCTATTTAATAAATTTAAAGCGCTGTGGAAGGCTTGTAGTCATCTCTGGGCATATTCTTAAAAATCGATTTGTTTTGTGTTCACATATAATATTGCATTGAAAATAATTTTATTCCAGCACTTTCGTAATAAATATGTATATTATCTCTTTTTATTATAAAAGTTTATTTGTTTTAAATCTTTTGATTGTTATAATAAATGGGTGTTGATAAAAGATTTTCTATCAACACCATTTATTTTTAATAATCACTTTTTGTATCTAGGTACAACAAAGCCTGAAAAGAGCAAATTTGTGGAATATTCCATTCATTGGCTAAATAGATAGAACATCTAATTTCATCTCCTATAGAACTTCTTGCCAAAAAAACTCATATCGTGCTATTTCTTCGTTATTTTGAAATTCTTTCAATATTTTCTACATAAGCTTTTTGTAAAAATGAAGAAAATTCATTCCAAATAATATCGAACATCAGCTACTGATAATTCTATTTTTAATCCATAATTTAGTCCAACTTTACATCTTTTTTCTTGCCTGTTTCATCAGCTTTACAAGTTTTTGTACTTCCCTTGCTAAGAATCCAATCTTTATTATTTAAGCTATTAACTTTACTAGATAAAATTTCTTTAAATTCAGTCATTTTTCTAGAAAAATATTTACATGCATTTTCAAAAATATCTAAATTATCCATATCAGTGATTTCCTTTTCCAAGTTGATAAAAATAACTATATTTTCATAACATACTCAATAATATTATAAGTATGGTCTGCTATTCTCTTATAGTAATTGATGATATCTAAGTAACCTGTATTTCAATCTTGCAGGTATATTTCTCAGATCTGAGAAAATGCTCTCTTTTTACTTCTTTATAGTAAGATTTTAACTCTTGATATTTTTAGACCTGTTGAATATAGTTCTTTTTCTCCTGTTTTTGCTGCTCTACTTATATCATTAAATAGTTCAACTAGAAAGAATGAAGCTTGAATATCATCTTGGCTCTAGTTTCATCAAGGTCAATAGAAGTTTTCATAAAGCATGTATAGTCTATTTGCTATTCTATTTTGATAATCACCAATAGTTTCATACTCATCACAAGCTAATAAGTTCATTCTAGTATCTTCAATTAAGTTTTACTCAAAGATTTACTTAATAATGAGAAATTTGAATCATAAATTTCTTTTTCATATAAATCTAGTTTATCTTCAGCTGCAACTATATCTTCATTATATTTAGCAATTTTTTCTTTTTCTTTTAATGATTCTTCCAATTTTAAGAATACATCATCTATCATAGTTACCATAGAGCTTACCTCTATTTTTGTTTGATCTATGATTACATTGGGTAAAGTCATTTTTCAAAGAAGCAAGCTTTAGTTACTCTTTGTTCATCTTCACCTGTATCTTTTAACAATGTATAATAGTAATTTATCTAAGAGACCCAACAAAAGGTGTTAATATTATTACATTACTTATATTAAAAATTGTATGAGCTGCTGCTATTGCTGCTCCCATATGATGTACAGGATCAACAAAATTATTTAAAAATTTTAAATAAAATCTAAATATAGAAGTTACCCAAAAGAAACTCCTATTAAATTAATCAATGTATGTGCATAAAGCTGCTCTTTTGCATTAGGGTTTAGCTCCTAAAGAAGCAAGTAAAAGCTGTTACTGTTGTCCCTACATTTTTCTCCCTAAAACTAAAAGCAACTGCTGCTTGATAGTCAATTAGCCCTGTGTTGCAAGTGCTATTGTTATACCTATAGTAGCTGCTGAAGATTGAATTAAAGCTGTTATAATTGCTCCACTGCTGTTACTTTTAGTAGACCAAAAAGTATGAGTCAACCTTAAACATCTTAAACATTTTCAATGAATTCTGGCATATCTTTTAAAGGGACTAAGGGCTTGGCTCATAAGTTGTAATCCAAAAATATTAATCCAACTCCAATGATTGCACTTAGATTTGTTCTAGCCTTTCTTTTTCATAAACATATATAGGATAGCTGACTCCAACTATTGGAAGTCCATACTTTACCTATATCTAAAACTAGTAACCAACCTGTGATAGTTGTTCCTATATTCGCCCCTAAAAATAACTCCTAATGCTTGTTTTAAAGTTAAAAGCGAAGCATTTACAAAACCAACTGTCATAACTGTACTAACAGATGATGACTGCACTAAAGCTGTTATAACAATTCCAACTAGAATACCTAATATTCTATTGTTAGTTAAAGAAGCTAAAATCTTTTTTTAACTTTGGTACCTGCTATTTTCTGCATACTTGTTGACATGTGTTCCATACCATACAAAAATAGACCTAAACCACCGATAAGTTGTAATATAATTTTTATATACATGTTCCTCCAGTAATTCTTTCTAAAAATAATTATCTTACACATTCTTTTTCTATGCTATATTTTTTTAACAGATAAAAGGGGTTTGTATGACATTTTTAGCTTCTCTTAATCCTTCATCACCAAAATCATCTTCTCTATTTACTAATTCATAGCCTTGCCATTCTTCTTGTAAATATATCATATTTGTTGCTTGATAACTTCCTATATAGTCAATTAAAGCTTTTTCAGTATGAACTAATACCATTTTATCGTTCAATGCTTCTCCTAGACTATAAGCAATAATTTGATTATTAACTTTTAAAAACCACCTTTGATATCTAAGCTATCATAATTTTTTAAAAAGTTGCATTATTCCTTCATTTTCATTTTTTTAGAATTTCTCCACAAACTCTGAATGAAGTTTATACCATTTTTCTTGAAAAAGCAATTACTTCTCCATATTATCCTTACTTATACTTTCATAAGTATATTCATAATTCTTTCTAAAATTAGCTACTCTATTTTTTTCTTAGCATAATGTCTACCCTTTAAAGTTGATAGACTTTCATAAGAATAAATATAGTCCTCATAATCTCTTTTTCTCTTGTAAATTAAAATCATCTTTTAATTTTTTTCATACCAATATTCTGTAAAATAGTGAATAGGTACATTTTCCTCTATGATATTTTTTATTTTTCTTTCATAGTGTTATATTTTTCAGGAGTATCATTTTTTAGGGATAGGCATATAGTAATATACCTCACCCATATATTCACTTCTGATAGTCAAAACATCATTTTTCTATTTCATATTCTGTGTTTTCTCCAAAGCTCCATAAGAAAAGATTAGAAAAACTTAAATCACAGATTTCAAACCTATTTTTTTGTGTATTCGTCAATAGTGTCTTTGGACTCTATTGTTAATTTTTTCCACATAATTTCTCCTATCTATTTTTGCCAACTTGTAAATAGCTTCTACATATATTTGAAGAAGTTTATCAATTTTTGAGATCTCTAAATATTCATCTCTTTGGTGCATTCTATCTTCTTGTTCTGGAAGTAAAGCTCCAAAAGGCAACAGTGTTATTTGCATATTTAGCGTAAGTTCCTCCACCAATTGCTACTGGTTCTGCATCCATATCTCCTGTTAATTCTTTATAGATATCCATTAAAGTTGAAACTAAGAAACTATCTTTTTGGTACATATAAAGGTTGAGTATTTGAATGTAATACAAATTCATATCCGAAAATCTTCAGTATTTTTTTCTTAATAGTTTCTATTATTTGTTCATTTTTAATTTTTAACAGGAATTCTCATATCTAACCAAATTTCAAGTTCATTATTTTCTAAATTAATTTTTTTCCTAAGTTTAGAGTTAATTCTCCTGTTTCTCCATCAGTACATTTAACTCCAAAAGATTCTCCATCAGTTTCCATTTTTACAAATTTATCAAAGAATGTAACTATACTTTTTAATTCTTCATTCTTAACTTCAAAAATCTTTTAAAACTTCAAAAAGAGCTGATACTGCATTGTATCCTTTGCTTGGATATGCTCCATGAGCTGGGATTCCTGCTGAAAACTACTTTATATGTATTTCCTTCTCTTTCAAATTCAACTTTATTTTTTTGTTTCTAACTTCTCCAAGCATATCTACAGGAATTTCTCCATTAGCTTTGTTTGGAACAGAGTTAAAAAGCATTTCCACCTTTTATTACTACATCTTGTAAAGTGTTGAATTTTTTTCTTTATTTTTAACTCTTACACTTCCTTTTTCTGCATAAGTTACAGGAAACTTGAATCTGGTGTGAATCCTATAGTAGGTTGAGGCATTTTTAATTCCCCAAAAGTAATATTTTAAACAAGCACTTCCACTTTCTTCGTCTGCTCCTAATATCATTCTAACTTTTTTCTATTTAATTTTATTCCCTGCATCTGCTATTGCTTTCATAGCAAAATAAAGAGATTATAGCAGGTCCTTTGTCATCTAATGTCCCTCTACCAAAGATTTTTCCATCTGCTATTGTTCCTGAATATGGAGGATATGTCCAGTTATCTCCTTCTGGTACTACGTCAACGTGAGCAAGTATTCCTAGAGTTTCATCTCCTTCTCCCATATCAATATGCATAGCATAGTTATCAAATTTTTTTCAGCTTTAAAACCAAGTTTTTTTAGCTAAGTCCATAAAAATGATCTAAAAGCTTTTTGCTGGCTCTTCCCCAAAAAGGCATTCCAGGTAATGGAGCTTCTTTAACACTTTTTACTCTTACTGCATTTTGAATTTCTTTTTACTACTTCATCTTTGTATCCTAATACTTTTCTTTTTAAATCCATTTCTAAACCCTCCTATTTTTTTCTATTTTTTTATTTTTTTCACTAGCTGCTTCTTGTATTCCTCTATATTTTTCCATATAGATATCTTACATATTCATATTCAAATGGTGAATTTGTTTGATAGTAATGGAAATCAATATTCTTTCTCATATCAATTCCTCTTAAAAGCAGTAACAGGAACACTAGATGTGCTAAATAGTTCCATTTCTATTATATATATCTATCTTTCCTGCTAGAGTAGAGTCAACTCCTGTTCCAAAAGCATCTCTTAAATATGTAGGTCCTAATAAAGGTAGAACTAAATAAGGTCCTCTTCCTACTCCATAATGTGCTAGAGTCAATCCAAAATCTTCATAAGGTTTTGGCATTCCCATTTTAGAAGCCACATCAAAAAGTCCTCCAAGTCCTAATACAGTATTCATAGTAAATCTTCCTAAGGCTCTCATTGATTTTCTTCCCTTTAATTGAAAAAGCTGAGTTTGCCATAGTATTTAAAACTTTTGCATTTTTGAAGAAATTACTTACTCTATTTTTCAACAAAATCTGGAGTTATAAATTTATAAGTATTCACTATAGGAGTTATTACTAATCTTTCTATTTGATAGTTAAAAATAGTACATTCTTTTATTGAATGGTTCCCCATGGATCATATTCTTCTGCAATAAAAATTCTTTTTCTGGAGTAGTAACAACCACATCACTAGTTTCTGTATTAGTTGTTTTTAACCTCATCAGTATTAGCACAAGAAACTAAACTTAGGCTTAAAATACTCAATAGTAATAAATTTTTAATTTTTCATATTTTAAAAACCCCCTTATTTACAAAAATTTACCATAACATCTACATTTTCTTTTGTAGAACATATTTCCACAATGTCCACCTCTTGGATAGATAACTAATCTGTCTTTGAATACATCTTTTTAAAAAGGCTATATCTTTTTGACTTTAAAAATTAACTCATCTGCATTTGTTACAGCAGCTATTTTAGGAGATGTTCTAAGATAATCCTCAATAACTCTTAGACTTGAAGCTTTCTTTTAAATCGTCTATACTTGATGCTTTATTTTTGTTTTTGATAATATGGTAAACCAACTTTATTAACATAGTCTTCAAAAGTTTGCAAAAATTTACTGCTTTAGATAAGGTTTCATATTAGTAAACTTAGTTAATTTTGCTGTAGGTTTTGTATAAACTCCACTTTTTGTTAAGAGATCTGAAAGGAAGTTTAAATCATTTGATGTCAATCTAAAAAGCTAGTCCTATATAGGCTTTCTTTTCTTCATCAGATAAAGAAAATCTCCCTTAACTATATTATAAATAGTATCTGCTCCTATGTTAGCATATTCATTTGTCAATCCATTTTTAAGTCTTGCTAAAGTTGTATTTAATAGTTTTTCAATATTTTCTGTTTTACCACCTGTGTAATCATCTAAATATTTATCTAATTTTACAGCTGAATCATATAATTCTACTGGTGGGTTAACCATAAATACTCTTTTTAAAGTTAAAAAGCTTTTTCAGTTTCATCTATATATGATAAAACTGCAGCATTAGTTCCACCTAGACTGTAACCCATAATATAGAAATCTGTAACTTCAACTTGATCTTTGATTTTTGTCATAAGCAAGTTTCATAGCCTTATAAATATCTTTATTATCTTCCATCAGTAACCTGGTACAGTATTAGAAGATGCTGAAATCATAAATTGTTGGCTCATTTGTGAGCTAATAGCAATAGTATGATATCCTGCTGTATGAAATATTCTTTGCATGAACTTTACTCTAGATGCATTATAGTCAGAACCTGTTCCTGCAAGAACAAAAATTAAAGGTGCTTTCTTATTTTTTTGTTTACTAAAAGAAAATTTAAATTTATTTTGCATACCAAAATGCATCAGGTATATCTTTTGGATCCTTAATTTGTATTTCATATACTTTTTAATGGTATATTCTCCATAATTCCTTCTGTCATCATTGTTGAACTTCCTATAATTGTTGCCGAATAAGGGATCTTCTATCGGAAAATTATATGAAAATGCAGTCAATGATAATAGTAAAAAAATAACACTACTTTTACTTAATAATTTTTTTCAAAACTACCTCCTTTAAAAATAACGAAATTTGATTTGTTTCACTCAAACTTGAAATTGCTCCAATACTTTTTTAACTTATCTGCCACTGTCTGTGACATCTTTGTTCTTCTTTTTAAATCTTCAACTGAAATAAATTTTTGCTTCTTCTCTTTCTTTAAGAATATTTTCAATTACTGCACCACCAAGTCCACTTATTCCAATTAAAGGTATTCTAATTTTGCCATCTTCTATTTTAAATTTTCTACCTTCAGATAAATAAATATCTACAGGTAAAAGTTCTATACCTCTTGCTTCTAATTCTACTACAATTTCACATATAGCTTGTTCATTCTTTTTCTTAGGATCTAATTTAGGTTCTTTCGATAGCTCTTCTAATTTTTGTTTTGCAAGAACTCCCTTACTCATAACTTCCATATCAAAGTCATCTGCTTTTCTCGATAAGAAAGCTGCATAGAATACAAGTGGTTGATGAACTTTAAAGTATGCTATTCTCATTGCCATCATAACATAGGCAACAGCATGCCCTTTTGGGAACATATATTCTATTCTTCTACAAGATTCTATATACCAATCAGGAACATTTTTTTCCTTCATCATATTAGAATACTTTTCCCAATTTTCAGGTTCTTTTTTAGGTTTACCTTTTCTTACAAACTCCATTATCTTAAAGGCATCACTATTATCTAAACCTTGATCTATTAAATAGTTCATAATGTCATCTCTCACTGTTATTATTTGTGAAAGAGTTGCTTGTCCATTTCTTACAAACTCTTGAGCATTATTAAGCCAAACGTTTGTACCATGTGAAAGTCCTGATATTCTTACAAGCTCTGCAAAAGTTGTAGGTCTTGTATCTATTAGCATCTGTCTAACAAAACCTGTACCAAACTCAGGTATTCCCATAAGTTCCTATTTCTGTTCCTATTTCTTCAGGACTTACTCCTAGTGATTCAGTTGATGAGAATATTTTTAAAGTATCCTTATCAGCAAGTGGAATATCCTTAATTTCCATATTAGTATATTCTTGTAAAAGCTTTTATAGTTGTAGGATCGTCATGCCCTAGTATATCAAGTTTTACTAACTGTTCATCCATTACATGATAATCATAATGGGTTGTTGTAGATTCACTTGTTTCATCATTAGCAGGTCTTTGTACAGGACAGAATTCATAGATAGAATTGCCTTGAGGAACTATTACCATTCCTCCTGGGTGTTGACCTGTAGTTTTCTTTGCACCTTGACAAAGTCTACCCAATCTAATTATTTCTGCTCTTACTGCATTTCAGATTATTATCTTCAAAAATATTTTTCTTACATAGGCTTCAGCATTCTTTTTCTGCCAATGTTGATATAGTTCCTGCTTTAAATACGTTCTCTTTACCAAAGAGTTCTTCACAGTATCTATGAATTTCAGATTGGTATTCTCCTGAGAAGTTTAAGTCTATATCAGGAACTTTATCTCCTTTAAATCCCATAAATACTTCAAACGGTATTGAGTATCCGTCTTTTCTAAGTGGAGCACCACAGTTAGGACATATTTTATCAGGTAAATCTATACCTACTCCTTCTTTTTCAATAAACTCTGAATATTTACACTCAGGATTATCACAAATATAGTGAGGATATAGAGCATTAACTTCTGTTATTCCCATCATAAAAGCTACAAGTGAAGATCCAACTGAACCTCTTGATCCAACTAGATAACCATTATCTAAAGATTTTTTAACTAGCTTTTGTGCCGATAGATACAGAACTGAGAAACCATTGTTTATAATGGCATTTAATTCTCTTTCTAATCTTGCTGACACTATATTAGGTAAAGGATCACCATATATTCTATATGCCTTTTCATAAGTCATAGTTCTAACTATTTCTTCTGCATTATCCATTTTTGGTGGATAGAATCCTTCTGGTATAGGTTTTATACCTTCTTCTACCATATCAGCTATTTTTATTTGTGTTAGTTATAACAACTTCTTTTGGCTTCTTGTTCACCTAAATAACTAAATTCTTTTAGCATTTCATCTGTTGTTCTAAAAGTAAAAAGCCATTATTTACTCTATATTGTCTTGGATTATAAACAGTTCCACTACCATATAATAAAAATTGATCTTATTATATCTTCATTTTCATCTAGATAATGAACATTTGAGCTTGCTGTTACTAAAATTCCAAGTCTTTTTACCTAAGTCATAAAAATATTTATTCATTTTTTCAACTTCATCATAAGATGCTAATGAACCCTGTTCCTTCTTTTTCTATAAGCTCATTGTAAGTTGATTTTAGGTAATAACTCTATATAGTCATAAAATTTTGCTGTTTCTTCTAGTTTTTCTAAGTCATGTCTTAAATATAATTCTACAAGCTCTCCTGTATTCATAAAATGTGCACTCAAAAGAACTTCCGACTATAAGTCCTTCTCTATTTTCTTTTAATACTGACTTAGGTATTCTAGCTTTTTATTTCCAAAGTACTTTTATATGTCCTTCAGAAACTAATTTGTACATATTTTTAAGCCTTCTTGAGTCTTAACTTGCACCATAATATTTTTTTAAAGATTGCTTTTTAACATTAACTTCAAAACCTTTATTTATATCTTTAAGGTATTCTATACCTTTTCTTTATATTTTTCTAAGAATATAATAAACATATTTGCTGTTGCTTGTGAATCATCAACTGCTCTATGGTGTTTTTCAAGAGCAAGTCCTAAGGATTTATTCAAATCTCCTAAACCATATTTTTAAAATCTGGGAATAGGTCTCTCGCCATTTGTAAAGGTATCAATGACAGAATTTTCTAAATCTATATTCAAATATTCTTTAATATCTCTTTTTATAAATCCCATATCAAAAGGAGCATTATGAGCAACTAAAACTGCATCTCCAATAAAGTCCACAAACTTTTCCTATCACTTCATCTATTTTAGGGTTGATTTGCAACTTGTTCATTTGTAATACTAGTAATTTCAGTTATATGATATGGAATAGATATTCCTGGATTAATAAGTTGTGAATATCTATCAATTATTCTTCAGCTTTTATTTTTACAGCTCCTATTTCTATTATTTTTATTAGTATGAGAGTTTAATCCTGTAGTTTCTATATCAAATACTACGAAATTCTTCTTCATCTATTTTTTATCTTTAGGATTTGTAATCATAAGTGCTTCATCATCTATCATATACATTTCACAACCAAAAGATAACTTTCATTTTATCATCATCTTTTGAAAGCTTCTTTAGCTGTCTTATAGGCTGCTGGATAAGAGTGAACAACAGAATAATCTGTAATAGCTATAGCCTTATGTCCATATTCTTTGGCTCTTTTTATAAGGTCTTCAACATCAGTTACTCCTACCATTTCACTCATTTTTTGTATGTGTGTGTAGTTCAACCATTTTTTTCTTCTGCTGTATCTTCTTTTTTTAGTACTTTCTTTTCTCAATGATATTTACTGTATTTATCATTAAAGTTTTTTTCATTTCCAGCATAGGTATCCATTTGAACTTTTTCCACTAAGTTTTAAAATCTTTCCTTCTGAAATATCTAGATTATCATTTTCATCTAAGAATATTTTTAGAAGTAAGAACTTTCTCCATCTGTTATTCTTATAGTTTTTAAAGTCTTTTCCACTTTTTAATACCATGCCTTTCTATAGAAAATTTCTCCTTGAACTATACAAGGTTCTCCATCATATAGGTCATAAAAATCTTTTATAGATATAACATCACCTTTTATATCTTTAGTTTTTGAACCTCTTTTAAAATCATTTTTAGCTTTATACACTTGAGTTTCTGTCACAGAATTTTTCTTTTATAATCTTTTCTCTTTCAGAACTTATAATATTTTGTTGTTTTTTTCCATATCAGCTTTTTATTTTTTCTTCAACATTTGAAAGCTCTTTTGAAAAATCTCCTACAGAAAACATAATTTTATAATCTTTTAAACCATATTCTGCTAAAATACTTTTCTATTTTTTGAAGAAATCTTTACTTCTTCTAACATAAACTTTATATGTTCATCATTAAGTTCTATAATTATATAATTATTTTTAACATATACCTTATAAAAACACAAAAAGGACTTAGAGGTTGTATTCCTAGATTTCAACCTTTCTATAGCCCTAATTGCAATTGTTTTTATTTCTTCATCTTCTAATTTTAATTCTTTTGTTTTCTGTTACAAACTCTATCTCTATTTCTCTACCAAATTTTGAAAGAACATCTTTATATATAGTGTCGATGTCATCTATACAACCCATACAAGATACTGAACAATTGAGAAGTTATCCTCTTAGTCCTTGTATTTAGAGGATATTTTTAATCTCTATATTTTTTACACCTAATTTTTCAAAAACTTCCATATTAGGTTCTATCATAATTTGCCTATTATTCATATCTATTCTCCAAAGCTCATATTATAAATTAGTTTATCTCTCTCCAAATAATCTATCTAAAATTATTGCAACAGCTGCTCTAACTGATAGGTGATTATATTTTGAATTAGCTCTAGTGGTTCTAATATATGATCAGACATAGCCATAACTTCATCAGTTAAGCCCCAACCTGTTCCAAAAAGTAAAAGGTAAGGTTTATCATCTTCAAATATTTGTTTAGATAAATTTTTCATAACTTATGCTATTATCAAATATTCTAGCTGATGTTGTTATAATTAAAGGCTTTTTGTCCTTCAATTCTTTCAATTTCTTCCACAACTGCTTCTATACTTTCTGCAACATCTGTCACTCTGAACGCTTGTTCTCTATCTTTTATTGTATTGACCACCTGTACCATCTTGCCAATATGCTATTATTCTTTCTGTTAATGTGCATCAACTAGGAACAACTAATCTATATCCTTTTTATTTCATAAGTTCCACAAGATCTTGATATATCATGGATATCAAAATTTGTTACAGATGTACAAACAATATCTTTATTTCTATTGTAAACTGGATAGTGAACTAAACTTAAATAAACTTTATTTCTCATTGTATATTTTTACACTTCCTCTTTTTATCTCTTCTTTAATTTCATCTAATAGTTTTTCTAACTTAGTTAATTCTCTTTTTCTAATCAGATCTTTTCTTCTTAAATAAGTTCTTTTTAAACTTTCTTTTCAATCTCCACTCATCTATTTTTTTATGATTTCCTGATATCAATACATCAGGTACTCTTAAACCTTTATATTCAGCTGGTCTTGTATAGTGTGGATAATCTAAAAGTCCATTATAGAAAGAATCATTTTCATAAGAATCCTTTTTTTATTACATCAGGTAAAAAGCCTTATAATAGTATCAGAAATAACCATAGCTGGAGTTCTCCACCTGTTAATACAAAATCACCTATGGATAATTCCATATCTACCTTATTTTTCAACTACTCTTTCATCTATACCTTCATAATGTCCTGCTATTATTGTTAATTCTTCTTCTTTAGCAAGTTCTTTTGCTATCTCCTGATTAAAAGTTTTTCCTTGTGGTGATGTATAGATAACTTTTCCTGAAAGATTCTCTAGTGCTAAAAAAATAAAGGTTCTGGCTTCATAACCATTCCGTTTCCACCACCAAAAGGCATGTCATCAGCTTGTTTATGTTTGTCAAAACAATAATCTCTTATATCAATAATATTTACTTCCACTGCTCCAAATTTTATTGCTCTTGAAATGATACTTTCACTTACAAAGCCTTCAAACATCTTTGGAAATAATGTTAAAATATTTATTTTTCATTTTCTTTACCTTAGGTTCTTTCCTTACCTTCTATGGTATCAACTAACATTTTTTTGTTTTTCAAAATCAATATTTTTTTAATAAATACATCTACATCAGGTATCATAGTTTCAAAGTCTTCACTTTCTATAACATAAATATCATGTGCTGCTGTATCCATAATTTCAGTTATTTCTCCTAGATACTCATCAGCTTTTACATCATAGACTTTAAAACCTAGCATATCACTTACTAAATGCTCATCTTCTCAATTCCAACTATATCTCTTCTAACTTTTTATAGCTGCATTTCTAATTTCAATAGTATCTTGTTTGTTTTTATCTCTTCAAAAGTAAAAATCCATTTATTCATAACAAGAGGTACTATCTTTTTACAGTCAATAGTTCTTGTTGCTTATCTTCCAATTCAAAATAACTGTTTCCAACTAACATTTCTATATTTTTGTAAATCAGAAATTACTTTGACTTCTCCTTTTAAATGATGAGAACCTAAAACTTTTTCCTGCAACAATCATACTGACTCCTAATCTAAAAATTCAACACTTACATTAAGTTTATCTTTTACTCCAGCTGCCTGCATAACTCCTCTGATTGCATTAGCTGTAAGTCCATTTTTCCTATTATTTTTCCCATTTCTCCTTTAGCAACACTAACTTTGAATGTTACATCTGAATCTAAAACTTCATAAGTTATATTTCACTTTATCTTCTGTTTCTACTAATTGTTTAATAATAAAATTTAATAAACTTTCTAAATTTTCCATTTTTTCCTCCGTTATAGATGTACCTTTCCAAGCACCCTCTTCAATAATTTTTCAAATCTACCCATCTATTTTCCTAAATCAATTAATACTTCTCTCATCATGTCTTTATAATCATCTGTTGAAATAACACTTATGATACCATTAGTTGAATCAAGAGTTCTCACAACTCCTGCTCCTTCATAGCTTCCACTATTTTATTGATAAAGTCTATATCTTCTTTTTTTACTTTGTATTATAAATTCATAACTTTTTCATCAACATTTAACCTCATCTACCTTCAAAAATATCTATAAGTTCAATAAATTTATCTATTGATATATTTTCTGCTCTTTCATTTTCAGATATTTCAACTTGATTTAATATTTCTTTTATCTTATCCTTTGAATATCCTAATGTTGCTAGATTATTTACGATATTTTTTTCTCTTATTTGAAAAAGCTGCCTTTATATATTTAAAGAATAAATCTTCTGAAATCTTGTTTTTGTATCTATCATCTTTATAGAATTTTATTGAGATAAAAGGCTGAATCAACATTTCGGAACAGGATTAAAAATTCTCTTGGAATAGTGAAATAGATAGTCTGCTTCTCCATAGTATTCAACTGCAAGAGTTAAGATAGATCTTTCTTTTCCTGCCTTTTGCACAAATTCTTTCTCCAACTTCCTTTTGAACCATAATATATGCTTCATCTATCAGTTCTTTATTCTCTATAAGTTTATTGATAATAGGTGATGTTATGTAATAAGGTATATTTGCAACAACCTTAGTCCTTTATTTAGATATTTAGTCAAGTCTACTTTCCAAAACATCTCCCATTACAAGAGTATAGTTCTCTTTTTGAAGAAAACTTTTTTTCTAAAGACCTGCTTCTAAGTCCTTATCTATCTCAACACAAGTTAATTTTTAGCTCTTTCAACCAATAGGTTGTCAAAAGCCCCTTGCCCTGGTCATATTTCTAAAATCTCATCATTTTTCATCAATATTAGAAACTTCTATTATTTTGATTTAAGATTTCATCTTTATTATTTAAAAAGTTTTGACCATACTTCTTTTTATGTTTAAAGTCCATTTCTGGCTCCTATTCAAAAAAACTACAACAGCTATAGTGGTAAATTTCTATACTTTTTGATCATAGTCAAGTCCATAACCAATTACAAATTTATCTGGAACATCAAAACCTACATAATCAATGTCTATGTTTACCTTTTCTTCTTTCTGGTTTACTCAATAAAGTACAAGTTTTAAGAGTTTTTCACTCCTTTTTGATTCTTTAAAATATCTTATAACATGCTCTAAAGTTAAACCTGTATCTATTATATCTTCAACGATTAAAACATGTTTTTCCTCTTAAATCTAAATCAGTATCTTTTTAAAAATTTTAACATCTCCACTGCTTACAGTTTCACTTCCATAACTAGATACTGACATAAAATCTATTATAACTGGTGAATTTATTTCCTTTTACTAAATCACTCAAAAAACTACTGATCCTTTCAATAGTCCCACACAGTAAACTTCTTCTCCAGCATAATCTTTTTCTATTTGCTTAGCTAATTCCTTTATTCTATTTTTCAACAGTCTTTCTATCAATCAAATTTTTCAATTCTATAGTTCACTGAAAAATCCTCCCTAAATAATTTATGCTTTAATAATAGATTTTACCATTTTAACGAAATTTTATCAAGATATAGAAGTTCACTTTTCAAAGTCTTGGAAAAAAATATTGTTTTATTCTATGTATATTTTTGTATATGCTTTTTCGGTTTTCAAATAAAAGATGAGATAATTCTGTATCAATTGAATAACTCTGAACCTCCACGACTGACACCCTACAGTGTTAGAGTCGCAGGGTTCTTGGGTAGTAGTTGCTTCTGTTAGCCAACTAAATTTGCAAAGCTATCCCCATAGTTCCTACGGTTCATATATTTTTATTTAAGCACTTATACCCTAATATCTTTAGTCCTTCTTTTAATATGTTTTTGGCTGCATTTATATCTCTGTATGCACAGCTCCACATACTGGACAAGTCCATTCTCTTATACTTAAATCTTTTACTTCTTCATTTCTATATCCACAACAATTACATATTTGACTACTTGCAAAATTTATCTACTCTTACTATTGTTCTTCCATACCATTTCGCTTTATAACTTAGTATTCTATTAAATTCACTCCATGATACATCTACAATACTTCTTGCTAATTTATGATTTTTTACCATATTTTTACTTGTAAATCTTCCATCAAATAATATCATATTCTTTTATTAGCATTGTTGACAATTTTTGCAAAAATCTTCTCTTTGATTTGATATTTTCTCAAATAATCTTGCTACTTTTATTCTAGCTTTATTCCTATTTGAACTACCTTTGGTTTTTCGTGATAGTTTTTCTTTTGTAATATCGCTAGTTTTATTCAAAGATTTTTGTAAATATTTTTGGATTTTCTATTGAGATTTCATCACTGGTAAGCGCAAAGTTCTTTATACCTAAATCTATTCCAACATTCTTATTTGTACTTTCTAATTTTTCTACTTCTACATCTGTACAACACAGAGATATATAATATTTTCCACTAGGCGCTTGTGTTATTGTTACACTTATTATTCTTCCTTGTGGTTTTATCTTATCTCTTATTTTTAGTTTTCCCTAACTTAGGTACTTTTTATCCATTTATCTAAAAACTCTATATTATTATTTGTATAATTGGTTCTGTATGATTTTTCTATTATCTTTCTTAGATTTAAACTTAGGATAGCCACTTCCACTAAAAGAAGTTCTTATAGGCTCTATCTAAATCTTTTTAAAAATTTTGTAAAGAAAATTTATCTACATCTTTTAACCATTCTTTCTCTTGTTTTTAAAACTGTCAGTGCTTTGCTACATTGATTATACGACATAGATTTTTCTCTTTGCTATATAGCTCTTGTTTTAAATCTAAAAAATGATTATAGACATATCTTACACAACCAAAAGTACAATTTAATATTGTTATTTGAGTTTTTAGTTGGATAAAATCTAAACTTATATGCTTTTTCCATGTAGATTTCACCTCCATTTACCTATATATAGTATACCACACTTTTATACTATAAGTAAATGAAAAAGTAAAATTTTCTAAATATATGAACCTAAAACTGACTCAGTCGTTTTAGAGGTTGTCGTTCACATAAGTACCTTTACCATGTGCAGTTCTCTTGGCATATACACTCCTTAATAAATTAAAGGAGATTAGCCTCGAACTTCTAATATTTCTATTAGCACAGACTATATCTTATCCCACAGCTCTATCTGTTTTGGGTCTACCCACTTCCACTAGCTTTAGTGTACTTCCCTCAGGAGAATAGTCGTTGAACCTTACCTTTCGGTCTTGGCTGCTGATTGCCCATTATCTTAACACTTAGGATTTAACCTTATGTCATCTAGTATATTTTTCTGCTTTCGCCACTTTCACATTTGTACCATATTATTTAGGTACTATGTTGTAGTTATACTAGCTTTTAGGGGTTTCCAGCAATTCGAGTAGTATTGGATAGCTTTTTAAGTTGCTACCTCTACATACATATTTCTATATATGCTGACTATACTTAATGGTCTAACTCATGACTGACACCCTACGAGTGCTAGAGTCACAAGTGTGCGACCATATTTTTAATCAATTAAAGGATAAGTATAATCAGGCATATATTCATTTTTATCTAGTACCTGCATCATTATCTTTATTTGTTTCTTTGCTTCCTTTAAAAATAGTCTTGGAACCTCATCAAAAGTTTCCCATTTCTATATCATAAAGAGTCAATTTTGGTTTCTGGCTTTGCTAATTCTTCATCTATTTTTATCCAATGTTTTTTTGACATTGTTGTATAACTTTTTCTAAATTTTTCTTTTTTACTCATTTTACACCACCTTATTTTTAACTAAAGCTTCTAAAAATTTCTTAACATACTAAATAAGATTTAATAATGGTTTTAAAAAGTTTCATTCATTTCTACAAACTCTTCATAAGAAATATCAGCTTTATCATTAAAAATAATATATATTCCTTTTTCTAATAATAATACCTTTTTGCTTTTTCCTTCTAATCTTTTCAATAATTCTTCTTTCGGAACTTTTATTAATTTCTATAACATTCTTCATTAAAAATACATTACGGGAAATAATGTAAATAAAAGCATCATATAGCATTCTATTTTTACTCCTGTTTCTTTTAATTTTTAAAAATTAGGATTTTTCGCTGTCATAATACGTTATTGTTTCTGGTGTTCTTCCTTCTTCATAGAGCTGTATTATAATAAGAAATATGTAGTCGAACAATATATGGATCATATACTTCTGTTACTTTGGGAAGATCTTCATAAATTATTTTTGATAATCTATTAATTTATATGTTATTTTAAATTCATATTTCAAAAGTATCCCACCATACTAATGGACTTATCATTCTCCAATCATAAGAGCCCCTTTTATTTTAACACCTTTTTGTTTTGATATTTTTAGTAAAGTAATGGCAAATTAATTCTGCTCCAAAATCTGGTGTCTTTGGAATTTCACTATCTTTTAAAACCTAATGGTGCCTCTATTTTTGATAATCCTTCCATAATTCTTTTATGCATTTCTTCCATAGGTTCATTATTATCTACTTTTCTATATAATTGGATAGTTCTTTTCCTAATACCTTCATTTTTAACCTTCCTTGCTATCATTTCTACTTTATATTTTTATTACATTAATCTATATAGCCATAGATATACTATAGCAAGATATAAAATTTGTGTGATTAAATATAGTGGCTCTACTAAGACTATTCTTTTTTAACTTCTGCTTTATTGGAAGATAAAGAAGAGAAAAAGTATAACAAATAATAGAAGATAATATTTATTCTAATATTTCTAACAGAAATTGATATCAAAATTAAAACAAGATAATTTATCATAACTAATTTTCTAAATTTCTTTTTACTCAATTTTTAGATAGTAATATAATAAAAATTCTTTACAACAATATAATAAAAATATAAATTTCTCTAACTCAATTACTTTCTCTAAATCAGTAAAAAGTGTAAAGGCACAATAGATAAATAATGTCAAAAATCTAAGCCATATAAAATCCATATTCTTTTTCTTTTAACTTTCATATACTTTTTCTAAGTTTTTTTATATTTTTATATATAAAAGAGAAATTATACATAGAATTAAATTAATTCCTAAATATATAAGCATTATATTTCTTAAGAAAATTAATTTATTTACTATATTAGCTGTTGTAGTATTTTTCTTTTCAAACTTATCTGAGTCGTAATAATCTGAAATATTCAGCATTTTCCTAAATAAATCCTGACTAAATTGAGTTAAACGAGCTCTTTCACCATTTTTAATATATTTCTCTGGATTTTTCTAATTTTAAAAGATGAAATATTTAACATTTCTTTTTATTTTATCTTCTGAAAGACCATATACTTCTTTTTATCATCAATGATAAAATAAGCTGTACTTTTTATTATATTCTATTTCTTTTTGTCTCTATTATATTCAGGATTAAAAGCTTTTTGAATCATCTTTAGCCATTTAAAAACCAGAATTTTTTCATAAGCTTCCTTATAACTATAAGCGTTTCCTACCCATATATTATCTATAGTTCTTTTTATATATAAATTATACTCCAAATTAGCTGAATCTAAAATTAAAAAGTGCCTCATCATCATTAAATATTGAATAATCTCTCTCTATTTTTGTATTTTTATTTAATTGTAATAAAAATGTATTTTTCATATCTTGGATTTTGCTAAAAGAAAATAATTAAAAAGCAATAAAATAATGATTTTTATTTTTCATTTTTACCTCATTTCGTAAATTTCATAAAAATATTTTTTACTATTAGAGTAACATTTATAACAGAAAAGCAATTTTTATAAAGCCAATTGCAGATTTTTAAAAAAATCTTTTGCAATTGGCTCTCTTTTCTGTAAAATTTATTTGGACTAAAACATACAGAAAGGACTAATATCTCATGATTAAAGAAATACTATCCATAGCAAATTTACCACAAATTTTAAATTTTATCAAGCCCTTTTTTTAACTCATAACCATTTTGGAATACATTAAAAATTCTATCAACAGATTTATGCTTTGTCGCGATTCTAAAGCTGGTTTCATTAAATACTCTTGTACTGAGTGTGGTCATTATCATACTATTCCTATTACTTGTAAATCTAGACTTTGTCCTTCTTGTGGATTTAAATATTCTGCTACTTGGACACAAAAGATGACTAATGATATTCTTAATGTACCTCACAGACATATTCTTTTTACCATTCCTGAAGAATTAAGACCTTTTTTTCTTTTTACGATAGAGAGCTTCTTTCTAAACTAGCAAGCGCTGTCAATAAAAACTTTAGAATATCAATTTCATAATATCTATAAAAAGAATAATAGAAAAATTAAAGTTCCTAAATCTTCTCCAGATTATTTTCACTAACTCTGATATTGTCCACTATGGACTTATCACTGTTATTCATACTTTTGGTAGAGATTTAAAATGGAATCCTCATATTCATGCGCTTGTTTCTCTTGGTGGATTTTACTAAAAATTTTATCTTTTAAAAAAACTAGACTACTTCCATGTCTCTTCTATTGCTGGACAATGAAAATATCATGTGCTTAATATTGTTAAAAATGGTAATTATCCTAATCTTAAAATCAAAAAAATTTAGCTCTGAAAAACTGTTTCTAAACTATATAAAGAAAATAAGAGATTCTTCTTTAATGTAGGTTCTGGTAATGTTAATTCACCTAAAGGAATCGTAAAATATTTAGGTAGATATCTTGCGCGTGCACCTATTGCTGAATATAAAATTGTTAATTATGATAATAAAAAAAGTTACTTTTTTTCTTTAATGACTTTAGCTGACAATAAAAAGAAAAAAAATATGTAACTATGGACATAGATAGATTTGTTCAACAAATTCTTATTCATTTACCACCTAAAAAAATTTTTAAAATGATTAATAGATTTGGTTTTTATGCGCGGAATATTACAACAAAAGTTAAAAGATACTATTAAAAAAATACAAGAAAAAAAATTTTCTAAATCTGAATATTCTTTCTATGTGAAAACAATCTATTGATACCTTTGATGTACATCCATTTATGTGTCCTTATTGTAAAATTATGATGGATATACAAGAAATTTATGTAAGCGCTGATTGGTATGGTCGGATCCATACATAAAATTTATTTCTAACAATTCTCTAATGATCATTTTTTTCATTAGAGCTTTTTTTGTCATACAATTTTTTTAATTATTTTTAGATATTTTTGAAAAATATTATCTTTTTACTTAAACTGATATCTTCACATTTCTTTTTTTATTTGACCTCTTAAATTTATACTTTCTAATAAACAGAGAGAGAATTTTTAGACTTTTATTCTCAAAAATTCTCTTAATTCTATCGAGGTTATAGTCTAAACTTTTTATCAACACTATTTGATAAATAATAAATATTTTATCTTATTAGACTCTGTGTTGCAATTTTATTCTACCATACATGCTGTGTTCCATATCTTTAGCAAAAAGTATATCTACATTTGTTAAAAATTAATATTGATTTTTAAATATTTAAAGAATTTTCTATTATATTCCCCAATGTTCAGTATTTTATTTTTCTTTTCAGCTCTCACAATAAAACTAATTTTTTAAACTTTCTATTAAATATTTTTACTAATTTTTATTGTATGAGTGTTTTTCATTCACAAAAACAGTCCTCTTAATTCAATAGTTTTTCTCCTAGGGTTAAATATATTTATCCAATGAAGAATAATATTTTTAAGTTTAGTAACCTCACCTTTGAAATAAGTTATTCCTGCATGATTTAGACCATCAATATTGCTTTCTAATTCTGAGAAAGTCTTTATCCACTCAAAAAGTATCCATCATATACAAAATTAAATCATCATATAAATGAACATCTCTTTTTCTCCTACAATTCCAAAATCGTGTATTAACATTATATCACCTTCCTTTATTGAGTTTTTATTGTTAATTTTCTACATCTTATTATTTTATTATATTTTTCTTGCTTTATCACATAGAATAATTAATTTTTAAACTTTTCTATCACTTGCTTTTTATTACATTTTCCATCTTTCATAATCATCTAATTTTCTATTAAAAACCCTAGTAAAATAAATTCTTCACTTGCTTCATAAAATAATTCTGTCCAAGCAGAAACTACTTCTTTCATCTTGTCTATGTTTCTTTTTCAATATATGTGCACCATGATAAAAATAATCCTTTATTTCTCCTATGTTCTTAATTTATTAAATGTTTTTATCCATTTAAAACTATCAAACATATATGAAACTACTCCGTTGTTATAAAAACTTTTTCTCCTTCTAAAATTTCAAAACTATAAACTAACATTTGCTACATCTCCATTTTATTTATATTTTTATTGTTAAAAATATTATTTTAATATTCAAAAGATATTATATCTCCATTAGGGCTATTTCTATATTTTACCATTTTTTCATATTTCATAACTCTTTTTGTTGCTCCTGTAACCTCCCTTTTTAGCTCCTCTCAAATTTTTAGAAAGCCTTTGCTTTTTCTTAAATATTGAAGGAGACTATCTGCTCTTACCTCTTCTTTATGTTTTTCATTATATGTGTATTTACAATTATTAAAACTGATTTTATAAGGTAGCATAAAATTATTATACTACCTTTACAAGTGGATATTTATTCTGCTAACTCATTAGCAAATATCATAAACATTTTTATTTCCTTTCCTTCTATAAATTTTTCTATCAATATTTTATCTATTATGTAAACTAGTAGATATATATTAGGCTGTGGAATATTCTCATTGATTAGATATCTCCACTTTTTAATTGTTTTGAGTTATCAGCTTTTATTTTCTCTAATTGATAAAATATAAACCTTTCAGCTTCTGATCCCTTTTTATTATCTAAAAAGATATTAGGTAAATCTTTTTATTTCATCATAGTCACGAATTTTTGTTTTATCATAATTTTTATATTGTTGCCTTACATCATTTCTATCACTTTCAGTAGCTGTATTAGTTCATTATTAAAATCTATATTTTTATCTTTTTATTGAATTATCATCTATTAAAATATATATTTCAATATCTATTGAGAGCATTCCATTCTTTATACATAATTCTATTATCTATACCATTCTACTAATAGATTATATACTAAATCAGATATAGTGCTTTTTATCTCTAGTCTTTTTATCACAATCTTTAATAAAATCTTCTGTGTAATCAAGAATAAATACCACCTTCTTTTTCTTTCTTTCATTTTTCAAAAACTATTAAATCTCCCACAATATCTGAATATGTATAATCTCTTTCTCATTTTTCATTATAATTCCAAAAATCCATTTCTTTTTGAACAATATCATAAAAATCACTCCACTTTTTATTTTATCTTCAAAATCTATAATCCATTTATTTTTAGAGTTTTTCATATACTTTTCTTTTACTCTGTTATAATTAATCTATTTGGTAACATAATATACTCCTTATTTTATTCTTTTTAAAAAGTCATATAATGGTCATCAGTATAATATACTGATCCATCACTTCCCTTTCAAAACCTTTTTACTATCTCTGTGTTAGTAACAGGATCTTTTCTATTAATATCAAACTCTTTTATCAGTTATATCTTTACCATTAGCATCTTTTCTAGGTAAGATTTCTCCTTCTCAGTATTATCAAAATCTCCTCCTGCTTTTGATGGAATATTCTTTCATATTGTCCTTTCCAACCATTCTCTTTTCATATTTTTCCAAATACTTCTTTTTCTTTATCAGTTAAACTATCAGTTATCTTTTTTATTGTGCTTCATTTATTTCACCTAAATCTTCATTTATTATTTCTCCAGAATTTGAAGAACCTCCTTCCTTTTCATAGCTTCTATCTCTAACCTTGTTTTAGGTAAATTAGTACTTGCTATTGCTCCTACTCCAGCTGAATAAGTTTCTACCCCCTGCTCCAAGTGCTGCTACTCCAAGTGAAACCCTCCAGTTGCTGGTGCAGCCAGTACCCTCCTCCTTCCATTCCAGAACCTATTATAGTTCCTACAATTCCCTATTGCTGACATTGTTGAATGTCCAAAAAGTTCTCCATACTTATATGCTAAGTATTATATTGAAATCTCTTGAATTTTTATATGTATTTAATGATAAATCTTCTCCACCTGCTTTTAAAGCTCTAATGTGAAGTCTCTATAGTTTCTCCTGAATCAGAAAGTATCGAATAGCTCTCATATGAAGATAAAAACTGCTTATTAGTGTTTTCTACAAATTCATCAGTATTTTCTTAGTCTCAATAACTTAAAATTCATCTTATTAAGCCATGAATCTCTTTGTTGTGATGGTAAAATTTCCGCATAACCACTATTTCTATCATCTTGAGTATTTACATCCCCAACTTTTTCTCCAACATCAGCATTACTTAAATCTATTCCATCTGTTGTTAGCTTTATCTTACTGTTATTATCTTCTCCAAACTTTTTCTTTTACATATTCATTTGCTGGTCTTCCTAAACTTTCTAAGCCTTCTTCATCATTTGACCTTATCTAGAGTAATCAATAAACAATTTACATTTTTAGCTATTTTTATTATTTCTTCTTTATATTATTTATAAAAATAATAATAAACGATAATCTGTTATAGCATTAATATAGATTTTTATCTTTAGAAAGTAAATAGTATACATTCCTTGATATCCAAGCATCCCTATAACTTATTTTTAAAAATTTCAAGATGTTTTTCTATTTTTAAATGCATATTTTTAAATTTAAAATTAAACTTATTTATATTTATTATTTTTCTTTTTAATATTTTTGCTCTTTTTAAATAAATTACTAATTTCATATTCAAAATATTCTCTTATCTTTATTATAAATTTTCTGTTTCTTTTTGACAAAATTTTTAAAAATTTAAAATATTTTCTTTCATTTTTAAATATATCTTTCTTTCTGTGATGTTCATTTTTAATTTCTTTAGAAAAATATTTTCAGCTTCTTTTTCTGACATACCAATTTTTAAATGTATCTAATATATATTCTTTCATTTCTACCTTAAAACCTCCCTTACCTTGTTATCCCTTTTTGTTTTTATCAGAATAATTTATCCTATACTTTTATTCCAGAAGTTGATACTCCTACTGAAGCTCCTGCTATTTTTAACTTATCTACATTTTGATATTCATACCATACTATACTTCAGAAAACTACATTGCTCTATATATTCTTCTAAATATCTCATTTTTCTTCTTCATAAAGTGTAATAGATAATCCAAATTCTCCAAATAATTCCATTCCCATTTCAACTATAATATTCCTATTAGGAAATAATTCTTCCCTCTCCTTTTCCAAAAATAAACCAATGCTTTTCCAAACTCTGTGAGTACATTTTTCATTGTCCATTAGTTCAATATCTCCTATTCGCCTATGCTCCAACTATTAACACTCATTTCAATATCTTTTATTATTATAATATCGTTTTAAGTCATTTAGAAATTCTATTTCTTCTCCTTCTTTAAAATTACAAAATTCCTTTATAAAAATATGTCCCTCTATTTCTATAATTTCAGGACAAAATAGATATGCCGCAGCTATTAAACCATCTATTTTACATTGCCTTGTTCCATAATACATTAAACTAGGACACCTCATCAGAATCTTTTAAATTCTATATTTTTATCTATTATACTTCTATATACATTATATTCTCTCATATTTTTACCATCCATATATATATTATTTAGATCTATATATATTCTGTTATTTCTGCCAACATCTCCAATATTACTCTATTATTCCACGAATCATAAAAATAAAAATGTTTTATATCATTTATTTCATTCAATGTCCCTCCTCCATTTAAAATATCCTGTTTTAATTCTTCTATTAAACTAGAGTGTATTTCTGTTTTTATGTCACTATTTCCTCACCAATAGAATTTTTTCTTTAACAATATAGTAATTTTTAAAATTTATTTTCTTAATTCTCCATTCCAACATTTAATCTCTCAAGGTGACATATAAATTATTTATATTTATTCTAGATACCCTAGCATCCCTATTACTTATTACATTTATCCATTCCATTTTAGTTTTCCTCCTTATTAAAAAGTAACATTATCTCCTAATACTAGATTACTTCTAAGATTTACATCTCCTCTTGTTATTCCTTTATTTTTCTACATAAAAGGCTTCCTGCTGAATTTTCTTCTTTATGTATAGTTGGATTTTAGAAAATAGTAGCTTAAATAAACTACCTATTATGAGATTATTCTCATTATTTTAATTACATACTTACCATCTTTTAAAACTTTTTACAACTGGATCTTCCATTTCAAATATTTCTTCATAATTTTCATCTGTTATCAGTTTTTCTAAAAATTTTATCCATCTATCTAAAATATGGATTAAATCTTCTTTTTCATTTCTAATAATTCATCTAGTTCATCACCATCAAAATATATATCATACATTATCACCTTATCCTCTATATCTACTACTGTGTTTTTCCTGAAGGATCTCTTTCGGTAAATTTTCTTCTAAAACTTTTGAAAAATTTAAAATCTACTCCAAATGGATTGTATAAATAAAATGTATATGCCTATATTTATTTTCTGTTGTTACAACATGAGATAACTTTTTAGTATTTTCAGTATAATAAAATTTTAATAGCATAATTTCAACTCCTTATTTTAGAATTAGTGATTTCGTTGAGGATATAAATCTACCTATATCTACTTTTTACTCCAGATCTTGTTTTTCCTTCATCATAACCATTTTGAAATTGTAAATTATTAGAATGAAGAACTTTATTTCCAAATGCAGATGTTGTATAACTTTTTCTAAATTTTCTTTCTTTTACTTATTTTACCCCACCTTATTTTCATTTTCTCTACCTCATTTTGTAAATTTCATAAAAATATTTTACTATTAGAGTAACATTTATAATAGAAAAAGCAATTTTTACAACAGAGATTTTAAGCTTTTTATTCTCAAAAATTCTTTAATTCTATCAGGTCATAGTCTAAACTTTTTATCAACACTATTTGATAAATAACCAATAAATATTTTCAGCTATTCAGCTTAACTTTTCCTATTCTATTAATCCATCATATCTTTTCTTTATATTCAAACATTTCCATTACTTTTGTTCCTAATTCCAATGCTGGCTTTTCTGGAAATATATACTCAACTATGTCCCCATTTTCATCTTTTGAAAGGTGAATAACCTCTTCCATCTGTTAGCATAAGTGAATATTTATTTTCATTCAAATCAATATTATTATATTCATTAGCTACTTTTTAAATTAGAAGAACAATTAAAAATATTGTTTACACCATTGTACATTAACTTCATCTTCAATCTTTTCATTATCACTTTCATTTAATGCCCAAAATATAAGTTCTCCTATACTATCTTTTTATTTAGATAAGAAATTGTTCACAATCCAACTGTGAATTAAGCCTATCTTACTTTCTACCTGATGGCAATATTATCATTCTAAAATCTTCCTCTTTTATAAATTGTTATTGATACATCCATTTTAATCCTCCTATTTTAATATTACTGCTTCTACTTTTTATTCCATCCTCTGTTGCATGTTCAACTACCCTCTTTTTAAATTTTCCATTTGTGATTTATTTAAGGTTCATTATTTATTACAATTTTTAATATGTTTTGTTCTATTTTATCTTTATTTAAATAATACCCTTTTAATTCATATTCGTCAAAATCTTTTATAGTCTTTCATATTTATTTAATACATTATTTAACTCTGAACCACTTGATATGTGAGTTAGAGCTACTAAGCAGTAAATATTTTATATTTTATATTTTATATTTTTATTTAACAATTCTTTTCTCTAAAATTTTTCTTTCCATTACATCTATTTTATAATTTATTCCTGTAAATAGAAACTTCAATTATATTTTCTGATATTTTATCCACTCCTGTAAAAGCTTCCCTGTTCTCTTTTTATAATTTCTGAAATATTCCAGATAATTTTATTTTTCATAATTTATACAAATATATTATCTGATATTTTGAAATTATATCTATTCTAATTATAATGAAATAAATTCTATTATTTTCTAAAAATTTTAGTAGGAAATTCTCAGTCACATTATTAATATTTAAGATATTCTTATGAACTATAATTTTATTTTCTTTTCATATCTTTCTCAATCTCTCTTTCATTTACGAATTGTTCTTCATTTAAGCCAGTTTCATTTGAATTCTATGTTGACTTAGAGAGATGATACACTTACAGAAGCATTATCTGTTAGATACTTCTTCCATAACCAATATTCACTTTTATTGATTCCACTACTTTTACTATCTGATGAAGAATAGTTATTTAATTTAACTAATTTAGGATTATATTTTTCAAATTCTTTTATTTAACTTATTATAAATTCCTTAATAACTATCTCAAAATCTAATTTTGAACTAGCTATAAATTGTATTTTTCTTTTCTTTCCTTTTCTTTTCCAAACCATATCACTGTATATTATAATCTGCATCTATTGGAGAAATTAGGGCTCCATAAGCTAACCTGGTATTTTTCTTTATTCTCTATAAGTGATTTACCTACATATAAAGTGCTAAATTTAGTAATTGCATAATAATGCTTTTTAAATTCTTTAAATAAAAATTGAGATCTTTCATCTTCTGAAACTGTTGCTATATGACCTTTTTATCACTAGGTGGTATCATAGTATAATCCTGAAGGTTCGAAAATTATTGTTCCTTTTTGTATTTTTAAATCCTCAACGATATCTACCATCGAAGTTGAACCTCTTTATATTCAAATTCTTCTCCTTTTCTTAAAACAAAATATCTCCATTGACTATGAAAAATTTCCATCATAAGTTCCCTCTCTTACAGTTCCTATATTTGTTAAATTTTCAACTGTATCATATATTTCAAATTTAGGTATATCATAGTAAAAATCATCTTTTTATATATTAGCAATCCTCCTAACTTTTTCTTCTAGTTCTTTTATATTTTTCTATAAAGTCTTCTTTTAATGCATAAAAATGTGTTTGTCTTCCTCTCATATTTTTACCATCCATATATATATTATTTAGATTTATACATATTCTGTTATTTCTGCCAATATCTCAAATATTACTCTACAATTCCATGAGTCATAAAAATAAAAATGTTTTATATCATTTATTTCATTCAATGTCCCTCCTCCATTATATAATATCCTGTTTTAATTCTTCTACTAAACTAGAGTGTATTTCTATTTTTATGTCACCCTATTTCCTCGATCAATAGATCTTTAACAATATGGTAATTTTTAAAATTTATTTTTCTTAGTTCTCCATTTCCAACATTCAATCTCTAAGGTGACATATAAGTTATTTATATTTTATTTTTAGATACCCTAGCATCCCTATTACTTATTATATTTATCCATTCCATTTTCTAGTTTTCCTCATTTTTATTATATTTTTTAATCTAAGTAGATTTTTATTCATTTATTTTCAAACTTATTTTTCATCTTCATAATACCAACTATTACTTCTCTTTTTATTTTCCTTCAACATCTAAGATATAGAAAATTCTTCTATTTTTCATGCCATATTATTTCTTTTACTATTGCTATTTCATCAGGATGCTTAATTAATCTTACTCTATCTCCCTACATCAAATTTAGGCTTTTTTTAATATTTCATATCCCTCTTTTTAATTATTGCTATTTTTTGGTGTTATCTTCTTTACATTTTCCCAAATGTACTAACTTTTTAAATATTCATCATTTTCATCTATGCACTTTTAATATTGAGACAAAATAAACCTCCTCCTTCAGTAATTTACTGAACAAATAAGATCTATTCCTCCATTTTTAATTACTCCATAAGTTCCTACATAATTTTTATTCATATTCTACTTTTTCCTTATTTTTTAGTATTTACAAGAATTTTTACTATTTTTATATAAGTTTACAATTTTTATTTATAAAAAGAGAATTCTTAAGTTTTCTATTCTCAAAAATTCTCTTAATTCTATCAGGTCATAGTTTATCAACACTATTTGACAAACAACCCAAAAATTTTTATACAAAAATATCCTCTCTCTTCACTTTCTTTTAATTCTTCTGGCTCTGGATGATATTCATATATCAAGCTTTCCATTCTTCTGCTGTAATAGTTTTAAAGTCAAATTTTTTTCATAAATTCGTAAGGCTCTGGATATTCTTTAGCTGGGTGTATTGTCTATTAATTCTTTTCGGTGCAATATCACTATCCACTTCTAAGTCTATTCCGTGATATAAAGCTATCTTTGCATATATTAGTGCATATATTTGAAGATAAAAATCAAAATAAAGATCCATATTGTATACCATTATTTCTTGCTACTTTTAAATCAAGCATAGTATTTATACTTTCTTTCATCTTTTCAATATTCTTTTTCTGCTAATGCTTTTAAAAAAATTCAAATTGAAGATAATAATATTTATCCTTTTCTATCCTTTGAAGGATTAGCTAAATAGAGATTAGCTCTTAATATTACATCTTCCCATTCTCCTTTTTAAAAGCAAGTAAAACTGTCCTTGATAAAAAGAACCACTATAACTTTTTTTATAAAAATTTTTTTCTTTTTCATAAGCTAAAAAATATCACTATATTTTTAAAAAATTCTAAAATATCCTGATTATTTGACATTAATGCCGAAAAAAATCTTCTTACATGTCCTCTAAGATAACTCTAGTATCTGTGCCAAGTAAACATAATTTTTGTACTAAGATACATATTTTGTCTAAATTTTTCAATATCTTTATCCACTAATAAATTGACTGATGCCATTTGATGATAATCATGTCCTAACAATGTCATACAACTTAAAGGATCTCCTTCTTTATTAGTTAGTAGCTCTAATGAAACTTTTTCTCTCTTCAAGTCTATCCTGTGAATACTCAATAATTCCTAATACATGTTTAAACTTTTTCATCAAATTTCTTTTTCCCTACTAACATACTACACCCTTTTTCTCTTACCAAAAACATATTAACTACATATATTTGTTAAAAAAACTTGAGACTTTCATAAATAATTCAATATTAAATTTTTATAGTAACATTTATAACAGAAAAAGCAATTTTTTTACAATAAAAAGAGAATTTTTAAGCTTTTAATTCTCAAAAATTCTCTTAATTCTATCAACTGATATTTAAATTTTTATTATATATATTTTTGTATTGCTTCTAGTTCAACCTTTTTAAACTCTATATTTGTTAGGGTGCTTTCAGATTTCTTTTATTTGTTTTCTTATTGTTTCTATCCAAGCATCATAACTTTTCATAGACTGTGTATCAAAAGCTTCTCCTGATGTTTTTGTCCTTCAAGGTATTTTTATCAGTGCCTTATCATTTTCTATTTCTTTCATCACTGTGCTTCCCTTTTTATAGCATTTTTCCAATTTTTAGCATATTTTCCCATTAGTTCCTTTTTCAGTTGCATTCATAACTTTTTATCTCCATAATTTTTAATTTTTTATTTTCTAACTTGGCTGCCTTGTTATGAATTAATAATAACTTATTTTCTTCTTATTTCCTTTTCTATATGGACTGATATACTTCTATGGAATAAATAGTAAAATATAATATTTTTCAATTTAATGTACTATTTTCTAAATATTACTGATTTAACCATTAAAATAAATTTTAATTATAAGTTTTTACAAACTCTCCTGTTTCTAAATTTTTGAATGCTTTTTATATCTCTTGTTACTAAATCAAAAGTAAATTTATAGTTATCTAGTTGCTCATAAATTTCTCTTTTATCTACATCTACTTCTATTGCATATATTTTCTTTAAAGAATGAAATATATCTTTTTAAATTTTTACATTGTAAATAATTATCAACTTTCATCTTTTCTAATATTTAAATTTATTTTTATCTTGTCCATCAAAAGTATACCCAATGATTCTTTCAACTCTATCATTGTATCTTTTTAATCTACCAGTTCCCCAATCAATATTTATTCCTAATTCTTTTATATTTTGTTGACTCATAATATCCTTCATCTTCTGCATATCATCCTCATATAAAGCCATATTTCTCTATTATTTCTTTACTAATCGGAGTTCCAACTCTTAAATCTTCCGCTAAACAATAATTTTCATCAATCACTTGAATCATAACTACTGTTCCTGTATATAAATAAATAAATATTTTTGTTGGAATATCTTCTATAGTACTCCCTGGTTCATATATTAAATAACTATAAAATCATCAAATTTTTGTATTTTATTATTTAATAAATGTATTATTTTTTTCTATTGTATCCCTAATTTAATTCCTTGATATTCATATTTTCACTTGTTTTCCTCCTTCTTTTCTATAAATATTAGCTCTGCTTTTTCTGGTGTATTTCCTCTTGTATTATATGAATCTGGACTTCCTTCTACTATTTTTATTTTTCAATAGCCTTTTATATTATAATATTTTTGATTTTTATAATTTCTTTTATATCTAATTTTTAATTTTTATTCCTTATATTCTAAAAATTTTATTAGAGAAAAGCTGAATAAATGTTTTCATCTATTCAGCTTAACTTTCTTATTCTATTATACCATCATCTTTCTTTATATTCAAACATCTCCATTACTTTTTCTTCCTAATTCTAAAGCTGTTGGCATTTTTCTGGAAATATATACTCAACAGCTTCTTTATTTTCATCTTCAAAAGCTACAAATGCATCTCCATCTTTTTAATAATGATACACTATATATTCCTTTAAAAATTCAAACCATACTTCATTATATTCATTTATTACCTTTTCTAAATGAACTACAATTATAAAATTGCTTTTTCAATTTTTGTATCTGATGAATTTTTCAATCACTTTATCATCACTTTCATTAAATCCCCAGTATATCATTTTCTCCTATTTTTCTCAAAAATCTTTTTATTTGGATAAAGCTATTATTCCACAATTTTTGCTCGAATTAATCCTATTTCACTTCTACCTGATGGGATTATAACCATTCTAAAAATCTTCTATCTTTTTCTTTAGATATTCTAACTTCTTACATCCATTTTTCCTCCTATTTTTCTATTATAAATTTTTAATTCTACTTTCTTTTCTTTTTGCATAATCCATACTTCTTTTTATATTATCTATTTGTTGTTTTTGTTAATTCATATTCATTTATAGATATTTCTAATACATTTTTACTTATCATGTTAAAACATCTTTACCTTTTTCCAGCTTTTTAAAATTATCTATATCATCAATATAGCCTTTTTATATTATAGTACATCTGATTTTTATATTCTTTTTGAAGTATATGATTTACTTGTTAAATCTAAACTTTTTAGTACTTATAGCTGTTTTTCTTTCCATTTTTCATCTATAACTATATCAAATGTGGGAAAATTATGCCCTTTATTATTTTCTAGATTGTCTATTTTATTTCCAGCCTCAAATGTACCATCAATTTTTATTCCACTATTTCTTACTTTTACATCTACTCCTATTCTTTCTAATTGAACTTGAGTTAGTGGTTTACCTGTAATTTTAGATTTTACTTTTATCTAAAATTATATTAAGCATATTTTCAGGCACTTTTTAGTATTATTTTTAGTTATTAGCTCAGTAGGAACTTCTACACTTCATTTGTTTTAGGAATTTTCAATAAAACTACCTGCTGAAATAGTATTTTTGTTTTTCCATTTTCAAAAATTACATTTCTCCCTGCCATATTTGCAACTACTTTTACCATCTGGTATTGTTCCTACTACTTTTCCTTTTCCACCTTTTGATCCAATTGGTTCTCCCGTTGTTAAATTTTCTTGAAAAATACTCATACTACCATCAGGATAAGTAGTTATATTTTGATAAGCTTTTGTTGTTCCACAGGTGTTCCATCATTTTATAAATACTTTACCTTGAACAGAATTTGCTATTTTCTAAAAGTAATTGTTCTTCATTTTGCTACTTCACTATCTGATACTAAACTAGGAACAGAAGTGAGCCACACCCAAAATCTTTTTATCCAAGATTTTGGGTGTAGCTCATCTTCTATCTATACAGCTTCTCATAAATTAATTGTATATTTTTACACTAAATCATATGATAAATAACTTTTTCTGTAATCTTATAAAGAATTTTTCCAAATCTACTTACTGCTACTGTTATTTCTCTGTTAACTTTTATGTCAAATCATTTTTATCATAAACTCCATATTCTGAAATACTATTAGTATGTGAATTAAAAATAACTTTTTCTTAAAGAATTTAGTTTTTAATTCGCTATCTGTTATTTTTCTTCAATGTTAAATTCTTCTTCTAAAAACTCTTTTAATTCCCTTATATATTCATCTGAATCTTTCTCATGTCTTTATATTTTTCAATTACACTTTTAGTTCTTCTACTGAGTCTCTAAGTTCTATAAAAATCTTCTTCTACAAAATTTTTCTGCTTTTTAATTCTTCACATATCATAATTATATAATTCCTTTCATTTGCTATTTAATAGGGTGACTTTTTATTCTTTACCAAACTTTCTTGAATTTGGAATAAATATTGTTCTTGATTTAATCACTCCAAGTATATCTCCTGACTTTATTATCTATCTCTTCAGCTGTCTGTATCATTACTATTGAACCTGATATATTTACATTTTTAGCTTGAGTTATATCACCTACACTTGTATAGTTATTTGTAAACTAAAATAAAATATGTCCAACTTTTTAAAGTCAACTATAAACTAATAGGACTTAATTATTTAATTTATAATAGTCCCTTAGCTATATTAAAAAGTTCTTTTAATCTCCATACACTTTTTAAGATTTAGTTTTTCTCTAATTTCTTTAAATAAAATCTTCCTCTGTTCTAATTTCTCCTTGCATATCTGTTAGCCAGTATCCTATCTCATTTTTAACATTTTCTGGAATTGTTAATTTAAATTTTTCTGAATTTTTCTATTATTGACATCATATATTTTAATTCAAGAAGTAAACGAAAAACCACCTCTAGTAGAACAGTGGGAAATTTTAAGAAAATTTCTTTTTATTTTCTCTTCTGTTAACTCAACTACTTTTAACCCAATATTTTAAAGAATCTTCAAAAGTTAGATTGTTTTTTTCAATTCTTTCTAATAATGCTTCTTTTTATAATTTCTCTTATCTTTCTTCTTTTCCTTTCCTTTATTTTCCATTCTTCCTTAGCTTCTTTTTCATAACATACCCAATCTTCTAATTCAAATTCTGCATATATTTCTCTAAATTTTGAAATAGACAGACATATTTGAGTAAGGGAAAATCACACTCACATAAAAAAATCTTTCTATTTTTATTTTCAGAAAAAAATCTTCATAAATTCTTCCATTGTTATTGGCTTCTTTAAATTTCTCATGCTCACTAAGGCTTACACTATATGCACTTATATTAGTTAGAGTAATTATCATAGCTTTTATAGTATGTTTCCTTATAGTTATATATTTTATTTTTACATTCTTCTGGTAATTGATACCAAATACATTCTGACATATTTAAATCTACACCATAAGCTCCAAACATCATTGATTTATCCATTATTATTGGTATTGTACAGAAAGAATTAGATAAATTTAATATATTCTCCAAAGATTCTAATTTTATTTTTATTTTTCATAGTTGCTCCTTCAAAATTTCTTTTAAGTTCTTGGTATATTTTTCATCCTCTTCTGTTTTTTTATCTTAATTTGAATATCTCTTAACCAATGTTTTATCTCATTTTAACTTATCAGAAATTATAACTCAAGTTTTCTTTTGATTTTTATTACTTTTACTAAGTATTTTTAAATCATCTATAAGTAAAATTATCTAAAATTTTTGAACCTCTTCTTTTGAAAGTTCATCTATATTTTTATCTACAATATTTTTTACTGTAAGTTGTTCATTATATATTTGCTCCAATTTTTCCTGTGTTGTTCTCTCTTCTTTTTCTGTAGTTGGGAAGCTTCCATTAGCTTAGGCATTATACTATATTGAAATGAGGTTTTTCTTCATCAGAAATAGCAACTAATTCATCTAAATCTACTTCTGCATAAACTTCTACCTAAGTGTTGAAAATATACAGACATAGATGAATCTAGGAAATCACAGCCAGGAGTCAGAAAATTGATTTTCTTATCCTCATCAAAGTCTTCATAAATTTTCTTCCATTGTTATGCTATCTTTTAGTTTAATATTGTAACCAAATCCAAAAACTATATGCAGTAATATCTGTAACTGTAATTAACATGGATTTTTATCATCTTTTTCCAATTATATTTATATATTTTTCTTTTTATATTCTTCAGGTAATTGATTCCAAATATTAGCTGTCATTTCAAAATCTACATTGTATGCTCCAAATATCATAGTTCTACCTATAATTATAGGTAAAAGTACTGTAAGATTCAAATAGATTTAATTCCCAATCATCTAAGATTGAGTTTTTAGTTTAATTTTTCATAATATAGCTCCCTTATTTTTATTTTCCTAATTCTTATTATTTTATTAGTCTTTTTGGAAAACCTTCTCCATTTTTGTTCCTAATTAAATATAGTAACATTTATAATAGAAAAAGCAATTTTTACA
>BNJU01001497.1_pt1 | contig 56448 bp, 97 predicted proteins | sample 8539281 | NCBI WGS metagenome assembly BNJU01 (sample SAMD00202456, study PRJDB9452) | human saliva metagenome | isolation source: human saliva | place: Japan
TGTAATGAAGAACATTCAGGAACCGAAGTCCTTTCGTTACCGTTCGCGGCTCCGGCGAACGGAAGCCGAAAATACCACTGGTCTCGATGCCGAATGGGCAAAGACCCGAAAGAAATGACGTCAGCAGCCTGCCGCCTCGCTTCTTCCCCGTGCGACCCTTTGACCCTCTTCCTTCATTCCTTGCTCCACCTTCAAACCGTTTACGTTCACTGCACAGTGAATCTTCAACCCAGACGAAGTTTTGTTCTCGTTCACTTGATTTGCCAGTATCTGCTGAACAACTCGTTTCAAAGCTTCAGAGCGCTGTCGCCCATCCACAAACCGGTTAAAACCCGACCATGAGATCAATGTCGTCGGCCTGGTCGGGTGCCTTATGGCTGGTGATTGATTCAGCTCGGATGCGGGTGGCGTTTACAAGAAACCGAAATTGAACTTAGGGATGCCATAAAGAGTATATAGCCAAGAAAAGCTTTTGATCGTCTAGGGTTTAAAGAAGATTCACCGGCGCAGTGAAAAGAACGTAAAATGAAGTTTTAGAGGTAAAACAAAAGGAATGGCGAAAGGAAGAGGCAAAAAGAAAAAGGAATTTTTCTCCTTTTTCAAGGAAAAGCGAAAAGGCAGCAGGACAGAACTGCTCCTTTATGGAAGGCATCACGCTCCGCCTTCTTCCTTTCTCTCTTTTCGGAATCTTTTATTCCGAAAAAGCCCATCAGACCCAATGGTATTTTTCCGGCTCCTGTCCTAAAGCACCAGGCCGCTATGGAGCGGCAGCCAAAGAAAAGGGACGAAGAGGACCTGATGCTCTTTCGCCATTATGACGGTGGAATCCCACGGGCAAATTAAAAGGATGTGATGCAGTCCAGCTGAGTCCAAGGGTCTCACTGGAAAACACATTGGATACGGATGTCCCCATTGAACAAGGACTAAAGTATTATAAGGATTTAAAGGAAAGGCAAGGGCCTTGGGGCTGGAGGAAAAAGCAGTGATTCAGGCCTATAATTACGGCCCCGGCTTTTTGTATTATGTAGAGAAAAATGGAGGCAAACACTGATGCATTGGCAGAGGAATTTTGCCAAAAATACATGAGGAAAGGGAAGACGATAAAAATACAGCCACCCCACTTTGCCAAAAAGAAAATGGCGGTTACTGCTATCTCTACGGCAATATGTTTTTACGCCAGAGTAGTAGAAGAAACCTTTCACAGTTCCACAGGGAGAAAAATAAGATGGAAATCACCACAGTCCAGAAAAATCCTGATGAGTGCATGGCAGGATTGTTTTTATGACATCATGCTTTTTGGAAACCTTTTTATGACCGACAGCGACAGCACTTCTCGAGTTTTCAAAATGTCGGTTCGAGAACTCAAGAAATAAAAATATCAACACTTCTATTTAAAAATCAGGGAATTTATACGGTCTGCTGGGGCTGCCTCTTCTTTACGTGTATTCAGTCCAGTGCCAATGTGGAGCTTGCCTTGTGCTATGCAGTATCATGTTTTGGTGGCGGTATACGGAGCCATCAGCTCGGATAAGATGATTTCCTCCAAAGCAGGGGACACTTTTTGAGTCTCTTAAGTTTGATTTTGAAGTGGTAGAGAAAAGACGGAATGGATGGAGCTTTAGCACAGAGGGAGTTGGATAGAACTTTGATAGTACTGAGGGAATTGGACGAGACTTACGTCCATAGGGAGGAAGTTTATGCTGATTATTTTGCGATTTTTGGAGTGGCAATAGCGATAAAGTCTTTCATGGGATTATCAGGAAAGAACAGATAACAGCCAGAGAAATATATGCAGGGAGAAAAAATAGGTCAGGAAAAATATGTTTGCCAAAAACTAAGTTAGGGAAAAATATGACTGAGGAACACAAGTCCGAGAAGAATAAGTCTAATCAAAGAAAATCAGAAAAATAGTTCCGAAAAAAACTAAGTTGAGGAACAAAGAGCATTCTTCCAAAAGAATGATTTGATTAGCGCTGGAAATAACAGATTTGACAGAGGAAGGCCAGGGCGTCGGAAAAGACGGCTTGGTTTTCGTGAAAGACACGTGATGGGCGATAAGGTAGAGGCCAGAATTTTAAAGGTGAAAAAGAACTATGCCTATGCCGGTGTGGAAAATCTCCTGAGGCTTCTCCCCATCGCATTGCGCCCCTCTGCCCTGTAGCGGGAAAATGCAGGAGGCTGCCAGCTACAACATTTATCCTATGAAAAAGAGCTGGCATGGAAAGAAGATAGAATCGCCCAAAGCCTGATTCGCATTGCCGGACTTTCCGGAGGAAGTAGAGAGCAAAAAGGAGGGATTCTGGGGGAGTGCTTTCACGCTATCGGAATAAAGCCCAGTATCCGGTGCAGAGTAGGAAGGAAATAAGAAGTGGAGGGGCAACTTCTGTTTCGGATTGGAAAGTGGACGGGAAGTGGCCTGGAAAGAATAAAATAGAAGCTAAAGAAAAATCTTCTGATCTTAGTATGGGCTTTTACGGCTTCCATAGCCACCGCACTATCGAGAAACCGAGGACCGCCTGATTAACAGCGCAGAGAATCCTTTGATTTTAGAGTGCATCAAGGAATGGGCAAAGGAATACAAGATTTTCGGCTATGAGGAAGAAACAGAGAAGGGTCTGTCACACATTTTCCCTAAGAAAGGGCTTTTTCTACCGAGAAACCTTGCTTTGCCTTGTGCTAAACGGAAAGAGCCTGCCCCATGGAAAAGAGCTATGGGAGAATCTGCAGGGGCTTTCGCTCAGTGCTGAAGAAGACGATTTACAGAGAGGGGAAGATGTTTCGTGGAATGGGGTACAAAGCCAAGAAAATGTGTATTACGGGAAAATGGGACAGTTCAAGGAAGCATTGTCGGTCTTTGCGTGAATATTAACGAAGGTAGCGGCAACGCCATTTTTAGGAAGAGAAACCCTTTGTCTTTACGGAAAAGATAGTATAGAGGATAAAATCGAGGGGAGCTGAGCTTCTATTTCCGTGCCTTCTATTTTATCAGGTGAATCCTGCCCAGACCGGAGAAAAATCTATGGGAAAGCTTCTGAATATGCAGCTCTTACAGGAGAAGAAACCGTTTGGGACTGTTACTGTGAATCGGCACCATTTTCCTCTATTTCTTGCCCAAAAAGGCTAAGCAGGTTTATGGATTGGAAATCGTTCCGAAGCTCATTGAGAATGCCAAGAAAAATGCGGAAAAGAATGGTCTCCATAATACGGAGTTCTTTGTGGGTGAGCTGAAGAAGTCCTTCCCAAGTGGGTGGAAGAACAGAAGAGGGAAGGCAAGGACGTGGGAAATCTGGTGGATGTGGTTTCGGATCCTCCCAGAAAAGGATGTGACGAAGCTTGCCTTTCCGCAGTATTGGAACTTAGCCCCAAGAGAATTGTCTATGTAAGTTGTGACCGGAAAGTCTGGCAGAGATATGGAAGTATCTAGAGAAGGTGGATATGAGCAGAAGTGGTGAAATTGATAATTTCAGGACAGGACATGTTGAGTGCGGAGTGTTGATGCTCAAAAGTACAGTAAACACTGAAAAAGGCTTGAAAAACAAGACATTTGAGAGATGGGAGTTCTTTTTCCGGCCTCTGATTTTGTTTATTTGTGCTTGCTGCCAAGAGAAATCGAGGTTGAGTTGACAGGTTGAAAAACGACAAGGTTGAGTTGACAAGATGATTTTGTGTAGAGTTGGTGGATATGGTGATTGTCTTGCGACAATGAGAATGCGGATAAACAGCCGTGAAAGCGAAATTAACTTTGTGTTCAGCAAACTTTTATAGACTTTTTGCGTATTTTTGTGATATAATGTTTAGCATAGGTCATTGGCACTCTCGGAATAAAGGTGTATAAGTGCATTCGGTGGTGCAAAGAAGAACAGGAAAAAGCATACAAAGTGTGGAGGTAAAAGCGGATGCGTTTTAGCTACAATAAATTGTGGAAATTATTATAGACCGTGGAATAAATAAAAAGACATTGCGTGAAATGAGTGGGATTAGTGCACACATCGAGTTTGCCAAACTTGGAAAAGGTGGCAACGTCAATACGGATATGTTGCTTTAGAATATGCAACGTCTCAATTGTGATGTTGGAGACATCATGGAATTTGTTAGAGAAGAAAATTTTTGAAGAACAGGAACGAAAGGATGCATTTCCTAATGGGTAAAACTACACATCCTTGGCAAGGGTGAAAAATATAGTCCTGTAGATGAGGCATTGAACCTTATCTATTTATATATCCAAGAAGTTTATTCGCCTAAGGAAGTAGAACTGATTTGCGGTGAGTTAAAAAGCATTGCAAGAAGAGACGATTTTCAGTGTGTTGATGTAGCTTCATCTAAACGAACATATACTCAAGTTCAGGATGCTCTTTTCCAAGATTAATGAGAAAAGCAGAGCATAAGAAAAAGCAAGGGGTATATTACACCCCAAATGATGTTGTCTGATTTATCCTCACGAATAGTATTAAAGCCCTCATTCGGAAAAACTTACAGCATCCAATGTTAGTGATATGAACCTGGATAACATACCATACCGTTCATTTTGCTGTGGGAAGACCGTGTTTGACCCAACGTGTGGAGCGGGAGAATATCTGCTTGCAGCACTTGAAATTAAAATTGATTTGTTAAAGAAAAATGCAAAGATTACCAATCGTCTTATACAAAAGGTAGTTTTCACGATTTATGGCAATGATGTGAATGTTGAATCCATAATTATTGCAGAATTGAGATTGCTACTGTTCATTATAGAATCTTGCAGCTGCTGATTATTGTATCGGGCTTGGAAATGTAATGAACAGACGATTTACATCCTTTGATTTTATTGCAGACGAGGCCTCTTTTGAGGATAAGTATCATATCGTGATAGGTAATCCACCTTATGTTGAGGATTTCAAATCCGGTCTTGAACTTAGTGATAAATATGGGAACATTTATGCTAATATCCTCCTAAATGCGGCAAGGAAACTTGAAAAGAACGGTTCTATCGGATTTATAATTCCTCTTTCATATGTGTCTACACCGAGGATGAAAAAACTTCGAGAGGAATTAGGAGACCTAGTTTCTGAACAACATATTTTTAAGTTACGCAGATAGACCGGATTGTTTATTTGATTCGGTGCATCAAAAATTATGTATTCTAATCGGAAAAAGACCGAAAGGTGAAAAAAACTGTTTTTACCGGAAACTATCAGTATTGGTATCAGCAAGAACGCGGTACGCTTTTTTCTGATATCCAAATGGTAAGGAATAGATATGAGAATGCAGATTTTATTCCTAAGTTAGGCACACAACTGGATATTGATATCTACAAGAAAATAATTGATACACGAAAAATGCAATCGGTATATGCTATATCGAGAGCTGGCACTGAATCGGTTTTCTTAAATCGTCGAGAGGCGTTTTGGATGAAGGCCTATAGAGAAAAGGTAGATGACCCTGAATATAAGGTTTTCAGTTTTCATATCCCGTTAGAAGCTGATTTTTGCTATTGCCCGATCAACTCTACCCTTTTCTGGGGTATTGGATTAGTGTGTCCGATTGTTGGCACGTTAGTAAAAGATTTAAACGGATTCATGGTGCCGCTACAGGTTGATATGACTGGTGCCACGGAATTGGCTAACAACTTAAGAGAGCGATTGGAAAAAACGAAAGTATATGTAGGCACAAAACAAACGCAGTATGAATATAAACATCGAGAGTGCTTTGTCGAAATTTGAAGCTATAGATGATTTTATAAATGCTGCGTATGGACTAACTGAAACCGAAAGCAAATATATTAAGAATTTTGCTATTAGTACAGGGACAAGCGGAGGAATTGACGCAGATGAAAATAATTGATTTATTTGCAGGATGCGGTGGTTTATCCCTGGCTTTTATCCAAGCGAGGATCTCAGCGTGGAAAAAGCGGTAGAGTATGACCCCGTTATAGCGGACACATATCAGCGTAACCATCCGGAAGTTGATGTGATTGTTGATGACATAAAAAATATAGACACCTCTGATATGTTTGCAGGAACGACGGCAGATGTCATTATAGGAGGACCACCTTGCCAAGGTTTTTCTATGGCAGGTGCGAGAATTAGACAGGGATTTATTGACGACCCTCGAAATTACCTTTTCAAGCACTCACTTTCAATGTTGTAAAAGCAGTTGAGCTAAAGAGTCGTTATGGAAAAATGTAAGAGGCATATCTACTTGCAGGTGGGAAAATTTTTGAAGAAATCAAAAGAATTTTTCAGGACCCCGAAGCACTTAATGGAAAACCATACCGCATATACCACAGGGTAATCAACGCGGCAGATTTTGGAGTACCCCAACGAAGAGAAAGAATGATTATATAGGGACCTTTGTGGACGAAGTGGACATAGATACCTTATGGACTTTAAACGAGATAAAAGCGAGTAATCTACCTATTTTGATGAGGTAACAGTTCTGGATGCGATAGGAAATCTTTCGATGACAAGTGAAGATGGAGTGATTGATAATCCATCGCCGGAAACTGATTATGAAAAGTATTTGTCCTGCGATGCAAAAACGCTAACAAACCATTCACGGTCACGCCATTCAAAGGTTGCAGTGGAAAGAATGAGTAAAATAAAACGGAGAAAACTATACGGCTCTGAATGAACAGATTAATTCTGTCCATAGTGGTTCAGTATGGTAGACTTTGTTGGAACGAGCAGGCGTCGACAATCACAAGACTTTGATACTCCTGCAGGTGGTCGATTTATCCATCCAGATGAAGACCGTACATTAACACCGAGAGAGGCGGCGCAATTCAAAGTTTCCCTGATAGTTATGTTTTTATGGAGATAGGGCGTTCGATAAGTCGTCAGATTGATAATGCTGTCCCGCCGAAAGTATCGTACTTCTTGCAAGATTGGTAAGGAAACATATTGGATGTAGAAAAAGAAGAAAAACATTGGAGAATGATTTATATGAAGAACTTATTGTTCACAGGTAATCCAGCGACTGGTAAGACTTTTTCTTGCCAGGGCTGCTGCGTACTACCCAGTGCTATGAAAAATTAAATATAGATACCCTCCAATCAAAGGACATCTATAAGGATTGGGATAAAATTGAGGATTTCATTTGCAGTGATAGATGTGAGTTTATTCAAGTTCATCCGAGCATGACTTATGAGGACATTGTGTACGGGATTGATATTAAAGCAACCGGAACAATGACTGTCGATTATGTGGAAAAAGAGAATAAAAACTGTGTGACAGAGCCAGAACCACGGAAGAACTTTATGCGATAATATTTGACGATATTTCAAGGGTGGATGCAGGAGCATTACTGGAAATTTGATTTATGCTATGGAGTTTAGAAATGAATCTGTTCCCCTTTCAGATGGTTCTACTTTATGCATCCCTGATAATGTCATTATAATTTTAACTGAGTGCAGAAATTTCCATGCGGGACACCTTTTGATTACGCATTGAAAAGAGAAAGAATGGATCTATGTTGCCGAACTGAAATCAGATCGATGTGCTTGAAAAATATTATGATACTGTAAATGCAAAATGCTGGACGAATCATAATTGATATATCTCGATGGCATAAAAGATTTTATTACTACGGAATGCTACCCTGAAATCCTTGATGTTGCAGATAAATATGCCTGGCCATGGTATGTTCATGGTAGAACGCACGGGAACTGCTTATTTTGTACTGGATCAAATTTAAGCAAAAATGATGTATCAGATTTTCCTGTTCATCAACAATCTTTCATCCTTGAGGAGTTTTACGCGAATATCGAGGCATACGAGAAAGGCGCTTGTATCCAAGCTTAATACGGGAATATCTGGCTTTGAATCTGTATATCTGACATTCGCAAAGGTTATGGCTAATTCAGGCGAGCGTGTTGAACCGTATTCGTTGGAAGATACCCATAGTTACTATGAAACCGAGATTATCTCTAACCGTTGTTCTGATTATAAAGGTCTATTGGAGAGCGTTATAGATGCGATTGTGTTGAATGGTGTTTTTCCGTGTGATATCGCAACCGATTCACTGTTATTCAACATTGAGGTTGCATCTGTTCCGAGTAAATCTGTTCCAGTAGCATATGCCTCATATTTGGTAAAAATGAATGATGCACCAAGTTTTACTATGAAACAGCAGTCAAGGGCAAAGACAGGAGAAATCCTCATACGTGTTATTCAACTCGCCCGGAAATGTGGGAAGATGGGCAGAACGCACAGATGTGGCAGCCTATGAAATTTCATACACAGATGGTTCTCCGAGCGATACATACCTTCCTTTGAACGGTTTGCGACTGCATACATTTACAGTCAACAATGTTTGCAAGGATAATAATCTGCAGAAATCTATGGTGCCGTATACAGATTATTGCTATATTATTTGAAACTTTATGAGATGAATATTTCCTTAGTTAAAGAGTCACAGCGAAGTATATGGTGACTTGAATTCATTAATACATTTTGGAAATAAAGTATCTCGAAGCTTTACACGCAGAATTAAGGAATGTTACTGCATCAACACAAACTGAACGAGAAAAAGCGCAATTGATTATTTTCGGTACAAAAATGAGAAATTTGCGTACATTGATCGACTCAGTGCGGAACTCAAATTCGAGTTGATAAAGAAAAATTCGATGCTTTAGTCCTGAGACATATCAGCGTTCAGTATTGACGCATATGAGGATATTTCAATGTAACGAATGATACGGATCATAGTGATAGAAGGAGTTGTAAAAATGACTGATTTAAAGATTATCAACAAATTATGGAGAGAGTATTGGTGTCCGTCAGATGGTATTCCAGGTCCTCCTGGCACTTCGAGACTTTTGAAAGCAAGAAATTCGTGACTAAAACAACTAAATCCAGAATCGAGGCATTGGCAGCTCGTTTTGTTAGTCAGAATCCATTTCTGCTGCATTGGATGAATATAAAACTGAACGAAAGCGATTATGCTAACCTATCGTCTTCCAAGTTAATGACTGGTGGATGGGATTTAGTTCAGTTTCATCCTTCATAATGGTTACGAAGATTTTATCCGAGGTATTGAAGTAAAAGCTGATGGAGTCTCCTTCTTACAATAGCGTAAACAGAATTTTGGGCAAAATTGCTGAATTTGCTAAAATTGCGGAAAAAGCTAATCCTGAAGAATCTCCGAAATTTTACCTTGTCATTGATGAGATAAACAGAGCTAATATAGCCACTGTTTTTGGTGAGTTGATTTATGGTTTGGAATATCGTGATAGCAAAGTTTCTACTCCTATGAAAGTAGAAGACAAAGTAGCATCTCAGTATCAAGAACAAAAGGATATTGTTCTTGGAAAGAATCTGTTTATTATTGGCACCATGAACACTGCCGACAAATCTATTGACTCGATTGATTATGCTATCCGCAGACGTTTTCTTTTTGTTGATAGCCCGGCAGACAGAAATATAGTTATAGCTGTTATCAGAATGCCTCTGAAAATGACGATGAGCATTCTCATCGAATTGTTGGTATTTGATGCAGTACAGGCTATGTTTGATAACGAAAGTTACTTCAATGATGAGTATCAGAAAAGTGATGTGCGCCTTGGACATACATATTTTCTTCGCAAAGCGTAAAGAGGGCTGATGAAGAAGATTTTTGTAGAACGCTTCGTTTTTCAGATTATTCCTATCCTCCAGAAGAATATGTGAAAGATGGTATCTTGGACACTATTGAGGATTTGATAGCAATTGAACACACTCCTTCTGAAATTAGAGACGCCACTGACCGTAGGTGAGAGGTACGCTTTCATCAGCGATAATATCATGTTGTATGCGAAGGAGTTCGGAAACATGACTCGTGCAGGAAAGCGTATTGACAATGAATATGTTGGAACTTTTCTTGAAGAAGTGAGGACGAAGATGAGGATATTGATTAGGAAGGTGATGTTATGGCACGAGATGTACTAATACACCAAATAATGACTGGTCTGTGCTGAATAGCAGAGATGAGGTATGGTCTAAAGTTGACCTGTCGACTCCAGAACTTAACTTTTGGTATTCATAAATCTCAGGTCGACTTTGGAGCAGTGGCTATGTCGGCGTTGAAGGCTTTATGATAAGAATGGACGTTATCTACAAATCCTCCGGCAAAGAACACATCGTTGTAGTAAACTCGCAGCATGGTATGGAACCTGGCATATGCTTGAGACTGTGATGACTGATGATGAATACGATGATTATATTGCCGAAATGGATGCGGATGGGAGGTCTTTGTTCCAAGTGTTCTATGACCAGCCTCTTATTAAGCTTTCTCAAGACATAGAACAAGATGGAGAACTTTTATATGCATTAGTTTTGTTACGTCCTGTTATGAGTTTGTGCAAAAAGGGCTTGAAAAAACAATGTTCCATCAAGAAGAAAATTATTCTTCAAAGGTCAGAGGGAAAATTGAACTCAAAAAGAATATACGCATGAACACTTGTAAGGGAAGAAATGACAGGTTCTATTGTAAATATATTGATTTCACGAAGACAATATCGAGAATAGGATTTTAAAAGGCTACTTTGATAAAATGTAAGAAATTATAGGTAGACGTTTTCCTGCTACATCGAAGTGTCAAAACGAGGTGGTTTACTGCATGAATTCATTCCGACGAGTTAAGACCGTTCGTATCAAGACCAGTGATTTTAATGGTGCGGATGCATCAGGGCTGTATATGTATTACAAACCTTTGCTGCAACAGGCAAGATGCATATATGGTCAAAAATACTACGCTTATAAAACCGAAGAAGGTCACTCGATTGCGAAAAGTGTTTTTACAATCCCATATAAGATTAATATGGAGGCTTTGTTTGAGTTTTATACTCGTATTGTTCTAAGAGAGCAATTGACTCTGAATAAATATTCGTTAGACCGCTATTCGAAAAAGACTTTTTATACAAAAGGGCGTTGCAGACATTTCAGAAGTTGAACGAGGCATACATTTGATGCCGTACTGTATTCCTGACATTATTATTCGTGATAATGACACGAAGAATCCAGTTGCTGTTATAGATGCAAAATACAAGCCGAATACCAGAAGTGCCAGAGCAGATACACATCAGTTACTTTCATATGTACTTCTAACAGGTGTAAAGAAATGTGGTTTTGTATTTCCAGGTGCAGAAAGTAAAGCAAAAGATTATGCGTTCAACAGAAGCAGCGGCACTTCCTTTAGCAGTTGATTCGATTGATTATTACGAATTGATTTTTGGTAATGATTCCGACAATGTGGCTGAAGCATTGCGGCCAATACTACCATGAGAGGAATTGCAATGAAATACTATACCGTATATCGTGAAGATACCGAAGAGATAATTGCGTTTGGTAATGCAGTTCAGTGTGCGAGATTCTTGGTCTAAAGGGATGCACGGCAATTTCATGCCTTTGTTTCAAAAACACGCTCGGATTGAGAAAACGATATAAAGTGGTAATAGAGGAATATGACAAGAATGAAAAAGCCGTTTTAAAAGTGAGAACAACTTTAAGGAGGATAGATTATGGCAGCACATCGTTCATTTGCTGAATATGTAAAAAGAAATTTGATAATAATTTCTGGGCGGCTGCCGAAAGCTACCTGGAGGCAAATCTTGATTCCTGGGCATTGAATTAAGAAGAATCTCATCGTGCCGGAGAAATGGAGATTTCAGATGTCAAGGTAGAACACGTGTGGGTTGAAGACAAACCGGGCATGGAGGTGCATTTCGATGTGGCCATTTCCATTTGGTTTGAAACCCATGAGGGAGATTACCATTACGACGATTATGATGAAAATATCGTGTGGATGATGGCTCATTGCCGTGGTGACCTGGATAAGAACCTGGATGATTTTGAAATCCTGCGGATATCAAAATACAACGGCAAAAGCCGTGAGCATCCGATGGATGATTCCTTAGTTCCTGTTATGAACAAGAATAAACTGGATGAGTGCGAGAGCAATTCCTTCGGACACATTATAAAAAGGCTCTTTTGGAGCCGACTTGGATTGACCCAATTGAACTCGCTAAGGTATGGGACTAACTGTTCGATATGAGCATATAACCAAAGACGGCTCAGTTTTTGGTAGAAGTTATTTCTGTGATTGCCAGGCTGATTTATATAATCCACAGACCGATGAAATGTATCAGGAACTTATCCCTGCAGGAACGATCCTTGTTGATAAGAAGACGGCATTTTTGTCGTATTAGGAAGTGTTCACATAGCAATCGTTCACGAGTGTGTCCATTGGGATAAACACAAAAAAGCCTTTGCTCTTGTAAGGTTGTATGATAACAGCCTCTCAAATATCGGTTGCAAGGTGGTTGGGGGAATTGCCGGAAACCACCGTGATTCGATTGATTGGATGGAGTGGCAAGCAAAACGCATTGACTCCACGCATCCAGATGCCGATTTCGATGTTTAAGAAGAAGGTTGAACAGCTTATCAGTAAGTATCGTAGAGAAATGAAACTCTATGATATGATTGATATTATTGAACCTATTATAGATGAGTTGGTTATGACTTTCGGAGTGTCAGGCTTGCAGCAAAAGATTGCATGTTGGATGCGGATATGAGGAGGCAGCCAGACGTTTATTTATGTGGATGACCATTATGTAAAAGCCACATAAGGTAACGAAGGGTTATCTGCAAAAATCAGACTTTTCTATTTCTGCAAGAGACGCCATTGTTGAATCTAAATTCAATCCGGAATTAGCAGCAGCCTGGCAGATAACGAATATGTTTTTGTCGATTCTCATTTTGTACTTAATACTCTCTATTTGGAAACGGATGAATGTGGAGATTTGGCACTTACCCGATATGCAAGAAATCATAGGATGAATGCTGTTTGGTATTTGAACTTAAAATCAAGACATCTGTCACAGAACATTACTATACCGAATGTTTCCTTAATAGAGACAAATCATCTGATATTACTTTTGAGGCATTATTCTGAAAAGAATAATGGTGCATCAGGTGCAGATAATAAAGGATTATAATGCCGATATGCTTTCAATCGCAAAGACACTTCCATGAATTTTCAGGGTTCATTGGATGCTCTTATAGGATGGGCAGAAATGACAGAAGAAGAATTGGCTGAAGCAGCAGATATGAGTGAGAAAACAATTCAGCGTTTAAGAAATACGGAGCCGGATAATGTTACCATTGAAACAGTAATGCAGTTGTGTATTGGTATGAAATTGCCACCTGTTTTAAGTGCGTGTCTATTGAAGGCATCCGGCAAAAGCTTTATGATGACAGAACAGCATATCATGTACCAATTTTCACTAAATTCCTGTTACCATATGTCGATTTTCGATTGCAATGAAATGCTAACGGCTCAAGGATTGAAACCATTAGGAAGGCAGAATAGGGTTTCATAAACTTTTTCAAAAAATTTTCTTGTAGCCGGACATCCCATGTCCGGCTACTTTGTATAGGAGGCATAAAATGGGAAACTTTGATATTGATAAGAAGTATAATAAAGATTGTCCTATTTTGGCATTCCTATATATGGAGCTGGTGTATGAATTTGAAAGTTCATCCTGGGAATATATTGATGAGGATACGATTAGAGATAAATTTACAAATAGCGATGAATCAGGATTGGTAGATAAGATGAATCAGTATTGGATTTTGACATAGACGGTATTGCAGGCGCAGATGCAACAGAACGATTCGATATGTTCAAAAATTCTAAAACTGTTTTTTATATTGAAAAGTACGGAGACCCAAAGACAAAGGTTGTTTCTGATAATTACAGAGTTCAAAATTACGGATATTTTGGCAAAACCCCGACTTGCAAATGTACCAAGTGAGTATACTCCGCACAGCATATAGGGGAATATTTTGAACAATTGTATTCGGACATTAAAAAGATGGTAAATGGTGCAGAGGAACGGGAGCGTCGATTACAGCAGATAAAAATGAATATTGGGAGTATATTACAGACAAGGTTTTTGATTATGTTATTAATGATAGGGCTATAGAGCAACCAGAAGAGGCCCTTAAGGAATTGGAAGAGAATAAATCGGTTTTTAAAGGAAAAGGTGTTGGATAAACTTAAAAACCACGATGTTATCCATTTATCTAAAACCTGAAAAGGTTATGCCCGCCTCTTTAACCTGTTGGCGTGCCATAGGGTTATTATGCAATGATATGATAGAATCTGCATTAACTATGAAATAGGTCTTACGGCTTCTCCAGAAAGCGAGTATGTTGAAATATTCAAAAATATGAAAAGTGCAAGCAAATGGGAAGTTTTTATCTTTAATCAAAGAGCGTTTGCGGGATAAGAATGATGACCTGGGTGCGGAACTGGCATTGTATTTGATATCCTACGGTAAAAATATTGAAGATGAGGATAAAACATTACTTGCAGCTGCTATAGACAAATCGAAAGTTGTAGCATCGTGGATAGAAAAATATAAAGATGCTGATTTTAGTAATGGTATTTCTTTGGATATGCTTGTGATAATTATACAGGAAATCATTGATAACAAAAAGAACGGCGATAAAAATCTCTAACGATTATTATGGTTATAATAATAAGTATCGTCTCATTGATGACAGCACTCAAAGAAACCTAAAGATGCTGATGCTGTTGTGTTGCAAGCGTGGATAAAAATTAGAAAATCGTACCGCCATCAGTACAGGGTCCTATGATTTAATTCAAAAAGCGAGATTGAGACTACAATATACGAGATAAAGAGCATCATATATTCATATAGGAATCTGGATGACTTAGAATTATTAATTCGGTCATATGTCATTTTGTTGCTCGTGTAATAACGAGCAGGGTCTTTGGCAATGAACATAGGATGTCACTTTTGCCGAAAAAGTAATTCATAATCTAAACGGTAAATTAATAAAACCATGAATTTTCATAGTGGCCAGAAGGTATTAATGTTCTGGATATGTTCCGAGAATTTCTCAGACAGAAGAAATATTGAGATTGTGTTGCAGAAGAGTTGCAAGGCAAATTAATGAATTTTATGAAGATGATAATTTTGTTGGTAGAGATATGAGGGTTGATTTTGAAGTGGATGTTAGTGAAAAATATTGCAGGGATTTTCTTTTAATATATTACGTTGACAAAAGCACTGATAATTGACCTATAAACAGTTCTATGAGGTTTGCTCAGATGCAGATGCTGAAAGAATGAAATCTTTGGGATTGGAGCAATTTGTTAAAACTGAATAAATTTTTAAGACGGGTTACTCAATGCGAGGGTAAGTTTGTATCAACTAAAATTGAGTCATGAATGACAGAGAAATCTGTTGTTTGTGGCTCTTTATTGCAGCAAAGTTGAAAGCCGGACATCCCATGTCCGGAGTGTTTTAGGTTTGTTCCATATAAAATTAAAAGCACGAACAGCGGATGTTGTTCAAATAAAAACATTCCAATGCCCGAAGTGGTCGACCTTAAGGCGGCGGGATACATCAAGAGGCAAATTCACGGTATAGCCGTGGACTGACCAAAGATGTACCCACCGTGCTTTGTCATGACCATTTTCGGTATCAGAGTCGGTGTGTACCATCACATCGGCTCTTTTTAGTGTCCTCCGCCACCCAATCGGGCGGAAAAGAAAGGCAGGGACTTTAAATGAGAAAGTTCAAAAACAGCGGAAAACAACCGTACAAATTACATCTATTACTTCAACGATGGTACAAGCTACACCATCACTCCGGCGAAAACGGAGAATGCAACCATCATCTCACAGCTTCACGGCATGGACGATGAAGAACTGGATGCACAGCGTAGAGAGGCATACCACTGCCCTGGTTCACTATGACGGCTACCACGATGGGGATGGCGACGATGCGGATGACCGCAACCCGTATCTTGAGGATGAAACCTATAACCCTTTGCAGCAGATTCTGACCTCCATCGCAAACGAGGACGTTCTCTTCAGATTGAAAAGCTGAAGGTGGCTCTTTCGGAACTGACGGACAAGCAGAAAGATACCGTTATTAAGAAGTTCTATCGTGGCATGACTAACGTGCAGATTGCAGAAGAGGAAGGTGTTTCAGAGGCGGCCATCCGTAACCGCTTAACGAAGATTTACGCAACGCTCAAAAGAAAATTTAAAAAAGTTGATTTGAGGGGGTTCGATTCCCCCTCATTTTTTGCTTATGGACAGAGGGGTGAGAAAACTCTCGGAAAAGGAATGTCATGCAATGGTAAAACACAAAATTTCTATCAACATTGCAAAACCCGACGGCACGCCCTCTCCGGTAGTCCGAAGCGGAACGATGCAGATTCGCAAGAGAATACTTGATTTTCTCTTCGGTCAGCAGGTAAACGTCCTGGTTCTGTCCCCCGGTGACTCGGTGCAGACTGTCGAGATTCACGAACTGAAAGGAGGCGAGAACTATGACAAACGCAAACAAATTTAATCTGCTCTCGATGTGGTGAAGCTGATGCACTCGTTGGCAGACGGACTGGAGGCTGTGGCTTATGCGTTTGCAGACAGCCAGGAAATCTTCGTCGAAGCAAAGGTAGTGTCGAAGCCTGTCGAAACAGGACAACCCGCAAAACAGATAGCAGAAAAAAGTGCCTATTTTGGCAGATGTCCGTGCCGTGCTTGCGGTTAAGACGCAGAACGGTGACAGCCGAGGTAAAAGGGTCTGATTACCAAGTACGGCGGCAGCAAGCTGTCGGATGTGGACCTGAAGCATTACGCAGACCTCATTAAGGATGCTGAGGGTGCTTGGCAATGGGTAATCACGCACTTCTTTCTCCTTCCAGTTCCCAGAGGTGGCTGCAATGTACGCCGAGTGCGGTACTGGAAACGGAGTTTGAAAACAAGAGCAGCAATGCTGCCGAGGAAGGACTGCGGCTCACGCTTTATGCGAACACAAGTTGAAAAAGGCACTCCGCAGACGCAGTAAGCGTCCGGTATCCCTGTTTAATACGGATGAGATGGAAGAGCATTCAGATGCTTATGCGGGAGTTTGTGTTGGAACAGCTTGAAAAAGCAAAGCAGACCTGCCCTGATCCCCTTGGTGCTGATTGAGCAGAAGGTTGACCTCCGATTATGTTACGGGTGCATACGGAACGGCGGATTGCCTCATCGTTTCGCGATAACAGTCTCACATCATCGATATGAAATACGGACTTGGTGTACTTGTATGACGCAGAGGAAAAATTCGCAGCTGAAGTGTTACGGCATCGCAGCTCAGTGTCTGATGAAAGCTTGTATGACATCAAGGAAGTTTCCTCAATATTTCAGCCAAGACGTGAGAATGTTCAGACATGGACGGTATCCGTAGAGGAATTGAAGGATTGGGCGGAAAACGAACTGAAACCCGAGGCGCAGATGGCTGCCAAGGGCGAAGGCGAATATTGCCCCGGAGAGTGGTGTCAGTTCTGCCGTGCAGCGGTCAAGTGCCGTGCAAGGGCAGCAGAAAAACTCCGTATCGCAGAGGAAGAATTCAAGTTACCACCTTTACTTACTGATGAAGAGATTGAATCCATTCTTCCGATGCTGCCGGATATCACCAAGTGGGCAAACGAAATCAGTGGCTATGCCTTGGAGGCGGCACTAAACCACGGTAAAGAGTGGAGCGGGTTCAGGTTGTGGAAGGTCGTTCTAACCGTAAGTTTTCCGATGAGGGATGCGGTGGCAGCGACAGCCAAGGAACACGGTTACACGGATATTTACCGTCAGGCCTTATCACGCTGACAGAAATGCAGAAGCTGATGGGCAAAAAGCAGTTCGAGGAAATCCTGGGCGGCTCGTAATCAAACCACCGGAAAGCCTACCCTCGTTCCCCTTTTCGGATAAGAGGCAGGCAATGAATGTATCAGACGCAAAATGAATTCAATGAAATATGGAGGATTAAAAATTATGGCAAAACGTAAACAGAACTAAAGGTTATCACTGGCAAGAACACTCGTCTTTCTTACTTCCACGGTTGGGAGCCTGTCAGCATCAATGGCGGGGCTGAAAAATATTCCGTATCCGTGCTGATTCCGAAGGACGATACTGAAACCATCAACGCTATCAATGCTGCGGTGGATGCTGCGATTGAGGAAGGCATCGCCAAGTTCGGCGGCAAGAAGCCTAACAAGGGTGCTATCAAGTTGCCTCTTCGTGACGGCGATGTTGAACGCGACGATGATGCCTACAAGGGTCATTACTTCGTGAACGCCAACAGCACCACAGCACCTCAGATTGTGGACAAGGCTGTAGAAGCCTATCCTGACCGTGATGAAGTGTACTCCGGCTGTTATGCGAGAGTGTCTTTGAACTTCTACGCATTCAACTCTAACGGCAATCGTGGCGTTGCCTGCGGTCTTGGCAACATCCAGAAAATCTGTGATGGTGAGTATCTCGGCGGCCGTACTTCCGCAACCGATGATTTTACCACTGTTGAGGATGACGATTTCCGGCTAAGGGTAACCGGCAGGTGGTGTGAAATACCACCGTCTGCCATAAACGAAATTTACGAAATACGAGGTAAAACGATATGAACGAATTATACGAATTTATGAAACAGGTCGATGTGATTGTGCTTTTCTGCCCTGATCTACGGTCTTGCCATCAACGGCATCATGTGGACGGTATGTGAAATCATCAGCTTTTATCGTTAAGAAGGTCAAAACCTTCCGTGAAAAAGCGTAAAGCAGAAAAAGGCTGCACAGAATGAAAGATGTGACCGAGTAAACATGACGGGTGGCGGAGGATATTCTTCTGCCGCCTTTTGTCATAGAAAGGGATGTGCTATGAAAGTATTGAGTATTGATATTGAAAACCTTCTCCTCGGTCAATCTGCAAAAATGTGGTGTTTACAAATATGCAGAGAGGCGAGGGATTTTGAAAATATTGCTGTTTGGTTATGCCGTGGACGGCGGAGCAGTGCAGGTGGTCGACCTTGCCGGTGGAGAAAATCCTCGACAGAGATTATTGAGGCACTGACCGATGATACCGTTATAAAAACTCGCAGCTTTAATGCTGCTTTTGAGAGGTTTGCCTGTCTCAGGTACTTATTGGATTTTGGGTGTAAGCCTTGACCCGTTCCATGACAATCATCCGTTGTCGCAGGAGTGCCGTTACTTTAAATCTGGAAAGCTGGCACTGCACCATGATTTGGGCGGCAACCTTAGGTCTGCCTCTTTCCCTTGAGGGTGTGGGTGCTGTTCTTGGTTTGGAGAAACAGAAACTGACCGAGGGTAAATCCTTAATCAAATACTTCTGCGTTCCCTGTGCACCGATCAAAGCGAACGGCGGTCGCACAAGAAATCTGCCGGAGCATGATATGGAGAAGTGGCAGCAGTTTAAGGCATACAACCTCCGTGATGTGGAAACGGAAATGGGTATCCAGGCAAAGCTGTCACGCTTTCCGGTATCGGAAAAGATTTGGGATGAATATCATGCGAGTGAAGTCAATGACCGTGGCATCGGTGTGGATGTGGTGCTTGTAAAAAGTGCCATTGAAATTGACAGTAAGAGCCGTGAACATCTGACCGCCAAAATGCAGGATATGACAAATCTCGACAATCCAAACTCTGTGCAGCAGATGAAGTCCTGGCATGCATATAATGGTTTGGAGATGGACAGCCTTGGCAAAAAGGAAGTGGCGGTGGCAATCAAAACAGCACCACAGGAACTTACCGATGTACTGTCCCTCCGTCAGCAGCTTGCCAAGAGCAGTGTAAAAAAATATACGGCGATGGAAAATGCCGTGTGTAAGGACAACCGTGCGAGGGGTATGTTTCAGTTTTACGGAGCCAACCGTACCGGAAGGTTTGCAGGCAGGTTGATTCAGCTTCAGAATCTGCCACAGAACCATATGGAAGATGCAGCGAGGCACGTGGCCTTGTGCGTGCGTGAAATTACGATGCCTTGGAACTTTTATATGAAGATATCCCCGACACATATGCAAGCTTATCCGTACTGCCTTTGTACGCAGAAGGGCAGAAAAATTTATCGTAGCGGACTTTTCTGCGATTGAAGCGAGGGCGTTGAGCTTGGCTTGCAGGGTGAACAGTGGAGAATGAAAGTGTTCGAGGAAGGCAAAGACATTTATTGCAGTAGTGCAAGTCAGATGTTTGGCGTTCCCGTTGAAAAGCATGGTGTGAACGGACACCTTCGTCAAAAAGGCAAAATTGCAGAACTCGCCCTCGGTTATGGTGGCTCAGTTGGTGCTCTGAAAGCTATGGGTGCGCTGGAGATGGGTATTGTGGAAGAAGAACTGCAGCCTCTTGTATCTGCGTGAGAAATACCAATCCTATGATAACCAGGCTGTGGTGGGATATCGACCGTGCCGTAAAGATATGCGTAAAACAGAAGACTGCCGTGAAACACATGGCTTGAAATTCCACTATCAAAGCGGTTTCCTGTTTCTGACCATCCCGTCCGGCAGACAACTTGCCTATGTAAAACCGCGCATGGGAGAGAACCAGTTCGGCAGCGAGGCAGTGACCTATGAAGGTGTGGGTGCAACAAAGAAGTGGGAGCGTTTGAAAGCTACGGTCCCTAAATTCACGGAAAACGTGGTGCAGGCAATCGCAAAGAGATATTCTGATGTATGCCATGCAGACTTTGAGCCATTGCGATATCGTTGCTCATGTCCATGATGAAATCATCATTGAGTGCGACCGCAGGGTTTCTCTTGATGCTGTTTGTGAGCAGATGAGCAGGACTCACGCCTTGGGCAAAAGGTCTGTTACTTCGTGCAGACGGATATGAATGCGATTTTTATAAAAAGATTAAAAATTTGGGGGTTCGATTCCATCGGATTTCTTCGCGTATAGGCAGAGGATACAAGCCCTTCTGCCTATTAAATTTTTAAGGAGAATTCGATATGGACGAATTAATCAGAATCAACTCATGACAGTGAGCGCCCTACTGTGAACGGACGTGATTTGCATGATGCCTTGCAGGTGAAAACCGCATATAAGGATTGGTTTCCGAGAATGTGCGAATACGGATTTACAGAAGGCACAGACTTCTGCTCATTTTTGAGCGAAAGTTCCGGTGGTCGCCAGCAGTAAATCATCAGCTTTCTATCGATATGGCAAAGCAACTCTGCATGATTCAGCGTACTGATATCGGCAGGAAATTCCGTCAGTATTTTTATCCAAGTGGAAGAAGCATGGGATTTACCGGAAACAGTCATGGCGAGAGCATTGCAGTTTGCAAACCATCAGCTTGCGCTTCTGAAACATCAGAATATGGATCTGACAGAAACGGTTGCTGTACAGAATCAGCAGATTTTGGAAATGCAGCCGAAAGTCAGCTACTACGATGTGGTTCTTAACTGCAAAGACCTTATCTCCCATCGGCTATGCCAGGGATTACGGAAAAATCCGCTATCTGGATGAACCGCTATCTTCACGAAAAAGGTGTGCAGTTCAAACAGGCGATATCTGGCTATTGTATCAGAAATATGCCCAAAAGGGTTATACAAGCACCAAAACCCACAATTACTCCGGTTCTGATGGAGAACCTCATACAAAGGTGCATACTTACTGGACACAGAAAGGTCGCCTTTATCTACGAACTTATGAAATCGGACGACATCAAGCCTCTGATTGAGCAGGAGGTGTAATACGCGATGGGAATCGATAGATTTAATTCCGAGGGTTACTATGCCAACCAGTTATGAGGCTCTTTCACCAATGTGGCAAGGCGGACAGGCAGTCCGCTTTTCATCTGGTGTATATGTTGTTCGCCGTTTTCCGGGGATACGAAATACAACACCAGGGCAGGCAAGAAAAATACAGCCGTTTGCTTATGAGCAGAAAACAATTCCTCTCACCACACATTTGTATATCCGCAGTTCATGGATGATGAAAATCCTGCAGAGCGTGAAGATGCCATGCATTTTAATTATGTGTTGCTTGGAAAAGTGCAATGAATTGTGGGTATTCGGGGATGTGATTTCGGGCATGGCTCCTGAAATCGATGTAGCAAAAAGAAAACAGACTATCCGTTGGTTCAGCGAAAAATGTGAGGAGGTTAACAAGAATGCGTGATTTAAATATAGCATACGGCAACAGCCGACAGGCAAAAGACCTGGGTCAATAAAACTATCGGCTTTTGATGAATTGAAGGAACGACTGAAAGTCACTATTCTGTACTCCTGAGTCAGCAGAAGAATACGCAAAAATGAATAAGGCACAGCGTGATCGGGCAAAAAGACCACGGTGGGTTTCGTAGGCGGCATCGCTCAGGGCGGACGCAGAAAAAAATTGACACCGTGGAATCACGCTCCATGCTTTCCCCTTGACGGTGACCGCATTACAAGGAATTCCTTGATAATTATGAGTCCACATTCCATATATTTCCGTGCTTTATACCACACACAGCAGTACAGAGGAAAATCAAGGGCAGAATCGTCTGCCCTCTGACCCGTGATGTAACGCCGGAGGAGTTTGTTGCCGTATCCCGTTATGTGGCGCAGATGCTCGGTATCGACTTCTTTGACGAGTGTTCCTATCTCCCCAATCAGCTGATGTACTGGCCGTCCACTCCGCAGAACGGTGTATTTGTATAGAAGGAAACAAACGGCGGTTGAAAAGCGGCCCCGATGCAATCCTCTCTGCCCATCTGGAATGGACTGACCCTACAAGACTGCCTACATCCTCCAGGAGAGTAAGGCAAACAGCGTAACACAGCAGAAGGTGCAGGACCCGCTTTCCAAAAAGAAGGTGTGGTGGGTCTTTTCAACCGTGGTAGTATCCGATTTCAAGTCGTTGGAGATTTTCCTCTCCGATGTATACGAGCCGACTGAAAATGAGAGCCGTTGGCATTTTTATCCAGTCAAGCAGTATGGCAGGCGTGGAAATCAAGAGGACAAATTCGTCTCACAGCCACCATGCTAAAGACCCTGCATATCTGAAACTTTGCAATGCTTTTTGATATTGTTCGTATCCATAGTTCGAGATGCCGATGACAAAAATCCTTCAATTCCATGTGCGAGTTTGCCATGCAGCAGGATGAAGTAAAACTCCTTGCTGCCAATAGAGCGCCTGGCACAGGCAAATGTGGATTTTTCTGCTGACAGTGATGATTGGAAGAAAAACTCCGCTATCAGCCAGGGTCAAGCCTGTTTGAAAACAGCGTGTATAACCTGAATCTCATTTGAACAATGACCCTCGATTTCAGAACTTTGCCTTTTAATGAGATAGCTAACCGTATTCAGATTGCGGTCATCTCCTTGGGAGCGTCCTAAAGGCAATGTGTTCTGGCGTGATGCGGATACGGCACAGCTTAAATCCATCATCGATATCCGTTATCTGCCGTTTTCCAGCCGTAACCATGATGTTGCTTTTACCAAGGCTGCGGATGACCGTCACTTCCACCCTATCCGTGATTACTTGGACAGTCTGCCTGAGTGGGATGGGGTCAAGCGTGTGGAAGACCTCTTTATCAAATATCTGCAGGCGGATGATACGGAATATGTACGCACGGTTACAAGAAAGACCTTTGCAGCCGCTGTTGCCCGTATCTATGTTCCCGGCATCAAGTTTGACTGCGTTCCCGTGCTTGACGGTGAGCAAGGTATCGGTAAGTCCACCATTGTAAAAGACCTGGTGGGTTCGGAGTATTATTCGAAACTCTGTCCCTTACGGATATGGATGATAAGTCCGGTGCGGAAAAACTACAGGGATTTTGGGCGGTGGAAATCGGAGAACTTGCAGGCATGAAGAAAGCCGACATTGAGAAAGTGAAGGCATTCCTTTCTACCTGCGATGATAAATACCGTCCTTCCTATGGTCGAGTGGTGGAATCCCACACAAGACAGTGCATTATCATTGCTACGGTCAACGGCGAGCGTGGATATCTGCGTGATATTACGGGTAACCGCCGTTTTTGGATTATCAAGGTACATCAGAAAAAGCAGAAAAAGACCTGGAACTTTACTGATGAATACCGTCAGCAGTTCTGGGCCGAAGCCAAAGCCATCTGGAAGTCCGGCGAGAAACTGTTCCTTGAGGGTGATGTTCTTGCGGAATCCAAAAAGGTGCAGCAGTCTGCAATGGAAGTGGATGAGCGTGTCGGTATGGTGGAGGAATATCTCGAATGCCTTACTGCTCACCGATTGGGATAGCATGGATTTGTAGCCAAAGAAGGAATTTCCTGCAAAGCAGTGAGTTCGGGCAGCCTAATCATAAAGGTGTCGTGGTACGCACGGAGGGTCAGCAATCCGGAAATCTGGTGCAGTGCTTTGGCAAGAATCTGCAGGAACTGAAACCTTCGGACAGCTATGCCATTGCAGCACTGATGAGCCAGATTAGCGGTTGGGAGCGAACCAATTCTATCAAGCGTCAGCCGATTTTGGCGAGGCAGCGACTTTTACAAATTCGGAGGTTAAGAACACAAGATTGCGACACAACACAACTATTTCCTTATATTCAAAAATGACTTTTATTGAGGGTATAAGTGAAAAACACCTGCGTGTGAGGCGCGTAAAAGGAATACATAGGAATGGTTGTGATTTTGTGTTCTTGTGTTAAATGAGGTGTGAACATGAGAGAACAGTTTATAGAGAAAAATTCACGGACGCAGTGAAGAAAAATGGGAGGCATCGCACCGAAGTTTGTAAGTCCGCGTTTAGATGGTGTGCCTGACCGTCTTGTGCTTTTGCCAATGGGAAGAATGGCATTTGTGGAATTTAAGGCTCCAGGCAAAAAGATGCGTCCTTTACAGATAAGACGTAAAAAACAGTTGGAAAGCCTCGGGTTTAAGGTTTTCTGCGTTGACAGTATCGAGCAGATTGGAGGTGTGACCCGTGCGATACAATCCCCATGAATATCAGACTTACGCACACATTTCATACTGGAGCATCCGGTGGCAGCAGTTCTCCTTGAGATGGGGCTTGGCAAGAGTGTCATCACGCTGACTGCCATATACGAACCGATGCTGAACCGATTTGAAGTGCAGAAGGTTCTTGTGATTGCTCCTCTTCGTGTGGCAAGGGATACCTGGCCTGCGGAGATTGAAAAGTGGGAGCATCTGGAGGGTCTTACTTATTCCGCGGCAATCGGTACGGAGGCGGAAAGGCTTGCTGCCTTAAAGCGTCCGGCACACCTGTACTTAATCAACCGTGAAAATGTGGACTGGCTGATTACAAAAAGCGGTGTCCCGTTTGACTTTGATATGGTGGTGATTGATGAGCTTTCTTCCTTCAAGTCCTATGCGGCGAAAAGGTTCAAAAGTCTTCTGAAGGTAAGACCAACGGTAAAAAGATGATAGGACGACGGGTACTCCTTCCAGTAACGGTCTGATGGATTTGTGGGCGGAGTTCCGTATCCTTGATATGGGTCAGAGGCTTGGAAGATACATTACCCATTACCGAAATAACTGTGTGCCGGATAAGAGAAATCAGCAGATGATTTTCTCCTACAAGCCAAGAGCAGGTGCGGAGGATGCCATTTACAGACTGATTTCGGATATTACTATTTCTATGAAATCAGCAGATTTTTTACAGATGCCAAAGTGCGTAATCAATGAAGTAGAAGTCAAACTTTCCGAGAAAGAAAGGACTCTCTATGATGAGCTAAAAAGAGAAATGGTAGTGTCTATTAGGTAAAGAGGAGATTGATGCATCTAATGCAGCTACTCTTTCCGGTAAAACTCCTGCAGATGGCTAACGGAGCAATCTATAACGAGGAAAAATCTGTTCTTCACATCCATGACAGAAAGCTTGATGCTTTGGAGGATTTAATAGAAGGAGCAAATGGTAAACCCGTTCTTGTAGCGTACTGGTATAAGCATGATCTAGAGCGAATAAAGAAAAGGTTTCCGGTAAGAGAGATACAGACTTCAAAAGATATCATAGATTGGAATAATGGAAATATTTCGCTTGCTACCATTCATCCGGCAAGTGCAGGACATGGTCTTAATCTACAAAGTGGTGGTTCTACTCTTATCTGGTTTGGACTTACCTGGTCTTTAGAACTGTATCAACAGACCAATGCGAGACTATGGAGACAGGGACAGACGAGTACGGTTATCATTCATCACATTATTTCCAAGGATACCATCGATGAAGATGTCATGAAGGCATTAAAGAAAAAGAAAAGGTGCAAGGAAATTTGATTGATGCAGTGAAAGCAAGAATAGGAGGGGGCAGAATGACGGCTAAGGAAAAGCTGCGAATGCTAGGACGGATGGAGTTATACATTCATAGCAAGAAAGAACGCTTGGCAGTCCTTAAAGAAATGAGTAGAACTGTCTCCTCATCGAAGTTTGATGATATGCCAAAGAGTTCTAATAGAGGAAGGTCAAAGCTTGAAGAAACTGTGCTGAAATGTATAGACCTTGAGAAAGAGATAAAAGAAGATGAGGAAAGACTGGAGAATGAAAAACTTATGATTTTAGAACTGATTGGCAGAATCCCAGAACCGGAATACCAGACAGTTCTTATCAGTAGATATTTCAAGCATAAGTCTTGGGAGGATATAGCCAACAGACTTTTTTATACAAAGAGGTGGATCTACTCTTTGCATGGGAAAGCCTTGAGTTCCTTAGAAGAGAAAATTTTGCAAAGTGAAAAGACTTCACTTGAATTCACCTAAGTTCACTTCACTTCACCTATCATTCCGTTTATAGGGTGTTATGATTAAGATGCAAAAAGTGTAAAAGAAAGCCTTGAGGGAAAATCCTTCAGGGCTTTTTCTTATGTCTAAAAAGGAGGTGAGGGCTTGCCAAGAAAGCCAAAGCGTCCTTGTTCTTACCCCGGCTGCCCAAGGTTAACGGAGGGAAGATTTTGTGAGGAACATCAAAGAGAAGAGAACAAACGCTATGAGAAGTACAATAGGGATCCTGCTGTACGCCGTAGATACGGACGAGTATGGAAAAGAGTAAGAGATTCTTATGTGAAGGAAACATCCGTTTTGTGAGGAGTGCTTTAAGAAGGAATGATGGTTCCGGTAGAGGAGGTGCATCACATAAAACCTGTATCTGAAGGAGGAAAGTCACAGTAAAGACAATTTGATTTCTTTATGTAAGTCATGCCACGCAAGAATTCATGCAAAGAGAGGAGACCGTTGGAATAAAAAATAGAAGGGGAGGGGCGGTACAAATCTCTACGAAGCCTTCCCTTCCGGAACGGGCGTGGGGTCTTACGCACAAATTTTTTTGTATTCAAACGGGGTATTAAAGGAAATATGAGAAAGGAGGGTATGGTATGGCAAAAGACGGTACCAATAGAGGCGGTGCAAGGCAAGGAACTGGACCAAAAGAAAAAGTCTTTAGTTGAGAAAAATTTCAAACGGAACCGTAAAAGGGAACTATGGTATTGTCTTCAGACCTACCGAACTCCTACGGATATACAGGGGAAAAATATTCCGCCGGTAAGAGAGTACCTAAAAAGGCAAAACAAAAGAATGGGAAATGAACTTTGTGCAGAAGAGATATTTAGAGAAACGTATCTTTGGCTAAAAGCAACGTGGCTGTGAAATGTTAGTAAACAACCAGCTTATAGAGCAATATGCCATGAGTGTTGCTAGATGGATTCAGTGTGAAGAAGCAATTTCTGAGTTTGGGTATTTGGCTAAGCACCCGACAACAGGAAATGCTATTGCCTCTCCCTATGTTTCCATGAGCAGAGACTATAAAAAGCAGGTAAATGCGGACTGGTTTTCAGATTTATCAAATTGTTCGTGAGAATTGTGCGGTTGAGTTTGAGGGCATCTCCCTAGGATGATGTAATGAGAGACTTCTAGAGCAAGAAACAGAAAGTGAGTGATATATGTTTGAAAAAGTAAATCCCTGTCACCCGGACAAGGTAGCAGATAGAATTGCAGGGGCAATTGTTGATTTAGCCTATAAAGAGGATAACAATCCTAAAATTGCCGTAGAAGTATTAATCGGTCATGGCACGTGCCATGTGATTATTGAGACATCGGTAAAGCTTTAAAGAGAAGCCGATTAAAGATGCCATACACCGTATTGCTGGAGATGTTCATCGAGACATTAGTTGTTCCACAAGATGCGCATCTTGCAAAGAACCAAAAAGGACAAGATTCGCTGTGGTGATAATGGAATCTTTAAAGGAGTGCCCCTTACGAAAGAACAGATAGAACTATCTAAACTCGCAAGAAGAATCTATGAGAAATATAGATATGACGGAAAATATATCCTTGATAAGAATCGTTTAATTTTATGTCAAAGCCATGTAAGTTCGGAAGAACTTAAGGGCCTTATATCCTAATGCAGAGATCAATCCTCTTGAGACTGGAGTGGTGGAACAAATGTTGATACCGGAGCTACGAATAGAAAGCTAGGATCGGATATGGGGGATTCCGTTACCGGAGGAGGGCTTCATGGAAAGGATTTGTCTAAGGCAGATGTCAGCGTAAACATTTATGCTTTTTTAAAGGCCCAGGAAACGGGAAAAGATGTTTCATTATCTTGTGCCATAGGGGATGAGGTAGTGGACGGCGTTCCTTATGAAGAGATTGTGAACGGGCAAGAAAGTATATTAAGTCTATCGGAGGGATTTGAAAAATTTGCAGAATGGGGTTAGTGTAAAATGGTAACAACAAAAGAAATGCAGCTGGTGCAACTTGAAAAGCTGGTACCTTACATTAATAATGCCAGAACACATTCCCCGGAACAAATCAAGAAATTACAATCCTCTCTTCGTGAATTTGGCTTTTATAAATCCCTGTTATTATCGACCGAGACTATGGTGTGATTGCCGGACACGGTCGTATTCTTGCGGCCAAGGAAGAAAAATATGAAAGAAGTGCCATGTGTTTTTGCAGATCACTTAAACGAGGCACAGAAGAAAGCCTATATTATTGCGGACAACCGTATGGCTATGGATGCAGGTTGGGATGAAGAGCTATTAAGGATAGAGATTGAATCATTACAGACAGAGTCATTTGACATAGGACTTACTGGATTTGATGAAAAGGAAATTGCAGATTTATTTTTCCGATCGTAAGGAAGCGGAAATAGAAGAAGATGACTTTGATTTGACAAAGGCACTAGAGAAGGCCGCTTTTGTGGAAAGAGGAGACATTTGGAGAGTAGGAAGACACACTCTTATGTGCGGAGATGCCACTTCAAAAGAAGACGTAGACCTACTTATGGGAGAGAAGAAAGCAAATCTTATTTTGACAGATCCTCCCTATGGAGTTTTCTTTTAAAAGTTCCAGCGACTTACAATTCAAAATGATTCGATAAAAGACGAAGAGTTTTATATATTTCTCTTGCAAGCCTTTTTCCTGTATGGCATCGCATTTGGAACAAGGAGGTTCGAGTTATATCTTTCATGCAGATACAGAAGGGCTTCATTTTAGAAAGGCTTTTATCGATGCCGGTTTTCATTTAGCAGGAGTTTGCATTTGGGTGAAAAATGCCCTGGTTCTTGGAAGAAGTGATTATCAGTGCAACACGAACCGGTGCTTTACGGTTTTCCTAAAGAATGGAAAGCATTCTTGGTATTCCGATAGAAAGCAGACAACTATATGGAATTTTGATAAGCCAAAAACGAAATGAGAATCATCCGACTTCTAAGCCTTTTGGATTTACTGAGTTATCCAATTAGAAATTCAAGTCAAGAAAATGCCATTGTACTGGATACGTTTGGAGGAAGTGGTTCTACCTCATGGCTTGTGAAAAGACAAATCGTATTTGCTATACCATGGAGTTGGATGAAAAGTATGCTTCTGTAATCTTAAGACGGTATGTGGAAGACACAGGAGATAGTGAAAATGTATTTGTTATGCGAAATGGTAAAAGAATAGCCTATCAAGATTTGGTGAAAGAGGTGGAAATAGATGGGAAATAGCCATAATACACCTTTAACCTTGGGAAGTTTATTTGACGGTTCCGGAGGATTTCCGCTTGCTGCAAAGCTGTGCGGCATCAAACCTATATGGAGTTCGGAAATAGAGCCTTTCCCTATAAGGGTCACCAGTAAAAGACTTCCGGAGGTAAAACACTATGGTGACATTTCAGAAATAAAGGGTAAGGAAGTTGAAGCAGTGGACATTATTACCTTTGGAAGTCCATGTCAGGATATGTCTATAGCCGGGAAAAAGAGCGGGACTCAAGGGTTCTCGCTCTAACTTTATTTTTGAAAGCAATACGAATCATAAAGGAAATGAGGGAGGAAACAGGTGGAAAGAAACCAAGATACATTGTGTGGAAAATGTCCCGGGCCTTCTCTCCAATAAAAGGAGAAGACTTCTTCTCGGTCCTTCGGGAAATCTGCAGCATCAAAGGGTATCAAATTGATGAAGCTAGACCCAAAGTCTGGGCACAATGCAGGACTTATTCTGGCAGGAGATTTCTCCCTCGCATGGAGGGTATTTGATGCTCAATACTGGGGAGTACCCCAGAGAAGAAGACGTATCTATCTTGTCGCAGATTTTGATGGAGAGAGTGCCGGAAAAATATTATTTGAGTCCGAGGGCATGTATTGGCATCTTGAAGAGAGCCAAAAGCCGTGGAAAAGAGCTACCGGATATTTTAGAGATGGCACTGAACTTTCAATCGAGAACCTGTGCTTAAAATGACCAGGCGGTCAAAGGATGGATTTACATAAAAATAAAAGCGGAACCATTACTGCAAGCGTAGGCAATCATCCTCCTCTTGTTTTTGAAAACCATTCTCAGGATGTAAGGTATAAAGGACCGATGGAGATTTCACAAACGGTACTATCTACTTTTGGAACAGGGGGAAACAATCAGCCATTCGTAGTGGAAGATAAGCTTGAACCTTTGATGTAAGGTTAACATCTGAAAACACCAAAGAACCAAAGAGCCAAACATTTATAAAACGGATGTTTCCAGAACCATCAACACAGGACAAAAATTCTCCGGATGCAAATCAGGGAGGAATAGCTATTGTTTTTTGCGAAAATAAAGCCGGAACACTTTGTGCTATGGATGGTCCAAAGGGTGTGCATAGCGATATGCCCATGCAAGAAAAACTGATTGTAGAGGAAACTTATTCTACAAGCAAGAGCTCGCATCATGTCAGAGCAAGTAAGAATACTGCAAATTCTTTAATGGCATCAGACTATGAGGATCCTCCGATTGTAAATGCCATGAAGGAAAAAGATATATTGTTAGAAGACTTACACCAAAAGAGTGCGGGAGATTGCAGGGATTTCGGATAATGGTGTGAGAACCTTGAAACAGATAATCCTTCTGAAGAAGAAATAGAGTTTTGGAAAGAGGTATTTGAAACCTATAGAAAGGTTGAGACAAAGAAAGGGAAAACAAGAAGTGAAAAGCAGATAAGAAAGTGGCTTGCCAATCCTCACACTGATTCTGCGGAATACAAGATGTGGGGGAATGGAGTGGCACTTCCGAATGTGTGTTATGTACTAGCCGGGATAGCTCATTTTTATTTTACTTAAGCACAAATTTGCTTGCTATTTACAGTTCTTAGAGTGATAGATGTACATACCAAATTTAAGGAGGTAAATAGAATGGAACTAAAATATGAAATGCAAGGTGCTGAAAGAAAGAAGTTGGTTCAGGCAATTGAAGACTTAACTATCTATAAAAGCCAAATACTTAGGTATGCCAAGTGCAGCTTATGAGATTGGAGTATTCACTGTGAGTAAAGAAGGAACGGTTACATCAAAAGCAGATGAAAATCTGGAAGATCTCAAAATAATTTTAGCGGGAGATTATGGGATAAACCTTCCGCAAGGGGAGACTGTAGCATCACAGGGGCTTATAGTGGCAATCTCCAAGAGAAAAAGGTGAATTTATCCAGGATAGAAAAGATTCTTTTGAAAACAAAGGCGATTTAATCAAAAAGGCCCTAGGAGTTTCAAGTCTTGAAATAGAGGAAGACGAAGAAAAGTAAGTTTTCCTTGGTTTGAGAAATATGATATGAAACATCTAATGACATATACAAAAATTTATTGCAGCACTTTGCAAAATGAGTATCAATGCCAAACGTATAAAACGAATCTTCCAAAAGAAGTCAGTAATGAAAAGTATGCTTTTCGCTGTTTCTTTTGCGACTGGGTTTTATAGGAGAGGAGCTTAGGAGATCGAAAAACTTTTTAGAAAAGCTGTCCGGATCTTCCGCCTTTAGAGAGGAGGTGTTCATGATGCCATTTCCAAGTAGAGAGCTTGTAGAAAAGATAAGAAAGGAGCATCCGGTAGGGTGCAGAGTAGAACTGATTTTTATGGATGATTTACAAGCTCCGCCTAAAGGAACGAAGGGAACAGTTATAGGGGTTGATGATATCGGATCGATTATGGTTTCCTGGGACAACGGTAGTGGGCTAAACCTAATATATGGAGAGGACTCTTATAGGAGGATTGATGGACAAGAAGATTAAAGAGCAGATCTTAGCCATAAGGGAAACAGGTTCTATGTAATATGTTAGATGTAAAAGGGCATACAGAAACTTGCACTTGAAAGGGATTTTTTTCGAACTTGTCTTATTTTTGGAGGATAGTAGCAAGGAATATCTAAGCTTTATCCTTTATGGGAAAGAAAGTAAGTGAAAACAGAGATTCAGAGCCTAGGTTCTGTTTTTCGTGGTAACAGCCTAACGGCTGTATTTTTTTGCCCTAAAAGGAGGAGATTTTTGGCGAATTATAAGACTACAAAGTTTATCGAAAAGGATTCCAAATACAGTAAAGCTCATGCTGACTATGCGGTGAACTTTATTGAATGTCTTTGTCATACAAAAGGAACCTGGGCAGGAAAACCATTTAAACTTCTTTCTTGGCAAGAACAAATCATCAGAGATCTTTTTGGTGTCATAAAGCCTAATGGGTATAGGCAATTCAATACGGCATATATTGAGATACCAAAGAAAATGGGAAAGAGTGAACTAGCGGCTGCGGTTGCTTTACTTCTGTGCTGTGGTGATGGAGAAGAGCGTGCAGAAGTATATGGATGTGCTGCAGACCGTCAACAGGCTTCGATTGTATTTGAGGTGGCAGCCGACATGGTAAGAATGTGCCCGGCATTAAATAAAAGGGTAAAGATACTGACTGCCAAAGCGAATTGTTTATACTCCGACCAATAGCTTTTACCAAGTGCTTTCTGCAGAAGCTTACTCAAAGCATGGCTTTAATATTCATGGGGTGGTATTTGATGAACTGCATACACAACCGAATAGAAAGCTGTTTGATGTTATGACAAAAGGTTCTGGGGATGCCCGTATGCAGCCACTATACTTTCTGATTACTACTGCCGGAACAGACACCAAGTCAATATGTTATGAGACACATCAAAAGGCGATGGATATTTTAGAAGGAAGAAAAATTGATTCCACTTTTTATCCGGTAATTTATGGGGCAGAAGAGGGAGATGATTGGACAGACCCTAAAGTATGGAAGAAAGCAAATCCTTCTTTAGGAATTACTGTTGGCATGGATAAAGTCAAGGCTGCTTGTGAGTCTGCAAAACAAAATCCTGCAGAGGAAAATGCTTTTAGACAGCTACGACTTAATCAATGGGTAAAGCAAGCGATACGGTGGATGCCTATGGAAAAATGGGATAAATGTACATTTACAGTGAATCCCTGATGATTTAGAAGGAAGAGTTTGTTACGGAGGACTTGACCCTTTCTTCCACAACGGACATTACTGCATTTGTATTGGTATTTCCACCGGAAGATGAAACAGATAGTATCGCATTCTTTCCCTTATTTTTGGATACCGGAAGAACAGATGGATTTAAGAGTAAGAAGAGACCATGTTCCCTATGATGTATGGGAGAGACAGGGATTTTTACAGACTACGGAAGGAAATGTTGTTCACTATGGATATATAGAAAAATTCATTGAGAACTTAGGGAGAGAAATACAACATTAGAGAGATTGCATTTGACCGTTGGGGAGCTGTTCAGATGGTACAGAACTTAGAGGGAATGGGTTTTACTGTAGTTCCCTTCTGGTCAAGGCTTTAAAGATATGAGTCCACCTGACTAAAGAGTTAATGAAGTTGGTTTTAGAGGAACGTATAGCGCATGGAGGACATCCCATTCTTCGTTGGATGATGGACAATATTTTTATTCGTACCGATCCTGCAGGAAATATCAAAGCGGATAAGGAGAAGTCAACAGAAAAGATTGATGGAGCAATTGCCACTATTATGGGGCTGGACAGAGCTATCAGGGTGTGGGAATGTGAGCACAGAGAGTGTATATGATGGAAGGGGAATATTGTTTTATCTACATGATATATTGTTCTTTCATAAACCTAGGAAATAAGATAAGATAACAATGGAACATAGGAAAACAAAAAAACATTAAGAATAAATAGGAAGGGGTCTAATATGAATCAAACAAGAAAATGTTTTACTCCATTATGCATAACAATCATTGCTTTTTTTATCGAATATTGGACTTGGCCTACATGTTTCTTTTCTGCATCGAATAATAGCATATCCAGTTATATTAAAATAGCGAAAAACTATTCTCCTGGCATTGTGGATAGTATTGCTTTTTGCAAGTATATTGCTATTCCTTTTTATGAGGAAGAAGGAAAAATATAATTTGACCAATTCTGAAAAATACATTTGATGTTAGCAGAGTATAAGATGTATAAACAATGTCAATATACAGAGTGGAGAGAAGATTTTTGCTAATAAGGTAAAAAAATCAAGACTTAGAGAGCCTTAAAAATTTTTAATTAACAAAATTAGAACATATAAAAATACATATGATATTGGATCTGCGGTAATGATACCAACTTCAATTACTTGTATTTTCTCAATGGATATCGTTACGGGAACTGATAATACTGCTGACCTTCTTGGTATAGCAATAGGAGTAGGTATCTTTATTTGTTTAATGGTTTTTGAGTTAATAGAAACGTATGATCATATATCTTTTTGAAGATTGCGTGAATTATGCGATGAACAATTAAAAAGTAAAAATAAAACACCAGTTGCAGAGGATACAGGAGATCAAAAGAGTGGGTTAGATGAAAAATATAATTGTTGAAAAAAACGAAAATGCAAATCGCAAAAACAATAATTACAATCACAATAGAATAAAAGATGGTTCTGAGGCATCTATCGAAAGATAGGTGCTTTTTGTATGACGTTTTTGGAGGAACAGAAATGGGACTATTAAGTGGACTCTTTAAAAGCCGTGATAAAGCCGACAAACAGAATTAACGGAAATGCCTATAGTTTTTTTCATGGGTTCGTCTTCATGCGGAAGAAGAGTGAATGAGCGGTCAGCTATGCAGATGACTGCAGTTTACAGCTGTGTTCGGATATTATCGGAGGCCGTAGCAAGCCTTCCGCTTCATGTGTATGTGAGAACCGATATAGGAACTGAAAAGGCAGTAAAGCACCCTTTATATAAGGTTTTACACGATGAACCTAATCCGAGATGACAAGTTTTGTTTTTAGAGAAACATTGATGACACATCTTTTATTGTGGGGAAATGCTATGCACAGATTATTAGGAATGGAAAAAGGGAAATACTGGGACTTTACCCACTTATGCCGGACAGAATGAAGGTAGATAGAGATGAACATGGGCAGATCTATTATCAATATTTTGTGACGGATGGAGACGCTCCGATCAACAAAACATCTATAGTGAAACTTTCTGAATCGGAAGTGCTTCATATTCCGGGGACTTGACTTTGATGGTTTAGTCGGATATTCAGCCGATTGCTATGGCGAAAAATGCCATTGGTATGGCTATAGCAACCGAGGAATATGGAGCCAGTTTTTTTCGCTAATGGCGCAACTCCAAGCGGTATTTTAGAATATCCCGGCACAGTAAAAGATCCGGAGGCAATGAGAGAGAGCTGGTCACAAGGGTTTTCTGGAACCAATTCTCATAAGGTTGCCATATTGGAAGAGGGAATGAAGTACACACCAATCTCTATTTCTCCCAATGAAGCACAGTTTTTGGAAACAAGAAAATTTCAAATCAATGAAATAGCTCGAATCTTTAGAGTACCTCCGCATATGGTGGGGACTTAGAGAAGTCGAGCTTTTTCTAATATAGAGCAACAACTCTTGAGTTTGTAAAATATACTTCGATCCGTGGGTTACAAGATGGGAGCAGTCCATTGTACGAAGATTATTTACCGAAGAAGAAAAGAAAAAGTACTATGTGAAATTTAATGTAGATGGACTTCTTCGTGGAGACTATCAATCCCGTATGAATGGCTATGCTACTGCAAGGCAAAATGGATGGATGAGTGCAAACGATATTAGAGAGCTGGAAAACTTAGATCGTATTCCAAGTGAAGAGGGAGGTGACCTTTATCTTATAAATGGAAATATGCCCTAAAAACGTGCTGGTGCATTTGCAGGAGAAGGAGGACTGGAGGAAAGAAACAATGAAGAAGTTTTGGAAGTGGAAGAATCAGACAAAAATCAAAAAGGAACAAGAGCCGATAGAACGCATTCTCTTTCTTAATGGAACCATTGCGGAAGAGTCGTGGTTTGATGATGACATTACACCACAACTATTCAAGGAAGAGTTACTTTCAGGAAGTGGAGATATTACAGTTTGGATTAACTCTCCCGGAGGAGATTGTGTGGCGGCAGCACAAATCTACAATATGCTAATGGACTATAAGGGAAATGTTACAGTTAAGATTGATGGTATTGCCGCGAGTGCAGCCTCGGTCATTGCTATGGCTGGAACCACAGGTGCTTATGAGTCCGGTATCTATGCTTATGATTCATAATCCGATGACAGTGGCTTTTGGAAATAAGGAAGAGATGGAAAAAGCGATTTCTATGTTAAATGAGGTGAAAGAATCCATCATTAATGCTTATGAGATTAAGACAGGAATGTCTAGGGCAAGATTATCCCGCCCAATGGATGCAGAGACATGGATGGATGCGCATAAAGCTATGGAACTGGGATTTGCGGATGAGATATTGCAAAGAAACAATATAAGCGACATGGAAGTTCCCGAAGTATCCATGCTGTACTCTAAAAACAGCGGTGCTGAATTCACTGCAGGATAAAGTTTCAGCAAGATGCAAAATCGGTAAAGGAAAAAACAATACAGGTATCAAGGCGGATGAATTACTGGACCGTCTTTTTTTATTGAAAAATTGGAGGTAAGAAATGAGTAGAATTTTTAGATTTGATGGAGAAAAGAAAAGAAGCCTGGGAGGGTGCCAAGGCTTTTTGTGGAAAAGTAAGAAGGATAAGGACGGAATTCTTTCTGCAGAAGATGCCCAAAACCTATGATGATATGGAGGCAAAAGGTAAAGGCATATAGTGCAGAAATTGGGAGACTGCAGGAAATGGAAGAGATGGATAAGGAGTTATCAAAGCCTATGACGAATGCCATTGTCACAAGACCTATGAAGATGGATGAAAAGCCGGAAAAGAAAAGGAAGGGCAAGAGATGAGTATAAGAACGCTATGCTCAATGCTCTTCGTTCGAACTTTAAAAAGAGTAGAGGATATTCTTCAGGAAGGAGTAGATGCAGACGGCGGGTATCTTGTTCCGGATGAGTATGATAGCAGGCTCATTGAAACACTAAAGAAAGAAAATATAATGCGTTCTCTTGCAACAACGATTAGCACAAGTGGACAGCATAAGATTAATGTTGCAGCATCGGATCCGGCAGCTGCTTGGATTGATGAAGGTGGAGCATTGAATTTTGGAGACTCTAAGTTTGCTCAGGTTCTTTTAGATGCACATAAACTTCATGTAGCGATTAAAGTTACGGAAGAACTTCTGTATGATAGTGCCTTTAATTTAGAAAGCTACATCTTGTCCTCTTTTGGGCAGGCTCTTGCGAATGCTGAAGAAGATGCCTTTTTAAACGGAGATGGTACAGGCAAACCCTCCGGGATTTTCCATAAGACAAATGGAGGAACCTTCCTTAAAGACATTCCTGCAATTAAGTCGGATGATATGATTGACTTTAATTCATGCTTTGAAGCGTCCCCTATAGAAAGAACGCATCTTTTCATTATGAATGACAAGACAGTTAGTTCGATTAGAAAGCTAAAGATAATAATGGAGCCTATATTTGGCAGCCCTCGTATCAGCAAAATGAGCCGGATAGAATCTTAGGCTATCCGGTTTATACATCTGCATTTGCACCGGAAAATGCCATCGCCTTTGGAGATTATCGATACTACAACATCGGTGACAGAGGAACTCGTTCCTTTAAGGAACTTACAGAGCTTTTTGCAGGAAATGGAATGATTGGATTTGTGGCAAAGGAAAGAGTAGATGGCAAGCTTGTTTTAAAAGAAGCAGTTCAGATTTTACCCATTAAAGCAGTAGGAGCATAAAGTAGGAAAGGAGGGTGCTGATTATGGTAGTGAGTCTTGAGGAAATGAAAAATTATCTGAAAGTAGATTCTAGTGAAGATGATGACTGATCAGCACCCTTATACTTTCAGCAGAAAAATTATGCCAGGCAGTCTCAAGGGTGGGAGAAGAGGATATTATTACCGATAGCTTCTATGAGTACAGACTTGCCGTATTATATGCGACTGCCTATCTTTACGAGCATAGGGAAGAGGCTGACCATCATGAGCTCACAATCACTTTACGCTCTATGCTTTTTGGGATACGAAGGGTAGGATTTTAATGAACATCGCATTATTTAATGAACGCATAAGGATAGAAAAAAATTCCGTTGAAGTAGATAGCATAGGGAATCATAAATGTGTGTGGAGTCCTTATTATTCATGCTTTGCAACAGTTAGCGGAGAGAGTCCTTTTGAGGAAACAAATAGTGGAGCGGTGTGGGATGAGAGTAAGGTGAATTTTACAATTCGATTTAGTAAAGAAGTTGTAGCCGTTTCATCATTAGGCTTTAGAGTTATCTTTCGAGATTCCATTTATGAGATTAAAGGATTGACCATATGAACTACAAGAAAAGAAGCATAAAGCTTCACTGCAAAAAGGTGTGAAAGATGAATAAAGTGAAAAATTGAAAAATCTTTCCGGTGCTGTTATAGAGGAACTAAAAATATGCGGTTCTTACAACAGAAAAGGTAAAGGTTGCTGTTCAGAATGCAGGAAAAGACCGTCCGTGATGAGATTAAAGAAAGTGCACCTGAGTAATACAGGAAAATATGGTAAAAGCTGGACGGTTAAAACAGGAAAGGAAACAGCGGATAGTTTAGAACTGGTTGTTTATTCCGGAAACAAATATCAGCTTACCCACCTTTTGGAGTTCGGTCATGCGAAACGTGGCGGAGGAAGAGTTGCAGCAAGACCCCATATAGCAAATGCTGAGGAAAAAGCCATAAAGGTGTTTGAAGAGGAAATACAGGAGGCTATTTCAAATGGATAAGTTACTAGAAATGGTAAAGAAAACAGAACTTCCCAATGCATATCATCACTTTGCAGAGGGGGAAGCTCCAACTCCTCCCTTTCTTATCTATCTGATACCGGAAAGTGACAATTTTTCTCTGCAGACGGAGGAGTCTACTTTTAAAGCAAATGATGTTCATGTTGAACTCTATACAGATTACAAAAGATCCAAAGACAGAAAAAGAAGTTGAAGCCATGCTTGATGAGTACGGTATTTTTATAACAAATCGGAAGTCTTTATAGATTCGGAAAAACTCTATGAAGTCTTATATTTTTTTGAAATGGAGGAAGATTGAAATGGGAAATAAGGTAAAGTACAACCTTAAAAATGTTCATGCTGCAAAACTCAGCAAAACAGATTCGGACAGCTATACCTATGAGACACCAAAAGCACTTCCCGGCGCTGTCAGCATAAGCCTTGATGCAGAGGGAGAATCTAGCCCCTTTTATGCCGATGGAATCGTGTATTTTAGAACTATTGCCAATAATGGTTATAGCGGGGAACTTGAAATGGCTCTTATTCCGGAGTGGTTTAGAACGAAATTCTAAAGGAAGAATTGGATAAAAATGGGGTACTTGTGGAGAAAGCAAGTACGGAAGAGAAATAGAAGTTTGCCCTTTTATTTGAGTTTGACGGAGATGTGAATGCCATTCGGCATGTTTTTATATAACTGTACGGCATCACGGCCTTCTATTCAGTCAGAAACCAAAGAAGATAGTATAGAACCCGGAACGGAAACATTATCGCTTACTGCGGATCCGAGAAAAGATGGTTTAGTAAAAATCAAGAACGGGAGATACGACTTCCGGAGAAACATATGCAAATTGGTATAAGTCAGTCTATGTTCCGCAAGAAAAGACTGCAGCACCTAAAACCCGGTAGTCATGTAGGAGGATAAAATGCTTGAGAAAAACGGTAAAAGTAGGAGAAATGGATGTAAAGTTTCGTTCCTCTGCAACTATCCCAAGATTGTATAGAATCAAATTTAAAGAGATATTTTTAAAGACCTGTCAAAGCTTGAAAAACATTCAAGGCAAATGATGGGTCTTTTGAAATTGAGGATCTGGAAATTTTTGAGAATGTTGCTTATATCATGGCATACCACGCTGACAAAAGTATCCCGGGAAGCATTGAGGATTGGCTTGACCAGTTTGAAATGTTTTCTATTTATGAGATTCTTCCTGAAATTTTGGAACTCTGGGGAGCTAACCTAGAAACAGAAGTACAGTCTAAAAACTTCCGACAAGTAGCAGAGAAATGACAACTGCCTTTATTCCTACTTAGATGTGTGGAGATAGGGATAAGTATTTCTGAACTCGATTTATTAAGCATAGGGATGGTTCTGGATATTTGGACAGAAAAAGCAAATGACAGCGTGAAATACAGCAAAGTAGCAGGACAAGCAGAGTTCGATAAGTTCTAGGATTTATGAATTTTCTAATCCATGATATAATAACATATTATACAAAAATTAGAATTTATCGAGGTAACGTAGAAATGAAAAAGACGAGGGCAATAGTAGAAAAAGGCGCACAGGGTGTTCCAAGACCGTTGTTTTTGATTTTTGATGACCATTTTTCTTCTGACTGGTTGTTCGGGTAAATACTGCCGGTTCAGTGCAAGAGGTCGCGAGCTATCATCAGATCGATCGAGAGATGGCAAAGCAGATGATGACCCGGGATGACGGGCATGTGATTGTAGATGTCCGCAGGCAAGATGAATACGATGCAGGCTCATATTCTCGGCGCAATTCTAATTCCGAATGAGGAGCATTGAAGCGGAGCAGCCGAAAGAACTCCGAATCTGGATCGGATCGTCCCTGATTTACTGCCAGAGCGGGAACGATCCAAGCAAGCAGCGCAAAAGTTTGCGGACATAGGGATATACCAACATCTACGAATTCGGCGGGATCGACACCTGGTCCGGAGAGATCGTGACAGGAGAAACTACTATGGAGATACCGGAGGATATAAAACAATCTATCTTGCAGGCGGCTGCTTCTGGGGAACGCAAGTTCTTTGATCAGTTTGTCGGCGTAATCCGAACAGAAGCAGGTTATGCAAACGGACCTGACGAAGCTCCGACCTATCAGGACGTCTGTAACAGCAGCGGGCATGCCGAGACAGTGCGGGTCGACTACGACCCCTGCTGTAATTTCTCTGACTGATTTGCTGAATTACTATTTCTGCGCGATCGATCCGCTCTCTGTAAACAAACAGGGCAATGATCGAGGGCATCCAGTACCGGACAGGGATACATTATACGGAAGAAGACCAGCTCCTGGAGATCGAGAAGCGGTTTATCGGGCGGAGGGAGAGAAAGCCGGAGCCAGGCTTGCTGTTGAACTGCTCCTGCTGGAAAAACTTCTTCCCGCAGAAGAGTATCACCAGAAGTATCTGGACAAGAATCCCGGCGGCTACCGCCATGTCCCTTGCGCAGTTACTGATCTTTAGCAAAACAGCGCAGAAGAATCTGCAGAAGAACTTCGGTGCGGATCGGCGATTTGGCCTTTGAGTCACACAGCACGCCGCCACGGAGTACGCCTTCACCGGCGAGTAGTGACGACTTCTTTGAAAAGAGGCCTTTATGTCGACTACTGTCAGCGGCGAACCGCTCTTTACATCCATGGACAAGTATAATTCCGGGTGTGGCTGACTGGCGTTCACCAGGCCGATCGCGGAAGATGCTCACTGAGGCCGTGGACACTTCACATGGTATGGTCGGACGGAAGTGCGCAGCAGCGGCGCGGATTCCCATCTGGGTCACGTGTTCAACGATGGTCCCCGCAGTCCGGCGAGGCACGTTATTGCATCAACTCTGGCAGCCTCTTAGATTCATTCCTACGATGAACTGGAAGAACAAGGGTATGGGGAGTATCGGAAGCTCTTTGAGTAAGAATAATCAAAAATCAATACAAGGAGGCATATAGCAATGGAAGAAAAAGAATCTATGAAATGGACATGGTAAACAAAGAAGACAAAAAGCTGCAAAGAAAAACACCTTTTTACCAAACAGAATCTACAGGAGGGTCGGTGTGGGTGGATTAAACTGGACAAACCCTGCAGAGCACCGTCACCACAATTCTGATGATATCTGGATCGTTTACAGGAGAAGGAATATTCTATCCTGAACCGGATAAAGAGATTCCCTTAAAAAGGACAGGTTATCGTTTCTCCCTAAAGGGTGCATGTCACGGCGCAATGAACACAGGAAACAGAGGATATAGTTTTTGTGAGTATCGTTGCACCGGTTCCGGCAGATTATGATCCTATAGGCGAATGATATAGTTTTGAATGTTTTGATAAATTCAAGTTTGTCGAACTGAACACAACAAATAACTAAGACATTTTGAAAAAGTAGATGTCTTTTTCATACCCATTTTTAGGAAAGGAGGGGTAAAGTGGCTAGTAGAATAAAAAAGAATTACTGTTGAAATTGGTGGAGATACTACTGGTCTTGATAAAGCCTTAAAAGGTGTAAACTCAACCATTAAAAATACGCAGTCACAGCTTCGTGATGTAAATAGGCTGTTAAAACTTGATCCCTCCAATGCAAAGTTACTTGCTCAAAAACAGCAGTTACTTCAAAAAGAAATCTGGAAACTAGTGAAAAGTTAAATGCCTTAAAAAGAAGCGGATAAACAGGCAAAGATCCAATTGGAAAATGGAGAACTTGGCCAAGATAAGTATGATGCCTTACAAAGAGAGATTATTGAGACGGAGCATAGCTTAAAGGCATTAGAGGAAGAAGCAAAGAAAGTTCCTTCCGCTCTATCTGTTTCTTTACAGGATGTAGGAGACAAAATTAAAGGAATAGGAGATAAGACCAGTGAAGTCGGTAAAGGTTTATCTACCCACATTACAGCACCTATCGTAGCGATGGGTGCTGCTTCTTTATCTGCCTTTAATGAAGTGGATAAAGGGATGGACACAATTGTGCAAAAGACCGGTGCATCTGGTGCGGCTCTTGCGGAAATGCAAAGTAGCATGAATAGCCTAGCGACTTCTATCCCAACAGACTTTGAAACTGCAGGAGCTGCAATCGAGAAGTAAACACAAGTTTGGTCTAACAGGACAGGCTCTTTAGAGGACTTATCCGGGAGATTCATTAAGTTTGCAGAGCTTAACAACATGGATGTATCAACGGCAGTGGATAATACGCAAAAAGTAATCTCTGCTTTTGGACTTACTGCAGAAGACGCAGGAGCACTGCTTGACACCATGAATGCGGTAGGACAAAGAACTGGTATCAGCATGGATACTCTTGCAAAGAGCATGATAACGAATAGTGCTTCTTCAGCAACTTGGTTTTTCTGCAAGTGACGCTGCAAATTTCCTCGGAAAAGTGGAAATGTCCGGTGCAGATACATCTCAAGTAATGAGTGGTTTAACAAAGGCACTTTCCAATGCAACTAAAGATGGGAAGTCCATGAAAGAAGCATTAGCTGAAATCCAAGAAAGTATGGTGAATGCCGGTAGTGAGACAGAAGGCTTACAAAGCGGCATATGAGCTGTTTGGCAAAAAGCAGGTGCTTTCCATATATCAAGCTTGTAAGAATGGATCCCTTTCTTTTCAAGAGCTAGGGACTTCCCTAAAAGATAACATCGGAAATGTGGAAAGGACTTTTGATGAAACCTTAGACCCTATAGATAAGTTTAAGACTTCCATGAATAGCTTAAAGATTGTAGGAGCTGATGTTGGAAATTCTCTTATGACAGTGCTTCAGCTCAATGCTGGAAAAAGTTCTCAGATACCATAAGTCTCTCAGTGAAAAGTGGAATGGTTTATCTCCGGTATGCAACAAGCAATCGTGAAAATTGCTCTTATTGCGGCAGCAACTGGACCCTATGCTGGTTACGATCGGAAATGTGATTACAGCTGTTGGAACCATAACTTCCGCATTGGGAGGCCTCATTGCTTTGCTGGGTGGCACAGCTACGGCAACAACTGCGGTCGGTATTGCAGGAGGAGCAAGTGCGGCGGGAACTGCAGCTGCCGGCACAGCCGCAGGTGGAGCGGCAGTCGGATTTTCAGCACTGAACCTTTCCTTCTTCCCTATCATCGCTATTATCGCAGCCATTATAGCGGCAGTGGTTGCCATTATTGCCATTATAAAAATTGGGGAGCGATTAGTGAGTGGTTTAAAGGAGTATGGGAGAATGTTACAGAGACGGTTACGAATCTATGGCAGTCTATAGCCGACTTTTTTAGAGGACTGTGGGATGGCTTAGTTCAGGTTTTTAAAAATGTATGGAACACCATTAAGAATGTGATAACTGTAGCATTAATGTTTATTGTCGAACTGATAAAGGGCTATTTTTCACTAATTACCTTACCACTTTAGGCTGATATGGGGAAAACTGTAAAGGAACCATTAGCTCGGTATGGAAAAACATAAAGACAGTAGTCAGTACTGTAATGACTGCAATTGCTAAGCTTATCACTACGATAATGACAGGTATTTCTACTTTCATGACGAGCATATGGAATGCCATAAAGATGGTGATAAGCACAGTAATAAATGCTATTTTATCGATTATTACTACTATTTTAAACAGCATAAAAACGGTGGTCACTACAGTGTGGAATGCTATTAAAACCGTCATTTCCACGGTTGTTGATGGTGTAAAAATGAAAGTGGAGACTGTGTTTCAGGCAGTATCCGGGACTCTAAGTTCCATCTTTAATGGCATAAAGAACACAGCTGTATCTGTTTGGAATGGAATCAAGAACGCAATCATTACACCGATTGAGCAAGCAAAAACAAAGTAAAAGGCTATGGTGGATGCCATTAAAGGATTCTTTTCGGGACTTAGCCTAAAACTTCCTCATAAAATTACCGCATTTTAAAGTGAGAGGACGTTTTTCGATATCTCCGCCCTCTGTACCGCGTTTTTCTATCGATTGGTATAAAAGGCAATGCATAAACCTAGTTTCTTAACGGAGCGACAATCTTTGGAGAAAAAGGAGGCAAAATTACTGGGCGGAGGAGAAGCAGGACCGGAAGTCATTATGGGACTGGATGCCTTTTCAAAAATATGACTACGGGTGTTAATGGAGAATTACTCAGCGTAATGAATCGGGTACTCGCTATTATGGATAGCTATTTTCCAAGATTTTTAGATGCAAACATTGTTTTAGACTCCGGAGAACTTGTTGGAGGTATTGTGCCAAAGATGGATATGGCATTGGGAAAGTTACAAAATAGAAAGGCAAGGGGTGGTAGGATTGTATGGAATGAAATTTGGGGAGCTTCATAGTTATAGAGATTTTAAACTTGTTCCTACTTCTAAACCAATCATTCGATTCCTCCTCCGAGGACAGAGTATTTGGAAGTACCGGGAGACAGGGGAGATAGATATTTCGAAAGTCTTGCAGGAGAGGTACTGTATGGAATGCGCACTGGTTCTTTTGAGTTTCTGGTATCGGATATAAAGAGGTGGCAAGAGATGTATGGGAAACTACTTAGCCTTATTCATGGAAAAAAGTACAGATTATCTTAGATACGGAACCAGGTTTTTATACCAAGGGAAGAATATATGTCAGTGAGTTTAAATCGGATAAGAACTTTTCTCTGATTACTTTAGAGTACAAACTGGAACCGTATAAGTATATTGTTTTCGGATCTTTTAGAAAGTGGTGAGATAATTCATAAGATAGAGAATATCGTGATTACAGAAAATAAAAACGTATACTCTTTCTTTTGATTCGGATATGACTTTGGTACCGGAGTTTTTAATAAGACAGAGCAAGCTATTTCCTTGGAATTTTTAGGAAAGAGTTACAAGATTCCCAAAGGAAAAAGTAGGTTTCCTGAAGTGAGAGGAAGAAAAGATTTAGAACTTCATTTTAGTGGAAACAGCACAATAGATATTTCATATAGGAGGGGTGGTTATAGATGTATAAAAATATTTAATGGATGGCAATACCATTTACTACCCGGGAGATGAAATTGCCATTTTGCAAAGTTCTACCCTAAACCTAGAGCTAAACACTGCAGGAACATAGAGTTTATTTGTCCACCGGAAAACCCCTATTACCATTCTATTTATAATAGGAAATCTATTGTAAGTGTATACAGGGATGAAAATGAAATCTTTATTGGAGAAGTAAGAGAACAGACAAAAGACTTGCGCGGGAATAAGAAAGTTCAGTGCGTAGGTCTTTTGTCTTATCTTGCAGATAGCATTCAAAAGCAAATGGAGTATCATAACCAAACACCCTATCAACTTTTGCAAAGTTTCTAGAGATTCATAATGAACAAGTGGACGAAAAAGAAAAGGATAGACATTGGAAGAGTCACAGTCACGGATCCTAATGATTCGTTATATCAGATTTACAAATTATGAAACCACATTGGAAACCGTTATGACGAAGCTAGTAGAAAGGCTTGGTGGGTTTCTAAAGCTTAGAAATGAAGATGGCCATTTATATTTAGATTACCTAAGACTGGAAGAGATGGGAAAGGCTTCTGAACAAGTAATCGACTTTGGTATGAATCTTTTGGAATATACCGAAAACTTATCTTCGGAGGATGTGGTAACAGCCATTATTCCTTTAGGAAAGGAATTGGAAGGCGCTCAAGAAGACGTTCTTAAGAAATATACAGAAATTACTGCAGTGAATGATGGGAAAGAATTACCTTGTTTCCAAAGAAGCAATGAAGGAGTTCGGGTGGGTATGTAAAGTCGTCCGATGGAATGATGTTACAGTACCTGAAAATCTAATGAGAAAAGCCGCAGAGTGGCTTAAAGACAATCAGTTTGAAACAGTAGAGCTTACACTATCGGCTCTCGATTTATCGGAGTTTGATGTCAATGTAGAAAGCATCATGTGCGGAGATAGGGTGAGGTGCAGAGCATATCCTTTTGGTATGGACCGCGTCTTTCCCGTAATGCTGCAGTCTATACCTTTACAAAACCCGGGAGAAATGAAGCTTGTACTGGGAAGTAGCCAGAGTAAAGGCTATGTTGAAAGTGCCAATAGTGCTGTAAAAGAACTAAGAGAAGAAAAGCCTTCTTATAAGAAAGATAGACAATGAAAGAGTTCAAAGTGCTATCAATAATCTAAAGGCTCAGATGAATATTTCAGAAGGGAGGCTACAAACTTACAGAGTATGACGATTCAGGGAGATGGCTAAGAGACTTATATATGGATACTCCCGATAAAGAAACAGCAACCAAGGTACTACAAGTCAACATGAATGGTATCGGAGGGAGCAACACCGGATATAAAGGGCCATATTCCATAGGTATGACTTTGGATGGCATGATTTAGGGAGATAGAATCATGAGTCATTCTATAGATGCAGAAAAATTGTCTGTATCCTACAGATCACAGGTGGAAAAGGAGATGCTCCATTCCCAGGGAAGAAGCCATAAAGGATACAGATGAAAAGCTGAAAAGATATTACACAATCAGTGAAGTAGACAGTAAGTTTTTCAGTTACAGACGAAAAATAGCAAGCGTTGAAATGTAAATCAGAAGTTACTGCAAAAGAATGAAACTTTTTATGGTCCTTATTCGCCGACTATTCAAGAGCACCCACAAATAGCTGGACAAAATCATAGTGCTCGTTTGTCCCATGTGGGAGATTTCTTTTATGATACTTCAACAGGCTATGCTCTGAGATACGCAATCAAAAAGAAGGACTTGTCTTAAATTTAGTAAGGAATCAAGAACTGAAAGTGTAAGTTATGACTGGGTAGAAATTTTTCTATGAAATAGATGGAAAAACTTTATGCTTTGCTGAAATGTGGGTGGACAGGAAAATTTCGGAAAAAGAACTATTTATTCCATCTGATAGCTTTGGCTATACTGGAGAACAGATGGTTCCAATCCGAGTTTCTATGGTTTTAAGATTGATTACATAAAAAGCAAGTTCTGGGAAGAACCTAATGGGGTAGAAAAAGTCTTCCAGTGATGCAGGAGATGTTATTGAGTTATCCGATCAGAGTATCCGGAGTCGGAACATTCTCCCTTATTTAGATTTCACAAAAAGCTTTTGGAAGTATTCTTCGACAGAAAGTATCAGTCCGGAGTTATCTTTTGATTGGGTACGCATTCAGGATGAGAGATCTACAGGCTTCGCAAGGAAAAGGCTGATAAAGCTATGTCTAAGGTTTCCATAATGGAAGGATCTATTTCTTCATGGTGAAAAAGGAGAGTTTGGAACCTTTATGAGGCAAAAACTATAACAGCTTTTTACTTGGTCAAATGAGCCAGTGAGTAGTACAGATTACTCCAGGACAAATCGGTCTTTACAATGGGGACAATTGATAATGAAAGCATAAGAGAGCTGTCTTTAATGAACAGCGGAAACCATTTCTACAGGGATGGAAAATATATAGGAAATATCGGTACGAATGTGTGGAGTGCAAATCATGAACATAAAGGATTGGTTTTTGATCTAGATGTGATGGTAAATATATGGCATTTGCACAGCAGGAATCAGTGAATTCGGGAGCTACGAAACCATGCTTTGCTTTTTCTCGCGCAGATAGTATCTACAGTAAGTATGGTATTCATCTAGGACTGTAAACTCTATGCCAATGGTTTAGATTGAAAATCCGCAGTGGGAAGATGGTTTTGGAGTAACGGCAACTATCAATTATGTGCAGATGACGGAAGTAGCTCCAGTGGACGAATTACAAGATGGGGATCAAACGGTCGTATGGTTTTTAAGGATGGAATCCTTATGGATATTTACTATACATAGGAGGAGAAATGGCAGAATTACTTATTAACACGAATGAAATTGTTGTCAACAAGGGTACAGAAATAAAGGATATTAAAAAGCCGGATGAAGAGGAAGGTAAAGAAACAGCACTTTTGGAAGAAATTAACCATAAGTTAGATTTACTTTTAGAAAACAAGGAGGTAGAGGATGGAAAAACTGACCATTAACTATGCTATAGCTTATCAGAGGTTTAGAGGAGAGCTCAGTTCTTCGATTGCTTCTTTACAGAAAAAGTACCCTTTACCAACCTATATGGTAGAGGGTATTTTATCCGGAATTCTTTCTGATGTAAGGTCAGCAAATATTGTGGAACATACTCTGGAAGAAAGTGCTTTCCAAGAAAGCTTTAGAGAAATATTATGAAGAAAGAGAAAAGGAATCTTCATGAGAAATGCTAAAAGGATAAAGCAAAGAAGAAGAAAAACCATAGGAGGACAACCTATGTATGAGAGGGACAACACCAACAAATGTGTTTCGGACAGATGTGGATTTAAGTAATGCATCTGTCCTTTTTATTACTTACAAACAAGGAGAAGCTTGTATTAGAAAAAGAGCATTGAGGATGTTCAGATAGAGAAGAAAATCTTATCGTAGAACTTTCTCAAAAAGATACTACTTTCGGAAGGGATTGTAACGATTCAGATTAGAGCAAAATTTCGGATGGAAGTACGACTAGCTAAGACTAATACGAACCAGTACATATGAAATTTTAAAGGATGGGTGAAATCTAATGGCAGAAATCATGACAAGCTTTTTAAAAAGGGATGCTCTATGGAGACTTCCTCGAAACCGTTATCAAAGGTGACGGAGGGTGGAGTAAATGACTATAACCGATTGATAAATCAACCAAAGATTAACAGAGTAAGGCTCATCGGAAACAGAAGCTTAGAGGAACTGGGGCTGCAATGTATCAGTAACATTGAACTGGAAAGAATTATTAAAAATAAGAGGAGGAGAAATATGGCAACAAAATATTTAGACAGTAATGGACTTTTATATGTATGGAAGAAGTTAAAGGATGCCTGCAAAAAGAGGAATGGAAACTGTAAAAGGATTAATTCCAAAAATGTAGCAGATCTTTTAGACAGCGGAGACTGTGCTAAGGTATCTTCGATTCCCTAAAAGGCTGGATAGCTTTTTAGATGCAGTGGATTACAAAGAAAGCGGAAGTTCTCCAATGTTGATGAGCTTAATGGGATACAAGACTATGCAAGAGTGAATTCTATTCCGAGGAGAGTCTCAGAACTTGAGGACTTTTCTGATTATGTTAAAAAGACAGAACTCACGAACGAAGTGAAAGCCATTATCGGAAACACGGGTGCTCTTGAATTTTCGGTGGTGTCGACTCTTCCGGAAAGTGGAGAAAGCTACTATTTACTTACTTTCCAACAATAAAGGGAAAATGATGCATATGATGAGGTATATCTATGTCAAATGGGAAAATTTGAAAGATTGGAACTACAAGTGTTGATCTAAGTGGATATTTAAAGGCAAATGAAATTTCGACTGTTACAAATGAAGAAATTGATTCTTTTTCAGTAGGGTGATAGATATGGCAAAGTAAGTTTTTAAATAGGGAGGGACTGCAAAAGGGTCTTAGAGCATCTAAAGACAAAGTTTGCTCCATTGATAGTCCTAAGTTTATGGAAACCAACGGTAAAAACTCCCTGATTATACTAGGTCTACTGATGGAAAGGAAATTATTAATAGAGAGTATGCATCGGCGATGTTTCAGGATTTAAAAGGTATTTCGGGAAGAAAAACCTGACTGCCTTTCCACTTAAGAATTACAAATCAGTCCTTCTGACTGGAAAGAGAAAGAGGGAAGACTTGTGATACCAGATTGTCAGTGAACTTTCTAATATGGATTTATGCTCTGTTTTTATAAGGTTGGATTCTTTAAAAACTTTCTCCGAAAGATTTATTGAAGCTTCATCTAAGTACCTACCTGGATTTACCAAAATATGGAAAATTTACACAAAAGGAAAAAACCAACATATGAGTTACCGTTAATTATTGATTTGTTTCGTCAGAGGATCTGACGAATAGATTAGGAGGATAAAATGAAAGAGTTATGGAATAGTATCCAACTTATTTTTAGCATAGTTGAGGATGGTTTGGTTATCTTATGGGAGGTGCGATGGAATTATCATTGCACTCATTTTATTTTGTAAGTATTGATTATGTTACTGAGTAATGTGTGCGGTAACGGATAAGAAATTATCCAGTTCCGTTGGTTTTAAAGGCATCTGTAGAAAGGTGCTTATTTTTATGCTTGTAGGAGCATCAAAGTATCTCTAGACCACATATCATTAAATCAGGGAGCGTACCAGAACTGCGGTGGTTTTCTTTTACTTATCTAATGAAGGAATTTCTCTTATTGAAAATGCAACACATCTTGGGCTTTGCCCGTTCCCGATAAAATTAAAAAGCGGTTCTGGAGCAGTTACGCTGAGAAGGAAAGGAGGAGAGAAGCATGAGTAACAGTAGCTTAGTGAACATGACCATCTTAAGTCCCAAATCATAGCGGAAAAGAAGTCAGGCACAACGAAAAATTGCAATCCATCATACGGCAGGCTCTGTGAGTGCTCAGACCATTGGAGAGATGTTTAAGTCACCACTAAGAAAAAGCATCTTGTAATTATGGAATTGGAAATGACAACAAAATTGTGATGAATGAAGCTGAATGGTCATGGTGTACTTCCAGTGCTTGTGTGATAATCAGGCGGATGACTAGAAGTAGCTAATTCAGGAATGGTGGAAACTGGCCGGTAAGTGATAAGGTACTGATCCACTTTAATCGAATTAGTACGGACATCTGCAAAGAAATGGGATAAACAATTGTAGCTATGTTAGGGGAAAGGATGGTGTTTTTACAAAAACACGAGTGGTATAAGAACAAGGTTTGCCCGGTCCATATCTTGGTAGTAAATTACCTACATTGCAGTGAGAGGTCAACAAAGACTACATGGTGGAAGTTCAGCATCACCAGTGGCACAAGGCTCATCTCTATAGGTGAGAAAGCCGCGGTCTGATGCAAAAGAGTCAAAAGGATGCATTTAGAAATCTAGAGAATGCAAAGAAGCGTGCAATGCAAATCCGGGATATTCTGTTTATGATGCAAAATGGTAACTCAGTCTATCCTGCAAGTGGCCTGCGTCTAAATCAGATGACTCTTTGAGCAAGAGAAGTTCTTTGCAGGAAATGGGGTAATGGAGGGATGGAGTAAAACTGTCTGACATCAGCAGGTTAGATTACAATGCTGTTCAAGAAAGAGTAAATGAAATCCCTATCTGGAAGTGGTGAAAAGATAGTGTAGAAATTCATTGATACTATTGCAAGAGAAGTCATTCAAGGACAGTGGGGAAACGGACAAGATAGAAAGAACAGACTTGAAAAGAGCAGGATACGATTATAATGCAGTGAAAGACGAGTAAAATGAACTGTTATAAACGTAAATATAGGACGATATTCTACTGGGGAAAAATCTGGGTAGGCTTTATTTTGCTCTTCAGGGGTTCGAGTTTGTTCACTTTACCGCTTATGGTAGAAGGAACAGATTTTCGGATTGGAGGAAATAGAGATGACAGATATTAAATCAATTACTAGTATACTTGATACAGTGTCTTTTATTACTAAACCTGAACCTAAAACGAGTAGCTTCAGGCGGATGTAGATTACTACCTTGCAGAAAATATAGAAAAATGCGTAAAAGAGTCATGATTTTCAGCTGAAGAATTTATAAGAATTACTAAAACTAAACAGGAAAAAATTCTCACCATATTTAGCGGAGATAATGCTATAAATGAGTTAGTTTACTTTGGATAGTAGAGTAATGCACGTACCTGAAAGAGAGGTGAGTTGATGAAAAGATTACTAAAATAGGGGCAGATACAACAGTAGAATAAAGACAAAAATTAGAGTTGCGTGCCTGCAAGAGTATCATAGATAGTGATGAACAGCTAATTTCCAGGATGCTCGGGAGGCACATATCGATTCCTATATTCGTCTTAATGATAAATGAGTACGCAGTCTTTACTGCATGATGAAGGTATCTCTAGGAACAAGGAACTAAGAAATGGACTTCAGTCTATGCTTTCAGATTGTGAGGATGGGCTTATTGACTCTAATCTGTTACCAAATCTATTAGCAGATTCGCTCGAAATACAACAGACTGTTTGAGATGGTTAGGAGACTCACAGAACCAGCATTACTATTATTTTTGAAAAGAAAATATTAATACCAGTGCTATGGAGTCGGAGCCACACGCTTTCCATTTTAGAGTCTCAGAAAGTGAATCAGTTTCAATTTCGGAAAATAGTAAATGGAGTGTTCGTAAGTGTTATGAGAAAGGAACCTTCAAAATCGGATATCCTCCATATGGATATAAAATGTAGATAGTGAAATGGTAAATTGTGCTGAGACAGGCAGAAATTGTCAAAGAAATCTTTGCGATTTGCGCTTGCGGGTCAAGGAGCCCATACCATTGCAAAGATCTAAATGAAAGAAGTGTAGAAACAAAGAAAGGCGAGTAGATGGACGGGAACAACCATAAACGGCATTCTCAAGAATGAGAAATATACTGGAGATGTAATATTCCACATATACAGATAGCAGCTCCCATAGGGTAGTCAATTATGGTGAACGTGATAGGTTCTGTGAAAATCACCAGAGCCTACAGGTCATGAGGGATTTTTGAGAATACTAGAATAGACTAGAACGCAGAGGAAAAGGAAAAAGGCAATGGCAGTAATACTGAGATATCAAAACGTATTCAATATCTGGGAAAAACTCAAAAGTGTGGACATGTTGTGTGACAAGTTTCAAACGTAGAACACACTATAAGTGAGTGGTAATTACATTGCTTGGTCTTGTCTCACATCTGAAATGAGAAATGTCTGTTCGATGCTATATATTGAAGATACGGCAATAAAAGCAGCTTTTATAACAGTGGTAAATAAACTGGATCTTCGGGCATCAGGTCATACTAAAACCTCTGATGCGTAGCCTTAGAGATGGATGATGAGAAAGGCTACTTCAGATTGATGCTGGCCGAAAGACACATTGAAGAAAATGCAGAGGAAAAAGCAGGCAGTTGCTACCTGTGGTGGGCAGGCAGAGGGCTGGATGCACCAATTTATAATACGGAGATTCATACACATGGCAGAAGAGGAGGTGAAAGCAGTCAAAGATCATTGAAAACGATGGGAGATATAAAAGCAAGGTTAGAGATGCAAAAATCTTATGGAATTTGCTGGCAAGGAAAGAAATGTTTACAGAAGTTTGTAACGATCTAGTCCTCACAATCGTTGACAGAGATAATTGTACCTGCAGGAGAAGCAGTGGCTTTCATACTCAAAGTGTGGTTTAAATTTCAAAGGAGAGACTAACTAGGCCAAAGTCAATTGGTAGCAGATTTTGAACGAGGCATCACTGGGATGTTTTATAGATAGCGAGGCAAGGTTTAAGCCTCAATCAGTGACCTCGAAAATCAGCGCGGCAAATAGAGCATCTAGCCAGGTGCTCTCGAGTAGTTGATGTGAAAGTTAATGAATTATCTTCGGTAGGCTTCAGCCTGTAAGTTCCATCGGCATATGGGCGCATGCCAGTTTTTCGTTGCGCGACTGATAGCATGCTCGTGCTTGCCGTTGCTGCATCTTCTTTGAGAGGCAGGCTCCCGGAAATTCTCTACCCACTTGCAGACAAACTTTCGCGGCATTGAATGACAAAGCGTATCTTGAGATGGCGAGGAACCCTCGTTTCTCCATATGAGAATGGCTGTGAATCGAGTTGGACTGTTTCAGGTGCAGTGAAGTGACAATCCTGCAAATGCCAGTATCTGATAAATGGATTAGATGGTGACGGTGTGGGTGCACGTATGTAAAAGTATTGACGCTGTATTGATCCCGCAGGACTCTCTGTGATGTAGCCTCGTTCTGCATAAACCAGATCATGCGTTGTCTGTTGATTAATTTTGATAGGGGCTGTGGTTGGACACTAAATGACAAATGCAATAGGTGGGGTGATCCGGCGTATTCAGCAACATGCCCTATGCCTTAAGACGGGTCAAGAGATGGGTGTGTTTATATAATCGAGGGTTCAATTGATGTAATGGTTATATTCCTGTGAAACATCAGATTGTGGGAGGGCCCAGTGATACAGAGAACAGTCAGGGTTGGACTTCTGATTGAAACTGTTGGCTGTGTGGATCTTGGTGGTGGCCTGGAGAGCCTGATTGCAGACCCTTGGCCACTTGCAGTGGGAGTCTATTTGACAGATGGTGCTGAGCCAGTGATGGCTATCAATAGGGCATGGAAGAAGCATGAAGCCGCTCTTCTTGGCAAATATTGAATCAGTTATTTTGGATGAAATTAGGACGCCGTGATGATTGATCTTTCACTAGAGTTGAAGAAAAGGAACTTCAGGTGGCTAATTCGAAAGTAAATTATGATGAGATAAGCTGATGAAATATTTAAACTTCGTGAGCTTAAGCAAAGTGGCAATGGTAGACTCGGCTGAAGGAAGGGAGGCAGAAGCTTAGGATTGAGTAAGGATGATAAAATTCTTCAGGATGGGCAGACGGAGTTATTACTGGTGATGAACGACTGACTCACCAGACTTATAGAAGATTGCTGTTTTAGAGAAATGTTTCTGCAGTAAATTCCGTCCGGGTACCGGCATGGGCATCTAGCAGGATAGCGGTTTCCTCGCTACGGTAGAGGTGTTTTATTCATTGTGGGGAGGTCATTTATGGAATATTATAATGTATCTATTAAGGATATTTGCATCCTATTGAAAATTGAATTCTATGATAACGAGAATAATAATGAAGTGGATATAAAGTGGAAATGCGTGAAGGCGGGAAAGACGCAGGTGCAACTTGCTGAAAGAGATTATTTTCTACTAGCCAGTATGTTAACAGGATCGTTAAGAAAAAGATGGGTTGTTAATGAAACGCTGTGCAGATGATGGAAAAGCTGAGTTATGATGAGCTGGCAACACTATGTGAAGAGGAAGGTGCTAGGGAGGATAATATTATGACATAGGACACCATTAACAATAGCTGAGGTAATGAAGGACATTACTGCAAATAAATATTTACCTTCTATTCAGTAGTATGTTTAAGGATGCCGAGCAGATTGACTTGGAATAAACAGGACTGTCAAGTTGGTGTTCACTAGGAATCATGGTGGCTTTTGCTGGTTTTGTTAAGAATCATGGTATCAGGGGTGTACATAAGAAGTCGATTTAAAGGTTTGGATGGCGTGGCTGTTCTTGATGGACATCTCACCTCAATTATATAGGGCTAAGGAACCTATGCTATAAACTTAAATATGGCAAAAATTCAGGCATGTAGCTGGAGTGTATTCAACTGCTATCAAATTCACGGACAGTGGTAGCAGTATGAGTTCCATTCTGGTAAGAGGTGCAAAATAGTGAAATACGCTTTTTCTGGTTCGAAGTCGGTGTGCATGTCTGGCTTGTACTATGTGGGCCTGTGTGTGTGTTTTTGTGTGTGGTGGTGTGTGCTTCC
>BNJU01002232.1_pt1 | contig 56434 bp, 83 predicted proteins | sample 8539281 | NCBI WGS metagenome assembly BNJU01 (sample SAMD00202456, study PRJDB9452) | human saliva metagenome | isolation source: human saliva | place: Japan
ATCGTTCCTATATTAAATAACTTCAACCTAAAAATAAGTACTTATAAACTACTTTTTAGCATTTATTTAATTCTTAAAAGTTATATAAAACCTAATATCCGGCTGGAAGAGGCTTAAATTCACTATTTTTACATGGCTTTTTTTCTTGTATTTTCTTAATGCATCAACATCAATTTCACCTATTATAACATTGCCATTAATCCCCCCTTTACTCTCGCAATATTCATAGAGATACTTTTTTTGTCGGTTGAACTATCCTACTGTCACCATATTCAGATGTATTTGATTGTATACAAAAGCAACATCTATCTCTACTCAATGACTCTAGTATATTACTAAAATAGGCTACATCTCTATTCCATTCTACACCAAAAACAACATCTGCTTTCCCTCTTAAACTTACATCTTTCTTCTAAAGATGTAAGCTCATAACAACAAAATGTAACAAATGAAATATCGTTATATTTAAATAACGTATGTCCTTTTCTCGTTGCTGGTGTATACCCCTTTTTTTGACAAACTCTTCTTCAGCAGGCGAAAAAAATATACTTTTTGGTGAAAAAAAGGTATACAATATCTCATTTTTATTATTTAATATAGGTATTAATGTCACGGTCAAATTATATACCAATTTATTATATTTTATATGTTCTATTCCACCAATTATAACCATTTTTATTTGCTGCAGCCTTTGTTTGAATAACTGGCAAAAATGATATTGGTATATATGACTCCGGCATAATAAGAATATTACTTCTGTACTTAATGGCTTCATTGACAATTTTACTTATTTCAGTACATCTACTTGAAATATTCCTTTTTTTACCATCTAAAATATCCTCTAAATCATTTTTCATTCATCTTTACATTTGCAACAGCAATACGAATTTTTTTCTACCATAATCTCCATTAGCAAGAGTTTGTTTTACAATAATTGAATTATCATTATTATCTGTGCTCTTTACACTCTGCTATATATTCATCTAGTTTTTTTCTGTATTATTATTAAAATTATCATTATATTTGTCGCAAGCATACATCAAGCAATTTACATCACTCTCCAACTGTTTCTTACCTTCCTTTATACTATTAATTAGAAATGTATATAGAATATCAAATGGCGTTGAAATATAAGGTTTATATTTCGTATCTAATTTGATATTATTGTTAATGTCAGACTGTATATATTCATCTAAATTATTGATACAAACATTTTTTTAAACTATCAGTTAAATCAACATGTCGTATATAGTCTTCAGTTAAAATATAAATTAAATTTTTATTGATCATCAATGATTTGAAATAATACTTTCTCATATTAATCAAGCTATCAACTGATATATCACTTTTTAATGACTCGCTTACATTACTGTTTGATAGAAGCCAAAAAAATTTTTTTCACTTGAGCTCCCTTATCCCCCTTCCCCAAATAAATGCCAATGATCTATTCAAACAAGAAACATATAATTTTTATTAGACTATCTTTTTACTGAAAAATATTCCTTCCTTATTATCAAGAAGATATTTATATTCTTTTATTTTTACATGAATCCTCATCCATAATATCAAGTGCCTTTATCAAATTATGTGTAAATTTCTCAATTTCTTCCATCTTATTATTTATACTATAATAAATTAATACACTTTCCCATAAATCAAATTTATTTATAATTTCATGGTAACTTAGGATCTTGTCTATTCTTTTAATGAACTCATCAATTGCATTAGCTTCAGCATATCTAGACATTACTATATTTTTTTACCTATAACTCTAGATAATGTATAATTATCTAGGGTTATACTCTTAATTGACCCTAAGTTTATTAACTGTATCTTCGCTTTCAAATTTTAATACATTTTTTTGTTTAATTCTGTTACTGTATCCTCTGGTATCAAATTAAATTCACTTGTGTTATGTGCGATTTCACTCTTTATCTTCTCAATTGTACTATCAAATCCATCTTTATCAACGTAAAAAAATCTTAACTTATTATTTTGAAATTTTTAATTCTTTATGCCCTGTTAAATATAATACATCTTTTTTTCCATGGTCTATTATTCCTTCTTTCTTAAATAATTCATTCATGTATAACTGTACTTCACATATACCATGTTCTTCTATTTTTTTCTCAACTTATCGTCTTCTATATATGTTATATGCATCATATCATCTACATATCTTCCATAGTAAACTGTATTTTTACATCCACTAATTTTTTATCAAAAATCAGTTAGATATGCATTTGATAAAAATATTAGATGGTAAAAATCCTATTGGTAAAATAATGTTTTTTTAATCCCAAGACACTCTGAATATTTCTTTAAAATTTTTATACACAAATAAATTTATTCTTCCTATATCACTTTTTATATTCATTTACTTTTTGTAACATCTTTATATTTCCTTTTAGTATATTTTTATATTATAGTAATAACGATTAATATCTAACATGGTAATCACAATACTTTTATTTTTCTTCATTTAAAACTCTTTTAGCACATGCTAATCCTTTATTTCTCCAGCTCTTTATACTGATCGTAGTAATATTTAAATAAGTGCGGTGAATCAGAGATATTATTATCAAAAAGAACCAAATTATCCCTGTAATCTATTGCCAAAACAATTTTTTCTAAAGTTCTCTATCAATATTATAACCAACAAGAAGAATCCATAAAACACTTATAATATGCCCTTCAATTGGTAAATCAATAAAATTATTATACTTTTTCTACCTTTACTTTCTTTTGCACAAATATTTGAAATAATATTAGCGCCTAGAACATCACTGTTTTTCTTCGTGTATTTTTTTGGAAAAGTAAAAAGCTTTTTATTGATTTAAGAATATCTAATTCAAAAATTTACCCATTTATCTACATCATTAATAGCATCAAGTATTTCAGCCATTTTTATCATCAAATTTTTCATTTTCAAATTTTTGCTATTGATGATCGTATATATGGTAATGATTTATTTAAATATACACTACCCTTTAATTTCCTATATGCTTTATCCAATAGTCCACGTTCCATTATGAGCCTCCCATATATTTGTAATACTTATTTATAATAACAAAATCTAATCTGGCTATGATTAAACTTTATTATAAAATAATCTATCTTCTATAATTATTTTTATAATATTTGCAATTGATTTTTATACAACATAACGTATCTTAAAATACATGTTATAATTTACGTTGTTATATTTTTATATACAAAATTAAGCCTCAACAATATCATATATTTGATCCACCTACTAGAACAAATAACACTACGACTACACGTTCTTACGTTGTCCCAGTTTTATCTACATCCTTTTTATGATACATGACAAGTAACCCTCTTTTGTACGGTAATTTGCACATTGTATAACGAAAAATTCTAATATCAATCCCAACCCCAGTTTACATTCATTGCTCATCTCAATAAAAATTCAAATACATTCATTTTATGCTCATAACCACAGATTATAAAATTAATCTCTTTACTGGTTAGTTCAGTAAATATAGTACATATCAATTTTTCTTAAATATTTAAAGTTTTTGATTTATAAGATTATAAAACTTCATATGTATCCATCCGTGCTCATAACTTGGCTTTTTTTACTCCTTTATATGCATGCAATACATTCTTCAAAACTAAAAACATATCAGTTTTTTTCTAAAACTCCAATTCACAGTTGTTTATGTTATATAATAATCTTCGTTCTGTGTTCACGTCTCAGCATAAATAGTAATGAAAGTATTTTTTTATCTCCACTATGTGATTTAAAATATCTAACTAGAAGCTATACTACAACGCACAGGAGGAGAGTTGTAAAAACTTTCTCTATTTTTATACAGCATAAAATCAATGTAAGTTCTGCCTTTTCAAGCACAAATAAATGGCATCACATCCATACACTAAGAATTGTTAAAGCTCTTTGTCTTATTGCGTGGAAGTTCAGTCAATGGCTTCTTATCTTTTACAAAAGGAGTTGCTCTATGAAAGTTTACTTATCCAACCTGTTACGGTGTCGATGTTTACAAATCTTTTATCTTTGCCACAATCATCAAAAACTACTGCTGTTATTGAACCTTCTTATCAAAAGAAGCGATTCTCCAACTTCAACAATTCTATTTTAGACTTTAAATCATGACTTCTTGAAAATCAATGCCATAATTTCTACATGGAATACACAGGTAAACAACTCCTATTACAACTATAGTTTAATACAATAAAAACATTTTATATAACATCCAAAAATCAAAAAGTCAATAATATCAAAAATCTATATACTCTTCGTCTTTACTTAAATACTTAGTGTCTTTCTCTAACTTTTCAAAGTCAGAATTTTCAATGAATCTGTCTATCGAAACAACCACTGTTACAATATATACATATCCATCATCATCTGAATCCTCATCTGTATGGCAATATAGTCTAACTGATATTCTAATTCGTAATTTATACATATACCACCATCGGATAAAAATGAATATACATTCTTTTTTTCCTTATAAACTCACAATCTTCAACATAATCAACTACTATGCCAAAACCTAAATAATATTCCGAGTTTAAGGATAAAAAGATTGTATATCTTCTTCTATGTTCTCATTAACTCTATTAATAAAAAGCCTCATCATCCCTATTTAAATCTATATAAACTTGTGATTCATACAAATTATATAACTTTGATGCATATTCTTGAAACTTAGGTAATGTCATAAAGTCAATTGATACTCCAGGATTAATCTCTGAAAATTCTACTTCTAACTCTCTCCTAAGATTTATCAACATCTCTGTGTCATTGTCACTTTTCGACTTTTTCTTTTTTTCCACCAGTCTTCTTTTTTTCGTCATTTGTAATAAAGATAACGCTATTTACCTCTTTTATACTAGGTAATTTCAATATTTCTTTCCACAAAAATAAATCTCCAAACTTTTCTATTCCTCTTTTTATCATCCTTAAATCCTGGTGGCAATTCATACTTATACCCTCAATTCTCCTTCCCTTATTATTTCTAGTTCTTCCTTAAACCCTATTTCACAACCTATTTGATTTTTATTACCTAAATCAGAGACAAATTTTTTTCAATATCATGTTCTAATTCATGAGAACGCAACGAGATAACATTATATTCTTCTCCTACAATATCCTTATATGATTCTATCTCATCTTTAACTTCTTTTTAATTTTTTTCAAAATCTTATCAAGGTATTCTTTTCTAAATGGATAATTATATCTCTCTGATGTTTTTAAAAAAATTTTTTTCAACACTATTCTTACTTGTATCAATAATTTTTTTAAGCGTATTTTTCAAAGTTTGAATATCTTTTTCTTCAAATCACCAAACACACTATATTTATTTTTATTGTACTCAGTAATGACTTTATTTGGAATCCATATCAAATCACTACACTTATCAAATATTTTTCATAATATTTTTACTTGTATATAATGAATATCTTGCTAAATCTAAAATAACATTAGTATCTAAAACTATTATTGTTTTTTTGTCTTTTAATTTTTTTCTTAAATTCACTATACTCCATCATCCGATCATAACCCTCCCACAAATGTGTTTGCTATATTTTATACAATACAATAACTTTATTATATTTTTCAATATATAATATTTAGCAATATTTAAACTATTTAAAATGACTTTATAATATATCCCCTGTCTTCCATCGAAGTACTATGAAATTTCCGACGTTTTTAAATTTTTGAGTAAACTATTTAATTTTATGCAATTCTTTTAAAACTTTTATTTTTAAAGGCTTTTTCTAACATAAAAAAATATTTCAAAAAAATTCGAAAAAAATTTTTAGAGTATGTCGTAATCATAGTGCTTTATAGTACTTTTACTTTTAGAGGTGGTTATGGCTTATTTTTTGAGAAAAGAAAAGAAGAAAAAAGGGACCTTCAAAAGAGAATAGGCACTCTCCGATAATAGGGCAAGCTTTGCTTTTAGACGCTGATCTTGTACCTGTCTCCATGCAAATGTATCTCGGAAACGAATCGGAAAAGCCGTATATCAGAAAAGTTATTGAAGAAATGAAGCAACGACATAATGTATCAGGTAATACTATTCAGATGGTTGATAAAGCTTCAAAGTTTCTACATACAAAAATATAGCAAAAGATGAACTTGGAGATTGTGCTAAATATGTAGACATCATAACAAAAGATAGTGCAGGCAAGACAATATAGCCTACAATAGGTCTAAACAAATCTAAGATTGATGAAGACCTTAAATATGCAGGATATAATCTTTTAGTTACATCTGAGATAGATATGGATCCGTTACAGGTATACAAAACATACCATAGTCTATGGAAGATCGAAGAATCTTTTAGGCTTACAAAATCATACCTGGATGCCTGGCCGGTTTATTTACAGAAAAAAGAAACAATCTATGGGCATTTTTTGATATGCTACCTTAGCTTGTTTCTTTTAAGAGTATTAGAAATCAAGTGCTTCAAGAATAAAATATACTCTTATGACTTGATCAACTTTATGTGTGATTTTAGTGTGGTAAATAAAGGTGATGATACATATATCAATATATCAAGAAACCAATCCGTTAACGAGAAGATTAAAAAACTGATTGGCTTTAGTAACCTTGATGCCCTCTATTTAACCAAAGCTGAAGTCGACAATTTCTTTCAAAACTGCACGCTCTTGGATACCTGGAGTACCGGGTTTTTAAAGAAACAACGGAAGTCAGGTTATATTGTATAAATCTTTCTACGCAGCCGCATTCTCATTAATGCTATCAATAATACCTTTGATATTTGCCCATACTCCCAAGTCTGTAAATATCTCAACTATACTTCCCTGATCTGTAAATGGGGTATCTTGTAATACTGATAAATCCTTCATCATTCCATTGTGAACTATATACTCTACAATCTGATTTACAAAGTAAATCTGTCTGCTGTCAAGATTACTGTTCTCAAGATACTCTGAAAACGCTTCCTTTGCAGCATTCATATCAAGCCCAACTATTTCTCGAACCAACTCACCCAGCGGCTTTTGCCCGTATTCCTTCTCATATTCCTCTTTTGTTCCAAGTTCTGACCAAAGCACTTTTTCAAGTTCTTTTATATCATCTTTGCTTAAAGGAATATTTGATTTCAACTTTTTTATAGCCTCATTGTCCTGATGCTCTTTAATATAATATTCAGCCTTTGCACGGTAATTTTTCAATGAATCACTTTCAAGATCAGAGTCGTTCCATTCTATAGAAATAATATCGTCAGTGAAGTTGGTATCATATATAATACCCCCTTTTGGAATATACTTCATAAGTCCACGGAGCTTTTCTCTTATTATCTCAAACTCGTTTACTCCGCAGCCTTCAATGTAATCAGTATGTAATATATCCTCTATAAGGTCTGATTGCTCATTTATCTCTGTAATATTAGCAATACTTGCAAGTTTTTTCACATTCTTCCTTAAATCGGTAACAAACCTCTTATATGATTTACCAGCAAGGCACGCAAGCTCTATGCCATACATCAATGCATCGAAACGCACTGCACTGATTTCATCATCTTCAGGTAAAATAAGAGGTGAAAGTTCTTCTCTTATCAGCACTGTATCTTCAAATGTAAGTGCCTTATAACCTTCTTCAGTAGAATATAATTCCACAAACTTTAAGTGTTGTCTTACATCAAAGCTATCCCTCGAAAGCTCCGATACACTTGCTACCATCTCTTCAACAAGCCTTTTTCTGAATGATCTAAGTTCATCGCTTTTGATAGTCCAAATCCTGTAATCTGTATGCTATCTCAAATTTTTAAATTAAAGATGGCACTCTGTATCGAAATATCATTTTGCAGAGACTTTACCCTTATTCTTATTGATTCTAAAGAACTCAAAGTTTCCACAAAAAAATCAAATATATAAAATTTAGTCTTATCCTCTCCGTCAATAAGTTCCCTGACACAATCTTGTACCACGACCCACCATCTGCCAGAACTTTGCATAGCTCATTACCTTCTTAAAGAAGACAAGATTAACAACCTCAGGTACATCTATACCTGTATCAAGCATATCTACAGAAATAGCTATCTGCGGCAATTTATCCGCTTCAGAAAAATCATCAATAATACGCTGTGCAAACTTAATTCTGTTGTCAATAACCTGCGCATAGCCGGTTAGATGTGGATACTCTTTATTGAAGATTTCAAGAATCTTTTCAGCATGTGCATGGTTTTTTGCAAAGATAATACTCTTTCCAATCTTTTGTCCGTAATCTATTTTGATTCCGGTTTTCATAAATGTATCAAGCACTTTGCGAATTGTATCTGCATTAAATATCCAATCATTAAGTGCCGATGAGCTTATTGACTCAGGTATGTCACCATCCTCTGTCTCAAAAGTATTCTCATATATGCTCTTATCTTCATCTGAAAGATTTGCATACACAATTCCTTCCTCAATAAACTTAAGCTTCGTTTCAACAGATAAAAAGTCAACCAGATATCCGTCCTTTACAGCCTGTGAGAGTTCATATCCATACGTCGGAATTCCCTGCTCCAAGTCAAATCTTTCATAAGTATTCTTATCAATGTCGTCTTTTGGTGTAGCTGTAAGTCCTACAAGAGGAGAATCAAAATATGTAAAAATATTTTTGTATTTATTATATATAGACCTATGTGCCTCATCACATATCACGAGATCAAAATGTCCGCATGTAAATATCTTTCTGTCTTCCTCCTTAGCTGAATCTATGCAATTCATCATTGTCTGATATGTAGAAAAAACACAGTGAGCATTGTAATTATCTTTTTCTTCACAAAGATTTGTTACTGAAAGGTCAGAATAATTATTTCTAAACGCTCTCTTTGCCTGAATTACCAAAGACGTTCTGTCCGCAAGAAACAATATATTCTTAATCCAACCTGCATCAAGAAGTACATGACACAACTCTATTACAGTTCTTGTCTTTCCTGAACCTGTAGCCATAACAAGCAATGCTTTCCTGCGATGTTTTTTATCGAAAGCATTACATACCGCCTTGATTGCGGCCTCCTGGTAATACCTGCCTGCTATATTCTTATCTATAACGACATTTTCAAGAGATGTTCTCATCTTTCTTAAGTTGAACATCTTTTCCAAGTCTTCTTTTGAATATACGTTTGCTACCTTTCTTTCAGGGTATTCACCGTCTATTATTCTCGTCTCAAATCCGTTTGTAAGGAAAATACAAGGTCGTCTTCCGAACTCTTTTTCAATAGCGTCTGCATAGTCGTTTGCCTGTTTTCTTCCTGCAACAACATCCACACATGTACGCTTAGCCTCTACTACAGCAAGCGGTCTATGAGCATCATCATAAAGTACATAGTCTGCAAATCCGTTACCTGAATCTGCAGCCACCCCCTCTATCTTTACCTCATTTAACCAATCTGAGCCTTCTCTCCATCCTGCATCTGCAAGCATAGTGTCAATGTATATTTTTCTTGTTGAATATTCCGACAGTTCAAGCGGCTTTGTAACATAGCTTTGAATCTTTTCTTCTCTCTGCTCTGTAAGTGAAGCCTTAAGTGATGCATTCTCTGCTATCAGCTTATCCAAATCTATATCGGAAATTTCCGGTGTCTTCGGCGACTCAACCTCTTTTTTCAAAAGTGATTTATCAAAACTTTGTTCAACATAATTATCAGCATAGCAATAGCTCACAAAATCAAAGAATATATGCAGGTTTTCAAGACAAAGCATTGCCTGCTCCTCAGTTACCTTCCTTGCATTGTGAGTACCGTCATTACCTATCTTACGTATAAAATCCATACGCTTAAACAAGTCTGCATCAATAATATCTTTGAATTCTTCAGTATTCATCAAGCTGATCAGATTGTCCTGATAAGGCTTAGTCAATGAAGCATCCACCGAATACATCCATTTAATAGCAAACTCCATAGCTCTGCGGCAATTCATCACGCATAGTCCCGGATCTATATATAAAACTTTTTCTGCCGCAATAGCAACATTTGAAAAGGTATCAAACCTCTTTTCCTCTTTCAAATAGTCAAAGTTGCCTCATGGCAAAACCTCCCCGTAGTTTTTAGTAAGTAGTATTTAATAGAGAATATCTCAACTTAGGAGCATATTCTTAAGGTTTTATTTATTCAAAACTTCTTTGTATTAAGAAAATCGTTAACTATGGCTATTTTTGCAGCAAAGTTAGGGTTTTGTATATATGGATTTGAGGTTGCGAGGCGGCTAACAATTTTGATTTGTTGACTTCCTTAACAAACCTAATGAAGTCTCTTTGCAACTCAATAGGTGGAATAACCTGCTTATATGCTTTCATTATTGCAGTATTCAAATTTGGCTGTGTTCCCTGCTGGTGCTATTTCTCTAAAAATATTCTGTCATTTGGTTTAAAGATTGTAATAAAAAACTTTATCAAGTCTTAAGTCTATATCTTCCATTGCAAGCCAACCATCATGAATACACCCATCAAATGTAATTATTCTTGCAAATCCTAATGAAACTCCACAATTTGCAAATATCAAACTACCAGACTTAACAAGCCGGTCCTCTTCACACCTTCTTTAATAATGTACTCTTTTGTTGAATTTAAATAAATATTGTCTCCATCAGTAGCGTCACTAATCTTAATCCATGGAATATCTCCACCTAAGAATTGTTCTATAGGTCTTGGTGAACCACCTCTAACTATAGTACATAGATTTTTCAATGACTCACAATCCCAATTCTTATCATTGATATTTATATCACCAAAGAGTTCTACAAATCGGGACTCTGATGAGATTATCTAATTGATTCAATATCTCTTTTCTCTTGCTTATTTCGATCAAACTTAATTTATCCAGTATGGTTTCAATCTTAGCTCTGTTTTCTTCAGAATATAAAAGGAGTTTCTATTTCCGTCAGTTAGCCACTCAGTACTCATATTCTTCTGAGCTCACACCTTTAGAAAGCATTGATATACTCTAGTTCTCAAAATAATCACTATTTAAAAAAATGAAAAAGATATCTTTAGATAATCCTGAACTTTTTATTCTCATGCAAGCTACTCGCTGATTTAACATGCTGGGAGCATTTCTTTTGCAATATTGCAACTCTTCCACATTTCCAGTTAATGATATTAAAAGGTCACCCTCTTTCAGCTTATATTTATCACTCCCAAACAATTCATTTGGATAAAATACTGGATCATTATCTTCTATATAACCCTTTTGAACGTTTGCTATTCTTATGACTCTAATTCCAGAATTAACATATTTTTCACTTTTAAAGGCGTATCCATTAATAATTTCGCAAATATCACCTAGCCTTATTCTTTCCATTTACCATCCCACAAACCTCAAGTTGCTAAAATTTAAGCAATGTATCTTTGATGGGAATTCTTTACATTATTTTGGTTTACCATGGCGTATTGCATTGTAGTATCTATTTGAGAATGGCCAAGTATCTTTTGCACTTGTTCTATTGGCATGCCCTTATCTATGGCTCTTGTTGCCATACTCCTACGGAACTTATGCGGGTGGATTTTTTCAAGATTCAACTTTCTGCCAAGTTCTCTCAATCTAATCTCCACTCCACTTATTTTCAATCTGTCATGTGGTGCATCCAAAGTTACAAAAAGGGCTTCCTTATCATCATCTCTACTTTCAATATAATCAATAAGGTGTACCTTTGCCTTGGCATCAAAGTATACTTTTCTCTCTTTATTTCCCTTACCATATACTACACATTCACGACCTTCAAGATTTATATCACTGATATTCAGATTCACAAGCTCACCTACTCTAATACCTGTGGAATATAATAGGTCAATTATCGCCTTATCTCTTTTTGATTCACAATTGTCTCTAAGTCTTTCTATACTCTCATCTGAAATAACACTCTTCACCACAGTTCTGGTCTTTATTTTATGTATACGCTTCATAGGACTTTTTAGAATATAGTCTTCCTCTTCAAGCCACGAAAAGAAACTTGAAATATTTCGTCTTATATTGTCAATAGTAGTATTGCTGCAATTATTTATCTTTTGATAGTCTGAAAGATATTCCCTCATCTCCTCGGTAGTTACCCTTCTTACCGGTGTATCCTTGTTTCTTAATAAATGTTCTATTGTTACTTTATAATATTGTATAGTTCTTTCAGAACATCCTTCCACTTTCTTTTGCGTCTAAGAAGAGCTGCAAGAAATCTTCATTCGATATGTTTTTGCTTAGTAGCACATTATCAGAAAAAGCTTTCAGGATAACCTCCTGAAGCTTTTTCATCTGTGAAAATAGATAAATACTCAGACATTTCATTTAATATTATTACAATTTTTTTCTTCCATGACAGTATACTCCTTTATATACCATCATCCTACTCCGGCTAATACCTTACTACATATCCTGACTTATTTGTATTTAACAACAGCTTTTTTTCATGCATTTGTTATATTTTTTACTATTTATCGCCCTATCCAAAGTACTTTTTGCATAAGGCTATCGAATAATAACTGAGCTTTATCCAATGCTTTTTGCACATCAAATTTTGATTTGTTGACTTGATTTGAAAAATCCAGCAAAAACTTCTTGCTTTTCAAGTGTTGGCAAAGGAATTCTAAATTCAACTAAATGTTTTTGATTCAAATGTTTAATCGTCGCTCCTGTCTTTGATAACTCTATAAATTTTTTTCAAATAACGGTCCTCTAAAAAAACACCTGAAATATATTCTTTATTAAATATGTCTTTTGGCCTAACCACAAATACTCCGCTATTTAGCGTTGCTGGTTTTGATAAATTATGTATAATAGCAACTTTTCCCTATAGATCCATCTTTTGTAATCAAAATATCATTATCTCTTAGAATAATATGTGGATCCATTTCATATCTTTCCTTAGTAACGTATACACATGTATTGTAGTTTATTTTACCATCAATAAAATCTGTCCCTGTAACAAGCATATATTCCCCCGTTTTTCATATGTTCATCTCTAGTTAATGCTTGCCATCCTATTCTCGCATGAACCTTACAACAATCTCCCCAATCTAATCATATTTTTTTCAAGTCTCCAAACATCTCCACAAATCGAGACCTGATGAGATTATCTAAAAGTTCATTTCACTCTTTTCTCCTTGTTTTCGATATCTAAACTTGCACTTTCGATTATGCTGTACAATTTTATCTCTGTTTCTTCGAATATACAGGCAGTTTCTATTTCGGCGTCAGTCAAATTACCAAGTTTAATATACTTTATTACCCCACCAATAGATTGTATTTCTAAGTTCCTCAATATATCTCAGCATAAAAAAATATAAATATAGCATATACTAAACTTCTTCCAGAACTATTGATCTTCAATAATGTGATGTTCTTTTTGATATGCATCCAAACTTTCCTTTATAGTATTTTACATTAAGATCACCATTTCCTGCGACAAGTACACACTCACAATCATAGGAATATGTTGAGATTTTTAACGGTTCTTTTGAACATGTAAAAAATGGATATTTACCATCAAGTGATGAAAGCATTAGCATCTAACTTCTCCCGTTCTAATTTCGATGTCAGCTCACCTATTCTTACTTTCCATATACAATCCCTCACAAACCCTCAATTTGAGGTCCCTTTCAATAATTCTCTCAACACTCTGGTCTCTTCCATTATCTGCTCATTCAGCTTCTCTATTTCATCCAAAATCTCTGATGTCGGCGGATATTCTACAGGTATATACTCAACTTCCTTATATTTGTTGATGGATAGATCATAATCTTTTTCTATGATTTCACTCTTAGGTACCATGAAAGGATTTATCTGTACGCTTTTCTGTCATTTTTCTCCATCAAGATTCTTGAAGCGAGCTATAATATCCGGTATATCATTATCTGCTATCGGCGTTCTCTTATCATCCAAACTCTTACCGTCTGCTGTCATATCATAGAACCAAACATTATCAGTTCCGCCATGATTGGTCTTTGTAAAGATAAGTATACCTGTGGATACTCCCGCATATGGCTTAAAGACTCCTGAAGGCATTGATATTACCGCTTCAAGTTTCTGGTTTTCCACAATTTCTTTTCTGATGGCTTTATGGGCATTGGAAGAACCGAAGAGTACACCGTCAGGTACTATGCAGGCACACCTTCCACCTATTTTCAACATTCTTATAAAAAGTGCCAGGAATAAAAGCTCAGTTTTTTTAGTCTTACATACTTTCAATAGATCTGTAGATACTATTTCCGCATCAAGACTTCCCTTAAACGGCGGATTTGCAAGTATAAGTGAATATTTATCTCTGTCAGAATTTTGATCAGACAAGCTGTCTCTATATTCTATACAAGGATTTTCTATACCGTGAGTCATCATATTCATAGCTCCTATACGAAGCATCGTTCCATCCGTATCGAATCCATAGAACATATCATTCATAAAATGATCTCTATTCTTTTTATCCAAAAGTACTTCTTTTTTGTAATTTTCCTTTAAGTACTCACCACTGATTACAAGAAATCCCGAAGTACCACATGCAGGATCACAAATAGTCTCATTTGGCTGTGGGTCCGTCATTTCTACCATCATCCTTATGATATGCCTTGGTGTTCTGAACTGTCCGTTTACTCCTGACTGTGCAATTTTAGAAAGCAGGTACTCATATACATCTCCTCTTACATCAGTACTCTGTATCTTGTCCATCATGGCATATATCTCATCCATAGCATCCACTATCTTTGAAAGCATTAGAGGTGTATTTACTTTAAAAATAGCATCACTCATATATTTACTGTATGCACTTTTTTTATTACCATGCAGGTTCTTTATAAAAGGAAACACCCATTCCTGCACTATACTGTACATTCTTTGTGCAGGAAAATCATGGAAAACAGACCATTTAAGCTGTTCGCCTTCCACTTTACGTCCATCTATCTCCACCTCACCGTCAAATATACTCTTGAAAGGTAATCCAAGCATTGCCGCTTCTTTTGCTCTTATATTGTCAGCACTGTCAATATCTCTGATAAACATAAGATATGTCATCTGCTCCACGACTTCTAAAGGGTTTGTAATACCTCCTGTCCAGAATATCTCCCACAATCCGTCGATTTTATTTTTTAATTCGCCTGTCATAATCTCCCTTTCTGTTTTTCACAAAAATACTTTTTATTTCAAATTGTTTTTATATTGTAAATTCGCTTCAGTTTTTTTCTCTTGAGGTCAAAAGCTTTTTCTTTTAAGTCGGCTATCCTCCCAAGTTCCTCTTTATACTTCTCCCCTATTATATTCTGTTCCTCCAGCGAAGGCAAAGGAATCTCAAGTTTTTTCAGCTTTTCTAAAGAAATTGTCGGGATTGCACTGCCGACATATATACTTTTAAACAAAGCTCTCCCAAGCTCACTGTCAAAAAGTGCCTGCACATAATATGGATCAGCTTTCGTCTCATCTATTTCAAGAATAAACATATTTCCTGTAGCCAATATTTCCATACCTTCTGCTACCTGTACAACTGCCGATTTAAAGTCCGGTGATCCCGTCTTGGTCAAAAACGATTGAATTATTCCTTACACAAAACTTCTTTAAATTAGGCTGTATATCCTTCAAGTACTGATTATCTGTAAAATATATATCTCCGTCATTTATATTTGACAACATAATATATCTGTAGTTTGTAGGCTCAGCTGATTTGTTTTCATCCAAGTCTGATGCCCTCAGCTGTGCACCTCTTGTTATACTCTTTACAATGTTCGCAATCGCAACACCGTCTTTAATCTCAGGTGCTTTCTCCAAGTATCTGCTTGCATTGATTATATAATCATTTTCTTCAATCTCCTTTATACTTATTGTGATAGAGTTCTTACTGTCCTTTTGTAATAAATCCAATATATCTGATATGTCATTATCCGATAATACATTCCTTCTTCCTTCTTTTGTAAAATTCTCACCGGCATCAATCATCTTAATATTAGTGTTGCCATGACTGAAAATCACAAGAGTTGTTGTAACAGATATTCCCGGAAACAACTTTGATGGTAGCAAAATGGTTGCCTCTATAAATCCGCTTTTAATAAAGTATTCTCTTATTTTTTTGTCTGTAGAATTCCATGTTGTTCCGTTTGTCATGACAGCTACAGCCTTTCCGCCTGATTTCATCTGCTCAACCAATTTCAAGTTAAATATCCAGTCTGAGGAAGCTCTCTTTATATTATCAGGCAACATTTCCATATCTTTTACAATATTTTCCATATCCAAAACGTTAATCAAAAAAGGATAATTGGCAAACAGCTTATCCGCCTTATCTTCATCTTTGTATGTCATGGCATCACTCAAAAACAAAGATATATCCCTTTCCAATACTGATGCCCTTATATTTTGCAATAAAGTTATTTGCCATACTAAGCTCTATACCGGTATATTTTATATTCTCTCTCATCAATGCAAGCTCAACAAAGAAATTCCCTTTGCCTGAACAAAGCTCCAATACACTCTCATTTTCCTGTACATCCAATATCTTAGCTGCAAGCTTTAATATTCCTCTAGGAGTAGATGCCTCTCTTAAACTGTCTTCCAAATCATTGTTAAATAACAGATAGGCAAGCAGATTATCTTCATCAAATCCATATATCTTTAATCTGTCCAATACAGGCCATATATCATGACAATAATAATCCAACTCCATTTTTTTATACTGCTGTCTACATCGCAGCTGCTCTCAAACAATTCAATACTGTCAAAGGTCTTTAATGTTTATCTTTAGCTACCCTGTACAATATATACGCTAATATGGTTGAATATCTTGATTTATTATCACCTGACATTATCCCTAAGTTCTCTATCTATAGCTTCTGAAATATCCCGATGTATCAAGCTTTTTCCAAGCTCTTTAAGATATGTTATATCCATATCCCTCCTTTTAGGTTTTTTAATAACCTTTATTTTTATGAGGTTATAATAAACCTAAAAGGCATAGAAGTCAAGCTTTATTTTTAAGGTTTTTTTAATAACCTTATTTTTATTTATAAATATTTTTCTATCAAACACATTTTTCCTCCCCACATTTCCCCTCATTGTACTATAATCATACTATAAAATTCAGAAAGGATATTAAGATGAATTCAATAAAATCTTTCTTATCAAAAAATCTTATAGGTATGCTTATATGCTTTATCATTGCTCTGCCGGCGTGGTTTCTGGGGAAGAGATTTCCTATAATCGGAGGTCCGGTGATTGCGATTATTGCAGGTATGATTATTACTCTTGTTTGGAATGAGAAGGGCATGGCAGGTAGCGGAATAAAGTTCACTTCAAAATATGTTTTGCAGGCAGCTGTAGTTTTCCTTGGGTTCGGCCTTAATCTAAGCGTTGTACTTCAAACAGGTAAGCAGTCTCTTCCTATCATCATCTGCACGATATCCACTGCACTTATAATTGCCTTTATTTTACATAAGCTGATGAGGATCCCCGGCAATATTTCAACTCTTGTGGGAGTAGGTTCTTCCATATGTGGAGGTTCCGCCATAGCGGCTACCGCACCTGTAATAAATGCGGATGATGACGAGGTGGCACAGGCCATATCCGTTATCTTCTTTTTCAATGTATTGGCTGCACTGCTCTTTCCTGTTTTCGGAAAAATGGTTGGCTTTGATACTCTAAGCGGAGAGGCTTTTCGGGATATTTTCTCAGGAACTGCAGTAAATGACACTTCATCCGTCACCGCCGCCGCTTCCACTTGGGACAGTATGTGGAGTCTTGGCACTCAGACTCTTGATAAGGCTGTTACTGTAAAGCTTACCAGAACTCTGGCAATCATTCCCATTACTTTGGTGCTTGCAATAATCAATGCAAAAAAGTCAAATGATAATCAGAATAGTTTCAGCCTTAAAAGATCATTTCCGATGTTTATAATATTTTTTATTATCGCATCCGTTATCACTACTGTTGCTTTAAGTGCAGGTGTGCCTTCACATTCATTTGCTCCTTTAAAGGATTTCAGTAAGTTCTGTATCATTATGGCAATGGCTGCAATCGGACTGAACAGTAATCTGATAAAGCTTATCAAATCCGGTGGCAAACCTATTATTCTTGGCGGCATATGCTGGATAGGTATTACCGCTGTAAGTCTTATAATGCAGCATATACTTCACATATGGTAAAATTAAACCCACCCCAAACACTTGACAAAGAACCCAAAAAGGCGGCTGTCGTTTCCCGACAGCCGCTCTTTACTTTGCACTTATACCGATTTGAACTTTTTCATCCTGTGTGAGTGTTCTTCCTGCAAGTATATTGTCTACTTCCTTGGAAACTTCGTCTTCACTCAGTATTTTATATACCTTGGCCTCCGTATAATACGAGGTCTTGTCACTTTTACTGTCATAATCTGAATAGTAGTTCTGGTCTATAGCTATGAGTTTACCGTCAGGTGATATATGACCGTTGACGGTATACTTTTTCACCGCTGAATTTAAAGTCATTCTGAGCTTTCCGCTTGAAAAATCCACTATATAACACTTTCTGTCATTCTCATTATTTCTGATCATCATCAGCAAATCTGTATTCGCATTATACATATTCACATCGTTAAAACTTATAGGAGTTTGTCTGCAAGCATCATCCATATCCCATGTGACAATACCGCTCTTATTGCTCCATGTAAATGCAGTGTTGTTCTTTATTCCCTTAAGCTTTATCTCATCGCCGGTATTTTGAACGTCAAGTACTTCTCCTGCCACATCATCAATATGCTCGCCGTTTTCCAGATTGTATATTGATGCCGTACCTGAGATTTTATTGAAAACAAGTATCTTCGAGTCCGGAGATAATATCATCTTTCCCGAGTCTTCACTTATATCACTGTAGTTTTTCACCTGTTCCATACTGTTTGAATCAAATATTCTAAGTCCGTTCTTACCGTCCGCCAACAATATTTCCTCACTGTCATTTGAAAAGGTAAACGCTGACGAAACGGAGTCCATCTCAAACATTTTACTGTCATTATCCTGTAAATCATATACTTTCAGTACAGGCTTATCACTGTTTAATGCCGTAACAACAGTCGCATAGTATCTGCCGTTATTTGATATCTTTGAATACTTGTTGTCAGATGCGATGCCGTATATTGTGGATTCATCCACATTTATTTTGCTGCTTGTCTTTCCGTTGTCACCGGAAAGTAAAAAATCGTTTCCGTCAAATAAAAGCATCTTTGAAGAATCGTTTGAATTTGCAACTATCTTTGCATATATTGACTCGGATGAAACTCTGGATTTCAAATCTATTATCTTTATTGCCTGACTCTCATGTGAGTTTGCCAATATCTTGCTTCCGTCCTTTAAGAACTTGAATTCAACAGGTGTACCGCTTCCGTATTTCAGATTATCCTCTACAACCGCATTGTCCTTCCATATCGAATAATTTCCGTTTTCTCCAAAACCGACTACAGTATTTGTATCGGGATTATAAACATAATATTTCAGGTTAAGTTTTTCAAAATATATCTCATCCGATATCGCTCCGCTGTTTCCGTCCAATATATATATTTTGGTATTTGACTTTACTGCAATCTTTTTGCCGTCGTCACTTTCATATATAACCTTGTTATCATCAGGATTTATGTACATATCCTCTCTGAAAATATCCTGCTTGTCAAAAGACATCTTTATTATCTCGGACTCTGTAAGCAATATCATATTTTGGCCGTCGGCAGAATACGCGGCGGACTTATACGGCTTGTAAGTATCCTCCTGTGTAATAATATTTTTTTCGGATATCTTCGGTATAACATCTATTATACTTCCGTCTTCCATACTTCTTCTGGTAACCTGGTCGTCAGTATTTGTATTCAATGTTATAAGTATCTCACTGCCGTCTTTTTTTATATCTGCAGATTTTACCTGACCTTCAACAGTAAATTCAGATTTCTTCTCCCAGTTTACGGTATCATATACATAAAATACGGTATTGTCATTATATAATACGGCATAAAACAGTTTTGTACCGTCTTTTGAGAACTGTGTCAGCATAGGTATACCTTCTATATCCAGTACAGCCTTTTGTTCACCTGTTTTTACATCATATATGATACAGGTGTTATCAAATGAAGCCGATGCCAAATACTTATCATCCACAGAAAAACTTAAAAGTTTTACCTGCTGACTGTGCCCGTCAAATTCCTTTATTATTTCTCCGTTTTCCACACTTGATATAGCGGTGTTATTGTTATCAAGACCGTATGCAACATATTTCTCGTCATTGCTTAATGCCATAAATGTCATGTTGTTTTTTGTGGGAATCACTGTAAGTGTGGAAGCCCCTGCCGTGATATATAACACTGTTGAATATGGAGAACTCTTCAGCCTTTAAAGTATTGTAATACTTCATATTTTTGCTTATAGGTTTCATAGCCTCTTTTGCAACAAGAGCGGCTTTTAAATAGTCTCCGTCACCTGCATAGTCCTTTGAAGTCTTCATCAAAATACTTGCATTTGACTGCACCGCCTCCTGCCTTGCAACTTCCGCCTTGTGATAAGCATTCGCCATAAATATTCCGAATACCAAAAATACCGCACCTGCAGATAAAGAGAGGTTTCAAAATTCTTTTATTCTTTCTTTCCCTATCTCTTTGCTTCAAATCTCCGAAGCTGCAACCCAGTATAGTTGCCATTATTCTGTACTTTTCGGTCTTTAAAAGATTTATAGACTGCTTCGTAAGCTCATTTAATTTATGCTTATCCTGTATACTTTCATATCCTTTAAATTCATCACTGAATATCTCATCAGGTCTTATATCCGCCGCCAATATCTCATGCCCGTCACCCTGATCTTTTATTTCTTTTAAAGGACTTGGAAAGGCTTCATCCGGTTCTCCCTCTATAAGTACAGGTATTATCTTTTCTTCACCATGTAAGCCTTTGAATATCTCTATCTCTTTTTGACACCACTCAGACAGCGGAGTTCTCTTTGAACATATGACTACCAAATATCTGCTTTGTGCAAGTGCTTCTTCTATAGATGCACCGAGATCTCTGGCTGCAAGTTCTTCCCTGTCACGAAATACCCTGAAAACAGGTCTTTTACCGTCTTTATAAAACTCCTTCGGAGCCTTAAATGTCTCTATCATCTGATGAACATATTTTGCTACAGTCTGATCCGGCTCCACATGCCTGTAGCTTATAAAAGCGTCATACTTATAGCTGACTTCATTGTACTCATACGATGCATTCAGCATTTCATCAGACGATGTTCTATGCTTCTTTTCTTTTTCCATTATTATCCTCTCCCAAAAACAAAGTAAACACCGATAATAAATCATACTCCGGATGACATACATCAAACTTATCACCCAGCACTCTGTTCCAATCATCTATCAGACACGGATGTGTCTTTCAGTTCTCGTCCTTTTTTTCTCCGTATACAAAGTTCATTGTATAATAGCTGTTACACCATCTTTTATGCTCAAGACTTGAAAGAAAATCAAGTATAGGATTGGCTTTCAAAAATTCACGAAACTCTGTCTTAAACTTCTCACTATCCGTTTTCATGATTTCTTCCAATTTTTTAAACTCTTCAAACTTTTTATTCAAATAGTTCTTTATAAAAATCCTGTGACTTATCAAAGAATATTTTTCTTAATATATCTTCCTTCACTCCTGCGTGCATTGCCGACAGTCTTGAAGATGACTTCTTTACATAGGAAAGCTCATTCCAGCTGCTGCCTCCGCCCATTAAAAGCAACTGTGAATACTCGTTATAGCTGTTATTAAACTTCTTGGCATGATTATCAAGAGCCTCTCTTATAAGGATGTCGCTTGTCATAATCTGAGAAACATCCCCGAAGAGTTTTATATTTTCATCCTTGGGCAGTGCATAGGTCAAATCAATATTTGATACATTTCTTATTATCTTTGCAACATCAGTGAAACTGCTTATTTATTATATTCAAATATTTAAGACTTTTTACCACATCCTCATTCATCAAAAAAATATCAGTGAAGGTCTTTCCTTCATACTTCTTAAACTCTCATATAAAGGCACTTTATTAAAGTCCGTTATATGAAAAATCCAAAAGTCTTTTTTTAACCCTATATTTTTCGGCAAACAACTTTTTCCGTCTTGGTATCGGCATCATAATCCATTATACTTATAAGTGTATCCTCAGTAAGCTTTGTAGTCATATCATTTGCAATGAACTTTAATAATGTACCTGTAAGTTCATTTATACCAATCACCACTATATGCATTCTTTTGATATTTTTCATCTATCTGCTCTGCCGATATTATATCTCCCATAGAAGATAATGAATCCATACTCTTTGATATACTCTCATTTACAAGACTTTCACACATGATCTTTTCTTACAGTCAAATCTGTCTGATTAAAATGTGTCGTATCTATTTTTTTGAGATTTTTCTTTTTTTCTCTTTCATAGACAATCATATCTTCAATATACGATGATACGGTATTTGACTCACACTTTATATAACATCCCTATATGTCTTTGCGGCTTTTATCCTCTTTTATCACATTTATATAAAGAGCATAGTTTTTCCAAATCCGTATCCGAACAGAAAAAAACATATTTTTACATTATTGATATTTACAGTATTCAAAAAAACTCTCTTATCTCATTCTTATCACTTTTTTTCAAAGTCTATCTGATAAGTCGCCACTCCCTTTTTTTCTCATACTTACTCTTCAGATTGTCATCTATAAAATGTTTTGATATAAGTGATATCTTATAAAATTTTTTTATCATCTATAAGATTGTTAATCAATGTCTCTCCCATAACGCTGTTTTCAAAGACAAGGATATGATTTGCACTTATCTTGTTAAACCATATTTTTTTATATGAAGCAAAAGTATTTGAAATCTTGGTAAATATAAAAGTGGATGTAAGTATCGGTGCAAGCCACTTTGCAATCTCATATAAAAAAACTTGTTTTTATCATCCGTCGATATAGGAGGTGTGAATAAAAACAACTTTATAACTCCGTATAAAACAGTGGAAAGTAATCTGAACGGATTGTGAATCGTCATCCTGTAATATTCATACAGGCTTACAAAACCTAAAATAAATGTAATAATCAGTAAGGCAAGATAAATCTTTTTCTTGTAATAATTTCTATTTTTCCTTCATAATTGCTCCGCTTCTTAACGGCTTATCATATTTTTTTATAAAAAAATAAGCCAACACTCTAATTATATATGATTAGAGTATTGACTTACAATCACGATTTATAAATATAAACTTAATATTTTTATTATTCACGATTTACAATGACTTTATAAACCTGTCAAATGCTTCCTGTCCTTCTTCGTCCCTTTTATAGACTCCTGCACATTCAAGTACTTTTACAAATACCTTGCTGATTTCCGCCTGAACAATGCTGTGAATGTTTTCTTTTTCAATATTGTAGTTGCTTATCCACTCATCCACCCAGTCTGCATGCTTTTTTAACACTTCATTGCTGCGGATATCCTTATTTTCAAGTATATACTCCTCAAGTTCTTCCATCTCTCTTTTCAGTCTGGCAGGAAGTACTGCAAGTCCCATAACCTCAATCAGACCTATATTTTCTTTCTTTATATGGTGAAGGTCGGCAGAAGGATGGTATACACCCCAAGGGCTTTTCTCTGTGGTAATATTATTTCTAAGTACAAGATCAAGTTCATACAAATCTTTATGCATCCTTGCAATAGGTGTTATAGTGTTATGAGGTGTGCCTTCAGTCTCACTGAAGATAAAAGCCGCCTCATCACTGTATGCTCTCCAACTTGATAAAATGTGGTCGGCCGCCTGTACTATCCTGTCAATATCCTTACCCTGAAGTCTGATAACGGACATAGGCCATTTTACAATACCTGCATTCAAATCCTCATAACCTTTGAGTACAAACTTCCTGTCATAAGGCGCCTTTGCCATTGCAAACACATATCCGCCTCCCTGGAAATGGTCATGACTTAATATGGAACCTCCTACTATCGGAAGGTCCGCATTTGAACCTGCAGTATAATGTGGGAAAAGCTTTACAAACTCAAGCAGCTTCTTAAATACCGCTCTGTCAATTTTCATCGGCTTATGTTCTTTGTTGAAGATAATACAGTGTTCATTGTAGTACACATATGGTGAATACTGTAAAAAGTAATCCTCGCCGTCCAATGCTATAGGAATCAGTCTGAGATTTTGCCTTGCAGGATGTGAGAATGTTCCGGCATAGCCCTCATTCTCCATACAGAGTAAACAGCTTGGATAACCTGACTTTTTTGCCGCTCCCGCTTTTGCAATATCTCTGGGATCCTTTTCAGGCTTTGAAAGAGTTGATAGTGATATCAATAGGTCCGTAGGCTGTATCTGTCACCCACTTTTCATCCTTTGCTATACGGTCAACTCTTATATAGTTTGACCTCTTACTAAGCTTATAAAAATAATCTGTTGCAAGCTTACTGTCCACACCGTATATTTCCTTAAATACTCTCCTTACTGTGGACGGCATCGGTGTCAAAAGTCCCATGATTTTTGTATCAAAGAGGTCTGTCACGGTCACACTGTCATCATCTATAATTCCCTCTTTTAACGCAAAGTCGCACATATCCTTTAGAATATCCGCAAGTGCTCTTTCTTCCTTGATTTCTTCTTCACGAAACTCTACCTGATTAAACAAATCAAGCAAACTGTTTGTCACAAATACTCTGTCGTCTTCATCCACCAAATGCTCACCTACGGCATAGTGCATAAGCTCATTTATAAGTCTGTTTATCATCTTGTTTCTAAAACGCTCCTCATATATTTTTAGTCTGTTAAAACATTGTAAAGCAGGTTCAACACCCCTGCAAAAACCATTACCAATATCGGATTTTTATTATATTTTATCAAAAGTACCATGCATACACAAAAATATCACAATCATATGCAATCTGATACTCTTTATTGTCATCATATCAAGACCGAATGCCTGCATAAGTATCTTCACACCTGATATTGCAATCATCGCAACTACAGCCGGTCGTAGTACAGCCAGTACCGACTGCAGCATTGACATTTTTTTGTACTTCATATAAAGCCATGCTATCACAGTCACAAGTATCAAAGCCGGTAATATACAGCCTAAAGTCGCCGCCATTGCACCGAACACTCCTGCAATCCTTATACCCACAAAGGTAGCGGAATTTATCGCAATAGGTCCCGGTGTCATCTGTGATATTGTAATAAGGTCTCCAAACTCGGCCGCACTGAGCCAGTGATTTGTATTCACCACTTCGCTCTCTATAAGCGGCATAGCGGCATAACCTCCGCCGAAACTGAACGCACCTATCTTAAGAAAGCTTATAAAAAGTTTCAGATAAATCATACGGCCTTCTTTCCGGCTTGTAATAAAGTCTTTATAACGCCTACAACAATGCACAGCAATATAATGTATATTATATTTATTTTAAAATACATACTCAGCACAAAAACCGCCGCCATTATCAAAAAATTTATTTTGTTTTCCTTTACAATATCAAATCCCATCTGAATGCTGACTGAAGCTATCACGGCTCCCACACCTGCCTGCATACCGTCAAGAAGATACGCTATAAATCTGTTTTCTCTAAACAATGTATAGAACACAGATATAAAGGATATTATAAGAAAGGGCGGAATAACAGTGGCAACAGTCGCCACCAACACTCCGATTATTCCTGCAAGTTTATATCCCACCACTATTGCACCGTTTACTGCAATAGCTCCCGGAGCGGACTGTGCAATGGCTACCAAATCAAGCATCTCTCTTTCTTCAATCCAATGACATTCATCTACAAATTTGTTTTTCATCAAAGTGACTATCACATATCCGCCTCCGAATGTGAATGCACTTAGATACAGCGTTGACAAAAAAAGCTTGATAAGAACTTTTTTATTCATTGTCCTTAACAATCTTATCTATCTTTTTTAATTCCTCATCACTAAACTCTGTATTCTTTATAGCAGCTATATTGTCAAGTACCTGCTCAGCCTTTGATGCACCTATCAGTACGGATGTCACAATACCGTCTTTTAATACCCAAGCCAGAGCCATCTGTGCAAGGCTTTGCTCTCTTTTCTTTGCCATCTCGTTAAGCTCTCTTATGGCGTTTAATTTCTTTTCTGTAAGATTATCAGTCTTTAAAAATCTTCCGTCGGTTGCTATTCTGCTGTCACTCGGTACGCCGTTTAAGTATCTGTCTGTCAGAAGTCCCTGCGCAAGCGGACTGAATGAAATAATTCCCTTATTAAGCTTAGCCGCCATATCTTTTCAGACCGTTATATCTCAATCAGTTCTGTCAAAGATTGAATATCTGTTTTGATTGATAATGAAAGGCACATGAAGCTCGCTAAGAATCTTTGCAGCCTGCTCCAAGGTCTCACCGTCATAGTTTGAAAGTCCGACATACAGTGCCTTACCGCTGTTTACTATCTGTGCCAATGCTCCACAGGTCTCTTCAAGCGGTGTGTTCTTATCCATTCTGTGGTGATAGAATATGTCCACATACTCAAGTCCCATTCTCTTTAAGCTTTGGTCAATACTTGCAATAAGATACTTCCTGCTGCCGAAATCTCCGTAAGGGCCGTCCCACATAGTGTAGCCCGCCTTTGTACTGATTAGCAGCTCATCTCTGTACTTTCCCATGTCTTCTTTCAGGATAATGCCGAAATTTTTTTCAGCACTTCCCGGAGCCGGACCGTAGTTGTTGGCAAGGTCAAAATGTGTGATACCGTTGTCAAACGCCGTAAATATGATTTTCTTCATATTTTCAAGATTTGAGTGATCACCGAAATTGTGCCAAAGTCCCAAAGATACAAGCGGCAACTTCAGTCCGCTGTTTCCGCAGTATGCGTATCTCATCTTCTCATATCTGTCTTCATTTGCATAATACATAAAGATCTCCTTTCAAATCAATCTTCAAATTCTTTGAACATCATTATAAAAAAATATTTATCATTGCAAGTGCTGCTAAAAAAAATTGCCTTTTTCAGCCATAAGCTTCACTGCAAAATATCCTACCGTGGTTCCCAATATAAATACCAGTATACATACATAGTAATAAAGTCCCTTTTCTATGGCGGATTTGTCCCCAGTCTTTATTCCGCGATACATATTCTGGGTTCCGGTCTTTAGATTACCTGTACACATGGTGGTAGCCATGGCTGTACCTCTTATCTTCGGAAATGTGGCAAACTGTATTCCCGATATCATAGATATTATGGAATTGGCAACCCTGTTCATTTCCTGCGGCAAAAATCCCACTACTATAAATGCAAATATCTCAAACAGTACCAGTATCTGCCTCCAATGTATCATATTTATTCTTTCTTTTCTATATTTTATTATCTCACATATGGCCCACACCTACAGCAAATGATACTATCGGTATCAGATAATTGACAGCTTCAAAAAACTTGCCCTCACATACCTTAAGTGCCATCAATATAATATTTCCCGTCTCGGCATTTGCAAAAACCTTTCCACGGTTTATATATGAATATGCATCCATAAATCCGCCTGAAAGTGCCAAAAATATGCCGACCTCTATGGACTCTGAAATCTGCCTTTTATTCATAGTTTTTTTCCTCTTTATACACATCACTTTATTTTAGAACAAATTTCAAATAAATAAAAGCAATAAAAAAGTATAGCCGCAAAAGACTATACTTTCTTTGTTTAGTTCAAACTTGTAAATCCGTCAAGCGCTTTCTGTGCCTTCTCCTCGGAAGTACTGCTCGCTGTAATGATTGCCATAAAGTTTCCGGACTTAATATAAATCTGCTTTCTGTATACGGTATAATCTCCGCTTGTATCCGTAGCGTTCAGTGCAATGGTTTCCTTACCGTTGAACCTTGCCTTATCGCTCTCAACACTTACATTTACCATACCTGCAGCCTTATACTGATTTTGCAGATTGTCCACTACCTTTGCAAGTTCGGTCTCATTTTCAAAAGGTGTACCCATCTTCTCTATAACTACATTCACACTGCTGACACCCTTGCCGTTCTCACTGGTAGCATATACATCCATATATATACTGCTGTCCGCCTCTTCCTGTGACATACCTGACTGCTTGATAAAAATATCTCTCATCTGTGCGATATTGTCTCTGCTTTGCATCTTGTAGCCGTTGGCAGGTGCATCAAACTTGATATTGAAGACGCTGTTGGTATATACATTGTTTTCTTTTTTTCCTCTGTAAAACTGTATATCGTCCTCCGCATGACTCTCTTCCTCAATTACCGCAGCCTGAGTTGTAGTCTCGGCCGTGGTAGGAGCTTCGGTAGTCGCAGTCGCAACTGTGGTAGTCTCTGCCGCCACAGTTGTACTTGCCGTAGTTTCACTCTTGGCACCGTTACTGCAGGCAGTCATCACCACTGTTAAAAACAATAAAGGTATAAAAATATTTTTTTTCATATCAATACTCCATGTAATATACTTTTTTACATATAGTAAAATTTTTGTGTGATTGCTTTATGATAAAATATTACAACAATGTGATTAAAATGTAAATATTTTTTTAACCTGTCTTTGTTTAATTGTTAAGATACCAATGCAAAAACTTAAAATTTACCCTTTAAAACTTTATTTTTGCCTTCGTAAACATAGCTAAGCAGTCCTTTTATACTCTGCTCATCCAAACCGTTTACAGCTATTACCGCCACATGGTCTCCTGACTTAATAAATACCTGCGTATGGTACTGTGTCACACCGCCTGAAGTCAACTGTGCATTAAGACATGGAGCATCTTCTCCCAAGAACTTTACAGTAGAACTTTCCACCTTAATATTGTTCTCGCCTATTCCCTCATTGTCCTTCTTTATTGTAGCTATATTTCTCATCTATATAAGATTTAATATCCGTATTATCCTTCAAAACACCGAACATTGCTATTTTTGTATAACTGTCGTCATATGCATACATTTCCAATGTATCATCACTTGACATTTCTCTCATAACGTTGAATTCTTCAGCCCCTGCCATTACCATACCGCCTGCCTTGGCATCAAACTTTATATTGAATTCATCATTTGTATATACATCACCGTTAAGTGAACCCTTTATATCGGCGGCGGCGACACTTGAAGTCTCACCTGCACTTTCCGTAGTACTCTCGGTGACAGTCTCACTACTCTCTTCGGTAGTTGCCGTCTGACTCTCTACAGTACTTTCAGCTGTAGTCTCCGCCTTGTTTGCTTTACCGCCGCAAGCTGTAACGGACAGTGCGGACACTGTCAAAATACACATCATTATAAGTCTAAAGTTTTTTCTCATTTTTCCTCCTGAATATAAAAAATAGTAATATAGAGATCAAAAGTCGTCGACCTCTATATTACCGGATTATATATTGTGCATCTTTCAAAGGCAATTAAGCATATTTTTAATATTTTATTAACACAATATCTGCTATACTTTAATGAACTTGACACCTACAGCTATTTTACCAATTCTTTTCTACTTTATAAAACACCTTAATTCTTCCTATACAGAGGCGGCTGTTTCATCATATTCTTTGCAAAATCCGCCTGCTCTAATGTGGCAAAATCCAGATATACCACTTCTCTTAAGAGATCTCTGCAACTGTTATAAATATCTTTGTAATACTTTTCTTACATCGCTGTCATCTATATCCGTTATTATAAGATATGACTTTGTACCTGTCTCATCCACTCTAAGCATCATATCTATTAAATTTATCTCGCTGTGAGCATTTCCGAATGCGACCAATCTCTTTTTTATAGCCGCTACTTCTTCATTATCAGGCGGATACCCCAAAAAATTTTTCTCTCCGCCCTTTGCGACCTTTGTTTCTATTTTGGCATCACCGAACTGACTTTGATATCCCGGTGAGTTCACTATACTACTTATACTTTCCGAATTCATATAAAATGACTGCGGACCGTAAGGGATTTATAATGAATCCTCCCTCACCTTTTAAAAATCCCACAATATCCGGAAAACTTTCAATGATTGTTTCCATTTTCCAATTTGCAGGTCCCTTATCCGACCAATTTTTCAAAGCGGTCCAGTCTGTAAATACAGGAAGTGCATTTATTCCGCCTTGAAGTTCGATACCGTAGATATCTATCTTTGTATCTTTTTTCAAAACCGTACTGCCGCTGCCTTTAAAATCTTCAGACATTCTCACAGGCAACAGATAATGTGACATTACCATCTCTCTGAAAAACAGATTTATAAAGTCTTCATCATTATAGTTATTATCATATTCGTATAAAAGACCGAGTATATAAGGATTTTCTACAGCCTTGTTCACATCGGATTCTATTTGAAAGTCTATATTTGTAATTAAGGCGTATTTAAAATCTTCACCCTTATCTATATTTTCAAACCCTATCTTTGCATACGCATCCGTAACAGATTCGCAATCATTACCTGTACTGTCTATAAGCTTTGCTACTTTCAGATGTGATACTTTTCCGTCTTTAAACAGTACGGTCACATCCTCTTTTTTTACAGTACCGTAAACATCACCTTCAAACAGTATACTTCCCTCGTCTTTACTGCCCTTTACCAACATGGTAAATCTGCTCTTAACTACTTTGTTTTCTTTATTATAATCAACACTTTTTTCAGATGAAAAAGCATCTTTTATCTTATCCCAAAACATATATACTCCAAGTTACTGTGCTTTTGTAAAGGCGTTCAAACAGTCTTTAACAACCTTTTCGTCTTTAGCATTTATAACTATAACTGATACATCCTTTCCGGACTCTAAAAATACCTCTGTATGATACTGTGTAACACCGTTTGCAGTCAACTTTGCATCTATACAAGGAGCATCCTGACCCAAAAATTTTACAGTGGTACTTTCAGCCTTAATATCTCCAGCACCCTCATTATCCTTATTGATTCTTGCTATATTTCCGTCAATATAGGCCTTTAAATCCGAGGTTATATTTACAAGTCCGAATAATACAGAGCTGCTGTTTGCAGTGTCATGTGCATACATTTTTAATGTATCATCATGGGTCTTTTTTTGCACATCGCTAAGATCCTCGGTACTTACCATCTCCATATTTACAGTTTTAGCATCAAACTTTATATTAAATACTTTATTGGTATATATACTGCCGTCATATGTACCGTTCATATCTTCATTGTTTGCGCGCTCAGCAGTGCTTTCTACAGTACTTGCAACAGGACTCTCTGTCTTACTTTCAGCTTTGTTATCAGCCTTGTTACCTTTACAAGCAGTTATGGAAAGAGCAGACAAAACTGCAATACCCGCCATTATAAGTTTAATATTCTTCTTCATTTTTTTCTCCTTTATAAACACTTACTCTGCCTTTGTAAATGCACTGAGACAATTATCAATACTCTGTGCATCTTGTGAATTTACTTCTATTACAGCCACATGGTTATTAGACTTTAAAAATACTTTTGTACGATAATATGTCACACTTCCCGAAGTCAGCTCCGCATGAAGGGACTCTACATCCTCACCAAGGAAGTTTATTGTAGAGCTTTCCACTTTAACATTCTCATCACCAAGCCCTTTATTTTCCTCTTTTATTGTAGCACTATCTTCATCTATGTATGCCCCTACATCGGTACCGTCATCCAAGACTGTAAAATCCACCCTGCTTCCCGAATCGCTGCTTTGTGCCTCCATCTTTAGTGAGTAATCATTGTGGCTGATACTCATAGCATTAATCTCGGCGGCACTTGTCATCTCCATATTTGCAGCTTTTGCATCAAACTTAATATTAAATACGCTGTTGGTATACACATCCCCGTCGAGTTTACCGTCAAGCTCCGTATTCTTTTTGTCATCTGCAAAAGACTTCACCACTATATCCTTATCCGCCTGTGCACTCTCTTTTGCTTTATCTTTACGGGCGCAAGCCGTTATATAAAGTACAGACAGCACTGCAACACCCATAATTATAAGCTTAAAATTTTTCTTCATTTTTCCTCCTATATGCAAAATATACTTTCGCTTTAGTATACCACATAAATTTTATTTTATTTACTGATATTGCTGAAATAAATCAAGTCCTTTCTGTGCCTCTTTTTCATCCTTACCGCTTGATACTATAATCATCATGTAATGATCCTTTACTACAAACAGATATTTCTGACACTGTTTTCCAACCGTTGTATCCACATAAATATCCAAACATGATAATTCATTACCGAGAAAATATGCATCCGATTTCTTTACCCTTGAACTTTTCAACTGATCTTTTGGGACTTTACTAAGTTGACTTTCCATTATCTCTTTTTGTGCATCCAAATATTCGTCCATAGGCATCAACATATCGTTTTTTGCCAATGAAACACTGATTTTCTTTGTAGTGTCTGTATTATCAACCGCAAACATATCTGTAAATGATTTGCCGTCTTCAATATGCTTCTTTACAGCATCTAAATCCGATTTATCTATACCGTCATTTCCCAAATTTTTAAGTCCTTCATCACTTACAAAATCCAGACCTGTTTTGCTTATATCAAACTTTATATCAAGCATCTTATTTGAATAAACTTTATCATTTATACTTCCAAGCACAAGAGTATTTTCAGTATCGTTAACCTCGGTTGTATCCTCAACGGATTCTTTATTTGTATCGCCTGATACACTTGTAAACGACTCCAAAACTTTTTTTGCCTCATCCTTATCTTCACCAAATGAATCAATAACCGCTACATATTTTCCTGACTGTATATAAACTGTGTATCTGTATATCTTTTTACCGCTACTGTCTTTTGACTCAACTTCTACACACGGTACTTCTTTGCCGCAAAATTCCATTTCTGTTTTTTGAGAATTCTTGTTACTTTTAATAACATTATCTACATAAGCATCTATATCGCTTTCAATATCATCTATTGAAATACCTAACTTACTTGATGAATCTCCATCCTTAGTTGCATATACAACTACCGGTGCGCCGCCCATTCCGATATATTTCAGCATATCTTTTTCAAGGTAAGCTTCTGTGGCACTCTTATATAATTCATCAAATTTATACCCGTTTGACTTTGCGTCAAAACTTATATCAAATTGCTTATTTATATATGTTTCACCCTATATACTCGCCCTTTGAAAACTCCGTATCGGCTTTTGTATCTGTTTTATCTGACTTATCCGACTTTACTGCTTTTTGCATTGTTACCTGAGTCTGAATACTTTTCAAACATTCCCAAATACCTGTCAATATCCTCGGCATTATCACCTCTTACACGAATTTCCATAAAGTATTCACCAAGCTTTCTTATATAATGTGGTGTCGGCGGATTCTATGCCGTCCTCATCTATGATAACATCCACACTAAGTAACTTGTCTCCCAGAAAATCTCTTGTTGTCTTTTCTACTTTTGGATTTTTAAATCTCTCTTTTTGCTCACTTTTTTGCTTTTTTACCTCTTTGTCAATATAATTTTCCAAGCCGTCTTTCATCTCATGGTGTATATCCTTATATATCTCCACCTCTACATAATTTCCCTTATTTTTATTATCATAAGCTTCCATATCACTTATATAATAACCCTTATCAAGTCTGTCATGTACGGCTTCCATATCCGATCTTTTTTTCACCACTTTTCCGTCAAGTCTGTTTGTAAATTCCTCTTCAGCAGTTACATCCATATCATTTGCATTTCCGTCAAACTTTAAGTCAAGCATTTTGCTTGTATACACTCCGTCAACCACTTCCCCCAATACAATGTCTTCATCTTTGAATTCACTGACAGTCTCACCTGATTTTTTATCGGATTTTGAAGTGCATCCTGAAAAACAAAGTGATAAAGCAACCGCTATCATGCCTAATTTTAAAACTCTCTTCATAGTCTCCTCCAAACAATTTATTCTGCAATTGTAAACATCTTAAATGCATTTTTTACAAATTCTTCATCGCTTCCCATTGCACCTATGGTTGCTGTATATTTTCCATAAGGTATGATAAGGTATTTTTCATAATACTTACTGCCGTTATCTTTAGTCTCCACCTTACTTAGACATAACAGTTCCTTACCGTTAAAGTTAATCTTTTCTTTTTTTCGTTCTACATGTGCATTTTCGCCCTTATCAAAATATGAATCCTCACCGGCATCCACTTTTGATAAGTCCACATCACCGTCCAGCAAAACAAGAACTGTATTGTCAAATGTGACATCATGTGCAACCATATCAAGCACAGGCTTACCTTTATCTACATAATATTTTTTATCTTCTTCAGACACTATACCTGACGGCCTTCCGAGAAGCTCCATTTCATAATCCGATGCAAATACCATATGTTTACCTGTAATATCAATTTTTATATTAAGCGCACTGTTTGTATACACATTTCCTTCTGTTACGCCTGCACAAAAATCTCCTGTTGATACTTTATCTTCTCTGCTTTCTTCAACACTGCTTTCTGCGGTACTGCTTTCTTCTGTCGTTTCTTCAATGCTTTCCTTGGTTTCTTCCTGTCTTTTTCTTTTATCTCTTCTTTCAGACTTACTTTCTCTTGTTTCATCCTCTTTAGGTGAGTTCTTTGCTTTTTTTCAAAATCCGACTCATCAGGCGTTTTCAAATATATCAAGTAAACTCTGTGCATCATCGGCATCGTATGCGGATACATCTATAGTCACTATATAATCTTCGTATTTTAAAAATAGCTGCTTTTCATAAAACATCGTATCCTTGACACCGTCATGTTCCCATACCGACTTTATTTCAATACCGGGTATTTTCTTACCTGCAACCTTTCCGTCCGTAAGATTGACATATGACTTTTCCATCATATCAAATTCTTCTTCATCCTCTTTAAACATGTCCTCATATTCACGCTTTTGGTCAAATATATAATTGTTTAAAGTCTTAGAATCAGGAGCCTTTCGTATCGTGATACTGATACTTCTGAGACCGTCCGTATCACTTGCTCCCATATCGCTGATTACGGCACCGTCCGCTATCTTTTCTTTTACCTCATCCATATCTGTTCTGTCATATACTGCGTCGTCATTTTCTCCGATAAGGCCTTCCTCATAATATATATCCATATCGTGGGACTTCGCGTCAAACTTCAAATTAAGCATCTTGCTAAGATACACATCGTCACTTATCTCACCTAATGAAAGCTCAAATTTATCTTTCTTTTTTTCTTTCTTTGTATCTTCAACAGACACGCCCATCATTATTTTTACTTTCATTCCGCTCATCTTTATTACATCCTGCTACAGACAGCATAGATACAAGTAATATACCGCTTAAAATTTTCTTTAAATTTCTTCCCATAGTTCCCCTTTTATATTTCATTATTCTTACCGCTTATTCAATGTTTACATATGATACTATCTAAGCAACATAATTTCCGACTTTTTAAAAAAATACTATATACATAAATTCTAAATATTTTCTTCATAAGCTCCTCCTTGATGTACAAAGTCTGATAAAAATTTTTTTATATTGATAAAATATATTTTACTAAAATTATAATCTTCATTAACCTAAAAAAATATTATGCATAGTAACGAAAAATACATCATTGTTTTTTTATAAGATATTACTATAGCATTATTTTAAGTACAGCTTATTGCATAATTTTTAAAACTTTAAACACAAAAAAAGCACACCCTGTTTCCAAGGTGTGCCTATAAGCTTTATTATAAAGTTTTATTACATCATTCCCATTCCGCCGCCTGCAGGCATTGCAGGTGCATCTTCCTTAATAGTAGCCACTGCGGACTCTGTTGTAAGAGTGTGGATGCTACCGAGTTTGCATTCTGAAGTGCGGATCTTGTAACCTTTGCAGGGTCCAAGATACCTGACTTAACCATATCCACATACTCTTCTCTGTAAGCATCGAAACCTACACCTACGCTTGACTCTCTTACCTTGTTTACAACAACGCTTCCTTCAAGTCCTGCATTCTCAACTATTCTGAAAAGCGGTGCCTCAAGTGCCTTAAGAATAATCTTTGCACCTGTTCTCTCATCACCTTCAAGAGTAGCTACAAGCTTTGCAACTTCCTTGCTTGCGTGGATATAAGCTGAACCGCCGCCTGAGATGATACCTTCCTCAACAGCAGCTCTTGTAGCGTTGAGTGCGTCTTCCATACGAAGCTTAGCTTCCTTCATCTCAGTCTCTGTAGCCGCACCGACTCTGATAACCGCAACACCGCCTGAAAGCTTTGCAAGTCTCTCCTGCAGTTTCTCCTTATCAAAATCGGATGTAGTCTCTGACAGCTGTGCTTTAATCTGAGCAACTCTCTTTTCGATATCGGCCTTTGCACCCTGTCCGTCAACGATTACGGTGTTCTCTTTTTGAACCTTAACACTCTTTGCTCTACCAAGGCTTGCAAGTGTAGCATCCTTAAGCTCAAGTCCAAGTTCCTCACTGATTACAGTACCGCCTGTAAGAACAGCGATATCCTTTAAGCATATCTTTTTCTTCTGTCACCATATCCCGGAGCCTTTACAGCTACGACATTGAATGTACCTCTAAGCTTATTTACTATAAGAGTTGTAAGAGCCTCGCCCTCAACATCCTCAGCTATAATAAGAAGCTTCTGTCCTGATTTAACAAGTTCCTCAAGTAGAGGTAAGATATCCTGAATATTCGAAATCTTCTTATCTGTAATAAGGATATATGGATCGTCAAGATTTGCTTCCATCTTCTCCATATCTGTACACATATATGCAGAAACATAACCTCTGTCAAACTGCATACCCTCTACAAGGTCAAGCTCAGTCTTCATAGTCTTTGACTCTTCAATAGTGATAACACCCTCATTGGTTACCTTCTCCATAGCATCGGCTACAAGACTTCCAACCTCATCATCACTTGCAGAAATAGCTGCAACTCTTGCAATCTGCTCTTTTCCCTTTATAGGCTCACTCATCTTTGCAATAGCCTCTACAGCGGCATCTGTAGCCTTCTTCATTCCCTTACGAAGAACTATAGGGATTTGCACCTGCTGCAAGGTTCTTCATTCCCTCGTTTATCATTGCCTGTGCAAGAACTGTAGCTGTTGTTGTACCGTCACCTGCCACATCATTTGTCTTTGTGGCAACTTCCTTTACAAGCTGTGCACCCATGTTCTCAAATGCATCTTCAAGCTCTATTTCCTTTGCAATGGTAACACCGTCATTTGTAATAAGCGGTGTACCGAATGATTTATCAAGTACAACATTTCTTCCCTTAGGTCCCAATGTAACTCTTACTGTATCAGCCAGCTTATTTACACCGGCTTCCAATGCTTTTCTGGCTTCTACGCCATATTTAATATCCTTAGCCATAGTATCTCTCCTTTAATTTTATATATTATGTATTATTCTATTACCGCCAAAATATCATTCTGCTTAACAACGATGTACTCTTCCTTGTCAAGCTCCACCTCTGTACCGGCATACTTTGAATAAATTACCTTATCTCCGACTTTAACCTGCATCTTTATTTCTTTTCCGTCTACAACTCCGCCCGGACCTACAGCAACAACCTCTGCCTGTGAAGGCTTTTCCTTTGCCTGTCCCGGAAGTACTATACCGGATGCGGTTGTCTCTTCAGCAACCAATTGCTTTAAAACTACTCTATCAAATAAAGGTACCAACTTCATTTTGTATTCCTCCTAATAGTTATATAATCAACTATGTAAGTTTATACCACTTTTTATTAGCAGTGTCAATGCTTGAGTGCTAATTTTTTAAATAATTTAAAAAACAGCCACAACTTTAACAGTTAATGGCTGATTTATACCGATTATTATTTAAAAAACTTATCGTATATTCCAAACACAAATATGAATAAAACAATTATAGGCAGTATGTATGTAAGGTAGAATCTCATCCAATTCTTCATCTTTAAGACCTTCCCCTTATTACACTCCTTCATATAATTGTCCCATCCCCATCCGTATCTGCTGACACAAAACAGAAGATATACCAAAGATCCGAGCGGCAATATTATATTACTTACAAGGAAATCCTCAAGATCAAGTATGCTTCCTCCAAAAGGCTTTAACCATCCGAAGCTCCAGATACTGAATCCGAATACACATGGAAGTGAAAGTAATATTATAAGGATCATATTGAAAAGGCTCACCTGTTTTCTTGACTTCTTTGTAAGGTCCATACCGCAGGAAACTATATTTTCAAATACTGCAAGTACAGTCGAGAACGCTGCAAATGACATAAATATAAAGAAGAAACTTCCCCAAAGTCTTCCAAGCGGCATCTTATTAAAGATGTTCGGCAATGTGATAAATATAAGCGCCGGACCTGATGTCTGATCCACACCATATGTAAATGTGGCAGGGAAGATAATAAGTCCTGATACTATAGCTACAAATGTATCCAGTATAACTATTGTCACAGACTCTCCAAGCATACTTCTGTCATTGCTTATATAGCTTCCGAATATAAGCATTGCACCTATTCCAAGGCTTAATGTAAAGAACGCCTGATTCATTGCACCTGTAATTACATTTCCGATACCTGTTTCTTCTATTCTGCTTATGTTCGGTATAAGATAATATTTAAGTCCTTCTGATGCACCCTTTAAGAAGAATGAATTTATTGCAAGTATTATCATTACCACAAGAAGTGTAACCATAACTATCTTTGTGATATTCTCAAGCCCCGCTTCAAGTCCTCTTGATACTATAAACATTCCAACTACTACTACAACAACCATCCAAAATATCATTATGCCCGGCTGTGTAAGCATGGTATTGAATACATCCAAAACACCGTCGGAATCAAGCCCTTCAAATCTGCCTGTTACAGTCAGGTAAAAATAATGAAGCATCCATCCTGTTACAGTGGTATAAAACATCATCAAAAGATAATTACCTATAAATGCCACTATTCCGTGTATATGCCATTTACTTCCGGCAGGTTCCAACTTTTGGTATGCAAGCACCGGACTTTTTCTTGCGGCTCTTCCTACAGAAAACTCCATTGTCATTATAGGCAGACCGAGCATTACCAAAAATATCAGATACAGCAGCACAAATGCACCGCCTCCGCCTTTTCCTGTCATGTACGGAAACTTCCATACATTACCGATACCTATCGCACATCCGGCTGAAATGAGTATAAACCCGAGCCTGGACTTTAACCTTTCTCTTTCCAAAATATCCTCCTAATAAACACTTGATATTTTTGAGGATTGCGAGAACAATCAGTGCGAAGCACTCGGCACCATAGAAAAACGCTTTACCCCAATAACTTGTTAAATCAAATGTAAAAACATTATAGCATATTTCATAAAAAGAATTCTATGTTATGCATTAAAAACATTCTTTAATCAGGTTGTATTTGTTTCATCGTATTAACATACTATTATATATATTCATTTTTACTTGATAATAATTGTAAATCCTCTTTTTTTATCTAATCTGAATCCGGACAAATATAAAATAATACAGAATATTATAGGTGATGTCCCGCTAGTTTCATCTTAACCTTCTTCTTCACACTAATTGGCAATCTTCCAAATAGTTGCTTTATTTTTCATGCTTATCAAGGTTTTATACAAACCTCCCTGCTTCATCAGTCCTTCATGATTTCCTCGTTGTTCTATTTTTTTCCGTTATTTAAAACTAAAAATCTGATCGGCGTTTCGTATGGTAGAAAGCCTGTGAGCAATCATAATAATGGTCTTGTTCTTTGTCAGTTCTTCAATGGCAGCTTTTAGCTTATCTTCATTTTCCGGATCAATACTTGCTGTGGCTTCGTCAAAAATGACAATCGGGGCATCTTTTAACATAGCTCTGGCAATGGAAATTCTCTGTTTTTGTCCTCCTGAAAGAGTGGCTCCGCCTTCTCCAATCAACGTATCGTAACCATTTGGCAAGGCTTCTATAAAATCATGACACATCGCCTTTTTTAGCAGCTTCTATGACCTCTTCTCTTGTGGCACTTGGCACACCGAACTTGATATTATTTTTCAATCGTATCCTCAAAGAGATAGACATTCTGGAATACCATAGCAATATGACTCATCAGATGGGGCAGAGTATACTCTTTGATGTTTCTTTGCCCATCCATTAAAGATTTCTCCTGCGTTTACATCCCAAAAATCTTGCAATCAGATTGCAAAAGGTCGTCTTTCCGCTTCCGGACGGACCGACAATGGCGGTCATGGTGTTCTTCTTCATCTCACAGGAAATATGATCTAAAATTGTCTTTTTCATCATAAGCGAAAGAAACATCTTTAAATTCAATATCCGGGTGACGGATTGGGCTTGTTTCAGCTCCTTCTTTTATTTCAGGAATCTTTTCCATATATTTCAAGCTGTCGATGGAGTTCTCTGCAATTCTCAGTATCGCCATAGAGCTTCCTGCCGCCTTGATTCCCTCAAAGATAATAAAGCCGGCAATCATAGACATAATCGCATCTGCCAAAAGCATATCTCCTTCAATGTAATACTTGGCAGATAAAATAATAATAGCGGCAATACTGATTCCAAGAACAATTCGCTGTAAAGCGATATATGGCGTCATGGTTTTTTCCAGTTTCATTGTAATATTGCAGTTTTCTTCAAACGCATTACTCAGTTCTTTATTATTCTTACCGCCTAAATTGTATGATTTAATCACCTGCATTCCTTGTACGGTTTCCAGTACCTGTTTTGTCAAATGTGTTTGAGCAATACCTATTTCGCTTGCATTTTCTCTTGACTTTTTTTCCATAAAATAAGTGACAATAAAAAATGCAAGGATACCCAAAAATGCGGTAATTCCCTACCATTATGTGCAAATAAAAATAAGGCTAAGGCAAAGACGAAAGTATTGAGTAATCCGCCTAAAACAAGCACAAGCAGCATCGGTACCTGCATTTCAATCTGGCTGAGAGTGGTGGTACTCATTGTTGTAATCTTTCCTAAGCTGAATTCACTGAAAAAAATCCCATCGGTACTTTTTTTAGCTTGTTTCCGATACGAAATTCTTTTTATCCGCCGCCATAAAAATAGCCGGCGTGCGTTTGCTCCAGTTGAGATACATATTGCGTGATAATCTTTCCGACTAAGCTGACAAGAAGAATCCCTAAGACAATGGCTATATCCTTCACGGAAAGAGTTTCGTCAAATATTTTTAACGAGAACATAATACACACCGCCCATTTGCATTGCATTAAATGCCGCACAAAGGAAAGCCGACAATAATGGACTTTTCGTATATTCGATTGTTCCTTTTTCCGCAAAGTTCCATATTTTTCTTAAATACTGTAATCATAACGCTCCTCCTTTCCCGCAGCTTTCCATAAAGAGGAATAGACTTTTGACGTTTCTAAAAGTTCCTCATGCTGTCCACAACTTTCAATCTTCCCGTTTTCGACCACAAATATTTTATCTGCATTGACAATGGTTCTAAGCCTATGTGCAATTAAAATCAATGTTTTTCCTTTCACCAAATTACTGATGGCTTCCTGCACGATGCTTTCGTTTTCGGTATCCATATAGGAGGTGGCTTCATCTAAAATGACGATCGGTGCATTTTTCAGCATGGCTCTTGCGATAGAAATTCGTTGCTTTTCTCCTCCGGACAAATGTCCTCCGCCTTCTCCCACAATCGTGTCATACCCGGCGGATAACCCTCGGATAAATTCATCACAACCGGATAATTTTGCCATTTCCTCTACTTCCTTATCACTTGCCGACGGTTTTCCGATTCTTATATTTTCTCTGACAGACATATCAAATAGATAATTGTCCTGTGATACATAAGAGATGGTTTCGGATAACTGTTCTAGCGGAATCTCTTTGATGTTTTTTCCCCCGATACTTACTTCTCCGGCATCTGCATTCCAAAAACCTGCGATCAGCTTCGTAATGGTTGACTTTCCGCCTCCTGACGGACCGACAAATGCCGTTACCTGATTTTCCCCAATCGTCAAACTGACCCCTTCTAATACTTTCTTATCTTCCGAATAGGAAAAATCCACATTTTTCAGTTCAATATCACTACCGGATAACGAAACATTCTCTTTACCATGCTCAAGATCAGGGGCATCTCAAAATCAATCCGATTTCCTTTGTAGTCGTTCCTATTCTGGACAAATCATCCATATAATTGGTCGCCGTCAATATATTTTCCACCGTTCCAAAAGAAAGTACAATGATGGTTATAAAAGTCGCTATTGTTAAGGAACCATTTAAATAGAAATAAACTCCTAACGGCAGGATTGTAAGCAAGGACATGGGTGAAATTTTTTTCTGTATGCAGATACACCGATCATCGTTTCTTTCATCCAATGATAATAAAATGCCGCATTTTCATGGACTGCTTCACTGTATTTCTGATAGGAAGTTTCGCTTTGATTGAACATCTTGATGACCTCAATTCCTCCGATATATTCCACCACTGCGTTATTCATTTTCTGATTGATTTCCACCGATTGCTGATACTTTTTCCCATAAGATGCCATCACCGATTTCATACAGAACATTCCAATCACAAGAGGAATCAAGGAAACAATTGCCAATCTCCAATCCAAAATAAACATATAAATCAGCAAGAGAATCGGACCGATGATATTTGCAGTCATTTCAGGAATAATATGTGCTAAGATCGTTTCCATGGAATCCACCTGATCCACAATAATATTCTTGAGCTTACCGGAAGAAATATTCATAACATTCCCAAGGGGCATCCGAAACAGTTTTTTAGAAATTTCTTCCCTTATCTTTTTTAAGGAATAAAACGTTGCCTGATGCGATATGGAAGTGGAAGCCGCCGCAAAGATTTCTTTCAAGACCATTGCGGCTAATACCATAAGACCATATTGCAAATAAAAATCCGAATTCTGTGTTTTTTCCAATCAGTCCTACAATCATTTTTGCTAATACGATATATGCGGCAAGACCGGATACCACTCCTAAAACTGCCAATAGAACGGATTGAATGTAAGTGTTCTTATATTCTTTTACATACTGTTTGATTAAATTCATAATCCAAATCCTCCTCTTATACCAAAAAAATTTTTTTATCTTATGGGAGCAAATAAGAAATCCGATATTTTACCTTCATTTCCTTTTTACAGCTATCTTTTTATAAGTCTTGTCATCAGCATCAACACCGTATTGCACACTTCAAAGAGAAGTTCTAAATCATGGGTAATAATGACCACCGGTCTCTTGGCGGCATATTTCCTTATCATAGCTCCTATTTCTTTCATTCTCTTATAATCAAGCCCTGAAGTCGGCTCGTCCAATATAATGATTTTTCTTTTCACTTAAAAAAAGGCAGTGGCAAGTGCAAGCCTTTGCTTTTTGCCCACCGGAAAGTTCTTGTGGGTGATCCATTTTTTTATCCCACAAATCAATTGCATGAATATAGGTAGTGACTTCTTTTTAGTATTCACTATCTTTCACTTTATTTTTTAGGAATCAGTTCATTTTCCACCGTATCAAAGAAAAATTTGATAATCCACATCCTGCATCATATAATACGATTGCTTCAATCTTTCTTTCGTTGTTTTTTTCCATAGCTTATTTTTCCCTTTATTTTTAATTAGTCCTGCCAAAGTTCTTCCTAACGTTGTTTTTTTCCAATTCCATTTTTCCCCGATGATTGCCATAATTTCTCCATAATGAAGATCAAAAGAAAGATTCTTTATGAGTTCCTGTTTTCGTATATCAATATTTAAATCTACGATCTCGGCAACCTTTTCTTGCTCTTCATCCGAGTTTTGTGCTTTCAGAGACTGATAACTGATTGCTCGCAATCCATATTTTTTACAGTCATCCTCTGTGAGTTCTCCTTGAGAAAACACCCTCTCGATTGTCCCATCTTTCATATAGATTAACCGGTCATATAAATCATTCAAAAAAAACAATCGATGTTCCGCAATAATAATCGCCTTTCCCATTTCTTTTAAAGTGCGGACAATATCTCTAAACTGAGCAATCCCTTGATAATCCAAATTGGAGGAAGGCTCGTCAAAGAAAATAATTTTCGTATCATATAGTAAAGTGGAAGCGATCGCCACTTTTTGTTTCTGTCCTCCGGAAAGTTCCGAAAGTTTCTTATCCATCAAGTCAGAAATCCCCATTTTCTCAAAGGCTTCTTTTGTTTTTTGCTTTAATTCCTCAAGAGGCATTCCTAAGTTTTCTCCAACAAAGGCGACTTCTTCTTCCGCAATGGTAGCAAAAAATTGATCCGACGGATTTTGAAATACATTGCCGATATATTTTGCAAGCTCACCTTTTTCGTAGTCCAGCAAATTTTTATCAAATAATTTTACTTCTCCGTCTAAATCACCCTCATAGTGATAGGGAATTAAGCCATTTAATATTCTTGTTAAAGTCGTTTTTCCACATCCTGAAAGTCCTGTTATAACAATCAATTCACCCGGCTCAACACTTAAACTTAAATTTTTTTAAGATAATCTCTTTGCTGTTTTTTATACTTAAATTTGTTGATTTTTGACTTCTAAAATGTTCATTTATAATCCTCTGCATCTAAAACAATCTCCATACTAAATAAAAAAAGCAACAACCAAACAAATCAAGTCAAAAAAATTATATTTAGTTGGATTGTAACTTGTTTTTTTTATTTTATACTCTGCACCTTTTGAAATAATGGAAGATGTTAAAGTTTCGCTTACATGAAGACACTTATACATCAATGGAATAAGATAAAGTTCAAATGAACGGACAGGATGTACAAGGCTTATTCTTAAGCCCCTTACTTTCATACCATTTCGTATTTCTTTAATCCTTATTTCCATTTCACTCATAAATCTAAGTCCCGTAGCAATACTAAGGTTAAAGTCATTTGGAATTCCAATTTTCCTTAAAGAACTCATTATAGTAAGTGGCGATAAAGAAATCAGTATCCTACCTAAAACAAAAATAGGAAAAAGTTTTATCCCAATTAAGAGTAAACCTATAAAAGACGCCACTCCAAGTTCATAAGGAAGTTTCCCCAACAAATGCAAAAGCAATAAAAGAAACAGGTACTTTACAGACACACTAAGAAATGCTTTTTTTGAATGCGTTAGTAACAAAATAAATGAAACGGACATCATAATATAATAGCCAAGTTTATCAGTAATAAAAAGTGTAATGGAAAATGAAACGATGAGGATAAACAAAACTATACTATTAACTATGCAAGTCTCTTTTACTGTGTTTTTTTGCATCAAAGTATCCCTTTCTCTTTTCTTTTTTCAAAAAATTTATTATTGATATACATTCCGAACAAACCAGCCAAAGTGACCAAAACAATATTTACAATAATTGAAATCAACATTGCTTTAGGTGTAAAAAATGTGTACATATATTGAGCTTGCTCCGGAGAAAAAACAGTAAATACTTCCACTAATTTTTTTCAGGGACCTAAAACTTTTTAACAAAAGGTCATAGCATGCATTGAAATGATAAACATTCCTGTTGCAATAGCCGCTGCAACTCGTTTATCATCTTCATAATTTCCTATGATAATTTCAGCCACAATACCTGCTATTAAATTTATAATAAGCATCGGCCAATATCCCATTAACGACCAAAAAATAGCCAGCAACATGAAAAATATAAATGCTGAAGGTTTTTTCTTAATCTTTTTTGCCATTACAACAAATGGCGGTGCAATTACAAGTGCAGAAAATCCACTTGCAACATAAAGAGAAACTGTTCCCAACATTCCTGTTCCCATTGATACAGCCATACCTAAAACAAAAGCAATAACTGTAAATACAGTGATTTGAATAATGTCTTTTAATTTCATAATAAACTTCTCCTAAATTCCGGTTCTTTATTTGTTAGCTTCAACTAACCCTGATGAAAAAATTAAGGCACCGGTGTACCGGTGCCTTATATCACCATCTATGTTAAGTGTACCTGCAATGTTAGAAGTTCTCTATAACCAATTGGGTATTTTTTAACTCCAAAAAGACAAATTGCTCTCACTTAAATTCACTTGGAGATTTACCCATAATACTTTTAAACGCCTTTGAAAACTTGCTTTGATTTTCATAACCGGCCATCTCGGCAAGTTTCCCTATACTTAAGTATGGTTTTTTATTCAAAAGAATTGCTGCTTCTTTTATTCTGTTTGTCCTCATAAAAGCACCTATCGATTGCCCCGAAATACATTGAAAGCAATTCTTAAGACTTGATTCGGAAACCGCAAACTTTTTCGCTAAATCTTTTATCTTCAGCCATTCAAAAGGATTTTCTATAATCATTTTATAACACTCTTGAGTTGCTCTGTATACCGGTTCGGAAAAATGATGAAAACTGTTCAGTATCTTTTTGATTCTATCAAGCTTAAAAACAAAAAGTAACTCTATTGTTTTTTTATAATAGAGTATGGAAGTTTTCACTCTTTCATCTACCTCATACAATTCGTTGATAATATGATTTATTCCATCACGAGAACGTATAATCAAAGATACTCCATTTTTACACAATCTGTCTCGTAATCTCTGCAAATCAATATTTCCATACGGAAAATATTTATCAATTGATTTTTGAGCCACATTTATATCAATAAAAAGTGAAAGTCCAACATATTTTCTTCATAGGGATACACGAATTTTTTTAAATGAAGCTTTTGCCAAGATCAACAATACTTAAATCTCCTCTCCCTAAAAAAAGGCATGCTCGTTATTTTTCTAAAAATAAATTCATAACAACCTTCTAAACAATGATCAATCTGTAACATACCCTCCTTAGGCTCTATCTTTTGATAAGTAGTTTGCATATTCAAAGTATTGTAAGAAAGTTGAATTCCTTCCAAAAGATTATAGCAGCGCATTTCACCCTGTTCCTGTATCATTGTTTAAGCAATATATTTGTATATCCTTTGTCTGCTTTTTTTCTGTAAAAAGAGTTTATCATAAGCATTTTTCAATAACATTGTTTTTATTTAACTCCATTTCTTTTCTCACCTCATTTTTTTATATTTAACCTAGATTATTCACGGTAACACCATGAAAGTGGCTGAAAAGCCACATTATTACTATGTTGTTACTAAATATTACCATTCACTTATCAAGTGAATAAAAAAAGAGCGTCCATTTGTGGTAAAATTAAGGTGCTTTAAACTTAACAAAATTACACAAAGGAGTCCTCTATGAGTATTGTAAACACCTTATCACTTGAAAGCAATAGAAAAATTAAAAATTAATTTCGACGGAGGCGATTTATCCTCTGATGCCGGCTTACTTCTTATAAAAGAATTCGTAAGTAAACTTGGCATTGATAAACTTTTTCGGTCAATCATTTTAAAACCAATGATTCTGCATTATTTTTGTTATCATACTGATAAATAAAAACTTTCTTCAGATGATATATATGATCATTGCAGGCTATTTTGAAGATGACACTTCAGATGAACTTACAAATGATCCTGCGTTTAAAGCAGTGCTTAATAAAGATACTTTAATCACAACCGACCATTTCAAGATTTCATAATCGAATGGATGAGGATTCTTTGAATCAGTTCCTTAGTTAAACTTCTTCTTCGTGGAGATAGCGGTTTTGCAACACTAAGTTTTATAAACAGTGTGAAGAAAACGGTACAGACTATGTAATTTGTAATTTGGTTGAAAAAAATGCTGTACTTCGTGCTAAGACATCTTACCTTGTAGATGAACTTGATGAAATTACAAAAAACAACAAAGTAGATTATGCTGTAGTTTATGGTGAATTCATGTATCAAGCCGGACCTTGGCCTTATGAAAGACGTGTTGTCTGTAAAGTTGAAAAGCCTGAAAACCAAATGACATACATGTATACATTCATTGTTACAAACATGGAGTCAGCCCATTTTTAGGTGTATTAAGTCAGTTATAGCTTCATGGATTAAGTTTAGAGATTTATAGCACGGTACTTAATTTAAATATTGCACCGTGAATAATTCAGGATAGAGATTTTGTTAATATGAATAATCTTTAATTTTAAGTATTGACTATAACATTGCGTCATAGTTTATACTTATCCTTGTTAGGAGGTTCTCAAATGTTTTTAATTAAAAAGGTTAGTGAAATAAGCGGTGTATCGGTGCGCACTTTACACCATTATGATGAACTAGGTTTACTTTCACCTAAAAAGCATGAAAACGGGTACAGATATTATTCCGAGGATGATATGTCTTTTTTTGCAAATGATATTGTTTTATAAATATCTGGGATTTCCTTTAAAACAGATAAAGGATTTATTAAAACAGGAAGATTCGGAAATACTCCATCATCTAAAGAAACAACTCGTTTTGATGCAAAAAGAAAAGCAAAAACTCTTAACACTTATTGATACATTGGAAAAGACTATTGAGTCAAGAGAAAGGAGAATTACTATGTCAACAAAAGAAAAATTCAAAGGTTTTACATATCAGGACAATGAAAAATATAAACAAAAAGCAATAGACCTTTATGGAAAGGAAGTTATTGAAGAAGCTGTTAAAAAGCAAAAAGGAAGAGAACAGGAAATTGCCGATGGTTTTAATAATATCTTTTTTTGCCATATCGGATAATATGTCAAAGGGACTGAAGGCTACATCAAAAGAAAATACAGAACTGGCAAAAAAAAGCTTCATAAACATATTTGTGAATACTCATTTGACTGTAGTGCGGATGTGTTTTCAAGCATAGGCTATGGATATGTTAAAAATCCGGAATTTAAAAATAATATGGATAAGTTCAGAGAAGGCATGGCACAGTATCTGTGTGATGCAATTCAACAGTATGTAAAAGAGATTTAATTGATAGATCTTTTTTATCATATTTTTCACCTCTAAGTATCATTTTATTGTACTTATAGGTGAAAAATCAAAGCATTTCAATTTATTTTAAATAACACTTCTAATATTATACAATAATTACTCAACACTTTTTAATTTATTTTTTTGACTTGCATTTTCTCAATAATTGATGTAGTATCAATATATGCTGTATGTAGTTTTTGAAAACTATGTTAAGGAGGGATTTATGAAAACGAAAAAAATAGAGAAAAGACAAGATTTGGCGTACTTCCCGGCACTATATCAATACAAATAAGAGAACCTGGCTCGGCAATCACCCACTTTATCGGACTTATACTTGTTTGGATAGGTGCATTACCGCTGATGCAAAGGGAGCATAGAACATGGAAGCTTTATAACATCTCTATCTATGCTTGTATTTATTATATCCACTACGCTCTTATATACAGCCAGTACACTGTATCACTCTGTAGTACTGGATTTGAAAAAAACAATGATATTCAGAAAAATAGATCATACTATGATTTCCGTATTGATAGCGGGAACCTACACACCTGTATGTCTTACCGCACTTAAAGAATTTACAGGATACATATTACTTGCAGCCATATGGGCACTTGCCATCGGAGGTATCTTTTTAAAAATTTTCTTTGTAAGCTGCCCGAAGTGGCTGTCATCTACCGTATATTTGATAATGGGATGGCTCTGTATCTTTGCCCTTAAGCCGCTCTACAAGACCTTACCACTTTCAGGATTCCTGTGGCTTTTGTTTGGAGGTATCGCATATACACTTGGAGCAGTCATCTATGCATTTAAGCTGAAGTCGTTTAATGAAAAACATATTTACTTCGGTTCACATGAGATTTTTCATGTATTTATAATGCTTGGAACATTCTGCCACTATATGCTTTTATTCACTACGCTGTCATTCTACTGATAAATATTGTTAAAGAACAAACGGCACTGCTTATTCAGCAGTACCGTTTTATTTTATTTACTATAATTTCTATCTACTATTTTTTTGTGCCCTATGACAAAACTCATCCAAAAGCCATTTCATCAAGTAAATACTTTTGGAATATTTTTCCCATTTCTGAAATATCTGTCATTGACTCTGATGTTAACGGTCTTGCTTTCAAACTGCAGTTTTCTACATATCCTCTTATTGTATCAATATCAGGAACATTTATATTTATGTTTTTATCTAATATAACATCTATTCTTGCGGGAACTTGCTTCATTACATTGCTATATTCCACACATCCGTCTTTGCTTGAGATATAATGTAAAAAACGTTTTGCAGCAGATTTATTTTTTGAAGCCTTGTTCAATACATACTGCCATGTAGCAATATTTGTTGACAAGTTTTTTTATATTAGGAAGTTTAACTACATGAATGCTATCTTCACCATATTTGCCGGAATTATAAAATGTATTTATAGCTCCACTATACATGAATATACTTCCATACTTCCCATCTATAAACTTTTGCTCCATCTGCTCATACCTGTCTATCATCTGTGCTTTAGATGTATGGTTATATTTTAACATATCATGCAAAAATACTACCGCATTCCTGGTATTATCGTTACTCCAATTATAATAATCACCACCAAACATATTTATAAACTGAGACAAATCATTGTATATATACGTTTCTTCCCATGCACCACCATAAGCATACAAACCTGTACCGTAGTCATGATTCAAAAAAACGATGAGAAATCGTCCAAGTTTTTTATATCTCGTACATTAGACAATATGGCATATTTCTCATTTACCCAAAAACATCATAATATCCATCATGTACGGAACCGAAAAAGACATTTTTATTATACATTGATACCGATTCTACATAATCCTTAGGGATATGACTGTAAAACATCCTTTGTCATAATATCATCTAACGGTTCTAAATATCCTCTCGATTTAAATTCACTAACCATCTCATCGTTTACTGAAATCAAATCTATATCTGTACTACCTGAATATAGTTTATTTGATATTTCAGCCTGTCTATTATTTGCATCTTCAGGACAAGGAATTATGTTTATTTTTATATTTAATTTTTTTGAAACATTATCAATATAATCAATAAAATCAGGATTATTAGCCTCTATATGCATTATATTTAATTCATCACCAAATATAATCTGATGTTACTTTCTTTCTTTATCTTTATTATTTATGAGAACACGATATTAAAAATAAGTACATACACAAAAATGATACTATATAATATCTTCTTCAATTTTATACCTATCTCGGACGCCTATACTCCTTACTCAAAAAGTGGTGAGAATGGATTATGAGGTTCACTCTGATACCAATAAGCAACGCTCGCAACATCATCTTGTCTCTCAAATAAACCTCCATGTCCAACACCGATTTGTTGTATAGTAACCTTTAAGTCTTCATCAAAACATATCGGATCTTGTATATGCCATCTATAAAATCCTCTCATCGGCAAACAGTCATCGTTATGGTAATCATTGTGAATCAATTCATCATGTGAAGAATAATACGGATATCCCATATATGCAGTATTATAATTTTGTTCCACAGTCTTTCCGTTAACTTGCTTCGCAAAGCTCCAAGATCCTCCAAAGTAGTCTTCAGTACCTGTTCCGCATATTGTAGGATATTCCAAATCTCCGTCTATATAAAACTTTACTTCACCTTCACCCCACCAGTATCTTTCCAATGTTGTCAATGCCAAATATGTACCTACATAATGACCTCTCCCTTTGACATTATCAAGTATCACATAGTCCTTACCTATCGTAGTCAATCTCTCTCTTCTCCACTGTGCATGAAAAATATGCTACATCATCATTGAGTTCATCTACAATACAATAATCTATCTGATAGAAAAAAAGCAGGTATCGGATTCGCATGCTGATTTTCCAAGGTAATTCTGGCTCTCTTTCTAAACGGCATCTGGAAATAACTGTTCATTCCGCGGTTCGGAATAACTGCTATAGGAATAGAATTAACTGTACATTCTCTTGCAAACCCGCAACAAAACAAATCTCCCAATGGACTCTCTACAGAAGGTACTACCTCATCATCCCAATATATCCTTATTACCAAGTCACTTAAAACAAAGCAATCCGCTTCTGTAGTCTTATTTGTAACTGTAATCCATATGTGATTTATGATACCCGGTCCCTCTATATCTGCGAGTGTTACAGTTGCACCGCTTGGTATATCCTTCAAACATGGGCTACCTTTTCTTGAAGGTCCAAGATTACTTGCCGCCATCCCGCCTTTTCCTTTTTCTCCTGTAGGATTTTCTGCATTTATTGCTCTGCTTTTTCTATTCTTCAAAACAGCTAAATTTCCTAAACTTCCATATAAATCATACATAAATTTTCCTCCAAATATTAACTATGATTTAACTCCACCTGCCATAATCTGTTTTTCTATATTTCCCATTTTACTAAATAAACCTGCATTTTCAATAAGGAACTTATAACATTCAAATGTAGTGTGATTTTACAAATACTCTATAAGCTTCTTGAATAATACCCATTATCATATCCCCATCCTCATATAGAGAAAAATACTCATCACTACAGTAAAACCTCTATTCTTGACTACTGTCTTTATTTTACCTGACTTCCGTCGTTTCTCTCAAAAACCTGGTACTCTAGGGTATCCAGTAGCATACAGTTTTGAAAGAAATTGTCGACTTCAGCTTTGGTTAAATAGAGGGCATCAAGGTTACTAAAGCCAACCAGTTTTTTAACCTTTTCGTTAACAGATTGGTTTCTTGATATATTGATATATGTATCATCACCTTTATTTACCACCCTAAAATCACGCATAAAGTTGATCAAGTCATAAGAGTTTATTTTTATTCTTGAAAGCACTTGATTTCTAATACTCTTAAAAAGAAACAAGCTAAGGTAGCATATCAAAAATGCCCATAGATTGTTTCTTTTTTTCTGTAAATAAACAGGTCTTGCATCCAGGTATGATTTTTGTAAGTCTAAAAAGATTCCTCAATCTTTCCATAGGCTGTGGTATGTCTTATATACCTGTAATGGTTCCATATCAATCTCAGATGTTACTAAAAGATTATATCCTGCATATTTAAGATCTTCATCAATCTTGGAATTGTTTAGACCTATTATAGGCTTTTATAGTCTTGCCTGTACTATCTTTTAGTTATAATGTCTACATATTTAGCACAATCTCCAAGTTCATCTTTAGCTATATTTTTGTATGTGAAAACTTTGAAGCTTTATCGACCATTTTCATTATTTCAAGCCTTTGTTTCTTTTGCAAGGTTAGGATTATAAGAGACGATACGCTTTTTCTTTTTACAGAAAAACCTTGTAACACTCTCTTTTCCTGTTTCCGGATCAATCTCTTTAAAACTGTAATCAAAGCTGTCAATACAGGATTTAAGACGAAAAGATATATTACCTCTTTCATCAGTGTAGTTAGAAAAAGACATTTGTATCATTTTCAAGTAGAACCCATTTCTTTTCCTTTTTCACTTAGATTCTTACCATGTATTGATTTTTGAAAAATATATAGCCGTCACTAGCTTCTTTAACTGCAGCATAAATATTTCTTGCACAATTAAGTCCTTTATCAGCCACCTGAATTGTCTTGCCTGATATGTTATGTCGTTGCTTCATTTCTTCAATAACTTTTTCTAATATACGGCTTTTTCCGATTCATTTCCGGGATACATTTGCATGGAGACAGGTACCAGATCAGCATCTAAAAAGTAAAAGCCTGCCCTATTATCGGAGAGTGCCTATTCTCTTTTCGAAGGTCCCTTTTGCTTGTCATCGCTAGGAAGATCAATTTCAAAGTAATAATTAGTACAATCGAAAAAAATACATTGCTTAAATCTCTTTTTAAAAATACTTTTTCATAAGAGTGATTAAACAAATCAATGTACTTTTTATAAGACTCTCCTATGAAAGAACACCCGTCATATACTTGGTCTTCAGAGATTGTAGAGCTGTCATAAATGTATGGAAAGACATGAGAGGCTGTCTTTGACTTAGAGCATGGTGATATAACCCTTGCATAAATAAGTTGTGTAATTAAGTCAAAATACAGAGAAACTGAAAACGCATTTTGAGAAGCAAGTATATCAATAGTTTCTTAACATCAAGCTCATCAATTATAGAGGATAGCAAAAAGTGTCCTATATTAAGTTCAACAGGGAGGAAAAATGCACGAGGACGGGATTCTTCAGAAAGAGCTTTTGTTCTATTCTCATTTTGCTCTTTTACATAATCGCTATAAAATTTAATCGGATCAGGGAATCTCATCTGAAATCAAATCTTCAACGTAACCAAAAGATTTTTACATTTCTTGTTCTTGGTTGCTTTTTTTATCCTTATCCCAAAATGATTCATACATCTGAAGATAATTACCTTTTTTTCTTCTTTTCTTTTCTCAAAAAAATAAGCCATAACCACCCCTAAAATAAAAGTACTATGAAGTACTATTATTATAACATACTTTAAAAATTTAATCAAATTTTTTTGAAATATTTTTTATGCAAGAAAAAGTCTTTAAAATAAAGTACTAAAAGGATTGCGTAAAATTAAATAGAATATTAGAAATTTAAAACGTCGGAACTTTCATAGTACTTCGACGGAAGACGGGAAAAAGAGCTTGCCAAGTAGAACAAAAACGTCGCTGTGAGATTCAGGGGTAGGAAACTATATCAGATGTAACCAACAAAAAGAAAAATTTGGTTGTATGTAATAAAAAAATTGTTCTACAAACAAAAATAATTATGCTAAACTTACATTAACCAAGACGAGAGGGAAGAATTTTGAAAAATAGTATTCAGTAATATAGAAAACCTTTAGGCTTATCTCAACATAGGTTAGGAAAAGAGGATTGGAATATCAAGCATATTTATTGCCAATTTATATTAAAACTTAAGGTAAAAGGAGATTTAAGTTATGAGTAATTATATGAATCCTCAGAGGTATAAAAAAATGGTGATTGAGTAAAGTGTGTGATGTTTGTTGGTCATGAACAACATCCACACAAAACAGTATTTCATATGATTAAATTTTTATTTCGCAGAACATGAGGTTTTGATATGAAGAAAATCAAAAAAATAGTAGCTACATTATTGACTGCGACTATGGTTTTTAATCTAGGAATGACTGGAGCATTTGCCAGTACAGATGACCAATATTCGGTTTCAGCCAGTAATACTTGGAGGAGAAATAACTGAAGAAATAATAAGTAAAGCAGATCCATATATTGATTTAGGTCAAAATGGGTTGTTTGAAATATCAAATTACGATGATTTATCTAAAGTTTTAACTGTAACGGAAATTGAACTTGTTGAGGAGCAGATAAGCAATATCAATATTGAATTAAGAAACTCCATAAATGAATCAGATATTGAAAATATTTCAGTTGATGAAAGTTCTAAGCTAGTAACAATTTATGCCAAAGATACAGAAGATGTGTTAATGGCAACAAGTGGAAAAGAAGGTGTAAACAAGATAGAGTGGCGCTGGTTTGGAATAAGGGTGTATCTTTCTAAATCGGTGGTAAATCATATCCTAAATGCTGGTGTTGCTGCTGGAGCAACATATATAGGAATACAGTTCCCAGGAGTTGGAATAGCAATTGCATCAGCAATATCTGCATATTTGATTACTGAGTTTGGTACTCAGCATATTTCACGAGCAATTTATGTTGATGTTGGTTTGAAATTGCCGAATTTATTAGATCCAGGATTTGTAGAAATTCGTGGATTTGGATTCCAGTGAAATGCTTAAGATACTTAAAATCATATATCCCATTGTAGTCGTAGTAGTAGGGTTTGCTCTTTCTTATGTATTTTATGTTTTGAAACTAAGAGGAGTGCTTAAGTTTTTGTGTATAGTCTTATTATTCTTTTGATGATTATAGTGGGCAGAAAAATATACCATAAGAATTAGAATTACATTTCAAACCAAATATCAAACTTAAGGGTAGCTATTGTTTTAGCTACCTTTTTTATATTTACAAGGAGGAAATGACAATGAAAGAATTAAGGAGGGATGAATATGAACTCAAAATATAAAGAAAAGACAAGATTCGGAGTACTTCCGTGCACTATATCAATACAAATAAGGGAACTCGGCTCAGCACTTACTCACTTTTTGGGACTTATTCTTTTATAGATAGGATCCGGCCCGCTTATTCAAAGAACTATAGAACATGGAAGCCCTTTAACTTCAATATCTATGTTTGTCTTTATTGTATCAACTACATTATTGTATGCGGCAAGTACAATATATCATTCCGTAGTTTTAGAACTTAAAAAGACAATGATTTTCCGTAAAATAGACCATATAATGATTTCTGTATTGATTGCCGGAACATATACACCTGTATGCCTTACCGCTCTTAAAGGAAAAGTCGGATTTATATTACTGACTGCTATATGGACACTCGCTATAGGCGGAATTATACTGAAAATTTTCTTTGTAAAGCTGCCCAAAGTGGCTCTCGTCCGCTATATATTTGATAATGGGATGGTTATGTGTCTTTGCACTGAAACCTATCTATAAGACATTACCTCTTTCAGGCTTCCTATGGCTGTTATTTGGAGGTATTGCATACACACTTGGAGCGGTAATATATGTTTTCAAGCTGAAGTCGTTTAATAAAAAACATATTTACTTCGGTTCACATGAGATTTTTCATGTATTTATAATGCTTGGAACATTCTGCCACTATATGCTTTTATTCACTACGCTGTCATTCTACTGATATAAGTTTGTCGCCTCTATTGACGTAACGTACGGATTTATGATAAAACTTAGGT
>BNJU01005249.1_pt1 | contig 56345 bp, 57 predicted proteins | sample 8539281 | NCBI WGS metagenome assembly BNJU01 (sample SAMD00202456, study PRJDB9452) | human saliva metagenome | isolation source: human saliva | place: Japan
TTCGACGTGGCTGGGTGCGTGCTGTTCGGGCGGGGGCGTTCGACGCCGTCGGGGACCGGAATCCGTCCCGCACGCGCAGGATGTCCCTCGGCGCGAGATAGTGCACCCCGACGCGCAGGATGTCCCTGTCGAGTGAGACCTCACCGTCGTTGTCGGGCGAGAGGTGCGAGATTCCGCCCCGTGAGAATCGGGTGACGGTGGCCGGTGCGCGAGGAATGATTAGCCGTGGGCATCACGACCTCGACCGACTTCTCCGGGAGGCATCCTCTGGCCATCGCAGTCTCACACCGATTCTCACCCAGCGGCGACCTTCCCGTGGAGGCGGGGCGCTACCGACTCGTGGCGTCGGGGGCCTGCCCGTGGTGCCGCCGCGTTCTCATCGCCCGGCGCCTGCTGGGCCTGACCGAGGCGATCCCTGCGTCCTGGAGCTACGGCAAGGGCGCGGACGGGTACTGGGAGCTGACCGGCCCCGACGGCGAGCCCGGCGTGATCCGGCCCTCGCGCCCGCTCCCTGGCCGAGGTCTACGAGAAGACTCCCCGGCTACACGCCTCCCCCACCGTCCCGGCCTCGTGGACACCACCACCGGCCAGGTCGTCAGCGACGACTCCGGCGACCTGCTCTTCGACCTGTCCACCGCCTGGTGGGACCTCCACCGCGATGGTGCCCCGGACCTCTACCCGCTCAACCGTCGCAACTCCACCGACGCCTGGGATGCGGATCGGCTCGCAGATCAACGTCGGCCACGCGGTGGCGACCCACCCCAGGACCCTGGAGAAGGCGGCGGCGGCCAACGGCGTCCTCGTGGGCTTCGACGTCATTGACACTCTCCTGGCCCGGGCCACACGGATGGAGGCCTCCCGCGAGGACGGCCTGACGATGCTCGACGGCCGGCCCTGTCCGCCGTCGTCGCCATCGGGCCAGTACCCTGGCGGCGACAAGCCCACCGGCAGCGACATCCGCCTGTTCACCACCGTCCAGTCCCTACGAGTACGGCGGGCGCCAGCACTACCCTGGCGGGGAGGCGCCGTCGATCTCCTTCTGCCGGCGCTGGCCCTGCTGGTTCCGCGCTCTGGAGAGCCGTTCGGGCTGGGTGGGGTCGGAGGAGCGCAGCGCCTCGGCTGCTGAAGGCTGCGCGGGCCGGCGCTGGGTCGGCGCGTCGGCCCGGGCCTGCGCTTGGCTCTCAGCGGCCGGTTCGGGTCAGGAGGACTCGAGCATCCGGCTCCAGCTGCGGTGGTTGAGTCCCTGGGGCGCATCGTCGCGGAGTATGTGGCCGTCGTGATGGCGTAGTAACCGAGAATGACGTCATCCTGGGCGGTGGCCCCTGCTGCGGAAGCCGGCCGACGTCCGGGCGCCTGAGGCGCCGCGGGACTCGAGGCCTCCGGCGCTCACGATTCGTCGTCAAGGTTGATGCGGGTTCCGAAGGGGGAGGGGCGGTCCCATAGGTGGGCGAAGCGGGACGTCTCCTCCAGCGGAGTGTCCAACACGGCCTCAATGGCTTCGAGTTGCTCTGACGTCACGGAGAACCAGCGGCGATCAGCGAGAATGCGCTCGGCTTCTCGTGTCGCTGCGGACAGGGATGAACTCGCTGACGGAGCGGTCCGTCTGGGAGGCCGCTTGCTGAATGAGGGTCTCCTGGCGCGGCGTGCGCGCAGATCGATTTCTGGGTTCTGCGGGCTGTTGAGATCGACATGCTCCGGCCTCCTTGACGGAACGGAAAATGTACGTACAGGTGGGAGGGTGTCAAGGCCAGTGACGTGCACGGTGTGGGCGCTTGGGCGAGGCCGGCGTTGCGTCGGCCCCGCCCCTGCACTTGGCTCTCATAGCCGGTTCGGTTACACACCGTTACAGGTCGTCGCGGCGGGCGTCCTCGAAGACCGGCGGGCTGCCGGGGCGGTCGATGATGGCGTGGGGGATTCCCTCGGGCTTAGGGCCGAAGTCTCTTCGTAGACGTGCGATATCGAGTTTGTTGAGCTCCATCATGGTCAGGTAGTAGTCCAGGAAGTCGTCGTATCGTTCGATCACTTCGCCGCGTACCCAGGAGACGGTGCCTTCTGCTGGGGTATCGGGCTTTCCCATGAGGGCGACGTCGATCGACTCCAGCGAGGCGGCTACGGGGAAGTGGTCGGCGGCGATGACGCCGTCAGCGGCCATGGCCTCGACACACCCTCCAGCTCCAGCTGGGTCTGGCCGGCCTTGTGCAGCTCGCCGCCCAGCAGGTCGGAGGTGAGAAGGCCGTCATGTCCAGGTAGAAGTAGGGCCAGCCGTTGAGGCCAGGAGGAAGCCCTCGGTAGACTCCGGCAGGCGGAAGCCCAGCTGGGCCTCGGTGCTGGCCACGGTCTCCTCCGTGGCGTGCACATGTGGTAACGCGTAGTCCCACAGGCCCTTCCAGTCGGCCTCCATCCGCGCCTGGGTTAATCATCCACCCCAGCCGATGTAGTCCGGCCACGTCCACCCGGAACGCCCTTGACTCGGTCGGTTCTCGTCGTTGACGCGTCAGTCCTACGGCCGGGCGGTGAGGACCGGGTTGTACAGGAGCCGGTTGGGCGTCGTCGGGCACTCCTCGCCCACGGCCATCGGCGCGATGAGCCGGTCGGCCCGCAGGTCCTCCAGGTCGCGCCACCACGCGTCGCGCAGCGTCCACGGGTCGATGGTGTTGAGGTAGATCTTCGTGCCGCCCTCGAAGCCCGCCAGGGTGGAGACCCGCCACTGAGCGTGATGTGCCAGGGGCATGGCTGGTCCACGTCAAGCGGCTGTGATGCCACTCGTTGCTGGGCACGTCCGCGCCCGTGGCCGCGTGCAGGGCGTGAACCAGGTCGGAGACGGCGTCGACCTCTCGCGGCTCATGCGAGCCACGGCTCGGGCATGGCCGACGTCGAGTACACCTCCAGCGTCGGGTAGCGGTGCCCGAAGCCCGGCGAAGGCCACCGCGTGCTCGTTGCTCGCCACCAGCAGCTCTCGGTAGGCGGCGTGAGTCCACCGCCATCTCGTTGTACAGGTTGGGGTTGGCCCGCACCTTCTGCAGCTCCAGCTGGCTGGTCACCCCTGCTCGTCGATGCCCACCAGCTGCTTGTGCAGGTGGTCGAAAGCTCGCCCGCCGGCCGCAGCCAGTTCTGGAAGACGGCCACGTAGCGCACCCACCGGTTGGCCTCGTACAGGCTGTGCATCGCGTGGATCGCCAGGCGCGTGGGCGCGGTGCTCGGCCACGCTCAGCGTCCTCGAGCCGGCCAGGCCGGTGGTGTCGTGAGCGTCATCGGTGAAATGGCGCGGCCGATGATGACGTCATGGCCCCCGGGCGAAGAAGGCCGCCAGGAAGGTGTGGCGGGTCCGCTCGTCCATCGAGTCCCAGGAGTCTGGGTCCGCGCCCGCGGCCGCAGCTTGCGTGCGAGCCACCGCTCACGTGCTCGACGCCGGCCGGGTCAGCCAGGTAGGCCTCCATGCGCTCGCGGGCGGCGTCGGGGATCTCGTAGCCGTGGTTGATGTGCCAGTAGTCGAAGGAGAGGATCTCGAACAGGTTGGGCACCCTGCCGGAACTCGGCCACCGTGTCGAACAGGGCGGAGGCGGCGACGGCGTCGAGGCGCTCGAAAACCGCCGTCGGCCCCGCGCACGACGCGCGCCTTCTCCGGGGCGTCTCCAGGTAGCGCGCCGAGCAGAAAGGCGCAGCTGTGGTGCGGTCGGCCTCCTCCAGCGGGCGGACCTCCGCCACCGGGTGCGAGATGGGGCGGTTGGCGCGCCCTGGCACGGTCCACACCTCGGTGCCGGTGAAGGCTGATCTGCTTGACCGTCCCGTCGGCCAGGCGCGTGAGTGGTTCGGCGGAGGGTGAGTACGGCATGAGCATGCTCCATTGTGACGCCTGCTGACGATCCTGCGCGCCGGAGGCCCCTGATGGCGGGCCCGCCGGCCGAGGTCGGGTAGTCTCACAGGCTCAGTGCGGACCTGCGCCGGGCCCAGCCCCGCGCTCCGCACCTCCCGCATCCCCGCACCCCACATCCCGACTGGAGACAAGGAGACGATATGGCGAGGTCTTCACCTCCCTGCTGCTCATCGTCGCGGTGGCCTCGTGACGCCGCTGATCTCCTGACCATCCCTGCGGCTCGTGCCCGAGGTCGTCCTGCTCATCCTGGCGGGATGCTTATCGGCCCCCACGGCTTTGGGGCTGGCCGTCGAGGACCTCGATCGAGCTGCTGCGTGAGCTCGGCGTCGCCTTCCTCTTCCCTCATGGCTGGCTACGAGTTGACATCAACGAGCTGCGCGGGGCAGGGCGGCGCCACGCCGCCGTCGCCCGGCTGCCTCGCTGGGGCTGGCCTTCGGCGCGGTCAGCGTCATCGGGGTGACCGGAGGGCGGCGTCGGCCAACGGCATCGCCATCGCCACCGCCATGACCTCCACGGCCATCGGCACGATCCTGCCGATCCTGCGCGACCGCGGCCTGCTGCCCACGGCGGTGGCGCCTCGATCCTCAACCACGGCGCCGTCGGCGAGGTCGGGCCGGTCATCGTCAGCGGCGCTGCTGCTGATCGCGCTCCACCCTGGGCGAGCATGGTGATCCTGGGCGTCTTCCTCATCATTACCCTCCTCATCGTCCGCTTCACCAGCCGCGTCAAGCGCGTGGGACGCCGCCTGGTCGAGGCCATCCACCTGGGGGCCTCGACGACGGCGCAGACCACCATCCGCCACCGTCCTGCTCCTGGTGGGGCTGTGCGCCATCGCCGCCATCTTCGACCTCGACGTCATCCTGAGGGCCTTCGCCGCAGCTTCGTCCCTGCGTCACGCCCCTGCCCGAGGGGATGCCGAGTTCGAGGAGAAGCTGACGGGCTGGCCTACGGGTTCTTCGTCCCGATCTTCTTCGTCACCTCCGGCATGGGCATCGAGGCCGGGCTCGACGCCGGGGACCCTGGTCAACCTCCTGGCCTTCTTCGACTGCTGGTGCTCGTCAGCGTGCCGGTGTGGCTGGCCTCCCGGGCGGAGCGCGCAGGGACGGCACGAGCATCTACTCGATGCGCCAGAGCCTCCAGATCGCCGTCTACTCGACGACCGCCCGCCCATCATCGTGGCTGTCACCCAGGTGGCGGTCAGTGCGGGGCCATGTCGACCTCCTTCGCCTCCACCCTCGTGCTGGCCGGGGTGCTGTCGGTGCTGGTCCTGCCGGCCGCCGGGCTGGCGCTGAGCCACCGGGAGCGACCACGTGCCCGGCCAACGAGGTGATGCGCGTGGTCCAGGGGCCGGCCGCCCCGACGGACGCACCCCCGAGGAGGCCACGGCCCCGGTCGGCGAGCAGGTCTCGGGCCGCGCCGACCGGCGTCGCCGCCCAGTGGTATCAGGCTGCCGGCGGGGAGCGCACCGCGGCGACAGGCGTGAGGCGGCCGGCGCAGCCCGACCTGGTGGGCCTGCCCGACCTGCGCGAGCAGGCGACACCGGCGATGGCGCGCCTGGCCGAGCTGGGGATGCACGCCCTGAGGGCTGTCGCTGGAGGAGTCGCACCGCCTGGCCGCGCGCCTGGCCGAGATCGAGCAGGATCACGCCCTGTGGCGCGAGCGCTGGCACCGCGCGCGCAGGCACGGCGGCACCTCCCGGCGGCCCGACGCCGTCGGCCCCGCGGCGAGTGACGGTCCCGGCCCGGCCCTCAGTGACGGCCCCGGCACCAGCCTTCACTGACGGTCCCAGCCTCTCGCCCAGCCTCGTCCAGCCTCCTGCCTGTCGTCGTGTCCGTCCTCCCGCCGACGGGGACATCTCACGCGGCCGGGGACGTTCCACTCCAGCCGGGGACGTCTCGCGCGTTCGGTGACAGGATTCTGGTCCCCGACGGCGTCGAAGGTCCCCTGCCCGGAAGGACACGCACCCGGCCGCGCAGAATGTCCCCTGCCGCATCCTTCGTCGTGCTGCGCCAGGTGGGTGGTGTCCCCGTCTGCGCGGAATGTCCCCCGCGGCGCGGAATGTCCCCGACGGGCCGGGGTGGGGCGGTGGTGCCGGAGAGCCGGTCCCGATCAGCTCGACGAGGCCGCCGCAACGCTCCCGGCGGCGATGATGGCCATCGTCACGGCCTCCACGGCCCGCTGCACCGCGCGCCCCACGGGGCTCTCCCCGCGAGCCTCCTTGATCCGGCGCTTGAGCTCTCCGCGGCTGAGACCGGTCTCCTGCTGCGGCAGGGACGGTCGGTGCGACACCGAGCGCCTGCAGGATCGACAGCAGGGCGACATCGGAGGCGGTCGGCGGCTGCACCCGCGCAGGGCGGCGTCGATGCGTGCGACGCAGCTGCCGCTCGGGGAGGGATCGAGCGTGGGGTAACTGGGGTTCAGCGAACCGAACAGCCCGCCGGTGTGGATGCGCACCACCCCGGCCGCCGCCAGGACTCGGCGATGTGGCGGGTGGGGTTGAGCTTGCCCCAGCACACCAGGGAGGAGAATCGCTTGCCGTCCTTGGCGGGCAGGATCTCCAGGGCCCGGTCCAGGACGGGGTGCCCGGTCGGCTCGGAGCTGACGATATAGATGCGGGGGCTGCGCTCCCTCGGTCAGGCTGATATGGCCGGCCAGCAGCAGATCGGTGAGCAGCGCCCCGGTGAGCCCGTAGGGACGAGTACGCTCATGCGGCTCTCCGGCTTGCCTGAATCCTTGGTCAGCAGCAGGAACAGTTCTTCACAGGTCAGCATCGCGTTCATGGATCCAGTACAACGCACCGTCATCGAAATGTGATCCACCTGGGTGCGAGATCCGGCCCGAGGCGGCTCCTCCTCGCGGGGAGGTACCCACCCACCCATCCGACCGGGCTACGGCCGGTCCTCACCTCGCCCCGGCACCCAGCCCCACGCGACCGGTGCGAGACCGGCGCCGTTCGCGCCCAGCGTGCGATCAGCGGCCGGACGGCGCCCGAAGGTGTCGTACCCCGCGTCTAACCTGGGGACATGGCTCGCGCGATTCGGCATGACGACTGGCCGGTGGGAGCTCACTGATGACCAGATCATCAGTCGGGTCGGCCACCGGGCCTTGAGCGCGGCCTGACTACGTGCGCAAGGGGCGGGTGCGGGGTATCAGCGTCGCCGAGGGACGGGGACATCATCAGCGCCCAGTCCAGGGCTCGGGCGCGCACCTACCAGACCATGGTCTTCCGCAGCAGGGCGCCCGCAGCGCCCGCGGCGTCCTGGGCCGGCACCTGCTCGTGCCCGGTGGGCAGCGACTGCAAGCACACGGCCGCCCTGCTCATCACCGCGCGCGCCCTGGCGCAGGCCGAGCCCGACGCCGCCGCCCCTCCGGCGGGCCCGCCCCTGGGAGAGCCGGCTGGCCGACCTGCTGCAGGTGGAGCGAGCCCCGCGCCGTCGGATGGCCCTGAGATCATCGACGACCCCGGCAACATGTGGGGCACCCCGCCGGCCTGTCCATGCTGCCGCTCATCGAGGGCAAACGCGGCTGGAACCGGCAGGGCGCCGCCTGGACCCAGATCGTCTCCGGGGCCTGGACGACGACGTCGACCCCACCGTCATGGGCGTCCTGCGCGAGCTGGCCGGCATGGCCGGCGGCTACGGCTTCTACCACGCCGACGACCGCCTCTCCTGACGACCGCGCCCGCCCACGTCTGGGACGTGCTGCGCCGCGGGTGGCGGCCGGCCTGACCCTCACCACCGCTCAGCGCCACGGCATGCCCGTCTACCTCGCCGACGGGCTGCGCGGCGGCATCCACCTCACCCGGGAGGGCGACGGCGACATCGCCATCACCCCCGCCCTCGAGATCGACGACGTCGAGGAGCTGCGCCGCCTCCAGGTCCCCGGACTGCGCCTGAGCTTCTCCCTCATGCCGATCGGCGACCCGGTCCACGGCTTTCACACGTGGATGCCCGGGCGCGAGCTGCTCCTCATGCCGCTCGAGCCGCGCCCCCACCGAGGCCCCTCTCCGGGTGCTGCGGGGCGACGGCGAGGCCATCACCATCCCGGCCGGGGACGTCGAGCGCTTGAGACCGAGCACTCGAGGCCCTCACCCGGGCGCTGCCGGTCCTGTCCGCCGACACCTCCATCCGCATGCCCCGCCCCACGACGCTGCGCGCCGCGCTCGCGGTCCACGTCGATACCGCCGAGCACCACCTGAGCACCGAGTGGTCCATCCGCTACGTCGGCGAGGACGGCGAGGTCCGGAGCAGTCACGCCCTGCCCGACCTGGCTGCGGCGGCCGAGGGCCGCGTCGAGGACAGGACCGCCGCCGGGACATTGACGGGGAGACCCGCCTGGCCCGCGAGGTCCTCAACCACCTCTGCCCTCTGGCCGGCCGGGCACCCGGCCCTCTGGCAGCCCCTGGACCTGCGCGGCATGGCCACGGCCCGCTTTCATGACCGAGACGCTGCCGGTCCTGCGCGAGCTGGAGGCCTTCGACATCGAGGTCGACGACGACGTCCCCGACTACCGCGAGGCCGAGGCCGCCCCGGGTCATCACCACCAGCGTGAGCGACGACGAGGACCGCCCTGACTGGTTCTCCCTGTCCGTGCGCGTCCACGTGGGGCAGGAGGAGATCCCTCTGGCGCTGCTCATGGCGGCCGTGGCCACCGGGGAGCCTGAGGTGCTCCTGAGTCGGGCACCTGGGTGAGCATCGACCGCCCAGAGATCGAGGCCCCTGGCCCGCCTCATGGAGGAGGGCCGCGAGCTGGCCGACCCGCAGGCGCAGGGCGAGCTGCGGGTCAGTGCCCTGCACGCCGGCTACTACGAGGTCCTGGAGTCACTCGGCGTCATCGAGCAGGCCACGGCCCGCTGGAAGGAGAGGGTCGGGCGGCTGCTGGAGCGGGCGCGCGCCGCCGAGGCCGCGGCCGAGCGCTCCGGTGGACGGCCTGTCGGAGGCGACGACGCGGGCGGCACCAGTGGGAGGACTGGCGAAGGGACCGGCGGGGCGCCCGTGCCCGAGGGGATGCGGGCGACGTTGCGCCCCTACCAGCTCGAGGGCTACCGGTGGCTGGACTTCCTGCGCCAGGTGGGCCTCGGCGGGGTCTTGGCCGACGACATGGGACTGGGTAAGACCGTCCAGGTGCTCGCCGCCGTCCAGCGCCTCATCGAACAGCGTGAGGAGGCCCAAGGGAGCGAGCCGACCGGCTCCGGCGACCCCGGTGAGCCGGAGGGGACCGGGCCGGTGCTCGTCATCGCGCCGACCTCCGTCGTCGGCTCCTGGGTGGAGCAGGCCGAGCGCTTCTGCCCGGGGCTGCGGGTGCGGGCCGTGAGGCGGACCGCCGCCAAGCGCGAGGAGACTCTGGCGCAGATCGTGGAGGGCTGCGACGTCGTCGTCACCTCCTACACGATCGCGCGCCTGTGCGAGGAGGAGTTCATCGCCCAGGACTGGGCCTGGGTGGTGTGACGAGGCCCAGTTCGTCAAGAACCACACCTCGGCCACCTACAAGGCGGTGCGGCGGCTGCGGTCGCCGTCGACCATCGCGATCACGGGCACGCCGCTGGAGAACTCGCTCATGGACCTGTGGGCGCTCATGAGCATCGCGGCGCCGGGGCTGCTGCCCGACCCGGAGCGCTTCGGGCAGGTCTACCGCAAGCCGATCGACCGCGGGGACGCCGAGGCGCTGGGGCGGCTGCGGCGCAGGATGCGTCCCTTCCTGCTGCGGCGCACCAAGGAGCAGGTGGCCGCGGACCTGCCCGCCAAGACCGAGCAGGTCCTGTCTGTCGAGCTCGGCGCCAAGCACCGCAAGGCCTACGACCAGCGCCTGGCCCGCGAGCGGCAGCGGATCCTCGGGCTGCTGGAGGAGGACACCGCCCAGTCGCGCTTCATCGCGCTCAAGGCGCTGACCACCCTGCGGCAGATGGCGCTCGACCCGGCGCTCGTCGACGGCGAGGACGGGACCGAGCCTGAGGCCGCCGAGAGCGCGGGTGGCGGGGAAGCCAGGGAGGCCGGCGAGGCCGCCGGTGGGACGGGCGGTTCCGGTAAGAGGGCGGCCCGCGGTGCGAAAGCCGTGAAGGGCAAGGCTGCCGGCGCCCCCGCAACGGGCCGTAGGGGACCGGGGCGGCGGCCGAGCCCGTCGGCCAGGTCGAGGTGCTGGTCGAGCACTGGGGCCGATCCTTCCGAGGGGCACCGCGCCCTCGTCTTCTCCCAGTTCACGCGCTACCTCTCCGGTGTGCGCGAGCACCTGGAGGCCACCGGTGTGCGAACCGCCTGCATGCGACGGCTCCACCCCCGACCGGCAGAAGGTCATCGACGCCTTCCGGGCCGGCGAGGCCGACGTCTTCCTCATCTCCCTCAAGGCCGGCGGCTTCGGGCTCACGCTCACCGAGGCCGACTACGTCTTCCTGCTGGACCCGTGGTGGAACCCGCAGGCCGAGGAGCAGGCCGTCGACCGCACCCACCGGATCGGCCAGGACAAGCCGGTCATGGTCTACCGGCTCGTCTCGGCCGACACCATCGAGGAGAAGGTCATGGCCCTCAAGGAGAAGAAGCCGAGCTCTTCGCCCGGGTCGTCGAGGGGGCCGGGGAGACTGAGACTGGCGGCGAGGGTGCTGGTGCCGCCGGTGGTGCGGACGCTGCGGCGGGCTCGGGCGGACTCAGCCCGGCGGCCCTGACCGCCGCCGAGATCCGCGAGCTCATCGAGGGCTGAGGCGCTCGACGTCGTCGGGACGCCGCCGTGGGCCGGCCGTGCCCAGCGCAACTGCGCTGCGGCCCCCATCCGGTTGTGCCCGGGCGGGGGCCTTCTGCGTGGCCGGGGACATTTTCTTCCGGTCGGGGACGTCTCGCGCGTTGGGGACGGGATTGCTGTCCCCGACGGCGTCGAATGCCCCTGCCTGGAACGGACGCACCCGGACGCGCGGAATGTCCCCGGTCGGGGAGTGATGGGGTCGCGGCCGGTGGCAGTCTGCACCTCCTTCCCGGTGTCCTCTGCGGCATCCGGCCATCGCCTCACGGGCGCCTGCAGCGGACCCATCCATGCCGATCGGCCAGGGCTCAGGCGGTCCCCGATGCCACAGAGCCGGGACTGCAGGTGGTCTCCACAGGGCTGACAAGCCCCTGAGCGCGGCGGCTCGGGGCGGCCCGATGCTGGTGGGGCGGGCACGGCGCCCGCTGGGGAGCGGCGGTGTGCTGGTCCCCACCGACCAGAGGAGAACCACCATGAGGAGACCCACCCGGACCACCTTGCGTACCCTGCGCACCAGCGTGATGCTGGCCCGCCCGAGTGACGCCTCAACGCTGCCGGCGCTCTGCGGCGCTTGCGAGCAAGGAGGAGGGCATGGCCACCGCCGAGTACGCCATCGGCACCTTGGCGGCCGCGGCCTTCGCCGGCTGCTGCTGGCGCTCATGCGCTCGGGCAGCCTGAGCGGGGCGTTGCAGTCCATCATCGAGCAGGCGCTCTCGGTGTGATGTGCGCCGTCATCGCAGCAGGTGGGCGCGCTCGCCCCCGAGTGGCCCGGGTACCTGGCGGTGGCCGACGTCGCCGCCCGGGTCCCGCTTCCCGCCGGCATTCCGGCCGCGTGGAACCGCATCCCTCACCTGGTCGCCCGGCCCCGACGAGGCCGCTGGGGCGGCGACCAGGCGGTGCACTCGGAGGAGGAGAGGAGGGATGGTGACGGCTGAGACGGCGCTGTCACTGCCCGCCGTCGTCCTCGTCCTGCTGATGGTGCTGGCGGCGGTCAGCGCTGGCGTCACTCAGTTGCGGGTGGCCGACGCCGCCCGCACCGCCGCCCGTCAGGCCGCCATCGGCCAGGAGGACTACGCCGGCGCCGCCCAGCGCGTGGCCGGAGGGTGAGCCTCGGCGTCGAGCAGGGCGAGCTCACCTGTGTCACCGCCGCCCGACCCGTCCCCGGCCCCTGGGCGGGCTGGGCCTGACGGCCCGGGCCCGCGCCTGCACCTTCACCGAACCGAGCAGCCCATGAACCGCCCTGGCTGTGACGAGCGCGGCTCGGGGACTGTCTACGCGCTCGGCGTCATCGCCGTACTGCTGGCCGCAGCAGTCGGTATCGCGGGCCTCATCCAGGCCCAGAGCGCCACCGGTCGGGCCCGGGCCGCCGCTGACCTCGCGGCCATCTCCGGTGCCACGGTCCTGTCCTCGGTCGTTGCCCCGGGCGACCCCTGCGCCATGGCGCAGCGCGTGGCTGCAGCCAATGGCGCCTCGGTGAGCGCCTGCTCCGTGGCCGGTGAGGACGTCACCGTCAGCGTCGTCGTCCCGACGACGATCCTCGGCCGCCCCCGCCAAGCCACCGCCCAGGCCCGCGCCGGCCCGTCGACGCCCCGCCTAAGCCGTGAACCGGCCCGAATCCGGTCGTTGAGACGGTGCGCCCGGGCGCCTGAGGCGTCGAGGACGCACGTCAGCCTTCGACGACGCCTGTCACGGGTACAGTCCGCGAGGCCTACCGTGCATCCTCGAGGGTGGGGACCGGCGAGAACCGGCCTCCACTCGCCGGCGCCGCCGGACATCGGGGCAGTCCGGCCTCAGTCCTCGACGGCGACGGTGGCGCCGCCCGCGAACTGGGCCGCGTGGAGCGCGCGTGAGCACCGCCCGCTGCGATGAGCTCATCGTGGCTGCCCTGCTCGACGATGTCGCCGTGCTCCATCACCAGGATGGTGTCGGCGTCACGGATCGTGGACAGACGGTGAGCGATGATGAAGCTCGTGCGGCCCTCGCGCAGCGCGTTCATCGCCTGCTGGACCAGCAGCTCCGTGCGGGTGTCCACCGAGCTGGTGGCCTCATCGAGGATGAGCACTGCCGGGTTGGCCACGAAGGCCCGCGCGATCGTGAGCAGCTGGCGCTCGCCGGCGGAGATGTTCGCGGCGTCCTCCTCCAGAACCGTGTCGTAGCCCTGCGGCAGGGCCTTGATGATGTGGTCGACGAAGCATGCCCTCGCGGCGGCCTCGACCTCCTCATCACTGGCCCCTGGGCCGCCCGTAGCGGATGTTCTCGCGGATCGTGCCCGCGAACAGCCACGGGTCCTGCAGGACCATGCCGGTGCGGCGACGCACGTCGTGACGCGTCATGGTGGCAATGTCGCGCCCTGTCGATGAGGATGCGTCCCCCGTCGAGCCTCGTAGAAGCGCATGAGCAGGTTGACCAGCGTGGTCTTGCCTCGCCCCGTGGGCCCCACGATCGCAACCGTGTGCCCGGGGTCCACCCGCAGCGACAGATCCCGGATGAGCTCGACCTCCGGACTGTAGGAGAAGCGCACGTGCTCCATCTCGATGACACCCGGGCCCGCCGGGCTCTTCGGCGAAGCCGCCGAGGTGCTGGGACCGGTCCCTGCGGCACCAGCGCTCCCCGGTGCGACGTCGTCGGGGCGCTCCTCCTCGGCGTCGAGCAGCTCGAAGATCCGCTCGGCGCTCGCGGTCCCGGACTGCACGGCCGTGGCCATGCCGCCGAGCTGGCCCAGGGGCTGGGAGAACTGCTGGGAGTACTGGATGAAGGCCTGCACATCGCCCAGGCGCAGCGACCCGGAGGCGACCATGGCGCCGCCGACCACCGCGATGGCCACATAGTTGATGTTCCCGATGACCAGCATGATCGGCATCATGATCCCGGAGAGGAACTGCGCGCGCAGCGAGGCCCGGAACAGCTCCTCGTTCTCGGCGGCGAAGGCCTCGCGCACCGAGGCCGTGCGCCCGTAGACCTGCACCAGGGCGTGCCCGGAGAAGGACTCCTCCACCCGGGTGTTGATCTTGCCGGTGCGCGCCCACTGGTGGGTGAAGGCTTCTGCGAGCGCGGCCCGATGACCCCGAAGACCACGCCCATGAGCGGGAACATGATGAGCGCCACCAGCGCCAGCTTCCAGGAGATGGAGAACATCATCCCCAGCACCCCCACGACCGTGAGGATCGCCGTCAGGGCGCCGGACAGGGACCGCTGCAGGGTGTTGGTGACGTTGTCGACGTCGTTGGTCAGGCGACTGAGCAGCTCACCGCGCTGGACGGTGTCGAAATAGCTCAGCGGCAGGCGGTGGACCTGTCCTCCACCTGGGCGCGCAGCCGGTAGAGGGCCTTGATGGTGATGCGGTTGATGAGCCAGCCCTCAAGCCAGCTGAGCAGGCCCGAACCCACGTACAGGGCCAGCACCACCGACAGGACCCGCCCCAGGCGGGTGTAGTCGATGCCCGCACCGGGGACGACGTCCATCGCCGAGAGCATCGTGGCGAAGTCATCCATCCCCCGCGCCCGCAGGGCCTCGATGGCCTGGGCTCTGGTGGTGCCGGCCGGCAGCATCGTGGAGACCACGCCCTCGAAGATGACGTTGGTGGCCTGCCCCAGCACCTTGGGGGCCGCCACGGCCAGCACCACCGTGCCCACGGCAGCCAGGGCCACGACCACCAGGGAGACCCGGTAGGCGCCCAGCAGCCCGACCATCCGCTTGAAGGAGGGCCAGCAGGCCTCGGCCTCGCCCGGGGCGGACCCGTCGTGCCAGTCGCCCGAGGCGGCCTGCGCCTCAACGGCCAGCTTGAGGTCCTCCTCGCTGAGCTCATCGGGGCCGACGACGGCGCTCCCGGCCTTCGCCGGCGATCTTGTCAGCGCTCTCGCCGGCGTTCCCTGCCGGCCTTATTGCCCATGTGGCTGCTCGCGTTCCTGCTCATGCTGCGGCCTCCGCCCGAGCTGGGAGGTGACGATCTCGCGGTAGACGGCGCAGGTGGCCAGCAGCTCGGTATGCGTGCCGCTGCCCACCAGGTGGCCGCCGTCCAGGACGAGGATCTGGTCGGCCTCGACGATCGTGGAGACGCGCTGGGCCACGATCACCTTCGTGATGCCGGCCGTGGCCGGCCCCATGGCCTCGCGCAGCCGCGCGTCGGTGGACACGTCCAGGGCGGAGAAGGAGTCGTCGAAGATGAGGATGTCGGGCGGCGCACCAGGGCCCGGGCGATGGCCAGGCGCTGACGCTGACCACCCGAGACGTTCGTGCCGCCCTGGGCGATGGGTGCCTGAAGGCCCCCGTCCATCTTGGAGACGAAGTCCTGGCCTGGGCGACTTCCAGGGCCTGCTACAGCCGTCGTCGGTGGCCTCTCTGCGCCCCAGGCGCAGGTTGGAGGCCACGGTCCCGGCGAATAGGAAGGCTGCTGAGGCACGAGCCCCATCTGCGCCCACAGCGCCTCGGGGTCCGCCTCCGCACGTCGGTGCCGCCGATGAGCACCCGCCCGCTGCTGGCCTCAGCAGCCGGGCCAGCAGCCGCACCACCGTGGACTCTGCCCGACGCCGTCGAGCCGACGATCGCCGTCGTCGTCCCGGGCTGGACCGTGAGGCTCACCTCCGCCAGGACACGGGCGTCGGCGTCGGCAGACGAAGCTGACGTCACGCATCTCAACCGTCCCTGGAGCCGGGAAGGTGTCGACGGCGTCGGGGAGGAGGTGATGGTCGGCGGCGTCGCCAGCACCTTTCGCTGATGCGCTCGGCGCACGGCGGCGCGGGATCATGATCGTCGCGAAGCTCGCCGACGACGATGCCCATGAGAATCTGCATGAGGTAGGACATGAAGGCGATGAGGGTGCCGACCTCCACGTCGCCGTCGCCGACCTGGTGGCCGCCGAACCAGATGACGCCGACGATCGTCACGTCCAGCACCAGCATCACCAGTGGAAACAGCAGGACGAAGAGCTGCCCCACGCGTCACCGACCCGGGCGATATCGGTGCTGGCGTCCCCGAATCGCTCGGTCTCGGCCTGCTCGCGCACGAAGGCGCGGATCACCCGGATACTGCGAGCTGCTCGCGCATCACCCGGTTGATGGCGTCGAGCTTGTCCTGGTAGGAGCGGAACAGGGCAGCATCCGGCTCACGATGAGGCCCCACTGCGACCAGCAGGACCGGCACCGACACCCCGATCAGCCACGACAGGCCCGGGGCGCGCGTGACCGCCATGACAAATTCCGCCCACCGCCATGACCGAGCGCCGTCACCAGCATCGTGGCGCCATCATCACCAGCATCTGAACCTGCTGGACGTCATTGGTGTTGCGGGTGATGAGCAGCCAGCCCCGAAGGCGAGATCTCCCGCCTGAGAAGCCGCTGACCCGGTCGAAGACCTCCGCGCGCAGGTCCCGGCCCATGCTCATTGCCGCGCGCGCTGCGAGGTAGGTCGCCGCGACCGAACACACGCCCTGGGCCAGGCTCACCCCCAGCATGAATGCGCCCATCCGCCAGATATATCCGGAGTCCCCGGTGGCCACACCCTTGTCGATGATGTCGGCGTTGAGGGTGGGGAGGTACAGGGAGGCCATCACCCTGTGCGAACTGAAGCACCAGGACGCACACCAGCAACCCGGTATAGGGGCGCAGGTGCGTGCGCAGCAATCGAAGGAGCATGCTGGCAACGTATCAGCCTCACGGTGCGTGAGGGCGAGCATCTCATGAATATGAGGGAGAGCGTCTTATAAATTTTGGTCATGCCCGCGTAGGGGGCGGGCTCACGTCGCGTCAGGTCCGGCGGCTGGATTGACCGTGTCGGACGACGTTGCCACCGCTTCTGCGAGGTGTGACTCGCAGAGCAGCAGGTCGGAGCTCAGTTGCCTCTGGTCACTGGGGTCGAGGGGGTCTGGGGCGCCGCCTCGAGTAGGAGCCGCAGCAGGACGGCAGCCCCGGCCTTGTCCAGGGGCTCGTTGTTGTTGCCGCACTTGGGCGACTGCACGCAGGAGGGCAGCCACTCGCGCAGCCGCAGCCCTCGATGACGGCCAGCGTCGCCTCCAGCCAGTCGCGCCCGGCCCGGTAGCCGCGCTCGGCGAAGCCTCGCCCCGCCGGCGTGCCCGTCGTGACGAAGACCGTGGGCGCCCCGTCTGCGGGTGCATCGCCGCTGACAGCCCGCCGATGTCCCAGCGGTCGCACGTGGCCAGCAGCGGCAGCATCCCGATGCTCGCGTGCTCGGCCGCGTGCAGGGCCCCGGCAGGTCGGTGGGCCCAGGCCCGCCGCCTCGCAGACTTCCTGGGGATCGTCCACCACACGGCGGCGGTGGGCAGCACGTGCTCGTCCATCTCCAGGGCGTGCTGGGAGACGACCTCCTCGCCCGGCAGCGCCATCCGCTGGTAGCCGGTCACCTGACTGGTGACCTCCACTGAGCCGAAGGACCAGGTAATGGCTGGCGTGCCCGTGGGTTCGGGGCGTCACCGGGGGATGAGCTGGCCCGCCCGCTGCCGGCCGGATCGGGACCGGTACTGGCTGGAATGGAACTTCCGCTGGGACCGTCGCCGGGACCGGCCGGCTTTTCCGGCTCGCGCGCCGACGGCTCACGGCTATCGCCCGGCGTCGTCTGACCCGGCCGCCCCCAGACCTGCTGCTCGCGCTCGGCAATGATGCGCACGCTCGAGCGCGATCGGGCCTCGTGCGGTAGCCGACCGCTGCCTTCTGTCGCACGAGGGCGACGTCGTCGGCCAGCCTCGACCACGTAGACGCGCCCCTGATGGACGCAGACCGCGCCCTCGTGGACGGTGGAGTCGGCAGCCGCGCCGTCCACCGTGCCGATGATGACGCCCTGTGTCGGCCTCCACCACCGGCACCTCGGGCGGCCCGTCGCCGCGCAGGGAGGTCAGGTCCTGGGGCCGCCCGGGCAGGTTGACGTTCCAGAACCAGCCCGTGGGCCGACGCCGCAGTGCGCCCTGACCCTCCAGCTCGCGCAGCAGGCGTCGTCGGGCAGGCCGAACAGGGCCAGGTCCGAGGCCTCGCAAGGGCGCCTCGGAGGCGGCGGCACATGGGTGGGGGTGCGAGCACGTAGGGGTTGGGCGGGTCGAAGACCGTGGCCTCGGGGCGGCGAAGACCGCCTCGGGTGGTGCACCAGGTAGGCGTCCAGCGGGTTGTCGAGGCGATGAGGACGGCCAGGCCGCGGGTGCCGGCGCGTCCGGCCCGGCCCGCCTGCTGCCCCAGCGAGACGCGCGTGCCCGGCCAGCCGGGCGATGAGGACCGCGTCCAGTCCGGTGACGTCGATGCCCAGCCCAGGGCATTGTGGTGGCCAGGGCGCGCAGCCGGCCCGAACGCAGGTCGGCCTCCAGGGCCCGACGCCTCGGGCAGGTAGCCCGCCGCGGTAGGCCGACACCGTGCCGACGAGCTCGGGCAGCGAGAGCCCCAGCGTGGGCGGGCCCGCTCGGCCACGACCTCCGCCGAGCGACGCGAGCGCACGAACACCAGCGCCCGGCGCCCTACGCTCAGCAGGTCCACGAGCAGCTCGGCGGCCTCGACGACGGCGCTGCGCCGCGCCGAGGGTCCTCGCCAGGGTCGCCCTGAGTCCGCCCGGCGCTGCCGGGCGGGTAGCGCCGCTCGTGACCGGAGGCCGGCGGGGCGGCGGAGGCGATGGCGTCGGTGCCGGTCCTCGGCGGGCTCTGTTCCCGTGACCCGCTGCGGGGGCGGCGTGACGCTGGGGGTGGGAGGCTGCCGTCGGCTGTGGCGTGTGGGCTGTGCATCGGGGCTCAGGGAGTCCGCGGGGCCGGACCGCCGTCGCCGGGAGCCGGCAGCACCCAGGGTCGCGCAGGGCCGCTGCCACAGGGCCAGGGTGCGCTCCCCGGCGGGTGCGGCGTCGTCGGTGACGGCCACGACGTCGTCGGGCTCGACGCCGATGAGGGCGGGCCGCGGTGAGGGCCGGCTCGGCCGCCGTCGCCGAGGCGCACAGGACGACCGGCTGCGGGCCGTGCGGGCGCAGGCGCGCCACGAGTCGCAGGAGGCGGCGCAGCACGAGGGCGACGTGCGCGCCCTAGGATCCCGCGGTAGGCGTGGCACTCGTCGATGACGATGTAGCGCAGGCCCCGCAGGAGGCGGCGCCAACGCTCGTGGCCCGGCAGCAGGGAGAAGTGGAGGAAGTCGGGGTTAGTCAGGACGACGTCGGCGTGGGCGCACCCAGTCGCGCTCAGGGCAGGGAGTGTCGCGTCGCAGGTGCCGGCGCGGACCGTGCGCAGGGAGCCCGCGGGCGTGCCGGCCTCGCGCTGGACGGCCTCGAGCTCACCGATGAGCCGGGCCAGGGCGGCGGCTGGTCGGCGGCGAGCGCCTTGGTGGGAGAGGCAGAGGTGGTGGGGCGCCGGGTGTGGGCGGAGATGCGCGAGTCGGCGCCGGGGACTCGCGGTCAGGACGTCGGAGAGCGCCGCAGCCGAGGCCGCCAGGGACTTGCCCTGAGCCGGTGCCGGTCGCCAGGACCGTGTGGCGGCCGGCGTGGGCGGAGTGCGCGGCGGCGACCTGGTGCGTCCAGGGCGCTCGACGCCCAGGCGGCGGTAGGCGGCCACGAGGTCGGGGTCCGCCCAGTCGGGCCAGTCGGCGGTGGCCGGGGCGGGCCGGGGTGCGCTGGAGGTGGACGAGCCGGCTGTCGCGTCCGCCGATGGACCCCAGGAGCCCGGTGAGGTCGCGTGCGGTCCCTGTCTCGCCATGGGGCACAGTGTGCACCACCGGTGGATGAAGGCGTCTGTGGGGCCTCGGCGGTGGGTTAGGGGTCTTGGTGTCACGGATGGCGACTTCTAGGCTGTCCATCGGTTGGCGCGCTTCGGGCCTGTATGGCTCTGACCTGCGTGTATGTCCCGAGCGCGACGGCCATCAGCTGGTGTGCCCCTAAAAGTCGCCCACAGTGACACCACCCTGCGGCTGGAGGCCCAGGTGAGACCGCCTGTGCCTGCATTTGGGAGTCAGGTGCTGCGGGCTGAGAGCAGAAGCGTTCCCCTGCTACTCGGCAGAGGCTCGCCGCAGTGAGTGTTGAGGGTCTGGGGCTTGGGCCGCTGGGTTGAGTGAGGGGGCTCGGCGGTGGTCTGAGGCCTTGGTGTCACGGTTGGCGACTTTTATGTTACCTGTCGGCTGGTGTGCCCGGGCCTGTATGGCTCTGACCAGCGCATACGTGTGCCAGGGTGCGATGTTATCGGCCAGGTGTGGTCTTAAAAGTCGCCGATTGTGACACCGGTTGTGGAGTGAGCCTGGTGGTCTGTCGTGCGGCCGCGTGTTGGGGTGAGGGTTAGTGGCCTTGGGCTTCTGCGTCGTCGGTGAGGTAGGTGATGATGCGGACCAGGTCGTAGGGGGTGGAGGTCTCGGTGGTGGTGATGGTGCCCTCGATGGGTCGCCACTGGCTCTCGCCGGCGGGGCGGAACCTCGTGGTCCAGGTGGTGGTCAGGGTCGTGGTGATGCCGGTGGCGGTGTGCTGGTAGTGGTGGGTGACGGTCTGGTGGGGTAGGGGGCGCCTGGGTCGGTGGTGGTTGTGGTGGTGCCGTCTCCCCAGCCCCAGGTGTAGGAGGCGGGGTGAACTCCACCTCGATGGAGGTGCCCAGGATGGTGGTGGTCTGGTAGCGCACGGCGGGGTTGGTGTAGACGATGAAGGCCTTGGAGATGATGACCTTGGGGCCCTGGGGCTGACGCGTGATACCCGAGCCCGAGGCGATCAGCGTGGCAGCCTGACGAGTAGTGATCGTGATCGTACGAGGATCACCGCCGCCGGCGGGCTCGGCGGGTTTGACGGAGCGGTTGACGCCTGACATGCGGCATGCATAGTCTGACGACTCATTCTTGTTTTTCTTAGGTGAGCACTCGTGGTGAGGCTGCTCATCCCACATCGACGGGTCCGAGGCCGTCACAGTCGGATGATCCTGAGACGGAGGTTCGCCAGAGTCAGGTGCCCCCTCCTGGGAACGGTTTCAGTCACCTCGCCGTAAGTTTCCACCCCTGAATCTGTGTTTCCTGCGGTTACGTTAGATTCCACGGTAGCGGAATCTGAATTTCCGGTTCCAGTATTCAATGCGGTGAGAGTGGCCGACACGATAAGGGTGGCTACTAGGGTGGCGTGTGGCGCTATCATTTCGGTACCTCCACCCCGCCAACGGACCAATGTCCGTTAATGTATCTTACGCCAAAGTTAAGAGTTCTCCCTTCGTCTGGGGTGGATGTTTTAGGTGTTCCCCCATCTCCGGAGTGAGAAGTCATAGGGCCGTAGTTTACGATAACTGCGACGCGATTGTAGTCGCGACCTTCTAATTTTTCGTAGTAGGTTGTGTCGGTAATATCTTGATCCCATTTATCGATCCACCCGCCTGTCGCATGTAAGGTGGCTGCTCTTTCGATGGCTGATTGGCAGAACTTGCAGCCGTCTTCGCTCATCGGCGGCGAGCTCGGTGGTGTTGCCGGTCATGAAGGCGTAGCGGTAGAGGTTGAGGAAGTAGCCGACGCTGGCTGCTGCGCCTCGGCGCTCTCCTCGTTCATCTGCTCGGGCTTGGCCGGTGCGGGTTCGGCCAGGGCGGCGTCGCGCTTGGCGCGCAGCTCAGGAGTCAGGGCCGCTTCCCGCGAGGCGGTCGCACTGGCGTTGGCATCAGCGATGCCCTTCTCAGCCCGAGCAATAGCCGCCGACGCGCTGGCACTGGCACTCGCACTGGCCTCCGCCTTGGCGTCCTTGGCCGAGCAGGCCGCCACCCCCAGAGCCAGGACGCACACCGCCACCAGACCGGCCACACTCCTGCGACGCCCGACGCGAGAACCAGACCAATCCCTACGCCTTGCTGGCGCTGGCCCGCTCAGTCGTTCCGGTGCTCCCGGCAGGGTTGCCCACCCCGCGCACACACCGGGACCTGGGTGGGAGTCACGCTCGTATCCGACGGGACGCCGCCCCGGCTCGGACAGCCGGCTGCTTGGCCGCTCCACGCCTCCGACCAGCGCCGCCCGCCCCTCGCCGTCTCGGTGCGGGTGGGCGCGACGGCCTTGCGGTACAGGGCGCTGCTCTGACGCGACCACCTGGCCAGGATCGGATGCGGGCTGCCTGGCCCCTGTAGGGCGCAGTAGGGTCGTAGGGACGCACTCATCACGGAAGCCTCCTCGCCACCGAAACAACTCCATACCCCGCCCGGCCGGGCGACACTGCCCGTCCAAACGGTGCATTGACATACCTGCCCCAACGCCCCCAAACCAGACCCCGAGGACACCTGTGGAAAACCTCGAAAAGAGACTCGTGCACCAGCCCCGTCGCACCCGGCCGGGCCCTTGATTCACCCGCTCAACAGGCTGGGGCCTCGGTGCCACTCACCAGGAGTGGTCCCTGAGGCCCCGAGGCCGCGCTCGCAGCGGCGGCTTTTCCTGTGCGCCTCCCTACGCCGTCGCGGCAGCCCGACCTGCAGTGGCAGCGCCGTCGGGAACGCCGTCAGAACTGCTGCTGGTCCACGCGGTGGCGCCCCGGGCGTGCCGGGAACCGGCCTGCAGGAGCGCAAGCGCCAGCGGCGCCACCGGCACGATCGCGAAGAACACGGTCACCCACACCGCGGTCAGGCTGAGCATTTCGTGGATGAGCAGGACCGCGGGGGCAAGGATCACCACGATGATGAAGGCCGCCAGCGCCCCGACCACCGGCCGCACCCGCCCCGGCGCCAGCGCGGTCAGCGCCAGGGCGAGCGTGGGAAGGACCAGGACGTAGGCAGCGCCGGACAACAGCACCATGAGCGGCACGCAGGCCGCCGCCAGCAGGAGCAGCACCGCGGCGAGGGTCTCCTGACCGAGCCCCTCCTTCCACCGCCGCACCACGAAGTGCACCGTGAGCCCGGACCCGATCAGGGCCCCGCCGGCGAACATCCACACCAGCAGCGGGTTCGGCCCGAGCCCGCTCTCCGGCGCCCACTTCATCGCCATGGCCCCGCGCTGCACCAGCCCCGCGGCGGCAGAGGCGAACGCGGCCCGCCACGTCAGACCCCAGACGCTCCCCAGGACCCGCTTCCAGCGCAGCGACCGTGCCCGCACCGCAACGATGCCGAGCGCGGCGATGACGGCCAGGCACCCCAGCCCCGTCCCGACCGCCGCTGGGTAGCGCACCGTCAGTCCCCGCCACAGCTGGAAGAAGTGAAGGTCGCCGTCGGCCGTGAGCGTGGGGGCCTGCCCGTCGAAGGCCCAGGCCCGCGTGAGGTCCAGGACCTGGTCGCCGTAGTGCTGGAGGGTCGAGTGGTCGACGTAGCGCGGGGCGTCGGTGGGGTGGTGGTAGTGCTCGGCGTCCCCAATCGCCGCGATGTTGAGCACCGTGAAGCCCTCCGGGATGAACGCCGCCATGTCAGTGGTGTTGGGCATGCGCGCGTACAGCGAGGGGAGGAGTGAGCCGGCCACGGGCTGCTTCACGTGGCTGAGGAAGTAGCCGGCGACGGCGCTGTTGTTCGAGGAGGTCTCGAACATGAGCGCCGGGCCGCTCGTGCCGCGCGCCTCGAGGTTGAGGACCAGGTCGACGTTCTTGTAGTCGGCGCGGTGGTGGCGCATCTCGTTGCGGGCGCCGATGAGGCCGACCTCCTCGCCGTCGGTGATGACGATCTTCAGCGAGTTCTCCGGTGGGCGCCCTTCGGCCTTGATAGCCCGAAGCGTCTCGACGATGGCGGCCACGCCGTAGCCATCGTCGGCTGCCCCGAGAGAGGTGCCGTCGGTGATGTGCTGATGGCCGTTCTCGTCCGCCTCGACCGTGGCCGAGTCGTAGTGGGCCATGAGCGCCATGGTGTGCTCGGACTTCCCCGGCACGTCGACGACGATCGTCTCAGCCGGCGCGTCCTTGAGCACCGCCTGCTGCTCGGCGGACAAGCCGTCGAAGATCCTCTTGTCCGCCGGGTCGCTGAGATCGAACATCGGGTTGGAGTGCACGGTGGGGGTGTAGCCCAGATCGGAGAACATGCCGACGACGTCGTCGCGCGCCTGGTCGTGCGCCTCGCGGCGCAGCACACTGTGGGGCCTCGTCGGCGAGGCGGTTGATGGCGGCCATGGCGCGCTCGGCGGAGAACGTGGTCGGGTCGGCGGTGGTCGGTGCGGGGAGGGCAGGATGAGGGACGCTCAGGCCCGCCACCAGACCCAGCAGGGCGGCGATCGAGCCAGCAGGTGCCGGGTGAGACCGGGCGCGGAGAAACGGCGATCAGTCATGGTGTCAGCTTTTCCGGACGTGAATCGGTGGTGAATGAGGGGAGGGCGGCGTCGCCTTCACGCCTTCAGCTCGCCGGTGGTGAGGACAGGGCCCCGGGATGCGGCGTGGGGAGCGAAGGCGACGCCAGGCGTGGCCGGTTCAGGCCTTGGGCCAGGCGACGACCAGGCAGACTGCGACGAAGGCGACAGTCAGCGCCACCTGCGTCCAGCCGAGCCAGGCCCGGCGACGCGGCAGGGCGGGCAGATCCGGCCACAGCGTGATGCCTCGGACGATCCCGTACAGGCCGGGCAGCGATGCCGCCGCCAGGATCCAGGTGGGCACATACGCCCAGGGCCCCGAGACTGGATGGGAGACGTGGGTCTGATCTGCTGCGACGGAGGTCGGGAACGGTGGAAGGCAGAGGTATCCGTGCTCATGGGACCAGGCTGTCGGAGCATGATCGTCCACACGATCCAGCCACCTGGTCGGTCGATGTCCGCCAGCCCGACAGAACAATGCTGATCCACGAGCAGGACGGGGTGGCGGGATGAGGTGGGGTGTCCCGTCCGGATCCGGGTGAGCGTGGGTAACGGTGATGCCGGCGAACGGCCTCCCGTGTGGTTCCGGGCGTGCAGAGGGCCTTGAGCTGGGGAGTGTCAAATCGGATACAAAGGCGGCAACGAGTACTGAGCGCGTCTGACAGAACCGCATGATTCCGCGGTTCGTATCGCTGGGTGAAACGTTGTTGGGCTCCTTTGTGTCCGATTTGGACACCATGCCTTGGCTACTGGGGCGTGAAGTCTCTGGTTGTTGTGTCTCGGGACATGGGTGACAGTTCTGTGTCAGGACATCGGTGACACTTCGATGGGTCCTGGAGGCCACAGGCCGACGGATGCGCCAGTTGTCCACAGGGCGTCGGCGGCCGGGTTGCACCCACTCCGCAGCCGGGCGGCAATGGGCTCCATGAGCACCTTGGGCACAGACCTGCTCGCCGTTGTTCGTGGCTGCTACGGAGCGGTGCGCGTTCGGGACCTTGACCTGTCCCGCACCCAGCGCCGTCATGTCGCCTCGCTGGTGAGAACCGGTGAGCTCATCGCCTATGAGCATGGGGTTGTCGGTATCCCGGGTGCTGAGCGTGCGGTTGTGCTGGCGCGCATTCATGGAGGGCTCCTCACCTGCCAGGCCGCTATGCGCTACTACGGGCTGCCCGTGGCCCAAGGGACCGAGCAGGTTCATCTTGTGGTTGCGCCCGGCAGGCGATTCTCGACCGCCGGGCGGGAGGTGCTCCATGCAGACCGGTACCGGACTCGTATATCGCCAACCTCTTATCCGGTTCAGCCACTCCCTGAGGCGCTGGCTCGTTTCCTGCGCTGCCACGTCCAAGACGACTCCCCACTCATCGCTCTCGATGCGGCACTTCACGACGAGCGCGTTACTGCCGAGCAGATTCGCAATCTGCTTCGCGGCCCCGGCTCGGCTCGGGCGCTTGCTCGACTCGATCGCGCCAGCGACCGGGCCCGTTCCCCGTTGGAGACGCTGGTGCGAATGGACCTTGAGGCTGCGGGCCTGGGCTTTGATGACGGAGTGGAGATCGAGGGAGTCGGCGAGGTGGACCTGGTGATCGAGGACTGGGTGGTCGTCGAGCTCGACGGCTACACCCTACCACTGCGACGAGTACCAGTTCGGCCTCGACCGCTGGCGCGACCGCCGGCTCGTCTCCCGCGGCTTCCTGCCGCTGCGCTTTACGAGGAAGGATGTCTATGCACATCAGGTCGTTCCGGACGTGCTGAGGGTCTTGGAGAGGTGGGGAGTGTCCAAATCGGATACAAAGGCGGCAACGAGTACTGAGTGCGTCTGATAGAACCGCATGATTCCGCGGTTCGTGTGGCGCGGTGAAAAGTGGTTGGACTCCTTTGTATCCGATTTGGGCACGAACCTCCCTCAAGAGGGCTTCCACGGTTCCGGTGATGCCACTTCGCCGGGGATGACAGGAGGTCGGCGGCAATGATGCCGGGGCGCGTGGGGCGCGTGGGGCCTGTGGTGAATGATTGCGCGCGGGGATGAGGGGTGTGCTTCCGACCTCGCCCCAACACGCCGGGCAGGGTGATCTGGACCTCATGTGCGCTCTCGGGTGGTCCCTGCCGGCTCGCGTTCCAGCTTCGACGGCATCCGCGAGATCGTGCGGGAAGGCGTAACCTATCGGGACGAAAGTCCATGCCTCTATCGCAAAGATGTTGTGGTTGAGATACAATTTAGACACAAGATGATGTGTCTCATCGATGTGATTTGGGAGTATGGTCGGCACCGGTGCCTCGACCGCCCGCTCCCCGCAGGCAGCGCGCAGCCGCTGACGGCACCCGGAAGGATCGGCCCCATCCATGCTCGGCAGGGCCGCGAACAGGAACGAGAAGGACCATCGGAGAGACCCGTGCTCGAGAAGAACCTTGCCTCACCGCCCCCGCAGCTGACGGCTCGGCGCAGCCTCGGCCGCCACCCCCGCCACCGACCCGCGCCTTGTGGCTCCCGGCTCAGCCGACTCGGCCGTCGCCCGCGGAGAGCGCCCCACTGTGGACGCCATCGCCACCATCACCGAGTACCTGGACCGCTCCGACTGGCGCGTCAACGCCAACGCCAACCAGGGATACTCGCTGGGTGGGATGATGCTCAACACCTCCGGCAAGGTCGTCGCCAACTACTGGCTCAGCCAGGTCTACCCGGCCGTCGCCCGCCAGGCCCACCGCAACGCGGACCTCCACATCCACGACCTGGACATGTTCGCGGCTACTGCGCCGGCTGGTCCCTCAAGGACCTCCTCCAGCAGGGCTTCAACGGCGTCCGTGGCGCCATCGCCGCCCGGCCCCGCCAAGCACTTCTCCTCGGCGGTCGGGCAGATCGTCAACTTCCTGGGGACCCTGCAGAACGAGTGGGCGGCGCCCAGGCCTTCTCCTCCTTCGACACCTACATGGCTCCCTTCGTCCGCCTGGACGATATGACCTACGCCCAGGTCAAGCAGTGCATGCAGGAGCTCATCTTCAACCTCAACGTCCCCTCGCGCTGGGGTACCCAAACCCCCTTCACCAACCTCACCTTCGACTGGACCCTGCCCCGCGGACCTCGCGGACGAGCACCCCTCATCGGCGACGAGGTCTGCGACTTCGCCATGGCGACCTCCAGGCGGAGATGGACCTCATCAACCGCGCCTTCATGGAGGTCATGACCGAGGGCGACGCCGAGGGCCGCGTCTTCACCTTCCCCATCCCCACCTACAACATCACCCGCGACTTCGACTGGGACGCCCCCAACACCGAGCTGCTGTTCACCATGACCGCGAAGTACGGCCTGCCCTACTTCCAGAACTTCATCAACTCGAGCTCGACCCCGGCATGATCCGCTCCATGCTGCCGTCTCCAGCTGGACCTGCGCGAGCTGCTCAAGCGCGGCAACGGCCTGTTCGGCTCGGCCGAGCAGACCGGGTCCGTCGGCGTCGTCACCATCAACATGGCCCGCCTCGGCTACCTCTACGCCGACGACGAGGCCGCCTGACCGCCCGGCTCGACGAGCTGCTCGAGATCGGCCGCGACACCCTCGAGCTCAAGCGCACCGTCATCCAGCACCACATCGACGCCCGGCCTGTTCCCCTTCACCAAGCGGTACCTGGGCACCCTGGACAACCACTTCTCCACCCTGGGCGTCAACGGCATGAACGAGATGGTCCGCAACTTCACCCACGACGCCTACGACCTGACCGACCCGCGCGGCCACGCCATGTGCGTGCGCCTCCTGGACCACGTGCGCGACAAGATGGTCGAGTTCCAGGAGGCCACCGGCCACCTCTACAACCTCGAGGCCACGCCGGCCGAGGGGCACCACCACCGCTTCGCCAAGGAGGACCGCAAGCGCTACCCCGGCATCCTTCAGGCCGGCACGAGTCCAACCCCTACTCACGAACTCCTCCCAGATCCCCGTGGGCTCACCGACGACCCTTCGAGGCCCAGGAGATGCAGGAGGAGCTCAGACCAAAGTACACCGGCGGCACCGTCCTGCACCTATACATGAACGAGCGCATCTCCTCGGCCGCCGCCTGCAAGGAGCTGGTGCGCCGCTCCCTGACCGCCTTCCGCACGCCCTACATCACCATCACGCCGACCTTCTCCATCTGCCCCGTCCACGGCTACCTCGTGGGCGAGCACCTCACCTGCGACAAGTGCGCCGAGCTCCACCCGGAGGCCGAGCCGGTCGAGTGCAGGTGTGGACGCGCGTCATGGGCTACTTCCGCCCGGTGCGCTCCCTTCAATATCGGCAAGAAGGGCGAGTACGCCGAGCGGCAGATGTTCACCGAGGTCGCCGCCGGCGGCCACGGCCCGGCTGTCTCGCGCCTGAGTGCGGTCAGCGCCTGAGAGGACCCGCCGGGACCGCTGGGCGCCGTCGGATGATCCGGCGACGGCGCCCAGCGGGCTCGGTGTCGCGACGACGCCGGCCCTCGGGTCGGCCCCGCAGCCCGGCAGTTCCCCGCAGTCCCGACAACGTTCCGAGAGGAGGGGGCAGTGACCTCACCGCAGACACGTCCGCCGACCAACTCACAGACTGCCCAGCCGGCCCGGGTCACTGAGGACGGTGCGGGTCGGGGCGCCTCCGCCGGCCCCGACCGCCGGCCCGCCGACGACCTGGTGATCGCCGGGCTCGTCCCCATGAGCACGGTTGACTGGCCCGACCACCTGACCGCGACGGTCTTCCTGCAGGGCTGCCCTGGAACTGCTTCTACTGTCACAACCAGGCCCTCATCCCCGCCCGCACGCCCGGCCAGGTGGCGTGGGAAGAGGTGCGCGCCCTGCTGCGCCGCCGGCGCGGACTGCTCGACGGCGTCGTCCTCACCGGCGGAGAGGCCCTGCGCCAGGACGCCCTGGCCGACGCCGCCCGCGAGGTCATCGACATGGGCTTCCAGGTGGGGCTGCACACGGCCGGGCCCTACCCGCGGCGGCTGCGGGACATGGTCGGGGCCGGGCTCGTCGACTGGGTGGGGCTGGACATCAAGGCCCTGCCCGAGCACTACGGGCAGGTGGTTGGCCGGGAGGGCGCGGCCGCGAGGGCCTGGGAGAGTCTGGAGGTACTCGTCGAGGCGGCCGGCCGCGGTGGGCTCGACTTCGAGGTTCGCACCACCGTGGTGCCCGGGGACGTGACCGCCGACGACGCCGTCGAGGTGGCTCGGCGGGTGCACGCGGCGGGGGCGCGGGTCTACGCCCTCCAGCAGGCCCGCTCCGAGGGGACGAGCGGCGAGTTCGACGTCGTGGCGCCCGGCTGGGATGGGTTGTGCGAGCGCATGGCCGAGCGCATTGAGGCCCTGGGCTGGGACCGCTTCACCTATCGCCCGGCGTAGTTGCTGGAGTTATAGGCCTGTTCGGGGTGAACTCATCCTGTTGATGACCTGAACGGGCTGAGATTGAGCGCGTGTTATAGCGGTCGGTTAGTATAGCGTCATGGACGCAATAGTTCTGTCGGCGAACTCTGCCGAGCCTCTGGAGAGATTTCAGTTATGAAGAGAGGGAAGGCTCAATGTAAGCGCCACCTAAACCAAGGTGATCTCCAGAGAACTGTCGGAATGAACAAGTTGTTAAACACCTGGTCGAACTTCCTGAAAAAGATGGAATGATGTGGTTTCCATGATCAGTGTGTTTTGAAGTGGCACCTGATCACCTTTCTCTCCGTCCGCCCCCAAATGTCTCTGTGGCGCTCATATACGCTAGTTGAAAGACGGGCCCTGTACAACAGTTCGCCACATATGTAATTGAAATAGGGTACATAGAAAGTCATGTCAGGGTCAGCAAACCAGGTGTGTGCGTAAAAGTCTGGCTTTACATTCGCGTAAGTTAAGATGCTTCTAGAGATTGAGAACAATTATGGATACAGAAATGGTTGATTCCGTCAAATATATTCGAGATTCGGAATCATGTGAGGCTCGCGTGCTGGAGATCTTAGCCAGAAGGTCGTCCATGATGGTGCAGATCTTGCGTGGCGACGGCTTAATTAACGAAGACCAGAGATTAGTCAGATTATGGCTTAATACAGTACCTAGAATTGTTCGCCTGCTTCTCCGGCTTAGTGTGTTCGTCGCTGCGGCAATAGGTGCCCGTGCGGTATGGGCGGCGGCTTCGGTAATCCCGATCTTGTTCACGCGTTCGCTAGCGTGCTCGTGGCCCTAGTATTTCTGACAACACTTGTTGGCATTGATCGCGATTTTAAAAAGCCTGTTGAAGGTCGGAGAGTTGCCAGAAGATTGAGTTGGTTGACATTATGTGCCTTATGCTTCACGTTGGTAATTACTCTTGTGACAGTCGCGCCTGTCTCGTACTTGCAGCGACGAAGAAATATTCGTCTGCGCCATTAGGAGGCAGGGGTGAGGGCTTCTTATTGCTGCGTTGTTTCTTGTTGCAATTCGTTGCTTTCTGACCATGTCGGCCGCTTCCAATTCTGGGCATGGTTACGCGTTGCGCGTGAAATTATGGGTTTATTTACAGAATCTATCTATCTTGCTCCCTATGTGTAGCGGTGTTCTGATTGTTCTAGGAATATATGAACTGAGTTAAGGGAAGGCTCAAGATCGCACTTCGTTGATTCTTGCTTTGTTTGCGTGGGCGCTGACATTCATTGCTAATTCAAAACAGCGATTCGATGCGATCGAAACCCACAAAGAACGCATTCGTGTTGAGTTGAAACAATTCGACGAGCTAGGAGTTTTGAGTTTCCAGGATCAGTCGACAACGAGGTTGGAGCGGCACAGAATGATCTGTCGGCGTATTGGTGAGCTTGCTGAGCTATGTACCGCACCGGCGGCTCCCGGGTTAATTAGATTTCCTCTCGTCCCGCAAGGAATTGCTGAGGCCTTTGTTGTTACGCAGATACTACGCGCGGCTCCAACTCCTGTACTTGAAGAGTTGGTTGAACTAAATGGTAAGCAAAGCAATGCGCAAGGAGCGACCTACTACATATATGCGTCGTTATTCAGTTTCCTTAATCGACGCTGTGGTCGATCAAATTTTACTGACAATATTATCAGAGAGCTGTCTCGAAGCTGAATAATGATTCATCGATGGGTGGCTTGATATTCAAGAGAGATGATTGTGTTGCAGTTGTTAACTTAATTGAGCGTTCATTGGGATATCCTAGACTCCCATAGTGTTGTCGAGTGCCTATTTGTGGTAGTCGCCGTTCCCGGTTGATGTGGGGTGAGATAGGAGCGGCGGGCGGCAGTGCCCGTGGATGGCGGCGTCCGCGCTGCTAGCCTCGAAGCCGAGCTACGACATCCTGATCTTCGAGCCTGGGGTGGTTACGGATGAGGACTTTCCCCAGTGGTGGGATCGGGTCTCCCGGTGGGAGGAGCCGCATGACTATGACAGCATTGAGCGCGCCACCCCGGCGATCAGGTCCTTCTATCGCGACCTCGTCCGAACCTTCCCTCCGTTCAACGGCCCCGACGCGCTGAGTGATGACGAGGTCGATGCGCGTCTCGCCCAGGGGCTGCCGGTCGCCGACTACACCATCGGTGAAGACCTGGTATACGTCGGTGTCAGCTGGTCGGCCGCTGATGCGCTGGTGGTGACCGCCGGTGAGCTCGCGTGGACGCACCGGCTCGCCGTGGCGTACGTCAGCGACGACGGAGCGATCGTGCGGCCACCGGACCAGCCGGCGCAGCCCGCCTCCAGCGTCCGGGTGGACTACGTCATCCAGGACGGCACGAGGTGAATCCGGCCGCGTGAGCGCAGCGTCCGACACTCACCCTACACGGTGGTGATCCCATTCAGTAGGGGCAACTACTGAGACATCTCCTGTTGTTCGGCTATGGTTGCTGACGGGCGGTCATCTCGTCGTCGCGGCTGACGGCGGTCAGCGGTACCCACGGCGCTGACCGGCTCAGGCGCACCTCACGCGTCGCGACACCCCGGCCCGCTGGCCGAGCAAGGAGATACTCATGAACGACACCAACCTGCCCGGAGACCCCTCAGGACAGTGCTCCGCCGCTGCCCCATGTCCCGCGCCGGCCTCGGCGAGCACCTGCCCAGCCGCAACAACGCCGCCGGCCAGGGCCGTATGACGATGGACAACGGCTCGCCCGTCTACAACAACCAGGACTCCATGACCGCCGGGCCCGCGGCCCCGTCGCTCTCCAGGACGCCTGGCTGCTGGAGGCTACGCCCGCTTCAACCGCGAGGTCATCCCCGAGCGCCGACGACGCCAAGGGCTCAGGAGCCTGAGGGCACCTTCACCGTCACCCGCGCCATCCCTGAGCTCACCCGCGCCGCGATCTTCTCCGCCGAGGGCAACCAGTGGAGCTCTTCATGCGCTTCTCCACCGTCGCCGGGGAGCGCGGGCCGCCGACGCCGAGCGCGACATTCGCGGCTTCGCCATGCGGTTCTTCACCTCCGAGGGCAACTGGGACGTCGTCGGCAACAACACCCCGTCTTCTTCTTCCGTGACGGCAAGAAGTTCATCGACCTCAACCACGCCGTCAAGCGCGACCCCGCACCAACCTGCGCAGCCCTCAACACCAACTGGGACTTCTGGACCAGCCTGCCTGAGTCGCTCCTCCAGGGTGACCATCACCATGTCCGACCGCGGCATCCCGCTGTCCCACCGCTACATGCACGGCTTCTCTCGCACGCCCTACTCCTTCATCAACGCCGAGGGCGTACGCACCTGGGTGAAGTTCCACTTCCCGCTCCCAGCAGGGTCTCGCCAACCTCACGGACCAGGAGGCCGCCACCGTCATCGCCCAGGACCGCGAGTCCAACCAGCGTGACCTGTGCGAGTCCATCGAGAAGGCGCCAGTACCGCTGACCATGTACGTCCAGACCATGACCGTTGAGCAGGCCGAGGCCCTGACCGACTTCAACCCCTTCGACCTGACGAAGATGTGGCCCAAGGCGGACTTCCCCTTCCAGGAGGTCGGCGTCCTCGAGCTCAACCGCAACCCCGACAACTACTTCCAGGACGTCGAGCAGGCCGGCTTCACGCCTCCAGAACATCGTGCCCGGCATCGGCTACTCCCCGACAGGGATGCCCAGGCCCGCCTCTTCTCCTACGGTGACGCTCAGCGCTACCGCCTCGGCGTCAACCACCACCAGATCCCGGTCAACTCCCCGCGCGGCGTCGCCTCGCCCCATGGCTTCCACCGCGACGGCGCCATGCGGGTGGACGGCAACGCCGGGTCCCAGAACGCCCTACGAGCCCAACTCCTGACGGCAACTGGCAGGACTCGCGCGAGCTCTCCGAGCCCGTCCAGGCCGGAGGCGACGTCGCCATGTACGACTTCCGCGAGGACGACCACAACTACTACCAGCCCGGCATGCTCTGGCGCGCCACGACGCCCGAGCAGCAGCTCGTCCTGTGCGAGAACACCGCCCGCGCCATGGGTGACTCGACCCTGCAGATCAAGCACCGCCACATCTTCAACTGCTACCAGGCGGACCCTCGACTACGGCCGTGGCGTGCCCAGGCGCTGGCATCGACATCGACAGCGTGGACCTCGACGGCGCCACCGCCGACTCCTACGAGCTGTGGCTCGCGCGCAACCGCGCCAACGCCGAGCTCGACGTCCCGACGTCGCCCGCCGCCCCGGCCTCGGCCGCGAACCTCGGCCCGGCCGGCCGTGACACCAACGTGGCTGACCCGACCGCCCTCACCGACCCGATGAACGACCCTACGTGCTCTGAGTACTGCGATCCCGGTAGCCCTGACGGCGGCCCGCCACCTCCCGGCGAGGTGGCGGGCCGCCGTCAGATCGCCGTGGGAGCGGTGTCCATGGTCGGGCGGTGGGGGCGCCACTAGCCTCGGGGCATGAGCTACGGATTATGATCTTCGAGCCGGCGGCGGTCTCAGACGAGGACTTCCCCCAGTGGTGGGAACAGGTCTCCCGGTGGGAGGAGCCGCGCGACTACGACACCACCGAGGGCTCTACCCCGGCGATCAGGTCCTTCTACCGCGACCTCATCCGCGCTTTCCCACCGTTCAACGGCCCCGATGCGCTGAGCGAGGAGGAGCTCGAGGAGCGGGAGGCCGAAGGGCTGCCGGTCGCCGACTACACCATCGGCGCGGACTACATCTACATCGGTGTCGGCTGGTCGGATGCGGACGCGCTCGTCAAGATCGTCGGCCAGATGGCCTGGACGCATCGGCTTGCGTCGCCTATCGCCGGTGACGACAGTTCGATCGTCCGGCCGTAGCGGTGGGCGGGGCTGACGCTGAGTCTCGAGCCTTCGGCCCCGCCTCCGACCCCACAGCCACAAAGTAGTACATGTAGAACATTTGTCGTATTCTCGTGTCATGAGTGCAGTGGGTGACCCGGTTTCTCCGGGGAGCAGGACTGTCGGACTGCGGGAGGTCAATCAGCAGGCCGGGCGGGTCTACCGTGAGGTCGAGTCCACTGGTGTACCTGTGACGGTCACCGACCGTGGCCGCCCGATCGCCCAGATCGTTCCGATCCGTGATGACGAGACCTGGTACGGGCGGATGGTCCGTGAGGGCAAGGTCCGTCGAGCCGCAGGCGACTGGGCGCTGCCCGCCAGGCGGTGGGGGGTGCCTGAGGGTTTCGACCTGGAGCAGTTCCTCCTCGGTGAGCGCGAGGAGGACAGGTGATCTACCTCGACACCTCGGTGGCGCTGCTCTCCCTCCTCGGGCAGCCCGGAGCCGATGAGGCTGCGCAGCTCATCATGGATGCGCACGCCACCGAGGGGCTGGTCTCCTCCTGTCTGCTCACGGTGGAGATGGCTCGGGCGGCGCATCGGGAGCACTTCGATATCCACGTGGTCGATGAGTTCATCGCGGGAGTGGAGCTCATCGAGATCGGCCCGGATGTCATTGCGCGCGCCAGCGCCCTGACCGGTGAGCTGACGTCTCTCGATGCCATTCACCTGGCGACTGCGACGCTGCTGGACGACCCTCGCCACCCGGTCACGGTTCTCACTCGCGACGCCCGCCTCGCCGACGCCGCCCGGTCCCGAGGCCTGGGCGCGATCGACCCGCTGGGCTCATAGCACCTGATAGACCTCCTCGAAGGGCAGGCGCGGGTTGCGCTCCTGGCAGGCGCCCGGCCCCGGGTGACCGACGTTGATGACCAGCAGCACCTCCACGTCCTGACCGGCGAAGAACTCGGTCGCCAACGCCTCGGCGTCGTCTCCCGTTCATGGGGCGGGCTGCCAGCCCGACGGCGCGAATCGCCCGAATGACGTAGGCCGTCTGGATCGAGCGCTGAGGCGCGCGCCCACTGTGCCCGCATCTCCGCCCCACCCCTCCAGCAGCCGCTGGTAGGCGCTCGCCGCGCGGTGCAACCGCGGTAGGGACCCGGCGAAGGACCGATCGGCTGCGCAGACGAGGTGAGAGCGCTGCGACCTGCTCGCGATGCCGCTGGGGAGACAGGAAGCAGGCGCTCGCGGGTCGCCGCCGACCGGACGGCTACCACCCGTAGCGGCTGGGCGTTGACCGCCGTCGGCGCCCACTGGCCAGCTCATGGATCGCCCGCAGCTGGGCGTCGGTCACCAGCTCGTCGGTGAAGGTGTAGCGGTGCGTGCCCGCTGAACAGTAGCAAGCGTCGGACTCGGTCAGGGATGGACTCGTCGGGCACGGGGCCCGAACCGGAACAGGGGAGACGACTGCCATGCTCCGATTGAAGCACGCGCCGTCTCCCCAGGGCGGATGTTGTCCCGACAAGGCAGTCTTGCTGTCCCCTGCCCTGCTCTCCTCACCCTCCTGACGTGCGACCTCGCAGCGGGTCTCCGTCGCGCAGGCGATCCATACGATGGCGGAGAGGTGCGCTGTGAGGTCCACGGTCCCTGCTGCTCGAGTAGAGCCGTTCTCCTCGATGGGAAGGTGAGGCTCCGGGCCGAGCGTCGTGAGGAATGAGGCAGGAAGTGATGGATGAGAATGCCGCTCCGGCGCTCGGCCTGACTGTGGTGGTCTGTATCTTCTCCTCGTGTCCCGTGCTGACGGGGCGCCTCGGGCGCCGTCAACAGTGAAGCTGTCGAGGGCAAGCCAACCGGAGCCAGTGTTGCGAGGGTGTTGGCGCAAACGCTTATGTTCCCGCAACGCCCGGGCGGGGTGGCGGGGAGTGTTTTCAGTACAGGAGGAGCGCGGGAAGGCGCTGAGGTTGTTGAGGCAGTGGATGCTCGCCGGGTAGAGCAGGTTGCGGTCGGTCTGACGTGAGCAGCCCGCAGCTGAGCCCGAAGAAGGCGTGCGGATGACGCTCGGTACCTCCGGAGAGCGCGAACGGAGTGCATGTGCAGCGCACCGAACAGGACGCTGGAGACGACAACAGCCACCCAGGTCGGTGCGAAGCGCTTGATGAGCCCAATGAGGAGCTGACGGAAGAACATCTCCTCCACAATCGGCCCCACGATCCCGAGTACGACGACGATGATGATCGGCGGGAACATCTGAATGACTTCGGCAACGCTGGCGTCATTCTGCAGGGTTGCTCCGGACAGGCCGGCGAGGTTGAGCAGGGCTGAGAGGCTGGGCCGCCGATGAGCTCGATCACCAAGGTGGCGAGTCCGCCCACGATGAGTGAGGACGGCCCTGCCGCTTGCGGGCCGCTATCTGATGGGCGGCCTGGGCCAGCGGGTGGCGGAAGGCGACGCAACCGACGGCGAAGAGAGCGATGTAGAGCGCGAGGCCGGTTGTGGGCCGCATGTCCCCAGGGATGAGAAAGTGGCCGAGGTGGAGAGGGAAGAAGAAGGCGTAGACGCTTGTGAAGATGACCAGCGCGACGGTGCTCAGTCGGTCGGGTCGGTGCTTGCGGTCGGAGCCAGAGACCGGAGCAGGGGCTCGGAGCGGAGTCCGACGGCGCAGGATCCGGTGCTCCGAGGCAGTTGGCGTCTGCTGGGACAGGGACGTGCGGGAGGTGCTCATGGCCGGAAGTGTAAGGGGCGGCGGCCTGCGAGTGAGCATCGTCGGCAGGCTGAGCCTCGGTGCGCCCTCAGACCCTGGTTCGTCAGACTTCGGTTTGACTCTAAGCCTCGCTGAGCTGTCTGAGCGCATGTGACGGCTGTGTGGGTTGAAGACTGCTCATAAGCAGTAAAAATAAGGGACAGTGCAAACGGTCTCACTTCAATTTCTATTCTCAGCGAGCGTAAACAATGTGTATCAATGTGATTGCATTTTGTGTGGCGTGGGTTATCGCTGAGTCTTGGGTGCTTTAATTCTCTCGGCTAGCCGTTTATCATCCCTTCTCGTTGCTCGAGAACTGTGAACACTCCCATGTTGCCCCCTATTTCCCATATTTTCCCGTTCGTCTGTTTCAGTCCTGTGTCTTCCTCGACGTCGAGGCGGCGGCGTACTGAGACCTCGGCTCCTGTGCTCCTCGCCCCTGGTTCTTGGCGTTGGAATCGCCGGCTGCGACGACGTGTCCACTCGCCAGCAGTGATGCTGCGTCGTCCGCTGCTCCGGCCGAGTCAGCAGGATGCCGCTGGTGGTGACTCCGCCGGCTCTGAGGAGGCATCCGGCCGAAGAGTCCGGTGAGGAGCCTGCTGCGAGAGCCGACGGAGGACTCGTCCGGTTGGAGTGGCTGGCTCGGTGGCTCGGACTCGGGGAGGCTCGAGTCAGGAGCGAACCTCGAGTCGGAGTCTCAGAAGAAGTCGGAGTCGGCACCGAGCTCAGAAGAGTTCACGCCAGCTGCAAGGAGGCGCAAGGCAGCGGGAGCTGCACCTTTGCTCGAGGTGATCCTGATACAGGGGAGACCTGGATGGAGATGAAAGACGGTGCCCTGCCAGCAGAAGTAGGGCCTGTCTTCGCTGCTGCGAGCCGCCGTCGGTGCCTCAACGCAAAGTGTGTTGGTAGGGTGTCCCGTCATGTCGCGTGAGTGCTATGCGGCATGACGTGCTGCTAACGTGCTGTTATTTGTTTCCCCTATCGAGGTTCTCATCGAAAGGTATCATTCCATCCTGGATTCTTGCTGTCTCCCCCGCACTGGCGCTCGGCGGCTGGCCGCGCGGATGTCGGATCATCAGAAGATGGTGGTGCGGTCGGCGTCACTGCCGCCTGGCCATGGCGACCTGCGCCGGCATGGCCGGTGCAGGGTTCCATCCAGGCTGACGACGCGGGTCTGCAGGCACCTGTTCCTTCCAGCGACGGTGACGCTGCTCCGTCGCCGTCGCCCACTCCAACTCCTCTCCGTCGCCTACTCCGAGTCCAACCCTGTCCCCGGACCCCGAGTCCTCACGCCGTCGCCGATTCCGACGACGCAGGCCCCGCCGTCGGAGTCTCCTGCACCACCTGCGACGCGGGAGCCCGAGCCGACACCAGAGGCGACGACGCAGGCCGGCGGTGGCGCAGCGGCTCCCGCGCCCGCTGAGGAGCCGAAGCAGGAGAGCACGTACTTTCCTAACTGCAAGAAGGCGAAGGAGTCGGGTGCGGCCCCCTTGCATCGAGGCGATCCTGGATACCGTGAAGAGCTGGATCGGGACGGGGACGGCGTCGCCTGCGAGATCAAATAGGGGTCCGTTGATGCCCACCATCGAGAGCGGTGGTGGTGCGAGAGTCTCCACTGCTCGATGTGCGTCGTTCGTAACGTCCAGACGTTGCGAACGACGCACATCGGCTGAGCGGCGGGGACCATGTTCGCGGTGAGTGACGCGTGCTCACATCGTGCGAGTTGAGGTGGCGTGATGTGAGTGGAGATCGACCACGGGCAGATGGGGGCCTGCGGAGCCCCTCGAATTCCGTGTGTCGTGCAGGCGAGCAGTGCCTGCAACGGCCAGGACTTCACCGACGTCACCTCAGGCAACTGGTCGGGTGGCTGACCTGCGATTCCGTGTGACAGAGTGGGTGCTTCGAAAGTGTAAGCATCTCAGGAGGCAGGTCGGTCCACACGTGACACCGCTCGGACGGCGTCTGCTGCGGTGGGTGCCTGAACCTGTGTGCTCCAGGCGCCGATGGCTACCTCTGGGCGGCGGCGTCCTGGGAGGACGGCGACGGGCTCGCGCTGACCGTCCTTGGTCGTGCCGATGACGGTGAACCAGGCGGGACGGCCGAGGCGGTGGAGCAGATCGGCGCCTTCAGGCTCGGCGGCGAGATGATCCAAGACAACGTCGAGTGCCGCTCTCCAGGTCTGCATCTCGATCCCTGTCTCAGCGTGCGCGCGCAGGAGATCGGCGACGAGCAGCATGACGTCGTCTCGAGCGGTGTCGTCCGTGGGATGCCAGTGCTTGCCGATGATGGCGGCGAGCCGATCGGCGTGTTCAAGCACCGCCGCCTCGGCTTCAGTTGTGATGTCTCGTGAGTGGATCATGATGGGCTCCTTCGAGTGGTGAAAGCCCATTCTCTGGAGTGGTGCGTAGCTTGCTGGAAGCTTTGGGGTCTACCCGACGGTCTGCTCCTCGGTCTGGAGGAACTCTTTGAAGTGTTCGGCGAGGCGGTCGCCATCGGGGCGCATCTGTTTGGCGGCAGGCACGTGCGTCAGGGAGCGGCTTCAAACTGGCAGTAAGCCGAGTTTGCAGATGGACGGTCTCGATGCGTTTTGCCTCGTGTCGCCACGTGGATTCGGCAGTCGGCGTCGATGCCGGAGGTGATCGGTCGTAGGCGGTGGTGGTGAGCCTGCACAGGCCAAACCATTGCTGACCTCAGGGGCTCCCTGATTCCCCTGAGTCGGCGATGATGTGCGAGGCTTCCAGGAGCTGTGCGTGGAAGATCGCAGACTGCACAAGAGATTTGGTAGGCACTGAGTACGTGCTCCTGAAGTCGTGCTGGTGGATGCGAGCCTTCGTCCACCTGAAACGTACTTCTTCTCGATCTGGCCAGAATCCTTGTGATATGAGGTGGCTGGTGTCGTCTCATCAGTGGCGATGATGAACTCTGCATTACGTTCGTCGATGTCGACGATGCAGGCGAGGAACCGAGCGCAATAGAACAGCGTTGATGGGGTCGGCTTCACTCCACGAGCCAGAGCGAGGGATAGTTCGATGAGCGTCTACCTTCATCGCATCGTTCGCCCACTTCTTCGTATCGGAGAACTCGTAGCGAAGTAACCCACTGTCGTCAATCCGGTCGGCGTACGGTGCTTCTTTCTGGGATCGGGGCTGCTGTCTTGAATGTCAGGGCGGGCCTCAAATTCTCGTGGCTTCCAAATCCCTGGGATTGATGAGTGAGGCGGAAGTGGTGGCCATGCCAAGAGAAACCGTCCATTAACTCTTTGTGAGAGAAGAGTTCGTCAAATCACTCATCTGCTCTGCTTCGAACCACTGCATGGCGGCCAAGTCGCGCATCACGCTCCTCCAAAGGAGTAAAAATTTGCCGGTCCAAGGTGGCGTTCCTCATGAAAAGAGCAGGTGAGAGATTGGGATGTCTGCCTGCGATGGCAGAATGTCTCTGCGAGTATATCGCGCTGGAACGATGCTGAGTGATCTGGGTCTACTCGGCAGGGATAGGGGTGGGACGTCTCACCCGCTCCCACCCCTGGCGTTGATGGGTGGTGGCTGGGTCGACCTGTGGCGTCCTGATCCTCACCCATCCGCCCGCACCAGCCGGATGATGCCGGCGGCCTGAGCGGCCGTCGTCCAGGCCAGGATGATGAGTCCGGCAGAGGTGACGTCCGCCCGCGATGCGTCCGCCGCAAGCCAGATCTGGGCCGCCTGCCCCGGAAGCCAGCGGGCGGTGTCGCCCAGGGACACGGCCAGCTGCGGTGCCAGAACCACCAGCACCACAGCCGCCGTCGACGCACCAATGACGCTGCGCAGCGCCGCACCGAGCCCAGCCGACAGCAGCAGCACCGCCGTCAACCAGATCACGGTCCGTCCCCCGGCCCACAGCGCCGCCGTCGACATCGCCGGACACGCCGCCAGACTCGCCCCGACCAGGACGCTCGCCACCACCAGTCCCATACCGGCCAGCACCATGAGCCGCGCCACCGCCAGCCGACCCCGCGCCGGAGTCACCAGCAGACTCGTCATGCCCTGCGCCGTGGAGTGCTCAGCGCTCGCCGCGGCCACCCGGCCGCCACCGAGCCGATCTGCACCGCCAGCGCCCACACCGGAGCGACCTCCTCGAAACCGAGGCCCCGCCCATCCACCGCGTCACGCAGACCCGACTATCATCGTGGCGACCGCAGCGCGCCCGCCACCGCCGCCGACCACCACATCGCCGGCAGCGTCACCACCTTCACCAGCTCCGCGCGCGCGTCCCACCCCCAGACGGTCGCCGCATCCCAGCGGTAGCCCTCACCCCTGCTGGTTGCTCCGGCTCCGCTCATGCGTCCCTGCCTCATCCGCACCAGCAGCACACCGCCGCGCACCTGCCCGCCCACGCCGCGCAGACGGCGGCCGCCATCGGGATCGACAGCAGCTCGACGAGCCGGTCGTAGATGAGCGTCGTCGGGTTCGCAATGAGCCGCACCGCTGCCGTGTCCGGCAGGAACCGGGCCGCATCGGTGGACCTGATGAGCAGCACCCCGGCGAGAGCATCGTCGACATCGCGACGAGAAACCGTCATCGACACCACGCGCTGCGCGTCACCATCGCCAGCGCCATCGACGCCATCGCCGAGAACACCCACCACGTCAGGATCCCGTCGCGCATCCACCCGGCACCGACTCGAAGGGCACGCTCGCCCCCAGACAGGTGCCGGCACAGCGAGTAGGTCACCGCCCAGCGCCGTCGCCAACAGCACCGTCGCCGCCCCCAGCACCACGAGCAGCTTCGCGGCCACCGACGCCCGCGCCGCGCTGCACCAGCATCGTTGTCGCCACCTGACGCGGAGCGCGGGAGGCCCCACTCGTCGCGCGGATCACTCGCGTACTCGCTGACCACCACACTCACCGCCAGCACCACGATCCCCGTGGTCCCACGGCCAGCCCGATGACGCCGACGTCGCCCAGCCGCGCCAGTGCATCCGGGTCGCCGACCGCCAGCCGCGCCGCCAGGTCATGATCCGTGTGAGTACTCGATCAGGAGCGGCAGGACGATCGCCAGCGCCGCCCCCAGCCGGGCCTGGCAGCCCCATCGTCTTGCGCACCTCCGCCTTGAGGGCGCACCGGTGCCGTCGCCGCGCTCGCGACGGACTCTTCCTTGCGCTCGGCCCGCCCACCCGGCCCGCCCGGTCGGCCCGTCCAGTCCGGCCAGCCTGACCGGCCCCACCGCCGACCTCGCTGCCGGCCTCGCCTCCGGTCAGGGCAGTCAGTGAGAGAACGCTCTCCAGGTTCGCGTGGCCCGCCGCGACCTCCTCCAGCGTCCCGGGCCGCCCGCACCCGCCCGCCGGCGATGACGACGACGTCGTCGGCCACCTCAGCCAGCTGCGGCCAGAACATGACTGGACAGCGGACCGTGCCGGCGTCGGCCCAATGCCGAAGCAGCCTGCGGATCCACCGGATCCTCCGGGTCCAGGCCGTTGACCGGCTCGTCGAGATGAGCACCTCCGGGTCACCCAGCAGCGCCGTCGCCAGCCCCAGGCGCGCCCCCATTCCAGGGGAGAAGGTGCGCACCCGCCGCCCGGCCGCCTCACTCAGCCCGCGACGACGTCGAGGCACCTCAGCCACCGACGCCGACTGATTTCCACCCGAGGCCACGACGCAGGTGACCGCGGGCCGTGCGCGAGGGATGCGCGCTGGACCGTCGAGCACCGCCCCTCACCGTGCGCAGCGGCTCACGCAGCTCGCGGTAGAGCGCCCACCGAGCGCCCGCCCGCCGTCGGCCCCGGTCCAGACCCAGCAGACACCTCAAGGTCGAGGACTTCCCAGCGCCATTCGGCCCCACGAATCCGCGTGACGGCCCGGACGCCTCCGAGGCTCACGCCGTGAGCACCTCCCGCGCCCCGTGCCGCTTGCTGACGAGGTTCTCGCCAGCGATCGTGGGCCGCTCCCAGCGCGCCGAGCGGCAGCGCGCATCGCTATCGCCCAGCCGAGGCGGTCCCGCCGCCTCAGGCCCAGGTCCGTCAGAGCCCGGTTCGATGAAGCGCCGAGCCGCCTTCCTAGAACTGGCCGCGTGCCAGCCCCAGACGTCCCACCGCGCCACTCTCACCGCTCGGGCGCCATCACCGGGCTGACCGTGATTGTTCTTGCCTGGGCACCCTGGTCGGCTACTCGGATCCTTCTCGGCGCGCCCAATGACAGGTACTGCTCGTCGCGTTGGCTGTCGCCGCCTCCTGTGGCTGCGGCGGCGCGACCGGCGTGCCCACGAGCGGCGCCTCGACCCAGGAGACGCCAGCGCGCGCCGTCGCCGAGGACCGCCTCGTCATTGCCCGCGAGCCGCACGACGCCGTCTCCCGGCAACCTCGGTGCCATCACCGTACGTCTGCGCCGTGGCCCGGCGCCTCGAGACCACCCGACGGGCTGCGAACCGCACTCGACGACGTTAGAGACCGCCTCCCCGCGAGGCCACCGAGGCGTGTGCGGCGCATGCTCGCCGTCCTGCGCGACGAGAACAGGCGCCCGACGCCCGGGGGCTGCGGCGATCCCGGCGGGACACGACACCGGCAGCCGCCCCTGGCCCCGTCAACAGTCTCGCCGAGAGCCTTCGGAGCTGATCGACAGGGCCCGCCGCACCGGTGCCATCCGTCGATCTCGACGCCGATGCGCCGCACATCGGCGGCAGATGCGGCGCTGCCTGCCGCAGCGATGACCGATGGTCTCCCAGCTCGACGGCGCGAGGCCGCTACCCGGGCCGTGGCCGAGGCCCTGTCCAACACCGCCCGCCACGCTGGCCCGCGCGCCCGCGTGGCCCTCCGTCGGAGCCGGGATGGCTGCATCGCCGTCGTCGACGACGGGCCCGCGACCGGATGGGAGCCCACCAGCCGGGCAAGGACTGCGCGGACTTTCACGAGACCCTGACCGCGCTCGGTGGAACCCGACCGCAGGACCCCGCGCCGGCGCTCCCGGCTTCTACGTCGAAAGCCATCCTGCTCGATCGCACCGACGACGCGGCCGGGGCTATCAGCAGCACCAGGGGTTGCGGGGACAGCGCAGGGCCCGGAACGCAGAGCGCCAGTGAGTCACCGGATACCGATCCCAGGAGCGACACGGGCAAGCCATGACGAATCCCACCAGTGCGCCGACCGACAAGACCGACAAGACCGGCGGGTCTCCCGGCGCCCCATCGGATCCTCATTGCCGAGACCAGGGCCTCCTGCGCACCACCCCTGGCCGTCCTGCTCGAGGCCGAGCCCGGCATGAGCGTCGTCGGCCTGGCCGAGGACAGTGCCCGCGCGTCACCTCGCCACCGAGCTGCGCCCCTGACGTCGTCCTCATGGACATCCAGATGCCGGGCCTGACCGGCATCGAGGCCCTGAAGAGTGATCTGACGCCGATCCGGCGCTGCGCGGCCACGCGCGTCCTCATCCTCACCATGTTCGAGATCGACGACTACGTCCTGGGCGCCTGCGCGCGGCGCCTGCGGCTTCCTGCTTGGCGACGCCGACCCGCAGTCCTCGTTGACGCCGTGCGCACCGTCCATGAGGGGCAGTCGCTGCTCAGCCCCCAGGTGCTGGCCCGCCTCGTGGCCTGCATGCTGCGCACGGCGCGTCGACCGGCACCTCCCTAGCACCTGGACTGGTGGTCGAGGCCCTCGCGCCCGCCAGCGCGAGGTCCTCCCTGCTCATCGCCCGGGCTTGTCCAACAGTGAGATCGAGGTCGAACTCGGCATCACCCAGGCCACTTGCCGCAGCCACATCACCGCGCTCCTGGCCCGACTGGGCGCCCGCGACCGCGCCCAGCTCGTCATCGCCGCACCTGCGGGCCGGCCTCATCAGCCCCCGCTGAGGTCCCACTGGGACGCTCTGGCGCGAGGTCCTGCCTAGGGCGTGAGATCGAGTGCAGGTACGACCTCGAGACCGCTGCAGTACGACCTCGCGGAGGCCGGCACCGCGCTGGTCGCCCCAACCGCCCACGGGTCCGCCTCACCTCCGTCCCTGAACACCAGCCGGCGCTGCGCCACATAGGCGGCCACGTAGATGGCCCCTGTCGCCGAGAACCGGCGATCCCCAGCGGAATCCCGACCGCCGTGAGCGCCTTGCAGCGCCAGGTAGCTGGCCGCCAGCAGGGCTCACCGCCAGGACCGCGTAGCGCACGCCGCAGCACCACGGTCCCGCGCCGCGCCCGGAATACCCGGCGATTCGAAGAAGTTCGCCGTCCCGGACACCCAGCCGCGCCCCCACGACCGCCGCCAGCAGGCTGCCCGTCATCGCGAAGATGACCGCGACACCCAGCCAGTCGATCCCGAAGCTCGCCAGCGACGCCCCGCCAGAACCGCAGCAGCGGAGCATAGATCCGCGCCGAGTCCTGCACCGGCCGGAAGTGGGAGGAGGTGTTGCCCGGCTCGTGAGACCGTGGCGATCTCCACCTGCCCACCGCCATCCCCAGCTCGTGAGCGCGCAGCAGCGCGGAGAGCTCCGTACTCGTAGCGGTCCCCGGAACCTCCTGCAGCCACGCCAGCTGCGCGGCGTGGGCGCAAGACCCAGTCTGCGTGTCACCCAGCCTCCAGCCGGTCGCGCCCGGAACAGCAGGGCAGTCACGTCGTTACCGATCCCGGCTGCGCAGCGGCACCGGCCCGGTGAGCGCCGCACCCCCAGGGTCATGCGCCCGGTCTCCGCACCCGAGCGGCCACGGACTCAATGTCCGACGGCGTGTGCTGCCCGTCGGCGTCGGCGCACACCACGTCCGCCTCGGGCCAGGTGGCGGCCGCGTGAGCCAGGCCGCGTGCGCAGCGCCTGACCCTTGCCCCTGGCTGACCGGGGAACTGACGACGACCTCGGCGCCCCGGGCGCGGGCGGCGGAGAAGAAGGCGCGTACTGCGGCCCGAGCCGTCGTCGACGACCAGCACCGCGCAGTCCCCGGCGTGCACCGCGCAGACGGGCCACGAGTACAGCCAGGCGCTCATCGGGCTTGCAGGCCGGATGAGAACCACGAGCGTCACCGCCGCCTGGGACGCGCTCGCCCCGGTCCCGCGTCGTTGTCTCGTTGCCCACGAACCGGTTGCCCGCCGTCCGATTGGCAGCGGTCCGGTTCGCGAGGGGGCGATGACTGCGGCAGGATGCGCGGCGAGATCTGAAGGGCTGTGTCGGTGCCGCTCATCCTCAGGCTCCGTTCGCGATGTAGAGGATGTCGGAGGTGTCGCGCTCGCCCTCGTTGGAGGGCTGGTTGATGATCGAGCCGTTGAAGTACATGGCTGACGAGCCGCCGCCGTCGATGTTGTAGGCGCAGGCGCACCCCAGGTCGGCCGCGATCTGGGCGAGCTCGGTCATGGTCACGCCGCGCGAGTAGCCCTCGCTGCGGCCGTCGACGACGACTGAGCTGTGGTTCGTCTCCACCCACCCCACGGCGGTACGCGGCTGCTTGCCCTGGATGGAGTGGCTGCCGACGTTGAGTGTCCACCTCGACCTGGTCGATGCCGGAGAGCACCTTTGGAATCGTTGACCGCGCCGGCCCGAAGGACAGCGTGTTCACACGCCTGCGTCCAGCGTCTGGGCCTGGTAGTGGTCTCGTCAGACCTCACGCGCCCGTCGCTGTAGAAGCCATGCGTGCGCGCGTGCCGCTGTCGCGGTAGATGACGCCGTTGCGGATCGAGGATGCCGTCGCTGCGGAAGCCGTAGTAGTCGCCGTTGATGGCCAGGACGGCGTCGTGCTCAGAGGCCATCGTGGTGGGCTTAGCGACGATGTTGGTGCCGTAGGAGTTGTTGGCGAAGGCGCTGCGCAGGTCGGTGGCGTTGGTGAGCTTGACGTCGGCCACGTAGTAGGTGACGGTGTCGTTGCCCGAACCGGTGGAGACCTGCTCAATCTTGATGCTCGTATTCGATGAGGGTAGGAGTTGTCACCGACCGTCACGTTCGTGGCCGGGGACGCCGAGAGCCTGCGCGTTCTGTGCCTGGCGCCAGCGCGGTGACGTCGCCGACCTCACGTGTTCGATGACGAGCGGTTGAGCGCCCAGGCGCTGGTGCCGGTGGCGGCCAGGCCCAGGACGGCGGCGCCGCCCGGAGGAAGCGGCGGCGCGGGTGCTTGCTGGACTTCGTGGAGCGGTCGCGCCGGCCGGAGTCGTGGTCCTGGCCGGACTGGGGTGACTCGGGCGGGCTGAGGGTGTCGGAGCTGTGCATGACTCAACCGTGTCGGCGCCGTGTGCGCCAGGCGTAGGTTGACCTTGTGGGTCTCCTGTGAAGCCGCAGCGGGCGTGATGGCCCCACGAGCGCAGTTATCGCGATGGACCTCGAGCCGGTCCCGAGGCACGATGGTGGGAGCCACCGGCGCTGTCCGGGGCGGCTCCCGAGGCTCAGCCCCTCGGGAGCTGAATCAAGCTAATCAGGACTCCGACGGCGGTTGCGACGAGCCAACAATCTCGCACGCGTCGGGGTTCTGCGCTGTTCAACATCCTCCATGCCGCATGCGAACGGTCACGCATACCCCTTCACTCCTTCGGTGGATCGACACCCTGCTGAATCAAGCAGGAAGGTGCCAGGGCAGATCCGCCGTTGAAGGCCTCCCACCATGCCACGGCCCTCCGACATCGAGCCGGCGGCCCAAGAACCGGTTTGAGCGGCGTCGGAGAATGGCGTCGCATCAGGTGCCAATACTTCAGGAGGTGAGAGTCCTACGGAGACGGTCCCTGAAATCCTTCGACGAGGCCTGGCCTGGGCCTATGGTGAGGGTGGTCGCCGCTCCCGGCGTGACGTTCAACAGGGAGGTGTCAGTATGTTCTCTGACCGAAACATCAAAATTCTCAGGCTGATCAGTGGGAGTGCTCGCGATCATCTCCGCAGTCATAATTTCGCCCAGAAACCGGGCGCTCGCGATCATCTTCATCGGCATCAGGTCATTTTTCTGGCCCAGGTGACGTCATCGTCATCTGATGGCGGTCAGTCGCCGTCCTCCGTCGAACTCATGAGCGCCGTCGAGCTCGCGGCGTAGAGGGTGAGTGGCTGTCGGCCCGCTCGGGCCTGCGGCGACTCGTCGCGCTCGGCACCCCTGTGTCAACCTCTACATACCTCCCGTAAGATTTGTATGACCTTACTAAAAATTAGATGGCATCCTCGTCAAATTAACTGAGGTGGCCCTGGGTCCTAGGTGATTCGTGCCCGCCCTCGCCTCACCGAAGGACTCTTATGCGCCGTCGTACTCTGCTCATGGCCCTCCACTGACCGCCGTCCTCGCCAGCTGCGAGTCGCCTCCCGCGCCGGCAAGGGCTCCAGCGCCGGCGCCTCGGCGAGGCGCCTCCGGCGGCGGCTTTCGAGGTCACCGACGTCGTCGGCCGCAAAGGTCTCCTTCAGCGCCCAGCCCCAGAGGATCGTCCTGAGCGAGGTCCCGCCACGTCTACTCCCTGGCCTTCCTCAACAAGACCAACCCCATCGACAAGGTGGTCGCCTGGGAGAGGACCTCAGAGGCCGCCCCCGACTTCTACGAGAAGATCCTCTCCGTAGCCCCCTAAGGCCGCCGACCTGCCGAAGATCGGCAACATCGCCAGGACGGCCTGCCCATCGAGACCCTGGTGAGCCACAGGCCCGACGTCTTCATCATGACCCTGGACGCCTACAACGCCGCCAGGAGAAGGGCTACCTCGAGAAGCTGGACGGGCCAGAAGATCACCTACGTCGTCACCGACTTCCGCCGCGACCCGGTGAAGAACACCGTCCCTCGGTCACCCTCATGGGCGCCCGTCTTCGACAAGCGCAAGGAGGCGAGACCTTCGTCAGCTTCTACAAGAAGCAGGGTCGACCCCATCGTGGCCAAGGCGAAGTCCCTGTCTCCAAGCCCACCACCTTCCCTGTGGCGCGGCCCGGGCGTCAACGAGCCCCGGCTCCACCTACTCCACCGCGAACCTCGGTGCGATCGTCACCGCCACCGGCGGCACCAACATCGCCGACAGCCTCCTGTCCGGGCGAGGAGGCGTGCTCACCCCCGAGCAGGTCATCGCCTCCAACCCCAGAACATCATCGCCACCGGCGGCGAGTGGCAGCAGCAGAAGATCAAGGACACCGCCCAGACCAGCTACGTCCACCTCGGCTACAAGGCCGACGAGGCCTCCGCCAAGGCCAGCCTGGAGCAGCTGAAGAACCAGCCCGGCTACGACCAGATCCAGGCCTTCACCGACCGGCACGTCTACGGCATCTACCACCAGTTCTACGACGCCCCCTACAACTCATCGCCTACCTCACCTTCGCCAAGTGGCAGAACCCCGAGGCCTTCTCCGACATCGACCCCGCCAAGGTCTGGAAGGACTTCCACGAGCAGCACATGCCCTGGAAGGCCGAGGGCGTCTTCTTCGCCGCGATCTGATGGGGGACCCCCACGTCACGGCTCCTTCCGACGACGTCGCAGCGCACCAGTCCGATACCGGCCGGGTACCGGACGGTGCGGCGTCGACGACGAAGGCCGACGGGCCGGCCGATGCGCCCACGGACACGGCGGCGTCGGCCTACGCCTCCTACCGCCGTCGAACCGCGCGGCGCGTCGCGATGCTCCTGGGGCTGGCCACGCTGCTCCTGGCGGTCTTCCTCGTGGCCCTCATGGTGGGGCCCCTGGGGTTCAGCCCGGCCCAGGTGCTCGGAGCCCTCTTCGACGCCGACTACGACCCGTGGGTCGCCAACATCGTCATCAACCTGCGCCTGCCGCCGGCGCTGCTCGCGGTCCTGGTCGGCGGGGCACTGTCCCTGGCCGGCGTGCAGATGCAGACGATCCTCGACAACCCGCTGGCCGAGCCCTTCACCCTGGGGATCTCGGCGGCCTCGGCCCTGGGGGCGGCGCTGGCCATCGTCACGGGCCTCGTGCTGCCGGTGGCCACCGGCGCCACCCTGCCGATCGTGGCGATGACGGCGGGGCTGGCGGCCTCCCTCACCATCGCGATGGTCTCGAGGCTGCCCTCGGTGACCAAGGAGATGACGATCCTGCTGGGCATCGCCCTGGTCTTCAGCTGCCAGGCGCTCCTGGCGCTCGTGCAGTACCGGGCCTCCACCGAGAGCCTTCAGCAGATCGTGTTCTGGTCGATGGGCTCCCTCATGCGCGCCACCTGGCCGGCCGTGGCCACCGTCTCGGCGGCCCTGCTCGTGGCCACGCCCGTCTTCTGGGTCAACGGCTGGCGGCTGACCGCCATCACCCTGGGGGAGGCGCGCGCCGCAGCCATGGGCATCAACGTGGCGCGCCTGCGCGCGTGGACCCTGGTCGGCGTCTCGTTGCTGGCCGCCCTGTCCGTGGCCTTCGTCGGGATCATCGGATTCGTGGGGACTCGTGGGGCCGCACATGGCCCGCGGCCTGGTGGGGAGGACCAGCGCTTCCTCGTGCCCGCCTCCATCCTGTGCGGCGCCACCCTGCTGACCGCGGCCCACACCGCCAGCCAGCTCATCGTGCCGGGTGTCGCCGTGCCCGTCGGCATCCTGACCGCCCTGGTGGGTGTGCCGGTGTTCCTCACCATCATCTTCGGACGCCAGCGCTCGGCGGTCAGGAGCGGTTCATGAGCCTCATCCTGAACGACCTCACCTTCTCCTACGGCAGGCGGGCCGTCCTCAGGGCGTCGACGCCACCCTGGGAGACGGGCCAGACGGTCGGGCTGCTCGGCCCTCAACGGCGCCGGCAAGTCCACCCTGGTCACCTGCGTGGCCCAGCTGCGCCGCCACCTGGGGGAGGTGAGCTTCGCCGGGCGCCGGGGCCACGACCTGCGCGGCACGATCGGCTACATGCCGCAGGGCCTGCCCGGCGACGCCGCCCTGACCGCCCTGGAGTCGGTGCTCACCGCCTCGCGGCGCGGCATGACCTGGCACACGAGTCGTGCCGACATCGACCTGGCCTGGAGCGCCCTGGACGAGCTCGGGGTGGCCGAGCTGGCCGACCGCCCACTGGGCCAGCTCTCCGGCGGGCAGCGCCAGCTCGTCGCCCTGGCCCAGACACTCGTGCGCGAGCCCGGACTCATCCTGCTCGACGAGCCCACCTCCGCCCTCGACCTGCGCCGCCAGGTCTCGGTCCTCTCCCACGTGCGCCGGATCTGCCACCGGGACACTGGCCGCCTCGCCGTCGTCGCCCTGCACGACCTCAACCTGGCGGCCCGCTTCTGCGACCGCCTCGCCATCCTCGCCGGCGGGACGATCCGCGCCGAGGGGCCGCCCGCCGAGGTGCTCCAGCCCGACATCCTCGCCGAGGTCTACGGGCTGCGAGTGCGGATCGTGCCCGACGGCGACCACGTCATGGTCGCCCCCGAGGCCGAGCAGGGGGCTTGAGCCGGTTCGTCGTCGTGAGCCGCTGCCGCACGAGCATGGTCGCGCGCCGTCCTGCTGGACGTCGAGCCACCGGGGTCGGTGTCAGTCCATCGATAGGCGGGCGGCGATCAAGCCGCCGATCAGCATCAGGATCCCCATCCCGAAAGCCCCGGCGAGGATGGCGATACCGCCCATGAGGAGCTGGATGGTGCCCGCGCCGAGAGCCAGCCACGTGAGCAGGAGCAGCAGACGCCCAGGCGGTGGCGAGCCGGTGACGGCGGATGAAGGAGCGCGTCGCGATCCCGCCGCGGCCGGCGAAGCGTAGGCAGCGCCCGCACCCGCACGTCCCACCACCCGGAAGGTCAGGCGTTGCAGCACAGGGACAGCAGAGTAGCCACGTGGGCAGGTTCACCAGCCACACGAAAGCGGCTGACATGAGCATGAGCACGACGCACGCGAGCAAGCCGTAGATGAAGGGCTCGCACAGCGCTGTAAGAAGATGGAGTCAACGGCCTCATGCGCCTGGATCAGAGGTCTGAGTCGCGTATGCGGCAGCGCCTTGGCCGCACCGACATGGTCCCTGGTTTCCGCGCTCAATCGGCAGCGAGCCGGAGGAGGGCGCGTCGTGTGGGGTCCAGGGCGAGCGCCTCCCGCAGGGAGGCCTCCGCCGCCTGCGGGTCGGTGTGCATCTGCACCCGCGCCAGAAGCGTGTGGTGATAGGCCGAGCCCGGTGAGAGCCTGACTGCCTCACGGGCGTAGAACTCGGCCTCCTCCGTTCGCCCCATCCCGGCCATCGTCACATGGACGAGAGGAAGACCTGACTCGTCCTCCGGGGGCCAGGTCCAGGGGCGGTCCTCAATGAACGCTCCGCCTCCGGTTCCCTGTCCTGGGCGATCAGGGAACAGGCCAGAAGCCAGTGGGCGTCGGGATTGTTCGGTAGCGCCGCGACGGCTCGGCGGGCCGCGGCCTCAGCCTCCTCGGGGCGATTCGCGCTGCCGTGAGCGGACGACAGCGCCATATAGATGGAGCCGGCCTCGTCCGGGTAGTTGGCGAGCAAGCGGGTCAGGATCTGCATGGCCCGCTCGTACTGGCCGGCGTCGATGAGCCAGTCGGCCCGGTCCATCTCCTGACGGTAGACGTCGTCGCTCATAGCATGCGGTGCCGTTTCATCCACTCGCGCAGATCCGCATACTCCCCGGAGACATCGGCGTACTCGACGACGGCGCGCGCGGTCTCGAACCAGGGGCCGCTCGAGGGGCGGACTTCCTGATGGCCGCGTACATGTCCTTCATGTTCATGAGCCGAGGCCGCCGGTGCGCACCGAGTCCATGAGTGCGTTCTCCGCGGCGGAGTCGCACACGTGCGACAGGTCCGCTCCGGTCAGCCCCTCGGTGGCCCGCGCCAGGGCCTGCAGATCGATGCCCTCCACAGGTCGCTCGCGCAGGTGCGTGTGCAGGATGGCGGCGCGCGCCGGCTCGTCCGGCGGCAGGACGAGCAGGGTCCGGTCCAGTCGCCCGGCCGGCGCAGCGCCGGATCGATGTCCCCAGGGGGCGTTGGTGGCGGCCGGGATGTAGACGCCATCGTTGTCGCTGCTGACGCCGTCGAGCTCCTCGAGAGCTGGTTGACGACAGCTGCGCATGCCTCGAGTTGCGTGCAGCGAGCGCTTGATGCCGATGGCGTCGATCTCGTCGAGGAAGAGGACACAGGGAGCGTGGCTGCGTGCCTGCTGGAAGATGTTGTGGAGGTTGGCCTCGGAGTTGCCGATATAGGGGTCGAGGATGTCAGTGAGATCGTCACCGACAGGAACCCGGCTCCCCATCTCGCCGGCGATGGCGCGGGCGATGAAGGTCTGCCCGTTCCCCGGCGGACCGTATGAGAGCAGGCCGCCGCAGGCTCTTGCCGTAGAGCCGGCGCAGCTCGGGATTGCGCATCGGGGCCAGGAAACGAGGCCTCAGCCGGTTCTTGACCTCGAGTCATGCCGCCGACGTCGGCCAGGCAGATATCGGCCCCGCTCCACCTCCCCAGTCCGGGAGCGCTGGGGTTGTCGGCCTGACCAGGTGGGACTCGGAGGCAGAGCCGGGTCAGGACCCGGAGGACTTCTCGGAGGACTCTGAGGACACGAAAAGGTGCGGCCGGTCCGCCGTCGAGGTCCTTCTCGGCCCGCCGCCAGTCGAAGTCGCTGGGAGTCGTCGTGACGTCCGGTCGCTGAGGCAGGGCCCTGGAGGCTGGGGCGGACGTGGGCGACCTGGGTGGGAGTGGTAGGCGTCGTGTGGAGCGTCGACTCGGCGACGCGGCGCTGGGCGCCGGCTCTGCCGCTGCCGCTCCACGGGCGTGGTTGCGCGGCCTGCAGGGGAGTGCCCTGGCCATGAGGGATCGGGCACGCCTCGTCGGTGGGGGGCGTGCTGAAGGGCGACTGGCGCAGTGGGTGACCGCCTCGGCGCTGCGGCCCGGCCTCGACGAGGAGCTCGGCCAGGTGGGTGCGCAGCCGGACGTCGTCGGGCGGCCTCCACGGCACGCGTCAGAGATTCAATCAGGGGTCGGTCACCGGCCAGTCTAGAGGGCGGAAGGGTGACGGATACGTCACTGTGCGCAACGATCGGCCATCGCGTGTACGCACCGCGTCACGGACATGCGCGTACTGACGCCTCGGTCGGAACTCTCCTGCTCTCAGGGCATGACAGCCTCGCGGCCACTCCCGTCCGACCACGGGCTGAGACAGCCTTCCCCGTCACGCTCCTCATCGCCCTGGCCGCGCTCTGCGGCGTCGCACCTCTAGCCACCGACGCCTACCTGCCGGCCTTCGCCCAGATGGCCGATGACCTGGGTGTCTCCGCCTCAGCGTTCAGCTGACGATGACTCACGTTTCCTCGTGGGCATCGCGCTCGTCAGCTGGGCATCGGGGTCCTGTCCGACCGCGTCGGCGGCGTCCCCCTGCTGCTGTGGGGCAGCGTGCTCGCCCTGGTCGCCAGCATTAGTGCCGCCTGTCCCCAAAGCCTGCCGTTCTCCTCATCGCCCGCTTCTTCCAGGGGCTCAGGGGCGCGGCCGGGATGGTCCTGGGCCGGGCAGTCATCTCCGACCGTTCCCGTGGGATCACCGCCGCCCGGGCCCTCAGCGTCGTCGCTGGCGATTCAGGGGATCGCCCCGGTGAGTAGCGCCGATTCTCGGGGGCGCTGCTCGTCGAGCCGTCGGGTGGCGCGGCATCCTGAGTCGTGGCCGCCTTCACCGGACTGCTCGTGGTCATGGTCCTTCTCTGGTGCCCTGAGTCCCTGCCCGCCGAGCGGCGTCACGACGGCGGCTCTGCGGATCTGCTCGACGGCACCCGTGAGCTGGCCCGCGACCATGTCCTCGTGCGTCTGCTGTTCATTAATGCCCCTGTCCTTCAGGCTGCTCATGGCCTACCTGTCTGCGGCTCCTTTCGTCCTGCAACGTCTCTGGGCATGGGGACGGTTGCCTATACGGCGGTCTTCGGCCTGTGCGGGCGACGGTGACGGTGACGATCGCGGTGTGGCGTCGCTCGTGCGCCGCTTCTCCCAGGCCCGCCAGGTGCGGGTCGGGCTCATCGCGGGGCTGGTCGTCGACACGGTCTTCGCGGGGTCTGCCTCACGTGGCTGCGCGAGCCAGTAGCGGGCCGAGCGGATGCCGCTGCTGGTGGCGGTCGTCGGCCCTCTTCCTGGCGCACGTGGCCTGCCTGGGACTGTCGATGGGCAACGCCCCGGCGCTCGCGCTCGACCGCACCGGCCGGTGGGCGGGGAACCGGCTCTGCGCTGCTCGGTTTTCTGCAGTTCGTCATCGGTGGGCTCGTCAGCCCGCTGGTGGGCTGACCGGTGAGGCCAGCGGCGTGGCGCTTCGGCGTCGTCATCGTGGCGTCGGCGCCGTCGCCAATGTCCCGGCGGTCTCGGTCTGCGCGAGGCAGGCGAGAAGCAACGCCTGGCCGCTCAGGTGACCGGAGTGCCGACAGCGCGCCTGGGCCAGTGACGGCTGGCCGGCGATGGTCGCTCAGGAGGCTGAGGCGCAGCCGCGTCGTCGGAGAGGAAGTTCGATGGCACCGATGAGGTCACGGACTGGCGCTGGTAGCCGGCGATCCTCCATCGCCCTGGCAGACGATTGACGCGGTCGGTGAATCTCGCGGATCTGACCGGGTTCAGCTCGCCTCGCTGATCTGCGCAAATCGTCTCCTCACTCGAGAGGGCCGGTCCTCCGCCAGAAGCCGCAGGCCGATCGCGTCAGGACCACCTCTGGCCTCATCAGGATCGGTGGCCTCACCGCGCGGGCCCCACAGCCGGTCATACGGGATTGAACCGGCCGTCCGCACTCATCTCGATACTAGCCCACATGCTCCCCGTCCTCACGACTGCAGACGGTCGAAGACGTCCTCGGGATCGGGCAGACCCTGCTCGGTGGCAGGGCGCTCATGCGTGCCGCTTCTACCGGGCTGGTGAATGCCTCTCCCCATCGGCGCAGGCCTGTCGTTTCCGACGGCCTCGATCCTACCTCCACGCCACAAGTGTGCTGATAGCGCTGGCAGGCTGCCTCACCGGAGGGTTTCCGACCATGTTTCCGATGGCTTGCCCAGGACATCGGCGTCCCGAGCGCCTCTGATGGCATCAGGACATGTCGTTCGGCCTGGGCCATGTTCAGCAACCGCGTCTCGCAGGCCGCTAATGCGGCCACGATCGACCCTCATCGGCCTCGATTGGGTCGCGGATTCTCGAAGTGGGCGGCCAGCTCATCGGCGCCAGGATCTCAGTCAACGGTGCGACATCGTCATCACCTCAGAAACTTCTCTCGGGCACGCATGGAGTGGACGGTGACGGTGTGGTGATGCCTTGAGATGTAACCAATCTAGAGGCAAAGGGCGGCGTTGGCTCCCAGGAGCATGGTGAAACCATCTCGCCATGTCCCAGCGGATGGGGTGGTGATAGGCGTGAAGGATGTCGGCCTCGCTCAGGCCGTGCTTCAGCGCTCGATCTGGCAACGATCGGATCGTCCACGATCAGGTAACTTGTGATGCGCTGTTTGGTCGAGGTGCGGTCCCGGGGTGGCGCTGGTGGTTGTCCGCAGATCGCAGCGGCTGCATCGGCGTGGGCAGGGGCGCTCCATGCGTGCCCGGGTTATCGGGCTGGTGAAACGCCGCCATGTCGGCGCAGGCCTGTTGCTTCTGCGGGCTGGTGTCGCGTGGCGACTTTTCAGGGGTGGTGCGGCATCTGCGGCAATCTCGTAGAGGTGACGTGGGGCGTTGATGATGCTGGTCAGCTGGTTGCGGGGAGGGGGTGTGGCGGGGCGAGGCCGGTGGCTCTGAAGTCGCCAATCGTGACACGTCGGTGGGTGCTGATGCTGTGGACTGATCGAGAACGTGCTGACGGGACTGCGTTCTCCCTGCAGAACTCTCGGGTGGGGCCTCAGTCATCTGTGGGGAATGCGCGGTCCTCGGCATGCTGCAGTCCCGTATGGTTGGGATGCGCTGCCTGACGCGGCCGGAACCGTCCGTCACCCG
>BNJU01003478.1_pt1 | contig 56334 bp, 107 predicted proteins | sample 8539281 | NCBI WGS metagenome assembly BNJU01 (sample SAMD00202456, study PRJDB9452) | human saliva metagenome | isolation source: human saliva | place: Japan
GACCGCTCATCAGCAACCCTGACGAGTGGTGCGCGCCCGCGCCATCCCCAGTACCAGGACGGAGCTGGCCCAGCCATCGCGGGCGTCCTCGACCACCGCAAGCTTCAACTTGCCGGGGCCGCCGCGCGCGGCAAGCCTCCTGACCCCGAAAGGATGGATCGCCGGCGGGCGTAACAGCCTGCACCGGCAGTGCGGATCCGCGCGCGTAGCGGCAACGACACCAGCCACGGACCCGGGCGTCAGGAGCGGCCGACGCTCACGCAGCGCAGCCCGCTCGCACCTTGGCCGGATGTACATGTTGCAGGCCGGTCCACCACCGCAGGTCGCTGCATGCCCTGTGCAGCCTTGCGGATGTCGGGCGAGCGAACTGCGGTGGCTTTGTCGACCAGCACGACGCATCGGTCCTCCCCTGCACGCTTTCCGTACCGGTCCTTCACGAGCCCACCAGATCACCGTTTTCCTCGAGCCTCACGCGGCATCACGCGTGGCGCCGCATCCTTTCGTCTCCGGATCGTGGCGCGCACCTGCCCGGCCTTCAGCAGCGACCCACCAGCGTGATGCTGGGCGCCCGCGCATGTCGTCGGTGCCGGCTTGAAGCGTCAGTCACAGCGCAATGGTACGCCCTTCACGTCGGGGACCGAACTCTCCACCAGCTCGAAGAGCCACCGCTTCTACCTGCTGGCTGCGCTGCCCACGGCGTTCAGCACCATCGGCTCGAAGCCGACCGAACGCGCCATGCTGGCCAGCGCCTGCACATCCTTGGGCAGGCGGGTAGCAGCCGGCCCCGAGCGCAGGGAACTTGTCGCCGATGCGCGGATCGGTGCTGATGCCCAGCCGCACGTGCCCACGTCCACCCCGTAGCGCTGCACTGGGCCGGCAATCTCGTTCATGAACGAGATGCGGGTCAGTGCAAGTATTGGCCGCGTACGCCATCTCTGCATCGCGCACGCCCATGTGAATGAGGCGGGCGCCCTCCTCAGAAGGGGCTCGTACAGGTCGTCCAGCAGCTGGCGTGCCCGCGGCGAATCGACGCCCACGACGATGCGATCGGGCTGCATGAAGTCTCGATGGCCATTCCTCCTTCAGGAACTCGGGGTTCGAGGCCACGTCGTACTCGATCTGCACGCCCCGGGCAGCCAGCTCGGCGTCCACGGCGGCGCGCACCTTCTCGGCCGTGCCCACCGGCACCGTCGACTTGTTGATGATCAGCGCCGACGCCCATGTGCTGACCGATCTCGCGGCCACGGCCAGCACGTGACGCAGGTCGGCCGAGCCGTCCCTCGTCTGGGTGCCCACGGCGATGCAGAAGATGTCGGCCTCACGCATGGCCTCGGGCAGCGACGTGGTGAAACTCAGGGCGCCAGTATCGGCATTGCGGGCGATGATGGCATCGAGGCCCCGGCTCGAGATGGGTACTTTCCCGCGCTTGAGGCCCCTCGATGCTCCTCGCTGATGTCCACACAGATGACCCGGTGGCCCTTGTCGGCCAGGCAGGCCTCGGAAAACCAGACCCACAGCGATCCAACAACCACAAGATTCATGATCAATCCTTTTCGGGCGAAATAGATTATTTCAATCCAACTGCCGCATGAAGGGCGACGAGGAACTCTCGTCCCCGCATAAGCAGCCATCGGGCCCGGGTCCGCAACAAAACAGAAATCTGATGCGCGTCGTCAGCGCAGCGGGCGTAGCGTGCCGTGCAGCCTCCCCGCGGGCTGCGGCCCAGTTCCAGCCGCCCCCGTAGGGTCTCGGCAATGTCATTGGCAATGACCAGTCCCAACCCGCTGCCCTCGTAGCTTTCATCAAAATCGCTGCCCTCGACGGATGGCCCGTGCGATCTCGTCATCATCCAGGCCCGCACCGTCGTCCTCGATGCAGATGGCGAGCAGACCGGTGCGCGAGCGCATTCGTCGTCCTCGGTGGTGGGCTGGGTCAGCAGCCGCACCGTCACCACCACCCGACTGCGGGCCCACTTGCCGGCGCTTGTCCAGCAGGTTGCCCAGCATTTCTCCGGCTCGGTGCTCTCGCCCCGCCAGAACACCCGACCCGGCACATCCAGCTCGCTCAGTCGATGCCGCGCGCCGCATGCAGCATCTGCATCAGCCCGATCAGCTCCCTGCAGGCACTCGTTCACGTCGATGCGCCGCCGATCGCCCGCCCCACCGCTCCGCCCGCCAGGTGACGCTCGATCATCCGGTTCATCGTCGACCTGGCGACGCACCTCCATCCCGTCGACTCCGCCGAACGCGACTGGGCGTTGAGCAGCGCCAGCGGCTTCTTCAGTGCATGACTGAGGTCAGCACGCATTGCCCCGCGCCCGCGTCACGACCCGTGCATTGCGCTCCAGCACCTCGTCGATCTCGGCCGCCAGCGGGATCCAGGTCGGGACCATAGCCGCTGCCGGCACGATCGGCTCTGCCGGCATGGATGCGTTGCAGCGCATCATGCAGACGACGCAGCGGGCGCAACCCCAGCCAGACCTGCACATGATGCCGGCCACCATCGCCAGCGCCAGGACCACCCAGCATCACCATCAGGATGCGGTCGATGCTGGCCATGTCCTGCGACTGGTCTCGGCCGGGCCGTAGACATACAGCCGGTACGCATGGCCCGCGACGTGGAAGTTGGTGTGCCAGCCCATACAGCAGCTCGTCACGCGGCCCACGCAGGGTCAGCAGCTCGACCGAACCCGCCACCGGCCTGGCCATGGCCACATCCAGGCTGCTGTCCCACAGCGACCGGGAGCGATACACGGTGCCTTCGGCGTCCAGCTGCCAGTACCAGCCCGAGAAGATGAAGCGGAACTCGTCGCTGACCAGCCGGTTGTCGAAGCTCACCCGTCCGTTGGCGTCCACCATCAGACCCGCCACGATGCGGTCGGCCCGTTCATCGAGCGAACCGCTCATGCTGCGCAGTGATGGCCGCATGCAGCTGCTCGCGCATCAGGAGACCGCCCACGCCGGTGATCAGCAGCACCGCCAGCATGCCCAGCAGCATCAGCCGCTGCGCCAGCCCGATGCACCGCACGCGCACCGGCCGGGTCGGTTGCACAGGACTGTCGCTCGCGGGGCTGGATCGACAGACACATCGTCATCATCATCCCCTCCGGCGTCATTGCCTTCGGGTTCAGCAAGCACGAAACCGCGACCACGCACAGTACGGATCATCGACACGCCCAGCTTGCGCCGGATACGGCCGATCAGCACGTCCAGCGCATTGGAGTCCGGATCGCTGTCGCGGGCATAGACATGCTCGACAATGTCGGATCGACTGAGCACCACGCCGGCTGGTGCATCAGGTAGGCCAGGATGCGCTCTTCCTGTGCCGTGAAGGCCAGCCGCCGGCCCGTCCATCGAGAAACGTCCCCTGCAGCGTGTCATAGGGAAAGCGGTCCCACCTGCAGCACCGGATCGGCATGACCGTAGGCACGGCGCACCAGCGCACGCAGTCGCACCACCACCTCTTCGTGCATGAAGGGTTTGGTGAGATAGTCGTCAGCCCCCGCACCAAAACCGGCCAGCTTGTCGCTCCAGCGGCCACGCCCGGTGAGAATCAGCACCGGAAAATTGCACCTCTGCTCGCGCCACTGCTTCAGCACCGAAACTACATCCAGCTCAGGCAGCCCCGAGATCCAGCACCGCCGCGTCATAGCGCTCGGTGCTGCCCAGGGAAGGAAGCCTCCTGACCATCGTCGCAAGCTCGGCCACCATGCCGGACTCTTCCAGCGCGACCTTCAGGCTCTGAGCCAGCTCGCGATCATCCTCGACAATCAGCACTCGCATCACCGCACCTCGATCTCTTCTTCGCTCAGAACCCTGCCCGTGACCGGGTCCAGCGTCAGCTCGATGAGCGAATCATTGGGGAGTCGAAGGTCAATCTCGTACACGGGCTGCTCGTCACGGTCGTACTTCAGCTCGACCTCCAGCACCGTGCCGGAATCAGCGGCGCAGCAGCGATTCCAGCAGGTCGGGCAACGGCTTCATGCCGGGCGTGGGTACAAAGACACCGATGTCGGAGACCAGCTCGCCGGTACTGGCATCGACGAACAGGCCACGCACCTGACCGTTTTCCTGCAGCACCCGCACGTGATAGATTTCGCGCCCCTGGCGGCCACGCTCCAGATCCACGTCCACCACGCGCCCCCGGATGCTGTTTCAGCACCTGCGCAGCAGGTTCGGCAGGTCAGCCAGCAGGGGGCCGGTCTCACGACGGACCTCTTCGCCGGTCACGGCGTCGATATGGATCTCGCGCCGGCGGCCACTCTCGTCCAGCAGACGGACCTCGTAGACATGGCGCCCCTTGTCATTGCGGTCCAGCTCCACATCCAGCACGTTGCCGGCATGCTTGCGCTGCACCGTCTGCAGGATCTCGGCCAGCGGCCGAAAACGCCCAGCCGTGACGGCATTGCGCACTTCGTCATGCTCGGCCGCCAGCGCGCGGCTGCGGGCTAGGACAGCAGCGCAGCCACCGAGCCAGCAAGCAGGGAGGGAGGAACCAGGTCTCCGCGCCGAGCATCGTAGCCAATCCTGTCTGAACAAATCGTGAACCATGTCGTCAGGGTAGGTTCACCGCGAATGGGGGACAATGCAGGCATGACAGAACAGACCTGCGCCACGCCCTCTTCCATGCGTCCCCGCATCGCCCTCTATTCCCATGACACCATGGGCCTGGGTCACATCCGCCGCAACACGCTGATTGCCCAGACCCTCATCCAGCCGCCGCTGTCGGCTCAGGTCCCGCTGGTCTCCGGCATCCGCGAATCTGGCGCCTCGCGCTGCCGCCAGGCATCGACAGCATCACCCCTGCCCGCTCACCGCAAGCAGCCGGATGGCAACTATACCGCCCGCGCGTCGACATGCCGCTGAACAGCTCGTTGCGCTGCGCAGCCAGACCATTCTGGCCGCACTCACGGCCTTTGCACCCCGAGTTGCTGATCGTCGACAACGTGCCGCGCGGTGCGCTGGCGGAGCTGGACACGTCCCGCCCACCATGTGGGCACGGGGCACGCACATCGTGCTGGGTCTGCGCGACATCATCGACACCCCTCGAGGCCGTGGCCCGGCAGTGGGATCGCCAGAAAATGCTGACATCCTGCGACGGTGCTTCGACGCCGTCTGGATCTATGGCGATCCCGTCTACGACACCATCTCCGCCTACGGTCTGGACCGGCCTGAGCTATCGAGGTCAGCGCCGGTGGGCTATCTGGACCCGAACCAGCGCTGGGAGCGAAGAGCGACACGGGTGGCACCGCCTCGGACGGGACCGTGGCCGAGACGTCCGATGCCCCCTATGCCCTGTGCATGATGGGTGGTGGCTAGGACGGACTGGCCGTGCCGAAGCTCTTCGCGCGGGCGCCGCTGCTCAGCGGCTGGCGCGGCATCATCCTCACCGGCTCGATGATGCCGGCCGAGGCGCGCCAGCGGCTGCAGGCCCCTGGCCGATGCCCGCCACGAGCTTCAGCTGCTCCCGTTCGTGGCCGAACCACTGACCCTCATCCGCAACGCCCGCGCCGTGGTGGCCTATGGCCGGCTACAACAGCACCATGGAAGCGTCTGGCGCTGCGCACACCGCTGGTGCCCTACGCGTCACGCGCCGAGCCACGGCTGCGGGCCAGCCGACTGGCTGAGCTGCCTGGTGGGCTGTCTCTGCACCTCGACGAGCTGGATCCGGCCTGCGGGTGCCGGGGTTGGCTGAAGCCGCCAACCGGCCTCGGCTGTCAGCGCGCCTGCTGCAGGCGCTGGACTCTTTGGTGGGACTGAGCGCGTTGCCGAGCTGGCGCCCAGCTGTTGGGCACGCCCAGTCCCGGCAGGCCCAGGTGCCTGTGCGGCCTGATTCCTTCTTCAACGGCTTCTTTCTTCTTTCAGAACCTCCCATGTCCGGAGCCCTGTTCTCCATTGCCGTCGGCTACGTGCTCAGCGCTATCCGCGCTCGAAACCTTCGTCGTCAACGAGATCCTGGCGCTGGAAAGGCCGGCGCAGGTCGACATCTTTGCGCGGCCCGGTCAGCGAGACCCACTTCCAGGAAGCCAATCTCGCGCGTGTAGGGCGCCGGTGCACCGCATCCGTCATCGTTCCATCGACACCGAGCTGTACTCGCAGCTGCTGGTGCAGGCCCGCAAGCGTCTGCCCGAGTTCCGCCGCCTGGCCCATCTGGCCGATGATGCCATGACTGGGTGACGGTCGGTCAGGGCCGTGCTGCTGGCCGCTGCAGGCGCAGAGCAAGGCATCCGCCACCTGCATGCTCCACTTCGGCACCCAGGCCGCCACTCGTGGCCTGGCTGGCCGCGGCCTTGCCGGCATCCACACAGCTTCACCGCCCACGCTAAGGACATCTACCACCAGTACGAGAGAAACCGGCAATAGCTGATCTGAAGATCCGCGATGCCGCCTTCACCATCACAGTATCACTCACAACGTGATTACCTGCGCACCCACTTCGGCGCGCCCACCGATCGCACCCACTGCATCTACAACGGCTGGACCTGTCGGCGTTCCTGCACCATCCGCCCATCAATCGGCCTTCGCACGTGGTGGCCGTGGGTCGCCTGGTCGAGAAGAAAGGCTTCCCGTTCCTCATCGAGGCCATCGGCCTGTTGCACGACCGGGGCATCGACTGCCGCTGCACGCTGGTGGCGACGGCCCGATGCGGCCGCAGCCCAGAAGCAGATCGAGGACCTGAAGCTAACCGACCGCGTGCACGCTGGCGGGCGTGCGACTGCTGACCGAGGTCTCGGCCTTCCTGAAAGGGCCGCCGTGCTGGTGGCGCCTCTCCATCACCAGCGAGCGCGGCGACCGCGACGGCCTGCCCACCATCCTGGTGGAAGGTCATGGCGCTGGGCACTCCCTGCATCTCCACGCAGGTCGTGGGCATCCTCGAGCCGGTCGGTGACCACGAGACCGGCCTGTGCGTGCTCCAACGATGCCAAGGTGCTGGCCGACGCCATTGCCGAGATGTTGCGAAATCCCACCATGGCTCGCCTGCTGGCTGACAATGCTCGTGCCCTCATCGAGAGCGAGTACGACGTGCACTCGCAACACGGCCCGACTGCGCGACCTGTTCGCCCGGAGCATCCAGGCCGTGGATGCCCGGCACGCCGCACACCGGCCCAACGCCGTCGAATGAACCTTTCCGAGCCTCCATGAAGAAAACACATCGCCTACGTTCTGCGCTGATGCCGGTATCCCGGTCTTCGGCAACCGCGGGAGTCCTCGATCCACGTGCAGTCGCGGTGCGTGCCGCCCTGAAGGCCGGGCCACCGCGTCACGCCGTTTGCCACCCGCTTCGACGGCCATGAAATGCCGCCTGGGCTCGGAGAACGTGCCTCGCGTCCACCTGCCGGAAATCCTGCAGGGCGACCTGACCAAGCGCGCCCATGCCGCCCCGAGGCACGGGACCACATTGCCGAGCGGGCTCGACGCCCACGCCCCCACGACATGGTCTCACGAGCGCTACTCGCTCTGAGCGACGTGGCATGCGCTGGGCCCGCAAACACGGCATCCCGGGCATTCTGAAGTGAACGCGTCGCTCATCGAGAGTAGCGCACCCATCGCCAGCTGGTGCTGAAGACGAGGCGCGCGTCGTGGCGCAGTCGGCCTTTCTCGCAGGCGAGCGCCATTCTGGCCGTCCTCGCCCGGCGTGGCCGACTACCCGCACACCTGGCTCCGGCACGAAAGGGGCGCGTGCATGTGGTGGCCAATGGCGTGATCCATCTCCAGCGCCGACAGCGCCGAGCTGCGGGTCACGCGCCATGCGGACATCAGCAATGAAAACCCGTCGTCATCGGCTTTTTGGGCACGCTGAAACCCTGGCATGGCCTGCGCTGCTGGTGGAGGCCTTCGCACGCCTGCACCGGCGCTCTCGCAGACCCGGCTGCTGGTGGTGGGGGACGGCCCTGGCCGCACCGACATGGAGTCGTCGCTCACGGCCCTTGGCTTGCTGCAGCAATGTTGCTTCACCGGCGCCGTGCAGGCGCACGAGGTTCCGGACTGCTGGCTGCAGATGGACTACTGCCACGGCCTCACCCCGGCCCAGGACAACTCTCATTTCTCGCCCCTGAAGATCTACGAGTACCTGGCTGCCGAACTGCCGGTGGTCACCACGCGTGGGCCACCCTGGCCACCGTGGTGCCGCAGGACGTCGACGGCCTGCTGGCGGAGATCCGGATGCTCTTGCCAATGCACTCGGCCACCCCTGGTGGCGGATCCGGCGCTGCGCTTCGTCCATGGGGCGCCGGTCGCCAGCGCTATCGTGGCTGAGCACAGCTGGGATGCCGTCATCGCGCGCATTCTGGGCTGATCGACTGCCGCCATGCCGGACAGCCCTGTGATCTGATCGACCGCCCCCGGATCGCCTTACGTTCAAAGCCCGCCGCAAGAGGAGCCCTTCTTCCCAGTAAAGACATCACGCCCCACCGGCAGCCCCATCCGCCGCGTCCGTGAAACGCTTCCGTCCCTTCGCGAGGGACAGGCCGCTGCTGGCCGGCTCGCTGACGGCACTGCTGCTCAGCACCCCGATGGTTGGCCGAACCCCGGCCGCTGGCCTTCGTGGTGGACCACGTGCGCGACCGGAAGAACGGTCACAAGGCATCTGGGCCAGTGGTGGCAGCCTGGAGACGATGGAAACCGTCTGGACTCTGCCGGCGGTGGTGTTTTGCCGCCCTGCGGGCACTGGCCGGCTTTGTCCACCGTGGGCTCTGCGCGCATCGGCAACGAGGTGCTCAGCAAGGTCCGCAACGTGCTCTACAACCGGCTGCTGCGCCTGTCGCTGGCCTTCCATCAGCGCGCGCAGCGGGTGACCTGGCGCTGCGCTCGGTCAACGACGGGCCAGCGCGAAGTGACGGTCTCGGCCCCGCGCCGATGATGGCCAACGTCTTCATCCGCTGGGCATGTTCGGGGTGATGCTGTGCTGAACTGCAGCCGGCGCTGATATCGCTCATCCTGCTGCCGGTGATGTGGGTGGCCGGTGGCGCAGCAGCCGGCTCATCCACGAGGCCAGCCGTCGTCAGCGCACCCGGAGCGATCGCTAGCCACGGCAACCGAGTCGATGTCGCCATCCGCACCGTGCAGTCGCTGGCGCTGGAAGCAGCTTTCTCGCGCATGTTCCGCGGCAATGACGGCCAGGCCGCCAACGCCGACAGTGAACACCAAGCGGCTCGGCCGGCCTGAGCGCTCCATCGACCTACTGGGGCCTGCGCCACGGCCCCTGTTGTGGCAGGCGCACGTTGCAGTGATCGCCGGCTCGCTCACCGCTGGCGATCTGCTGGTGTTCATCTCGTACCTGAAGAACTCCATGCCCGGTGCGCGAGTACGCCGAGCACGCCGGACGACCGTCCAAGGCGCTGGCCTCGGCCGAACGCATCTCCGACATCCTGGAGGAGTCGCCCGACATCGCCGACCGCCCGATGCACGGGTCCGCTCCCGGCCTTCCTGCGGCCAGCTCGCCTCCGCAACCTGCACTTTGCCTACGATAGACGGTGACGCCCCGTCTTCAGAGGACTGGACCTGCAGCTGGATGCCGGCGAGCACGTTGCGGTCGGGCCTCGGGCATCGGCAAGTCCATCGCTGTCGGTGTGCTGCAGCTGCGCTCTACGATCTGCAGAGGCTGCATCGAGATCGACGGCACGACATCCGTGAATGGAAGACGGCCAGCGTGCGTCGCCAGATCGGCTGCTGCCGCAGGACGCGCTGATGTTTGCCGCCAGCATCCGCGACAACCTGGCCTGTGCCGCCGGTCGCAAGGTCAGCGACGCCGAGATCATCGAGGCCGCCAAGCTGGCCAACGCGCACGACTCTCATCACGGCCCTGCCTCGAGGGCTACGACACCGTGATCGGCGAGCGCGGCGCTACGCTGTCGGGCGGCCAGCGCCAGCGTTCGGCCATCGCCCGGCTGGCCCTGCGCGCTGCCCCATCTGTGGTGCTGGACGAGCCCACCACCGGACTGGACCGTGCCAGCGAGGCTGTGGTGCGCCACGCCATCACCCGCCTCATCGACAGGCGCACGGCACTGATGATCACCCGATGATCTGGACCTGGCATCACAGGCCGACCGCATCGTCTACGTGGATCAGGGGCATCGCCGAACTCCGCACCCACGAAGAACTGCTGAAGAACGATGGTCCCTACGCGGCCCTGTGGCAGACACATCGCCAGGCCGTGGGCGACCTGCAGGCCAAGGCCGCACTGGCTGACACCGGGAGCGACACGAAGAGTCGAGATCCTGAACAGGCCCTGTCGCAGGAACCCGAAATGCCCGGCCTGTCACTGCTGCTGGATGAGCAGGCGCTGCTGGACGTGGTTCGCAGCATGCAGCCGGCAGCCGACATCTCCCGCATCCGCATCGATCTACCAGGCTACAAGCCCGGCACGGGTTGCCTGGCCGGGCTGCGGGTCTTTCGACGTGTAGCCGCTCGCAGCACGCCTTTGCCCGCGTAAGCGCTTGCCCGCGACAGCACCGCCTGGCCGCATCAGTCGCGGCGCCTGTCGAAAGCGCAGGCCCGCGACGGCGCAGCTTCTCGGCGCATGTGCTGCCTGCCTGGCACCTGCTGCCGCCGTCAGCGCCGTCCATGACCGGCGCATCACGGCCCTGGCGAGCCTGCTGCATCGATCCGACATGCTCACCGGCCATCATTCTGCCGCCGGATGACTTCCGCCCTCGGCCGGCGCCGCACGGCACGACAGGCCTTCTGCAGGATGCCCCCTGCCACCCCTGTACGACAGCCGCCTGTTCGGTCAGGTCCTGCGCTACATGCCTCGAACGTCGGCTGCGTGATGCGGCTGCAGCAGGACGGTCGGCCCCGCGGCCCTGCTGCGTGCCCTGCATCGAGCACGACTTCGAGGCACACGCTGTCGGCGCCCAGCTGGCCCAGGACCGTCCAGTCCACGCCGCTGCTGGCCGTGGATGCAGCCCGGCATTGCTCTGGTGCTGCCCTGGCTGGCCGGCCAGAGCCTCGACCGACTGTTTGCCGCCGGAACTTCCCGTCATCACCCCGGATCCGCTGTCGGTCGCCGACGCCGCCGCCCCATCGGCAACGGCACGTTGCTTGCCATCGAGGCGGCCGATCTGTCCCCTGCTGACGACGGGCCAGCTGCCGTCGAACCCGCATCAGACCAGCGCCCCCGCATCCCGTCCAGCGTCACACCGCACACGACATCGACGCCCTGCAGCAGACCTGCACCACCGCTCACCTTCAGCCCGACCTGGCCGACGAGGTCCGTACCCCTGTGCGCCTGACCACTCTGCCCCGCAACAGAGCATCTGGCAGCCGCGCATCACCCACGGCGACATGTCGCTGGAACAGCTGGTGCGCAACGACCTGGGCCAGATCCTCATCATCGACTGGGACAGCGCACTCGGGGTGACCCGATGGCCGACTTCGGCTCGCTGCTGGCCCGGCTTGTCGTGCAGCACTCTGCAGCGCCACCGTCCTGTCATCTCGCTGGATCCGTGTCCGCGGATGACGGCATCGGGCCGAACCGGACTGGAATCACCCCGCATTCACCCCTTCGCCCTCCATCGACAGCACCTCCCGCCCCGTTCAGGAAAGTCTGAGCTGCTGAAGCGCGCGCGAGGCCCTGCTGGAAGGCCATGGCCGGATCCTCTCCTTCGAGGGACCGGAAACGCGCCGGCTGGCACACGGTGGCCCACCTGCTGCGCATGATGCCCGAGGGCTTTTTCGCCGCCGTCGTGCCGACTGGCCGACGCCGATGCAGCAGATCCTGCTGGTTGCCCAGCACCTGGCCGGCCGGCTGCAGCCGATCGCACCATCGGCGGGGCACACCAGCGTGCAGGCCAGCCTCTGCAGGACCATGCCACGGCAGCCAGCGCGCATGGTGAGCCCCTTCGCCGCGCCACCACCGTGAAGGACTGAACGGACACAGCGCACACCGAGCTTTCCAGAAACGTCTTCGGTCTTCCAAACTGCCTGCGCCGCGTCATCGGACGATCCTCGCCACCTGGCCGCAGACCGACGTGTGGCCCTGATGACCAGCTGCTGCTGGATGCCCTGCATCTGCGCCCTGACGCCTGGACACTGCAGCCGGTGCAGGTGCTGCGCGCCACAAGGCAGGCTCGTCGTGCCCTGCTGGAATACCGGCTGCTCCCCTCGTCGGGTACCGATGCCCAGGAGCAGATCCTGCTGGGCAAGCTGCGCTTCAAGGGGGCTGACCGTCACGGCTTCCGGGTGCAGCAGGCGCTGCATGCACGCGGCTTCAGTCTGCCCTGGCTGGCCGTCCCCGAGGCACTGGCCATCCTGCCCGAGCAGAAACTGGCTGCAGCGCAAGGTTCCCGGTGTCATGGCCACCCGGCTGCTGCGCCCCGGCGGCAGCACGGAACTGGCCACACGCATTGGCCGGGCACTGGCCGCACTGCATCATGCGGGTGCCCACCTGCTCCAGGCGTCGGAAGCCTCGTTCCCGCCTCACGGCATCCACGCATCCGGCCCCTCAGGCAGCGACGGGCCGGCTCGCCTCCATGGCGCACCGATCCAGTCGGCTACCGTCCGCCCCTGATCACGAAACGCTGGACACTGGATGATGAGCTGCAGATGCTGCATCAGCGCCTGCGTGAGGCGCTGCGCGCCCGCCCCCAATGGGGCGTTCGCATCGAGGCACTCATTCCGGCCACCCAGCGACTGGGTGCACACCTGCTGCCCAACCCGACCACAGGCATCCACCGTGACTGCTATGCCGACCAGGTGCTGGTCGATGGCGATCAGCTGTACCGGCTGGACCTGGACCTGTTCTGCGAAGGCGATCCGGCGCTGGATGTGGGCAACTTCATCGCGCACCTGATGGAGGACGGCCTGCGCCACCACGGCGACATCCATGCCCTGCGCCCGCACCAGGACGCGCTGCTTGAGGCCTTCCTGCAGGACTCGCCCCAGGTGAACGAGCGCACGCCCACCGGCTGGACGCTGCTGGCACTGGCACGGCACATTGACCTGTCGACCCGTTTCCCTGACCGGCACCACACCACCCTGCCACTCCTGGAATATTGCGAGGCACAGCTGCGTCCCCTGAGACCCTATCCCTGAACAGGGACATCGACCACAGAAACAACGACGAATCCCGCACGCCGGTTCGCTGCTGGCATGAATGCAGCGTGCCGGCGGGATGCAACGGCCAAACAGACAGGCCCCTTTCCTGAAACCATCCATCAACCCACCAGACACGGAGATATCTGCATGCGGACCCCGTTTTTCGAGACCCGCAAACGCGCGCGGGCAAACAACCACACTCTGCTTCCCTTCACGCCTGCCCGTTTCCGCCATTCCCTGCTGGCACTGACCCTGGGCTGCGCCCTTGTTCCGGCAGCCCACGCCGAGAAACCCATCGAATGGCAGGAGCCCGGCCTCCAGCTGCGCCCGCGCCTGTCCTTCGAGACCGATGTGCTGCGCAACCGCCAGCTGGCCTGCCAGCGACATGCGCACCAAGACAGAGATCACCCCGCAGTGCCGTGAATGCCCGCTGGCAGATCGACCATCGCTGGGGCCTGAGGGCGAGCTGGAACCGAACGACTCCACCGAGCGCGAGACTGGCAGAGAGCACCGAACACGACACCCAGCTGAAGGTCAAGCAGCTGTACGGTGAAGCGCAACCGCAGGAATACGGCGCCCGCCTGCGCCTGGGTCGCGTCTCCACACCGATGATCGTGGCTGGTTCTTCGACACGGAATTCGATGGCGTGGAAGCCACCCTCGAACAGGCTCCCTGGCAGGTGGTCGCCTTCTACGCACGCGAGGGCCAGTGGAACCGTGACCTGCTGAGCAGCCACGAAACGCGCAGTGACGGCACCGACTACCTTGCTGCCCTGGGCACCTACCACCTCCGACACCCACCAGCTGCTGCTGAAGGCCCTGCACCAGAACAACGACCGCACCGATCAGCGCCTCACGCACCTGGCCGCCGGCTCGCAGAACATGCCCAAGAGCGGCATGCAGCACTGGGCCATGGCAAGCCTGGTCAGCGGCCATGAAGGAGGCCGCAGCGTGCTGGGCGAGGCCATCGACCTGGGCGCCACCTGGTTCCTCGACGAGCAGAGCCCCTGGGCACCACGCGCACCGTCGGCTATGCCCGGGCAGCGGCGACGACGGCAACGGCAAGGACAACGCCCACCGCCAAAGCGGCCTGCAGAACAACAAGGCCGAGAGATGGGCAACATCATGGACTTCGAGGTCTACGGCGTCGCACTGACCCGCAGCTCTCCAACCCTGCACGTGCTGACCGCCGGCGGGCTTTGCACCCCATGGAAAAGAGCACCCTTGATCTGGTGTTCCACCACTACCGGCAGGACAAGCTGGCCACCCTGGATAACTGAACGTACCAACCTAGCCCCCGCGCCGACCAGCAGAACGAGCGCGCGCTGGGCAACGGCATCGACCTGATCTGGGGCTGGCGACCGAACAAGCAGTGGCGCGTGGAAGTGGCGGCCGGCGTCTTCCTGCCGTCTGGCCGATTCCGCCAGAGCGACAAGGCCGATGCCGACAAGGCACGCAACGTCTACGCTGGCAACGTGGAGATCAGGTACTACCCGAACTGGACGTTCTGAGCCCACACTGCCTCTGCTCCCAAGGGGGCCGACAGTAGCATGCAGGCATCAGGGCAAGTCGGATGACCCCGATGCGGAACGCCAGAAAGCGGACCAACCCACCCCATGGACCGGCCCACGGATGACGAGAAGAAAAAGGGCGCCATGGGCGCCCTTTCTGCTTTCTGCCAACAGGGCCAGCGGCTGCTGGCCACCGAGTCGTCAGGCGGCCTTCTGCTTCCGGCGATTGAGGTAGTGCCGCACCACCTCGAAGACGGCAGGCAGGCCGAATGATGATCATCGCCAGCGTCACCCACGAGAAATGGGCCTTGACCCAGTCGTTGTTGCCGATGAGGTAGCCCAGGCCCGACAGGCCCACCACCCACAGCACGCCACCCACGATGTTGAACATCGCAAAGCGCATAGGTCATCTGCGCCACCCCTGCCACGAAAGCGAGCGAAGGTGCGGATGAAGGGCATGAAGCGCGCCACGATGATGGTGATGCCGCCATGTTTCTCATAGAAGGCATGCGTGCGGTCGAAGGCCCTCGCGATTGAAGAAGCGGCTCGTCTTCCCAGCTGAACACCTTCGGGCCAATGGCGACCGATGGAATAGTTCACCGCATCGCCCAGCACCGCGGCCACCGCCAGCAAGCCCATCAGCAGCGGCAGATCCAGCCCACCCACGGCCGCGATGGCGCCTGCCACGAACAGCAGCGAATCCCCCGGCAGGAAAGGCATCACCACCAGCCCCGTCTCGATGAAGATGATGGCGAACATCAGCGCATAGACCCAGACGCCGTAGTTCTGCACCACCATTTCCAGGTGCTTGTCCAGGTGCAGAAAGATGTCGAGCAAGGCAGAGAAATCCATGAGTGGAGTTTTCCAGGCAGACGATGAGGATGCACAGTTTACCTGAGGGGTTTTCCGTCAGCTGGGATGACACGACACCGCAGACGGACACCGGCATGACGCCCTGTCACATCGCGTCGACACCCAGTCTGCGGGCGGCTCTCGCAATAATGACGGATGCCTCCTGCGCCCTCGTCGGATATGTCCACGCCCGCCAGCCAGTTCCCCTGCCTGCCGCATCCGGCGCCGGGCCCACCCGCCCCATTGCCCTGCTGCCCGACGTGCTGATCAGCCAGATCGCCGCCGGCGAGGTCATCGAGCGCCCTGCCTCCGCCATCATGAACTGCTGGAGAACGCGCTGGATGCCGGGGCCAGCCAGATCGAGATCCGCATCGAGGAAGGCGGTCTGCGCCGGCTTCAGGTCATCGACAACGGCCGGGGCATCGATAAGCGACCAGCTGCCGCTGGCCCCGGCCCGGCATCGCCACCAGCAAGATAGCCTCGCTGGCCGACCTGGAACATGTCACCCGCTGGGCTTCCGCGGCGAGGCACTGGCCTCGATGGCCGCCGTCCGCGCCTGACCCCTGGCCAGTCGCCCGCTGACCGCCGAACACGGCTGGAAAGTGGACGTCAGCCCGGCCAGGCTGCCCCGCCGCCCGAGCCCGCCGCCATTGCCCCGGCACCGTCATCGAGGTCATCGACCTGTTCTCGGCCACCCCGGCACGGCGCAAGTTCCTCAAGTCACCGGCCACCGAGGCCGCCTACTGCCTGGACGCCATCCGGCGCATTGCGCTGTCGCATCCCGGCCGTGCAGTTCGTCGTCCATCAGGACGGCCGCGAAGCGCGCCGCTGGCCCGCCACCACGCCCTGCCCAGCGCATCGAGAGCCCGGGGCGACGGTGCGCGGCTGCCGCCCGTCTCGGCCCAGGCCGGCCCGCTGGCCGTGGAAGGCCTGCTGGGCGAACCGGACGCCGCCCGCGCCCGCAGCGACCGGCAATACCTGTTCGTCAACGGCCGCTTCGTGCGCGACCGCATGCTGGCCCCAGGCCATCCGGCAGGCCTCGCGACCGCCCTGCACGGCGAGCACTACCCCGTCTTTGCGCTCTTTTCTGACCATCGACCCCACCCTGGTGGACGCCAACGTCCACCCCTGCCAAGACTCGAGGTCCGCTTCCGCGACCCGGCGCCGTGCGCCACCCGGTCTTTCATGCCATCGAGAACGCCCTGGGCGCCACCCTGCCCCAGCAGCGTCAGGGCGCCAGCCGCACCATCGAACTGGCCGGCGGATCGGGCATGGGCGCTGGCACGGATGTCAGCGGGTACACCTCCGACCGGCACACGGTCCGCACGTTGCCGGGGCACCAGCCCGCCGCTGCCCCAGGCGGGCGCCCTGGCGCTGGCAGCCTTCCCCTGTCCCGCCATGCACCGGCCCATGACACAGCGGGCCCTCGCGCACCCCACCACGGCCCGGCACACGATGCGGCGGCCAATCGCGCCAGTCTGGCTTCCAGGCGCCGAGTGGCAAGCCGGCGCAGGACTGGCAGTTGGCACCAGCGGCTTTGGGCAGACTGAGTCCCGCAGCCCCGTCAATACGGATCCATGGGAGTCCTCTAGGGCAGGCAGCACCGAAGGCATCAACAGCCTGAACACCGTACCGCATCAGCAGCCTGCCCCCGACTGGCAGCAGGTGGAACTGCGTGCAGCCCCATCGGACGACGCGGACACATCCCCGGCCCGCCCAGCGGAAGGCACATCGGCCACAGACGTTCAGGCGGAGGGTGCATCGGTCCGTGACGCTCAGGCATCCCTGCCTCCCCATGCCGCCGAGGTCCGCCCCGGCTGGCCCGGGCGTGACGGGTAGCGGCCCGGCTGAGACCGCGGGATCTGCGCCCGGGCATCGTGCCTCCCGCCGCTGCCACCACGGCAGGCACCATGGCAAGCGCCATGGCAGACGGGATGGCCGGTGGCTCGACAGGCGCTGCGGGCGCATCTGGTTCTGCGCCATCCACACATGCGGCACCACCGCCGGACGCGCATCCGCTGGCGCACACGCCCCGCATGGGCTTTGCCCTGGCCCAGCTGCACGGCATCTACATCCCGTCGCAGACGGCGGATGGTTTGATCATCGTGGACATGCACGCCGCGCACGAGCGGATCGTGCTGGAGCGCCTGAAGAAGGCCCACCGCGACCACCGGATCGCCCGGCAGCCGCTGCTGATTCCCGCCGTCTTCCAGGCCACCGAACTGGACGTGGCCACCGTCACGACGATGCCGACTCCTGGGCGACCTGGGCATCGACCCGGAAGTGCGTGGCCCCTGACACCCTCGCCGTCACCAGGTAGCCTGCCCCTGCTGTCGCGCGCCAACCCCGAGAAGCTGGCCCGCGGCGTGCTGGCCGTCTGGCAGGCGCCCGCACAGCACAACGCGCTGGAAAAGCGCCGGACCGCCTGCTGGCCACCATGGCGTGCCATGGTTCGGTACGCGCCAACCGCGCCCTGACCCTGCCTGAAATGAACGCGCTGCTGCGCGACATGAGCCACGCCCGACGCGGATTTCTGCAACCACGGCCGCCCCACGTGGTTCCGGCTGACGCTGGAAGAGCTGGACCGCTGGTTCATGCGGGGGCAATGAGCATGCGCGCCCTGATGCTGCTGGGCCCCACTGCCTCCGGCAAGACCGCGCTGGCGCTGGAGCTGGCAAGACACCTGCCAGTGGAGATCATCAGCGTAGACTCTGCGCTGGTGTACCGCGACATGGACATCGGCACCGCTAAGCCCACTGTCGAAGAAAGAAATTCGGCGCCTCACCACCTTATCGATATCCGCGATCCGGTGCAGAGCTACAGCGCTGCGGAATTCGCCACCGATGCCTGGGCGGCTGATCGACGAGATCGAGGCACGCGGCCGCCCTGCCACTGCTGGTGGGTGGCACGATGCTGTACGCCCGCACGCTGCTGCATCCCATGGACGACCTGCCCGGCGCCCGTCCCGACATCCGCGCCCGGCTGGATGCCGAAGCCGCCGAACACGGCTGGCCCTACCTGCACCAGCGTCTGGCCACGCTGGACCCGATCACCGCCCAGCGCCTGCACGCCACCGACGCCCAGCGCATCCAGCGCGCCTGGAAATCATCGAGATCACCGGTCAGCCCCTGTCCACCCCGCACGCCGCCGGTCAGAAACCCAAGGCCCATCCCTGACATCCGCATCGTCAGCCTGGAACCGAGCGATCGAAGCCAGCTGCACGCCCGCATCGCCCAGCGCTTTGCACAGATGCTGGACCACGGCTTCATCGACGAAGTGAAGCGCCTGCACGCCCGTCCCGAGCTGCACGTCGAACTGCCCGCCATGCGCACCGTCGGCTACCGTCAGGTGTGGCAGATGCTGGATGGCGAACGCACACCCGACACCCTGTTCGAGGCCGGCGTGGCCGCCACCCGCCAGCGGCCGCGCCAGCTCACCGGCTGCGCTCGCTGCCCGTGGACCTGCGGCTTGATTGCCTGCGCGGCGGGTTGGGTGATGAGGTGATGCGGTTCATTGACGACAGCAGGAACGCTCCTGTCAGTACACGCTGAAGCGGGCTAACGACGTGCTGCGGAGAGGCGCGGCGTTCTGTGAGGCTTTGGCCTGCGTAGCGACAAGCTACAGGTTTCTGTACGAGAGAGCAAGCGAGATCTGGCCGACACCTTGCGTCATGACGGCTGAACACGAATCACGCCCGAACATCGACGACATAATCTTTCTGGTACTGCATGACCTGACTGTCCGCTGACAGAAAGAGCATCCGATCGACTTTCGCCCTGCATCATCAACAGACGGTCAAACGGATCCCGATGCAGCAGCGGCAGCCGCTGGACAGCCACGATGTGCCGCAGGCGAATGCGCGTCTCTTCAAAGCCCTGATCCAGCAATCCATCCGCGACTCGCTGGGACCGCGGGAAGATGTCCTCGCAAGCTGGCCTTGATGGCCAGTTCCCAGATACTGACATCACTGAAGCACAGGTATTGCGCTCATCCATCAGAAAGGCCTGAATCCTGGAGAGAACATCTCCTGCCCGCCTCCAGGTACCACAGCAGGACATGCGTGTCGCAGAGCGCTTTCATTTCGCCTTCCCGGCAGCACGCAGCTCGGCCTCGACGACTCCTGGCCGGCAAACAGCGCCTGGATCTCGTCTTCCAGCCAGCGATCGAAGTCCTCGGGGATGGTCAGCTGCCCCTTCAGCGTTCCCATCTGCCGCCTTTTGCCTTCCCGTTGCGCAGGCATACCGGCCGCGGTCTTTTCCGCCACCTTGTAGGCGCCCCCGGCACCATCCTCCTCCTGCCGCCCAGCGGGCTATGCCCTGTGCTTCAGGCTGCGCAGGCGCCCATGCCCTGTGCGGCAGTATCGACCCGGCGCAGCCGCCAGTATTCAGCCACCGACATCACCACGGCCACGCCCCTGCGCTGGCGCTCTGTGACCACAGGCCCCTGATCGACGGATTCCAGAAGCTCTGCAAAGCCTTGGCGGGCCTTGCTGGCAGTGATAGTGCGCATGGGGGATCCTCTTCAGACCGGAAATTGTACATATTGTACAAAATGCCTCGAAAAGGAGAAAGACATGCCCTTCTGCCTTCGCCTTCTGCTCTCCAGCATCCATCCTCCGCCCGGCGATTGCCCATCAACTGACACTCAGCAAATCGTAGCAATCACACAACACCAGAACTTCTCATGCCCGGTGGCCGTTGGCCTACTCAAAACGCCTCCCCGTATTCCGTGCCATTTTTTCTACACTGCCTCCGTAAAATTTCCGACACCTGTCGGATATCAGGGTAGGCGCCCACGCGCCCACAGGCCCATGACTCAGGCCCCTGCCTCCCGAACCCCACCCAGCCCTGCAAGGAGACCTTCGTTGAGCACACTGCCGAGCAACTTTGCGTTTGACTGCTTCACCCGCTCTGGGCAGAGCTGGGCAGCGTGGCTGAGCGGGTTTTTCCCATCGATCCGCGTTCCTGCGTAGTCAAGATGCGGCTACTGGCCGAGGACATGGCCCAGAACATGCTATTTCAGGTGGGCATCCAGCCGTCGGCTTTCGACAGCCAGCTGAGCGCTAGTGCGCGAGCTGGAGAACCGCTGCGGCTGGACGCGACAAAGGTGCGACATGCTCATCTGCTACGCAAGCGGGGCAACGAGGCCGCCCATCAGGCTGACGCGCCCATTGGCTTTACCGAGGGGCTGGAAGTCCTGAAGATCTGCCGGGAGCTGGCGCTGTGGTACCACCGCACTTCAGACAACCAGCCGGACTACGGCCCGGTCCCTTCATCCCGCCCGACAACCCCAGCCGCAAGCTGAGCGAACTGCAGAAGCGGGTTCAGGAGCTAGACCGGCAGCTGGCGCGAGACACTCGGCCAGCAGGCACAGCACTCAAGCCTTGCTGGCTACAGCGGGAAGCGGCCCTTCCGCGCCCAGCTGGCCCAGGAACAGGAGATGACGCGGCAGGCCGAAGCCGCCTATGCGCAAGCCGAGGAGGAAAGCAGCGTCTCATCGAAGCTGGCCGAGGAAAATGAGGCGGTGGCCAACAAGCTGAAGGCAGAGAGCATCGAGCGGGAAAAAGCTACTGGCCGAGGAGGAAGAGAATGCTCGCCTGAAGGAGCGCCAGGGAAGTACTGGAGCAGAAGCGTGCTGGCGCAGGACCAGGCACCAACCGGCGCCTCCTGTGGATGTACCGCTGTTGCCGCCGGCAGTACGGCAACCCCTCTGGCTGCAAGCATCCAGGCCGACCGCGACGCCCATCTGAAGCAGCTCATCGAGCGTGCCAGCCAGGCTGCGCAGCGCGTGGATCTGGACGAGGCCGCCACCCGCCTGCTGATCGACGACCAGCTCTGTCAGGCCGGCTGGGAAGCCGACAGCCAGACACTGCACTACGCCAAGGGCACCCGCCCGCAAGAAGGCAAAAACCAGCCATTGCCGAATGGCCGATGCCCTCATGGGGCAAATCTGGCCATCCGGAACAGGCAGACTACGTACTGTTCATCGGCCTGATGCCGGTAGGCATTGTGGAGGCCAAGCGCTTCAGTACTGCGGTTGCCTCACGGATCAGCCAGGCCGAGCGCTATGCACGCAGCTTTCCGGATGGGAAATGAGGTGCTGATTCTGCCCTGGCAGGGCCGCTTCCCTGAAAGCACCCTGGCCGGATGGCATCGGAAGCAGCTTCCAGTTGCCCCTACGCCTGTGCCTGCAACGGCCGAACCTACATCCAGCAGCACGTGATTCCAGCGGCATCCATTTCCGCGACCTGCGCCGCCCTGCAACATCGCCCACGCCCAGCGCGCCTTCCACGAGCCCGGAAGAACTCTAGGCCATGCGTGGGGCAGGACATCGGGCAAGCCGAGAAAGCCTGCAGGAGCAGGCCGACGACTACGGCGAGCTGTCGCTGCGCGACTATCAAGGACGCCATCACAGGCCACTGAAACAGCCCTGGCCCACCAGAGCGTACCGCCCTGGTGGCGATAGCCACCGGCACCGGAAAAAGACCCGATACCCGTCTGGGGCTGATCTACCGGATGCTGCGTGCCCGGCGATTCCCGGCGCATCCTCTTTCTGGTGGATCGAACAGCGCTGGGCATCCAGGCCATGGAGAACTTCCAGTCTCTGAAACTGGACCGCAACATGCCGCTGACCGACCTCCACCGTAGTGGGGCGCGCGACAAGGCCAAGCAGATCGCAACCGGCAACAAACGCAGCAAACGCAAGGCCTCCGCTGCCAGGAAAACCCAGGTGGAACTCACCATCGTCCAGGCTAGCATGGTGCGGCGGCTGCTGGACGACGAGAACCCACCCAGCGCCGGAGCCTACGACTGCATTGTAGGGTGGACGAGGCGCACCGCGGCTGCACGCCCGACCAGGACATGACGGATGGAGAGCTGGTCTCCGTGATCAGCAGGACTACCAGTCCACCTACCGCCGGGTGCTGGACCATTTTCGATGCCGTCAAGATTGCCCTGACCGCCACGCCGGCCAGGCAGCACGACAGAAATATTCGGTCTACCCGTGTACGAGTATAGCTACCGCGAGGCGGTGGCCGACGGGTGCTGGCGGACCACGATCCCCATCCGCTACGAAACCGCCCTGAACAAGGATGGCATCCACTCAAAGCGCGGCGAAACCATTGATCTCCTCGATCTCGGGACGAACACCATCAACACGGCTCACGCTGGAAGACGAGCAGGCTTACGACGTGGCAGCTCTTCAACCGCAGCGTCCTCAACGAGAACTTCAACCGCGTCATCTGCCAGGCTCTGGTCGAGGACATCCCCCTGCCGTCCGAAGAGAAGACGCTGATCTTCTGCGTAAACGACCGGCATGCCGACACCGTCAAGCGCCCTGCTGAGCGAGGCCTACCACAACAAGCTTGGCAGCTGATTTCAACCAAGCCTCGATCGAGAAGATCACCGGCCAGGCCGAAAAGCCCAACAGCCTGATCAGCCGCTTCAAGAACGAGGTCGAGCCCACCATTGCCATCACGGTGGATTTGCTGACGACAGGCATCGATGTAGCCGCGATCTGCAATCTGGTGTTCCTGCAGCAGGTGAAGTCCCGCATTCTGTAGTGAACAGATGCTGGGCCGAGCCACCCGCCTTTTGCCCCGAAATCGGCAGGAGCTTCCGCATCTACGACGCGGTAGATCTGCTACGCCACGCTGCAGCCGGTCAGCAACATGCAGCCGCTGGTGAGAAACCCCGACATTCCGCTGAGCACCCTGTGCGCCGAGCTTCTGGCCCCCATGCCCAACGGCACCCGGGTAGACGACGCCATTCAGCAGCACCGGCAGGACGTGGGCCAGCAACTGGTGCAGAAAGTGAGCCGACTGATGACGCGGGTACTGCACTCGCCTCAAACAGCGACCCAGCCTGCAGGGCCGGTTGGACCATTTGCAAGAGATGATCGCATGCCTGCTGCCGACCTGCCCGCCCACCTGCGTAGCCTGTCAAGACACAGCCCCGTTCCAACGGCAGCGATGATACCGAGGCGTTGAAAACCTTTCTGCAGGCGCATCCGAAACTGATCAACACGCTTGAGGCTCTTCGACATGCGTGTGCGATACTGATGACATGGTGTCCTGTCCGCACACGAGGACAAGCTGACAGCCCGCGTGCAGGACTACGGCCCCTACCAGCGACCTGGAAGACTATCTGAGGCCTTCGGGCACTTCATCCGGAACAGCTCAACCAGTCCGTGGCGCTGAACGTCATTGTCAACCGTCCCCGCGACATGACCCGGGAGCAACTGCGTGAGGTGAAGCTGCTGCTGGATGAGCACGAGTTTCAGTAACCACGCTGAAGAAGGCCTGGAGCCAGCAGAGCAACCAGGAGATCGCGGCCGAGATCGTCGCCCACATTCGCCGTGCAGCGCTGGGCGAGGCCTTTCATTTCCCCTTCCCGGAACGGGTGGATCGAGCCATGAAGCATGTGTACGCACTGGCAACTGGACCGACAACAGCGGGAAATGGCTGGGCCGCATTGCCAAGAAGCTGAAAGAAAAACACGCAGGTCGTGGTGGATGAAGAGTTTCTGCGGGTCTTCACCAAGCGATCCGGAGGTCCAGAGCTTTTGAACAAAACGCTGGACGACCAGCTGGAAACCGTACGGGACACCCTAGCCAGCCATCTGTGGGGTGATGCAGGTAATTTCAGGCCCTGCTGAAGCCAACCTCCTTCCAGGGCGCAGCCGCCTGCGCCCTGCGCCCCCTCTTCTCACTCACCGATCGCGACCGACAATCCGATCATCGCCAGGCTATGGGCCCAATGCGACATCCTCCGTGACGACGGCATCAACTACAGCGACTACGTGACCGAGCTGGTGCTGCTGCTGTTCCTGAAGATGGAGCAGGAGCGGTGCGGGGGCGAAGAGGCGCTGCTGCCCGAGGATGCACGATGGGATCGGCTCGCTCAAGCTGCGCGAGCTGCGAGACACCACATTGAAATGCTGCTGCGGCTTTCCCGCAGCAAGGAGAAACGCATCGCCGCCATCTATGCCGACGCACAGAGCCGCATCAAGGAGCCCCGACACCTGAAGGCGCTCATCACCAACCTGGACGGCATTCAGTGGTTCGACGACGACCGTGACGGCTTTGGGCGATCTGTACGAAGGCCTGCTGACAAAGAACGCCTCCGAAACCAAGAGCGGTGCTGGACAGTATTTCACTCCCCGCCCGCTCATCGAGGCCATCATAGACGCGATGCAGCCCCCAGGTAGGTGAGGTCATCCAGGATCCGCTGCCGGTACGGCCGGTTTTCTGATTGCCGCCGATCGCTACATCCGTGCCCGCACCGACAACCTGCAGGCGCCCTCAGTGACGAGGCCGAGCAGTTTCAGAGAAAAAGCGTTCGTGGGCATGGAGCTGGTGGCTTCCACCCGGAGGCTAGCCCTGATGAACTGCATGCTGACGACATCTTTTGGCACCGGCGAAGGCGCCGTGCAACTGGGCATCGCTGGGCCCCACAGGGCAAGACCCCTGAAGAATGCCGACGTGATCCTGAGCAACCCGCCCTTCGGCAGTGCCAAGGGTGGCGGTGACCCCACGCGGGATGACTTTCACCTTCAAGACCAGTAACAAGCAGCTGGCCTGTGCAGCACTTCATCCGCAGCTCGAAGGACGGTGGCCGTGCTGCCGTGGTGACTGCCCGACAACGTGCTGTTTCCGGGTCCGGCATCGGCACCGACATCCGCCAGGACCTGATGAAGAAGTGCCGGCTGCACACCATCCTGCAGCTGCCCACCGGCATCTTCTATGCTCAGGGCGTGAAGACCAACGTGCTGTTCTTTGAAAAGATCAGCAACACGCCCCGGAGATGACGGCAGACCACACCGATACGGTCTGGGTCTACGACGCCTCGTACCAACGCCCTGAGTTCGGCAGCGCACCGCTGACTAGTGAGTACTTGCCGATTTCATTCAGGCCCATGGCGGCGATGACGCGAGGCGACGCCGAGCAGTACCGACACCAGCGAAACTGCCGCTGGCGCAGCTTCAGCCGCGAATGGATCCGGGAGGAGAAAGGCGACAGCCTGGATATCAGTTGGTTGAAGGACGAGTCGCTGAACGGGGGAGATGAACTAATCGGAACCGGCAGAGCTGGTACGTGAGGCATTGACTCGCATTAGAAAGCAGCTGCATCAGAAATCGAATCTATCTTAAACGAGTTCAACATAAACGAAGAAGACCGAAGCTTAATCCCGCCCAAGAACAGCCCATCTCTATAAAACACATGCAAGACTATGTCAGAAGAACAAGTTCCATCAGGCTGATCCACAGCAACTATCGAAAACCGTCCGCATCGACGCCGAGCAAGTCAAACCGGAGCACGACAAAGAATTCCGCACATACAGATATCAGTTCGATAGACAGGTTCGAAAACTGATAACCTCCCTCAAGAATTTATGGCTCGGACGCCCCAGCCGAGCGAGGAAACTAGTCAAAGAAGGAGATATCCTGTAGCTCTCACTCGCCCCAATCTAAACGCAGTCGCTATGATACCTGCCGATTTAGATGGCGAGATAGCTTCTACCGGTTTTGAAGTACTTAGACCCCATGGCATTGAAGCCCGCTGGCTTTACTACTTCGTCAGAACAGCTGAGTTCATCGAAGCAATGTCACAGCTTGTACCGGGCGCCCTATACCCAGCCGTAAGAGGGAAGGACGTTTTGTCGACCCCCATACCAATCGCCCCCATCAACGAACAACGCCGAATCGCCGACAAAGCGTGACCGCGTTCTGGGCGCGTGTCGACACAGCCAACGAGCACCTTTCCCGCGTCGCCCCGCTCATCTAAGCGCTTCCGGCAGTCCGTTCTAGCTGCCGCATTTGAGGAAGCTAACAGAAGAATTCCGAAACAAGAAGAACTAGCCCCAATCGATGAAAAACAGTAAAACGATCCCCAGAGATTCCACGCCCAAACCGATATAACTCTCGAACCGATGCAGTGATACCTGGCGACTTTGCACTATCGGTCAATCAAAGCAACATGATCGCCCCAGACGGCTGGAAATGGCTCCCGTGGTTGATGTCGCCAGAATGGGTCTGGACATCGCCACGCCGGGCCTTTCCTGAGTACTGGCTAGGGAATATCCATGGATTGGCATTGTTGACGCACGGTTACATCACATCAACTATCGAGGACACCATTCAACACACAAAACAACCCGGGCTTGAGAACTCAGCCGCTCGGCTTCTACCCGAAGGAACCGTATGCGTCAGCCGGACAGCATCCGCTGGTTATGTCGTCAAGATGGGGAAACCGATGCAACCAGCCAGACTTTGTTAATTGGGTCTGTGGGCCTGCAGTGAGTCCAGATTGGCTCAAATGGCTGTTCGTAGCTGAAGGGGCTGCTCTTTACAGATTTGGGAAAGGCTCAACGCACACCACCATATATTTCCCTGAGTGGCTCTCTCTCCACGTTGTTCTGCCCCCTCTCGAAGAACAATCCGAAAATCGTCCGCCGAGTGGAGCTGCTCGCTTTTGCCGACCGTCTGGAAGAACGCCTGTCCCAGACGCAGGGCTGCCGTTCAGAAACTCACTCCCGCCTTGCTGGCCAAGGCCTTCCGTGGTGAACTGGTCCCGCAGGATCCGAACGACGAGCCCGCCAGCGAGCTGCTGAAAAGACTTCAGGAAAGCCGCGCTAATGACACTAAACCCCGTCGGGCACGAAAGCCGCGTGCCACCAGCGCCGGGGAGCCATCATGATCATCAAACCCGACGACAGTCGCGGACGTCAGCCCTGAAATGGCCGAGATCATGTGTTTGTTTTCTACGAGGAACAGAACGGGATCGACATGCCCCTACCTTCGCTAAGTGAAGGCAGGCCGATTCCCAGTCCGTTCACCCCTCGAACACGCCCCGCACCGTCTCGGCCAGTTTGGCGATTCCCGCGTCCGACAGGTCGTCGGCCTGCACGGTATGGCGCTTGTCCCAGTGGCTGAAGTTGCGGCCCAGCGAACGGCTACATGCGGGTCGTAGTGGCGGCTCATCAGTTCGGCAAACAGGTCAGGCAGGTTACCTTCGTGGCCTGAGCCTGCCAGCGGGCGATGGTCTCGTTGCCCTGCAGCTTGAAGCGGCCCAGCAGGTCGGCAAAAAGGCGGCGGGTCGTCGCCCAGGTAGGCGTAGTCGCGCAGCAGGAAGTCCAGGCGGGATTCGGGGCTGGCGTCGATTTCACCAGGTCGGTGCTGGCACGCAGGGTGGGCCACCATGTCCAGCGGCAGGCTAATGCTGCCGATGCGGGCGCTTCGCTTTCAGTGTAGACGGGGCGGGGAGGGATCCAGGCGCTTCAGCGCGGTGTAGACTGGGTCTCGAACTGTTTCTGGGGCGGCTGGGGCTGGCCGGGCCAGGCGCCCAGCATGGAGCCCCTGTGGCGGGCCTGCCTTCGAGGTCCAGCACCTGGGCCCTCGGGCGGCCATGGCCTGCAGGATGCGGGTCTTGGCGGTGCCGGTCTGGCCGCACAGCACCACCAGGCGCAGGCCGTGGATGAGCGGGGCAGGCTTTCGACGACGTGGCGGCGGAAGGCCTGTAGCCGCCCAGAGCTGCTGGGCGTCCCAGCCGGTCATGCGCATCCAGGTGACCATGGAGCCGCTGCGAGGCCGCCGCGCCAGCAGTGCACCAGGCGCCAGCTCGGGCTGTCGGCGGTTGTCTGCCCAGTGGCGGCCCAGGTTGGCGGCACCAGACCGCCGCCGATGCGGCGTGCCTCGGGAGCGCTCTTCTGCTTGTAGATGGTGCCGACCAGGGCGCGTTCCTCGTCATTCAGGACGGGATGGCTGACGCGCCAGGCAGGTGGTCGAGGCGCGTCCGGAGGGGAACGGGCGTCGACGAGGTATCGAAATCACCGATGGCCTCGACGCCCACCGGACCGCGATGGTTTGCCGCGTGCTTGCTCGGTGGCGGAGAGGAAAGTCGAACCCACCCGGCGACGCATGGCGCCACCCACGGGTTTTGAGGCTCGGCCGACCCACCGATCGTGTTTCCCTCCGGTGGTGCAAAAGACGGTGATTGTGGCACGAAACGACCGGGATCTTCTGAACAAGTCCCTGCGGCCGTCGCATCCCCGTAACGGATGCAGGACTTATTCAGGGGATCCCTGAACACCTCGCTTTTCCAGCCGCAGCGTGCGTATCCCCCACACGGCGGGACAAGCCGATGCGGTCGAAGAACTCCAGCATCTGCACGGCGCGCTTGCGGCCCAGGCCGCTGGCGTCGCGGAATTCCGCGACCTTCAGAATGGAAGGGCGTTGCCTCCTGCCCTGTCGGTTTCAGGAGGCACGCGCGTGGCAACGGCCCGGTTCCGCACCGGGCGTACCCTTCAGCGGGCTGCTCGCTGGCCTGTTGAACCTCGGCCTGATCCGATTCCGCAGGCTCTTTGTCCGCCAGCGCCAGCTGTCGCACCAGTGCAGCCAGCCGGGCAGCGGTGGCAGCATCCAGATACAGGTCCTTCACCACCTGGTAGAGGTGGCCGCTGCGGGCCAGGCGAGCCATGGCGGGGCGCAGGTTGGCGGCAGGCTCGCCGATGTGTTCGGCCAGGTCACGCACCCAGGCGCCCTGGGCGCCGGCTTCCATCAGGTGTGGGGTCAGGCGCTGCAGCAGGGTCTCGTCGCGGGCAGCCAGCTGGCTGCCGTGTTCGGGCAGGTGGACGAAGGCGCCGCTCTGGGCCACGCTGCCTTCCTTCATCAGGGCATCCAGCAGCAGACGCCAGTGGGCGTCGTCCATGCGCAGGCGAGCCAGGCGGCGCAGGCGGGCGGCGTCGGGAGCCGATCTCGTCGGTGGCGTTCTGGTGGTAGGCAGCCAGGGTATCCAGCACGGTACGGCGCAGGTGCTGCCAGGCGGGCTCGCCAATGATGAAGTCACCGGCCAAGCGGCGATGCGCAGGGTCTGCAGGCTGGCATCGAAGGCTGCCACGCTGGCTGAGCCAAAGACCTGCTGCCACTGGCGCAAGTCCACGCCATGTTCGCAGGTCTCCAGCAGGCCCGCCAGGCGGTCGCGCAGCGCGGGCGTTGCAGGGCCTGCAGCAGCTGCAGGCGCTGCGGGGTACGGCAGTAGCGTACCGGCGCGCGGAATCCAGCACGCGGCCACCACCGATGATGCGCTGGCCGGCGGCATCACGCAGGATCAGCCGGTCGCCATGCCAGGCGGCCAGGGGCTGTGGCAGCACCAGCTGCGCAGACCCGTGCCGCCCGGGCCAGGGAAATGTCGGCGTCCAGCACGGCCACGGCGGCCGGGCTGGCGGTGGTGCCCAGGTGGACGTGGACGCGGGTGCCGCTGCGGATCGCCCGGGCTCGGCATGCCACAGGTGCAGTTCCACATCCAGCCGGTCAGAGACCGAGGCGATGCCGGGCTGTGCCAACCAGTGGCCCCGCTGCAGCTGGTCGCGCTCGACGCCCGCCAGATTGATGGCGCAGCGCTGGCCGGCGTGGGCCGTGTCGGTACTGCGGTTCTGGGCGTGCAACGAGCGCACGCGCAGTGCCTGCGGGCCATCGGGCAGCTGCTGCAGCACGTCGCCCACCTGCACGCGGCCGGCATGCACCGTACCGGTGGCCACGGTGCCCACGCCGTCCAGGCTGAACACACGGTCAATGGCCAGGCGGAAGCCTGCCTGGAGCCGGAAGGGCTGCAGTGGTGTTTGCGGTGGATTCTGCGGTGGTTCCGGCAGGTTCTGTGGCGGCTGCCGCCCGAACGGAGCTGTCGAACCATGGGGATCTGCGGTCCTGTCCGCACCATGCGCCGCATCCAGCCGTGCCGCCTCGGCGCGCAGCAGCTGGCGCACTGCCTACGCCGTCACCGCGGGTGGCCGAAACGGGATGATGGGCGCATGGGCCGGAGTGTGTCGCCAGCAGCGCTGTCACCTGCTGGGTCACCTCCTGCACACGGCTGCTCCACCCGGTCGATCTTGGTGATGGCCACCACGCCGCGGTCGATGCCCAGCAGCGACAGGACGGCCAGATGCTCGCAGGTCTGCGGCATCACGCCGTCGTCGGCTGCCACCAGCAGCAGGGCGAAGTCGATGCCTGTAGCGCCGGAGATCATCGTGCAGCAGCTTTCGTGGCCGGGCACGTCGATGAAGGCGATGGGTTCGCGGGGCAATCCGAAGGCGGGCACGACCTCGGTTTGACCAGCCGTAGCAGGCGCAACGCTACCCTTTCCCCACCGCCGGCCCATCATTGCTGGGTGCCAGGGAAGGCATAGCCCAGCTCGATGCTCATGCCGCGTCTTCTCTCTCGGGCAGGCGGTCGGTGTCGGTGCCGGTCAGTGCCCGGACCAGCGAGGTCTTGCCGTGGTCGATGTGCCCGGCGGTTCCGATCATCATGGCGTGTTCTCCAGCTGCCGCCATTGCTGCGCGAATGCACCTTCGTCGGCCTCGTCCAGGCAGCGCAGGTCCAGCCACAGGGCGTCGTCGGCCACGCGGCCGATGACGGGCGTGGCAGTTCCCGCAGGCGGGCTGCCAGCGCCTTCAGGCGGCGGCCTGCACGCTTGCCGTCGGCGCAGCGGATGACCATGCCGCAGCTGGGCAGCGAATCCACCGGCAGCGCGCCGCCGCCAATCTGGCTGAACATGGGCTCGACAGTGACGGTCCAGTCGGGGCCAGCACAGCCTGCATGCCGGGCAGCAGGCGTTCGGCCTGACGGCGGATGTCAGCCTGCGGGCGGATGAAGAGCCGCAGCGTGGTCAGCCGTTCGGGCAGGCGCTCGGGCACCATGTACAGGCGCAGCAGCGCCTCGATGGCGGCGAGAGTGATCTTTTGCCCACGCGCAGTGCGCGCTTAAGCGGGTTCTTCTTGAGGCGGGCGATGAGATCCCGGTGGCCGACGATGAAGCCGGCCTGCGGGCCGCCCAGCAGCTTGTCACCGCTGAAGCTCACCAGATCAGCACCGGCGGCCACGGTCTCCTGCACGGTGATCTCACGCGGCAGCCCCCAGCGGGACAGATCCACCAGGGTGCCGCTGCCCAGGTCCACGGCCATGGGCAGGCCGGCCTCGTGCGCGATGCAGCAACCTCAGCCTCGGACACGCTGCGTGGTGAGCCCTGCACCGCATAGTTGCTGGTGTGGACCTTCATGAGCATGGCGGTGCGCGGGGTGATGGCGCCGGCATAGTCAGCCGGATGGGTACGGTTGGTGGTACCTACCTCCACCAGCTTGGCGCCGGCGCGCGACACGATGTCCGGGATACGGAAGGCGCCGCCGATCTCGACCAGTTCGCCCCGCGAGACCACCACCTGCTTGCCGCGTGCCAGGCTGTTGAGCATCAGCAGCACGCCGGCGGCGTTGTTGTTGACGATGGTGGCGTCTTCGGCCCCAGTCAGTTCGCGCAGCCAGCCGCTCACCAGGTCATCACGGTCGCCACGTCCGCCGCTGTCCAGGTCAAATTCCAGGTTGGCGGGCGTGGTCATGGCTCGTGCTACGCCCTGGGCCACCTCATCCGGCAGCAGCGCACGCCCCAGGTTGGTGTGCAGCACGGTGCCCGTGAGGTTGAAGACTCGCGCAGGCACGGGGCCAGCTGACGGCGCAGGGTCACTTCACCCGCCGCCGCAGGCCTCGTCGGTGGCGGGAAGAGCGCCACCGGCCGTGGATGGCTGCACGGTCGGCCGATGCGTCCCCGGCTTTTGCTTTGTCCCTGTCCACCTGCGTCCTGTCCGCGCCGGGCGTTGCGCGCCTCAGCCAGCAGGTCACGGATGACGGCCACGGTGCGGTGTGTGCGTATTCGTCCAGCAGGGGCTGCATGCCCGGCAGTCGCAGCAGCGCATCCACCGAGCAGGGTCGGCTCGCCCTGACCAGGGCCCTCGCCGGCGGGCGCCTGAGCTGCCCCGTCGGAGCCACGTGGCCAGCCGGAATGTCGCGCCCGGCCATCGGTGGGTGGTCCTGTGGCCGTCCTGATCGGGCTGGACCGATGGCGTGCCCGTTCTGCCCTGCCCCCGCTTCCACCGTCGCCGGCCTCATCTTCGGGGGAAGAGGAAGGGATGGGCCCCGGCACGCGGATGCCCGTCCTGGCCCATCATCATGTCCAGCATCAGGGTCCCCAGGTCGTCGGCCAGCACCTCGATGGTGGGATCCTTCTCATGTCGAAGATCTTGCTAGCAGCCGCACTGCTGCACAAAGCTCGGCCATGCAGGCACGGCAGCGCTGCTGCACCGACCATCGGTTCTTCACAAGGTCCTCGCGGGACATCAGCGGGGTATCCACGGACCTCGAGCCGGCGGTAGCTGATGCCTCTCGGTGGAGGCACAGTTGTTGCACTGACGCGCACCATGCCACCCGTCTCGCAGATGGAGCAATGCAGGTAGCGCAGGCGCTTTCCTGACCGCCGATGTGCACGACGCTGGCCAGCGGCGAGCTGCTGCACACGGGGCAGATGGTGGGGACTGGACGAAAGGCAGGGTTTTCAGGTCCAGTCGTGCAGCGCGGCTCATCATGACGACCTGCACGGCGGCCATCACCACTGGCGCGCACGCGCTGGCTGTCGTTCAGATGCTCGTTGCTCCACAGGCTGGCCAGCAGATGGCCCAGTGCCGCGTCGTCCAGGTTCTGAAGCTCGGCCAGCACCTGACGTTCCACGTCATTGGCTTTTTCGGCGCCCGGGCCCTGCTGCAGATGCCCGACGATGGCGCGCATGACCGGCTTCCGGCAGGATCGATGTCGGCCGGCAGCTGCTCACAGCGGCATGGCGTGGCGCTGGGCGCGGTCGATCCGCTCGGCGTCGGGCTGGGGCATGTCGGGCACGGCATCCAGCGCGGCATGCTGGGCGTCGACCAGTCGGGCCAGATAGCGGCAGGAAGGGGCCCATGGGGCTGCCTTCGGCCGGGTGGCGCAGGCGTGCTGCGCGCTCACGCAGTCGCGTGGCTGGCTGGGGAGGATGATGCGAGGAAAGGCGGTGCGATCGAGGGCTTCGATCCACCCGGCTGGAGAATGCGCTGCGACATGAATTTCCCTGGTTTGAATCGGGGCGTGCCGTGGACACGCGGGCGCCGGCAAGGGCGGCCCAAGTGTTCACGGCACGCCGTAGGGATCATAGCCGCTTGGCCGACGCAGAACAATGCTGCGCGGCCAGCCAGCCTCAGCGGTTGTCGCCCGTCATCTTGCGGTACCAGTGCGCGGTGGTGCTGCTGGCCCACGCGCGGGTGACGGTACTGTAGAACATGGCACGGATGGTGCCGGTGGTCCAGATGGCGGCATAGACGTGCATGATGATCAGCATGATCATGCAGAAGGCGGCCGTGGCATGCACAGCACGCCCACCCGCTCCCAGAAGACGGGCAGATCCAGCCAGCGCGCCAGATCATCACGCCGCTGACCACCAGCGCCAGCATGCACACCACCAGGCCCCTAGAACAGCACCTTCTGGCCCCCGTTGTACTCGCCCTGCTCCGGCATAGTCATGGTCGTTGCCGTCGACCATCTTCTTGATATCCATCAGCCACCGGATGTCACGCTTCTTCGATGAGTTGAGCTTCCAGAAGCGTGCCGCCATGATGATGAAGAAGAACGCCATGCCGACACCGAGTACGGATGCGTGATCCGCGTCCACGGGCCGCCGCCAAAGAGCTGGGTGAGCGGGAAGAAGGCCGGATGGAACATCGCCAGCCCCGTCAGCACCAGAGCGATGAAGAAAAAGCCCGACGATCCAGTGGTTGAGCCGCTCGGAAGCGTCGAGCGAACGATGTCGCGTGGGTTGCGTTGCATGGATCAGACCTCCTTGCCAGGTTGGGCACCGGACGATGCCTGCTGCTGCTGGCAGCCGCTGCCTGACGGGCCAGTTCCCTGTCCTCGGCATCCATTTCGTCCTCCAGCTCCCTGGACACCGAGTTGGGGCCCTTGGTGATGAAGTGGAACAGGCTGCCGAGCATGGCCGCGCCCATGGCCACCATGGCCAGCGGTCTTTGGCCACGCCTTCCAGACCGTCACCATCGGGCTGATCTGGGGGCTTCTCAGGCAGGTTGGCGTAGATGGACGGCTTGTCGGCGTGGTGCAGCACGTACATGACGTGCGTGCCGCCCACCCTTCCGGATCGCACAGGCCGGCATTCTCGAAACCGCGCCGCTTTCAGATCCGCAATGCGGGTCTCGGCGTGGTCCTTCATGGCCTGCTGGTCCCGAAGACGATGGCACCCGTGGGGCAGGTCTTGACGCACGCCGGCTCAGACCCACCGCCACCCGGTCGGAACACATCGTGCACTTGTAGGCCTTGTTGTCCTTCTTGGAGATGCGCGGGATGTTGAACGGGCAGCCGGTGATGCAGTAGCCGCAGCCGATGCACTTCTCCTCGTGGAAGTCCACGATGCCGTTGGTGCTGCACGATGGCGCCCGGCGACGGGCAGGCCTTCAGGCAGCCCGGCTCGGCACAGTGCATGCAGCCGTCCTTGCGGATCAGCCACTCCAGGTTGCCGGTAGCCTCTGTTCTCGTACTCGGTGAACCGCATCACCGTCCAGGTGTTGCCGTTCAGGTCGGTGGGGTTGTTGTACGTGCCGTTGGTGGTAGCGACCACCTCCGGCCCGAACGGTGTTTCCATCGATGTCGGGCCGGAGATCGTTCCCACTCCATGCAGGCCGACTGACACGCCTTGCACCCGATGCACTTGGAGACATCGATGAGCTTGGCGATCTCGCCGGAGCGCGGTTCACGCACCTGGGGTGGCGTGGTGGTGGTGGCTGACAGGCGTTTGATATCGAGTGATTGCATCGACATGTTTCAGCTCCTCAGATCTTCTCGACCTTCACGAGGAAGGACTTGAACTCAGGCGTGAAGCTGTTGCCATCACCCACAAACGGCGTCAGCGTGCTGGCCAGAAGCCCGGCCGCGTCATGCCCTGAACCCCCAGTGGATGGGAATGCCCACTGGTGGATCGTCTTGCCGTCGATCTTGAGCGGCCGACGCGCTTGGTGACCACCGCCACGGCCTTGATGAAGCCGCGCTTGGAGGACACCTTCACCTTGTCACCCGCCTTGATGCCCAGCTCCTGGGCCAGCGCCTCGCCGATCTCCACGAACTGCTCAGGCTGCAGCGAGGCATTGATGAGCGCGTGCTTGGTCCAGTAGTGAAGTGCTCGGTCAGCCGATAGGTGGTACCCATGCGGGAACCTCGGGCTTGCGCAGGTTTCCCAGATCGGCTTGAACATTCCCGGGCCGCCGGCGACGAGGTCGCCTTCGGATTGTTCGGGTCACATGGGGTTGTAGCCCAGCGGCGTGTCGAACTGCCTGTAGTGGGTGGGGAACGGCCTTCGGCCATGCCCCGGCGCGAGAAAAGCGCGCCACCCTTCCGGGTTCTGATGAACGGCCCTGCCCCCGATTCCGGTGCGCAGCGTGGGCGCATGTCGGGGATGTCGGCACCGACCCACTTGCTGCCGTTCCACTCCACCAGCACGCGGTCCGGGTTGTAGGGCTTGCCGTTCAGGTCGGTGGATGCCGTTGCACAGCACCCGCCGGTTGGCCGCCGGCCCATGCCCAGTTCAGCGTGTTGCCGATGCCGGTGGGGTCGGAGTTGTCGCGCCGGCCCATCTGGCTGCCGGCCTCGGTCCAGCAGCCTGCCCAGATCCAGCAGCCGCTGGCGGTGGAACCGTCGTCGCGGCATTCACCGAAGCCCGCCAGCTGCTGGCCAGCCTTGCGGATGACCTTGTGGGGTCCTTCGGATCGGTCACGTCCCTTCAGCGCCCGGCCGCTGTACCATGGCCAGTTCTTCGGGCGTGGGCCTTCCGGACGCGCGTAGCCGCCCAGTCCGGGTCGCGGATCGGATCGAGGGAACACGCCCGCCTTCCTGGCGTACAGTTCCTTGAGCCGGAGGTGCAGCGCTGCCATGATGGCGATGTCCGGACGTGCCTCGCCCGGCTGCTCGGCCGCCTTCCAGTGCCACTGCAGCACCCGCGCCGAGCTGACGATGGAACCGTCCTCCTCGGCAAAGCAGGTGGTGGGCAGCCGGAAGACCTCAGTCTTGATGCTGGCGGTATCAACGTCGTTGTACTCGCCGAAGTTGCGCCAGAACTCGGAGGTCTCGGTGCCAGCGGGTCCATGATGACCAGTGAACTTCAGCTTGACAGGCCACTGCGCACGCGCCCGGTGTTGGACAGCGAGGCGACGGGGTTGAGCCCTGCGCCAGATAGCCGTTGACCGTGCCCTCGTTCATCATCTCGAAGATCTGGAGCATGCGTACCCTTGTCGAGCTGGGCAGGTAGTCGAACAGCCAGTTGTTCTCCTTGGTCGCCTTGTCGCCGTACCACGACTTCATCAGGCTGACGTGGAACTTCGGATAATGCTGCCAGTAGCTGACCTGCCCGGCCGCAGCGGCTTCAAGGTGCGCTTTTGCGATGTACTTGCTGTAGTCCTGCTCATGCTCGCGCGGCAGCGTCAGGTAGCTGGTCAGCGTGGCCGAGAGCAGACCCAGTCGGTCAGACCCTGAATGTTGGAGTGGCTGCGCAGCGCGTTCATGCCGCCGCCCGACACGCCGATGTTGCCCAGCAGCAGCTGCACCAGCGGCACCGGTACGCAGGATCTGCGCCCCGATGGAGTGCTGCGTCCAGCCCAGCGCGTACATGATGGTGGCCGCCCGGCCCTGGCACGGCCGTCGAGCGCCAGCGTCTCGGCCACGTGCAGGAACTTTGTCCTTCGGCGTGCCGCACACGTTCCACCGCCTCGCGTGTAGGACGCGTAGTGCTTCTTCATGAGCTGATAGACGCAACGCGGGTGCTGCAGCGTGGGATCGGTGCGCATCGAGCCATCCGCCCGAGCTCATAGTCCCAGGTCGAGCGGTCGTGAGTACGCGTCTCCTCGTTGTAGCTCGAGAAGATGCCATCGACAGCGGAAATCGTCGCGGACGATGAAGCTGAAGTCGGTGTAGTTCTTGACGTACTCGTGATGGATGCGGTCGTGCGTGAGCAGGTAGTTGATGATCCCGCCCAGGAACACGATGTCGCTGCCCGACCGGAGGGGCGTAATAGTCCGCCACCGCGGCAGAGCGGTTGAAGCGCGGGTCGACCACCATGAAGTACGCATTATTGTGCGCCTTCGCTTCGGTCACCCACTTGAAGCCACAGGGATGCGCCTCGGCGGCATTGCCGCCCATGATGAGCACTACGTCGGCATTCTTGATGTCGACCCAGTGATTCGTCATCGCACCACGGCCAAACGTCGGGGCAAGACCTGCCACCGTCGGGCCGTGCCGACACGCGCTCGGGTTGTCGAACGCCAGAAGCCCCAGCTGCGGGCCACCTTTCGTGGGTGATGTAGCCGGCTTTCGTTGCTGGCGGCCGAAGCGGCCAGCATGCCGGTGCTCGTCCATCGGTTGACCACCTTGCCATCATCGGTCTTCTGAACGAAGTTGGCGTCGCGGTCGTCCTTCAGCAAGCGGGCGATGCGATCAAGCGCTTCATCCCAGGAGATGCGCTGCCAGTGATCGGAGCCCGGTGCCCGGTATTCGGGTACTTCAGCCGGTTGGGACTGTTGACGAAGTCCAGCAGACCTGCCCTTTTCGGACAGAGCGTGCCGCGATTGACCGGATGGTCAGCGTCACCCTCGACGTAATGACGGCGCGCTTGGCGTTGAGGCCACCGTCGCCCAGCGAATACATCAGAATGCCGCAACCCACCGAACAGTACGTGCAGGTCTGACGGGCCACCGTGGTCTCTGCCAGCTTTGAACTGGCGACACTTCTGCCAGCGCCTGAGAGGCGAGAAGCCCATCAGAGCCATGCTGGAAGAAGCGAGACTGGTCCCCGTCACCTGAAGAACTGTCGCCGGGAGATCTTCTGCTCCATGGCACCACCTTCCCTGGGTCTGGACAGGACCGCACGCCACCCGACGAACGCGCGTCTTGACGCGATATTCGTCCGGAGCGGCACAGGGACTCGTCCGGGGTAAAAATCAAAACCCGCACTGAGTGCCGCCGGATCGACAACGATCCGGACTGAGAGCAGTCGACACGGGCCGGGAATAAAGATGAACACACCGGCCCACCCTGCAAAGCTGCGCGAGCGGGAAATCCGGCGATTCACGAAGAGGATTCTAGTAGCCAATGCGGCAAAACCCAAAGCGTCGGGCGCATGAACCGGCCAACGGTCGACGGTATAGTACCTGAAAGCATGCGCATTTGTGAGAAATCGTCAGACAATACCCCGGATGTTGCGTAGTGAACGCGACTACATCGCGGTTAGACTGATGTGAGAGGGAAATGCCCCTTGTCAGGCCGCTTTCGATACACCCAGCAATCGATATATACAGAAATACTAGCGATAGCAAAACAACGGACGACCGTTGGTCGGGGCGCGGGTACCCGATGCGGTCGTCCGTGCTGACAGGAATTACCCTGCCCTTTCCCCTCAGGCGACCACGGCTGCTGCTTTCGCCCGGCTGGCGCGTGCGCACTCACCGATCTCGAAGACCTGCTCGCCGGCTTCGGTCAGTGCTCGCGACGGCCGCCACGTCGGCCGGAGCCACGGCCAGCACCATGCCGATGCCGCAGTTGAACACGCGGCATCTCGGCCGTGTCGATGCCGCCCTGCTGCTGCAGCCAGTCGAAGACCGGCGGACGCTGCCAGCGCGACGCTTCCATGTGGGCCGTCACCCCTCGGCAGCATGCGCGGCACATTCTCCACCAGTCCGCCGCCCGTGATGTGCGCCGTGCCGTGGATGGGTTGCGCGGCATCACGCAGCAGCGGCAGCAGCGACTTCACGTAGATGCGGGTGGGCGCCATGACGTGCTCGGACAGCGGACGGCCCTCCAGCGGCTGCTGCAGCGCCCGGCAGAAACCCTCGCCCGGGCCTTTTTCCAGCACCTTGCGCACCAGCGAATAGCCGTTGGAGTGCGGCCCGCTGGAGGCCGTGCCCAGCAGTCGGTCACCGACCCGCACGCGGCTGCCATCGATGATCTGGCTGCGCTCGACCACGCCCACGGCAAAGCCGGCCACGTCATACCTGCCGTCCGGACACATGCCCGGCATCTCGGCCGTCCTGCCCCCAGCAGCGCGCAGCCGGACTGCTTGCAGCCCCGGGCACGCTGCCCACCACGGCTGCCGCCGTGTCCACGTCCAGGTGCCCGCAGGCGAAATAGTCCAGAAGAAGAGCGGCTCGGCCCCTGCACCGAGATGTCGTTGACGCTCTGCGGCCACCGTGTCGATGCCGATGGTGTCATGCACGTCCAGCGCAAAGGCCAGTTTCAGCTTGGTGCCGACGCCATCGGTACCCGAGACCAGCACTCGGCTCACGGTAGCCGGCCGGCACCGGAAGAGCCCCGAAACCGCCAATGCCCGAGAGCAGTGCCTGGCGCGTGCGCGTGCCAGCGGCTTTGATGCGCTCGACCAGCGCATCACCCGCATCGATATCGACCCCGGCATCCCGGTAGGAAAGACCTGTTTTCTGCGTGTTCGCCATGATGCTTCGCTGCGTGCCCGGCTGGGGCCAGCCGAGCCCCGCCTACGGGATGATGGGACCGAGTCGACGAGCCCCTTGCCCTGCTCCGGCGGCAGCCGCATTCTAGCGTGACGACGGACCATGACGGGCACGGGCGCCCCATGCTGCCCCCATCGATCTTGTGGCGCCCCACCGCTCCCCTGCTTCCCCGACGCTCCTGCCCACCGAGTTGCCTGTTACATAGAAGGACACAGTGCGGCATCTGCAGAACAGCACCGGCCCCACACGCTCTAGAATCGGCAGGTACACCACCTGCCCCCGGACGGGCAAGCCTGAACCGCCCCACCACCATGGATGCACAACTGACGCTGGATTTTCGGCCCTCCTCCTCCGCCGTGTTTCGACAACTCCCGTGCCCGGCGCCAACCTGAGTGCCTCGCCACGCTGCGTCACCTGTGCACAGCCTGAAGCACGGCGAGACGCCCGCCCAGCGCTTCTACATCTGGGGGCCCGATGGGCTCAGGCAGAGAGCCACCTGCCGGCGCACTGACCGCCAGCCAGTGCCCGAACCTGATGGTGGTGGACGACGGGACCGGTACAGCAAGGGCCGGCAGCGCACGCTCTTTCATCGCTTCAATGCCCTGATCGATCAGCCCGACCACGCCCGGTGGTCTTGGCAACCAGCCTCCTGCCCGGCTGAAGCTGCTGCCGGAGCTGGTGAGTCGCCCGAGCTGGGGCATGGTGTTCTCGCCGCAGCCGCTGGATGACAACGCGCTGGCCGACGCCCCGAGCAGAGCGCTGCGAGCGCGGCCTGAATCTGCGGGATCTGAGCACCCTACCTGCTGCGCCACACACGCCGTGACATGGCCAGCCTGAAGACCATTCTGGACGGCCCGACCGGCTGGCCTCGCCCGCAAGAAGCCGCTCACCCTGCCGCTGCTGAAGGACTATCTGCAGAGCCAGCGGCAGGCAGAAGAAGAAGGAAAGCAGAAGGCTGACAGGCTGATCGCCCATGAGCAGGGAATGGTGAGCGTGGGCGGCGGAGGCCGCTGGCTCACCGGATGCAGCGAGCGCCCGGATCAGAGGGGAACGCCGCACCAGATGTTGGCAACCGGCCCGTAGAAGCGGTCATCGTTCTCGGCCATCACGACGAAGTAGCCGGAAAGCTTGGCCAGCAGGGCCTCATCCGGCACCTTGCCATCCGGCGCAGCAGCTTGCGCCGCCCCAGTGAAATCCAGCGGATCGAAGTAGACACCCAGCCGCTGGCTCAGCACCTTCGCGATCAGGCCGGCCGGCTGTGACAGCGACATGTGGACATGACCGTACTTCATGGCGTAGTCGTTGGCCAGATACGCCACGAACGGATCCATGCGCAACGAATCGTTCGGCCCGGACCTCACCTCAGCCGAGATATCCACCTTGCAGCGCTCGCCCGTGATCAGGTCCGTCCCCGTGTAGGAGCCTCGCCACAAGCCAGCAGCGGCGGCGCAGACAGCCAGACCCCATTGTTGCCATAACCTGCGGGATGCGGCACCGGACACGTGGCCATGATCTTGTGCGCCAGCGCCACGCCAGCCCGTCGCCCGGCAGAACATAGTGTTCCTCCCCTTCTGTCCGGCCGTGGCGGAAGACGATTCCACATGTACAGGATTTGAGGGCGTTTCCGGCGCATTCTGAGCACCGATGCTGGAGCCATTGGCATCCGCAGCGGCGGAGTTGCCTTGTGGCTGAGGCTGCAGCTGTGGTTGTGTCTGCGGTTGTGGTTGTGGCTGCGTTTGCGGCTGCGGGGTCGCCTGCGCCCTGGGCTACATCGCTGACGGCCGTGGCGTGGGTGTGGCAGACACCTGATCCTGGGCTGCCACAACGGGTGCAGCGAGCCCCGTCTGCCGAGGCCTTGATCGGCGCAGACGGTGAAGAGCCCCTGCCGCCACAGGCGGCCAGCGTCAGCAGGGAGGAAACAACAGCCACCTTCAGCGCGGCGGTCTCTGAAAGGCACACGCAAGGATTCAGTTTTCATGATGAAAGGCTGGAAAAGCGGGAGACACTGCTCACCGGGGCGCCGAAGCCTCTGACAAGGCCCGTGATGCAGCATCGGTGACAGAGGGGCCCCTGGAGCCCCTCACGACGGAATCAGCGGGGAATGGCGCACCAGATCATGTCATCCCGCGACATTTCTTCCCCTGATCTCGTGCAACACACCAACCACGAAGTAATCACCCATCTTCTGATGATCCTCACCGCCTCCGGATCATTGCCCCCAATCCTCCAGCGCCTCTCACGAATCTTCAAGGTCCCCCGGGGATCGAAATAGACGAACGCAGCCTGCCTCGTCATCTGCCCAAACTCGAGACCTTCCTACCCGCGGCATCCAGCTGGATATGAAAGCGCCATCTTTCCAACTGTAGTCCGTAGCTCGAGCGCGCTGAACGACCGGAAGGCGCGTCCCTCGCGGCTGGCAGCGAACATCCCCATTGGCAGTACAAGTTGACCTCGCAACGCTGGCCCGTCCAAAGGTCCGTGCCCTGCGTAGCTGCCCTGCAACGCAGGAAAGAACGGGCGGCACGGTAGCCTTTGACTCCCAGCCATAGGTCGCGACATCGAATGTCGGGCAGGCGGCATGGATACGCTGTGCAAACCCGTCCTGGTTCCCTTGCTGCCCACGCGGCCGCCCCGGCTCCACTGTTCGACGGCCCATTTCCTGGCCCGCGCTTTCCCAACTGGCCATGCTTGAACACGCCCTGTGTCCAGACCACCGCCTGCCGTGCCCTGCCCCTGCTGAGCGCCACTGGTCTACCGCCCCCTGTGCCTGCTGAGTGCCGCTGCTCACCGTACCCGGCCCCTGCGAGGTGCCGCTGCTGGTTGCGCTGTTGATGCGCCCTGCAGAACCATGGGCGTTGCTGGCGACAGCCGTGGTGCCGCCGGCTGCCGAGCCGGCCGTACCGGACGGTGGAGGAATCGCCGCCACCGCCGCCGCAGGCGGTCAGGGCAAACAGGAGGAAGCCAAGGCCACGGCGATGGCGCTGGACTGAAGGGAGAGCGGGAAGCGGTCGATTTCATGGCAGCTCCAGATCGATCGGGATGGAAGGATGATCGGAAGCTGGCGGCTCGGCGTCAGCATCGCACCCGAATTGGCGCGATAGGGAAAGCCTATCGACGGGCAGACAAGACGGCAGTGAAGGAATGCACGAGTATGGACAGACAGCCGGCAGGCCTAGGCCGGATGGCCTGTCATGGCTGTGCCCCTCAGGCGGGACGTCATCGCCCTCGGACGGGCGTCAGTCAGCGCACCGGACTCCGGTACGCTGACGCAAGACGTCAGTGCGCCGCCGCACAGCGGCAGCACGACGGTCTGGCTGTTGCTGGCGCGAAGCAGCTCGGCCTCGATGCCGTAGACCGTGCGCAGGGCCTCTTCGCAGACGACCTCGTTGAAGCTGCCCAGGCCGGCCACATAGCCGCCGTTCAGCAGCATGATGGTGTCGGTATGACGGGAGGCCAGGTTGAGGTCGTGGATGGCGATGACCACAGGGCGCCGGTGCGGTCGACGTATGCCCGCAGCCGGTCGAAGACCTGCATCTGGTGGCGCACGTCGAGTGCGCTGGTGGCTTCATCCAGCAGCAGCAGTTCCGGGGAGCGCAGCAGGCGCTGGGCCAGCAGCACCAGCTGCCGCTGGCCGCCGGACAGCGTGTCATGCTGCGGCTGTGCAGGTGGCCGATGCCGAATTCATCCAGCACGCTAATGGCCCCATCCACCATGGCGTTGTCGACGCGCCAGCTCAGTCCTCGTGGCGCCCCAGCAGCACGGTCTCGGTGACGCTGATGTCGGCACGCACATGGCACTGCTGCGGCATGTAGCCGATCTCGCCCAGTTTCACCGGGCGGCCCTTCCAGTGAATGGTGCCGCCAGCGGATACAGGGTGGCGATGGCGTTGACCGTGGTGGACTTGCCGGTGCCATTGGGGCCGATGAGGCCGACAATCTGGCCCGGCTCCAGCCGGCCCGAGATGTCCTTCAGGATGCGGGCCTTGCCACGCATGACGCTGACGGATTTCAGTTCGAGGCTCGTGTCGATTCCCTTACCCTTCGTTGCCGCGTCGGGCGATGATGGCAAACAGCATGGGCACACCGGCCACGGCGGTGATGATGCCCACCGACGACGGCCGCCGGCGAGATGAACTTGCCGAACACCGAGGCCCCACCAGTGATGACGGCACTCGATGACGGCTGCCAACGGCAGCGAATAGCGGTGGTCTTCACCGACCATGCTGCGGGCCGCATGCGGGCGATGAGGCCCACAAGCCGATGGTGCCCACGAAGGAGACAGCAGCGGCGGTGAGCAGCGCCACCATGAAGAAGGTGCGCTGCCGGATGCGGTCGACCGACAGCCCCCGTGCTGCGCGCATTGGCATCCCCCAGACGCAGGGGTGGTGAGCGCCCAGGCATCCTTCATGATGAAGGGCAGCACAGCAGCAGGACAACGGCGCAGACGGACACGCTGGTCCGTGTGGACTTCCCAGCAGGCCGCCGAACAGCCAGAAGACGATCTGCTGCAGCACTTCGGGCGAGGCCATGAACTGCAGCAACGACTGTACCGACTGGAAGAAGAACAGCACGGGTGATGCCGCCCAGCACCGTGATCTCGGTGAGGCGCGCGCAGCCGGGCGATGATGTAGACCAGCCCGCAGGCCACCATCGTCGCGAGAAAGGCGCAGACGGGAATGACGATGTAGCTGGCAGCGGCAGGCTGCCGCCGAACATGATGGCCAGCGCGGCACCAAAGCCCTGCAGCAGCTGAGAAACCCAGTGAACGGACTGGCCAGCGGGTTGCCCAGGATGGTCTGCATCTGCAGGCCGGCTGTGCCCAGACAGGCTGCCCCACCAGCGCCCCCATCAGGGTCTGCGGCATGCGCAGCTGCCACAGGATGGTAGGGCTACGTCGACTTCCCCACCTGCCGGACCGGGCCATCAGGCCGCGCCAGACATCGGCAAAGCGGCATGCCGGAAGGGCGGTGGTGAGATCCAGCAGCAGCAGCCACCAGCACCACGCAGGACAGGACACGAGCATGAGCCGCCGGGCAGAGACGCGCCGATAGTCGCCGTGCCGGGCGGGAGCAGGAACGGCTTGGTTCATGGCGATGAGGAGAATTCCGGATGCAGCAGAGAGGGCATCCGCACACGCGGCCGGATGATCCTGCGGTGGCTGAGCCCTTCCCTGCCCGGGCATCGGGCGGCCTGCCAGCCGTCGGTCATGCCGCGTACCCTGAAGCCCGGTCGCCGGGCCTTCACCGACACTTCTCGCCCGGGGCCCGGAAGGGAAAGGCTCAGGGTTTACTCGCAGCGCCAGCCACCGGGGTGTACGGTAGCATGAACACGCCGTCGGCCTTCACCGGCAGCCATTTTTCGTAGAAGTCACGCAGGTCTCTGCTGCGGATCCACATCCTGAAGGCGTCCGGCACAGCTGCTTGGCAACGTACTGGGCATACACGTAGTCGGACAGCGTGCGGGCGCCACTCGTGGTAGATGCCATGCACCCCATGGTTCTTCACGGCCGGCAGGTTGCTCCAGCCCGGCCGCTTTGCAGGTAGGCGGCGATGCGCTCACGCGTCACGTCTTCCTTCGCGTCGAAGCCCATTGCGACGGCCTGCGGCTTGTTGAGCCATTCGGAGCCGGGCCAGAAGATCAGGTCAGGCTTCTGGGAGAGCACGTACTCGGGGCCGAGCGGCCCCCAGTTGCCGACCCGACCATCGGCGATGTTGTGGCCACCCAGTGCGGGTGACCAGTGCGCCCCACATGCTGCTGCCGTAGGAGTTGCCCACTTCGGAGGCGCCCTTCTGGGCCAGCTCGAAATAGACCTTTTCTTCGTGACCGGCTTTCTTGATGCGGGCGTCGATGTCCTCGAAGGCCTTGCGGTAGTTGTCGGCCAGCCCCTGGCGCGTTTTTCCTGGCCCATGATCTGCCCAGCGCAAGCGTCGAGGCCACGTGTTTGTCCACGGTCTGCGAAAGGTAATCGAGCACCAGCACGGGAATGCCGGCAGCCTCGATCTCGCTTGACGCTCTCGCCCGTGGTCCGTAGCTGAAAGCGGCAAGAATCAGCAGGTCCGCTTGCGGCGATGAGTTTCGATGGAGAAGGTGCTGTCATCGGTCGAGCCCACGTCCGGCAGGGTTTTTCAGTTTGGGCAGCGCCTTTCATAGGCGGCAAACTGTTTCGGGCGCCAGTCTTTCCGGTGGTCAGCGATAGGCCCACCACGCGGTCCAGGCGAACCGGGACCGGCGAGGCCAGATAATTCGTAATAAAAGCCCAGCACCACACGCTTGGGTACGTCGGGAACTGTGACTTGCGACCCACCACGTCGGTGGTGGTGATTTGCCCGGGCGGCAAAGGCCGGGCAGCAGGCTCAGCGCCGTGGCGGCAGCGAGTTTCTTCCATGGGGGCCTCTTGTATATGAAATGATTTGACCGCATGGCGCTGCGGCAATGCAGCACCGGCAACGGCACCTCCACACCAGCGCCCGCCAGTATCGAAAGTGCCCGGTACCCCGCACGCTGAATGCGGTGAACGGATCCCGGCACCCGGATGGGTACAGCAACCGTCGAATGGGGCGGATTATTGCACCCTTCGCTCCATGCGCCGGAATATACGGCCCCTGATCGCGCAAGGTATATGCAGCTTTGTAAAAAGAGACGGTGGTTCTTATAAGGCAGACACGTGCAAATTGACGGCGATCAATTAAAAACCCTCTGCAGTCCCTTTCAGGGATAAGCAGAGGGTTAGGTCATCGTGGACCTGCTGGAGCGCGCCAGAAGCTCATTCATGACCGTGCCGCCCTCGAGCCTGCGGGGCGGGGCGACAAGGCAGCGGGACAGCGGGACAACAGCGGAACAGCGGGAACAGCGAACAGCGGAACAGCGGAACAGCGGGACGGCTGGACGGCTGGACGGCTGGACGGCTGGACGGCTGGGCGGCTGGGCGGCTGGGCGGCTGGCGCAGCATCGTCAGGCGCTGCGTGGCGGGCGCGGGGCAGCATGCCCCGTCCACGATGAAGTCGATGAGGGTATCGAGCCCTCGCCGGTCTTCAGGTTGGTGAACGCCCTGTGCGCCCGGGACGCATGCGCTGCGTATCACGCTCCATCACGTCGAGGCTTGCGCCCACGTGGCGCCAGATCGATCTTGTTGATGACCAGAAAGTCGGAACGGGTGATGCCCGGGCCGCTCTTGGTGATTTTCCCGCCTTCGGCCACATCGATCGACATAGACGGTGAGGTCGGCCAGCTCAGGGGCTGAAGGTGGCACCGAGGTTGTCGCCACCGCTCGGACGAACACCACGTCGAGGCTGCCGAAGCGCCGGGCCAGGTCCTCGACGGCGGCCAGTTCATCGAGGCATCCCTGCGGATGGCGGTGCGGACAGCCCCCGGTCTCCACGCCGATCGATGCAGTTCAGGCCAGCGCACCGGCTCGGTGAGGATGCGCTGGTTCGCGCGTGTAGATGTCGTTGGTCACCACCGCCAGCTGGTAGTGGTCACGCATCGCCTGCACAGGGCTTTCGAGCAGGGCCGTCTTGCCGGAGCCGACGGGCCGCCCACGCCCACACGCAGTGGCTGTTTGTAGTGCTGTTCGTTCTGCATGGTCTGAAAAGAGGAAATCCGACGGGAAAGGGGAAACCGGACGGGAAAAGGGAAAAAGGGGGTCTGAAGGGGCGTGCCCCGCTACGACCGGAACAGCCGGCTGTACTGGGCTCGTGGCAGGACGAGGCGATCGACACGATGGCAGGCCGCCGCCGATGTCGTCATCGGGCAGCCGCAGGGCCACGGGCAGCTGTTCGGCCAGCACCGCACCCAGGTCGCGCAGCAGGGTCTCAGCCGCCCGCTGGCCGAAGGGCACGAGTTTCACGCCGGCCATCACGGCGCTCTTCCAGCCGGCAGCAGCTAGGGCCGAGCAGCTGCTGCAGCGGCATGTGCCAGTGCTGCGCCAGCCGGCCATGGCACTGGCCTCGGTGAGTGCTGAGGCACACGCCACGGGGCGTCGGGCTGCATCTGCCAGCCATCGATCAGGCGGGCCGATGGCTGCGGCCCCTGGCCTCTTCGGCCCGCAGTTCAGCTGTTCTCGGTTGGCCAGCAGGAAGACGCCCCACCGGCAAAGGCGCCCAGATCGGGCTGCTGCAGGTCGGCAGCCGCGTAGAGGCGGCTGAGTACGGGCCAGTCCAAAGGACGAGGTGTGTCGGATCTGTTCGGTCTGCCAGCGGACGAAACCGCCACGGTACGGACCCAGCCGGCTTCCACCGCCCATTCCAGCCTCCCTGCGAGTAGGTGTAGCCTCCCACCGGCAGCGATGCTGGCCAGCTGCAGCATGCGCAGCTGGGCAAGACTCGCCCTGCATCAGCCGGCAAAGAGGACGGCGGCAGCGGCCACGAGGCCTCCACCGGCCAGGCTGGCGCACGCGCTGGTGACGGCGCAGCAGCGCCCCCGCGCCAAAGCTCCACGGCCAGCAGGGCGGCACTGGCCATCACGAAGCCGGCGGAGAACTGCCAGAAAGCATCGGGTGCCGCTCGACACCATGGGCCCAGCCGCATCGAGGGCCAGTGCCGGCATCAGCCAGCCAGCACGCGCTGGCGCGACGGCAGCAGCAGGGCCAGACCGGCCACGGCCAGCGACAGCGTGATCAGCGTTTCATGCCGACGAATTCCAGTGCTGTAGTGTCCGGGCCACGGCCCCCACGAGCATGGCAGCCAGCGTGGCCAGCGGCAGCAGCAGGGAACGGCCGGTCACGGCCGCCAGCACCCCGGTGCCCAGCAGCATCAGCAGGTGGTCCAGACCGGTGACGGGATGCAGCAGGCCTTCCTGCAGGGCGGAGGTGTGACATGGGGTTCGGTGCCGCGGGCCAGCATCGGGCGCCGCGGCAGCTGCCAGCAGCAGGGAAGCAGTCGTTCACGGGTGAGGGTCCCGTGAAGGGGGATATTCAGGAAAAAGGAACTGACGGCTGGCAGCACGGTATCCCGCGAAGTCATCCGTGACCGTGACCGTGACCGTAGACCGTGGCTAGTGGCTGAGCTGGCTATGGCTGTGATCGTGCGTGGTCGTGGTCGTGGTCGGTCGGTCGTGGTCGTGACCATGGTGATGGCCATGATCATGGTGGTGTGCATGATCCCGCGTATGACTCGTGACCCTGCGCATGACCATGACCGTGATCGCGCACATGACCATGCGAATGGCCGTGCGGGGCGCTCTGGTAGGCCCCCGGCCTCGGCTCGAACGGGGCCTGTTCGACCACGACGGCAGGCCCATCTGGACGAGCATATCGTCGAGCACATGGTCGTGCTGGTAGCGTGCAAAGCCCGGGCCGATCTGCAGGGCACGTGGCGATTGCCCAGTGTGAGTAGCAGGCACGGGCCAGCTGCAGGATCGTCGCAGCACAGGGTGGAGACGGTTTTCGGCTGCCGCCCGATGCGCAGCAGGTACTGGCCGGTTTCATCGGCCAGCACATCGCCACCGCGCAGCAGATGGCCACGCGGCAGGATGAAGCCGGCCTCACTCGCCCCCGTCCAGTGCGATGCGGCGCGGCTTCGATGCGCACGTCGATGGGCAGCGTGGCGCTGGCCATCTTCAGGGTGGTGGGCAGGGATTCGCTGCCATCGGGCAGATCCAGCCGGCGCGTGAACATCGGCAGCTCCGGTAGAACTTCGGTCATGACAGGATGCAGAAAACCGTTCAGAAGAGGAAGATAGCGCTCGATATCGGCAGTGTGGCCAGCGGGCTCGGCCACCAGCAGTTCTCCGTTGGCGCGCACCGTAGGTCTGCGGATCGACGTGATGTCGGGCATGCGTCGTTGTGGATCATGCTGGATTTGCGGATGCGGCGGCAGTCGTGCGCGTGGCCGATCAGGCTCTGCAGGCGCAACTGCTCCGGCAAGCCGGCGGCAATGGCAGCACCGGGCAGGAAGGTCATCCGCGTGGCATGGCGGGCGGCACCGAACGCGGCATACAGGTAATGCACGGCTGCGGGTGGGATGAGCCGTTGATGTCACCCATCGGGGCCATCACCACCAGCCCGCCCTTGATGACCAGGGAAGGCTTCACGCCGAAAAAGGCGGGAGACCACAGCACCAGGTCGGCCAGTTTGCCCACTTCGATGGAGCCCACCTCATGGGAAATGCCATGGGTGATGGCCGGATTGATGGTGTATTTGGCCACGTAGCGGCGCACGCGGAAATTGTCGTGACGCTCGCTGTCCTGCGGCAGCGGGCCGCGCTGCAGCTTCATCTTGTGCGCCACCTGCCAGGTACGCAGCACCACTTCGCCCACACGGCCCATGGCCTGGGAGTCGGAGGACGTCGCAGAAGGCACTCTATATCGTGCAGGATGTCCCCGGCGGCAATGGTTTCGCGGCGGATGCGGCTTTCGGCAAAGGCCACGTCCTCGGCGATGGCCGGGTCCAGGTGATGGCAGACCATCAGCATGTCGAGGTGCTCATCCACCGTGTTGACGGTATAGGGCCGCGTCGGATTGGTGGATGACGGCAGGATGTTGGCGTGGCGCAGGCGGCGATGATGTCCGGTGCGTGGCCGCCCCCGCCCCTCGGTATGGAAGGTGGATCACGCGTTGCCGATGGCGCGCAGCGTGTCTTCCAGAAAACCGCCTTCGCTGAGCGTGTGTCGGTGGATGGCGACCGCACATCCATCTCGTCGGCCACGCCCATGCAGCAGTCGATGGCAGCGGGCGAGGAGCCCCAGTCCGTGCAGTTTCAGGCCCATGGCACCGGCACGGACTTCGCTCGCGCAGCGGTTCGGGCTGCAGAGGCATTGCCCTGCCGAGCAGGCCGATGTTGATGGGCAGCATCGGCGGCCTGCAGCATGCGGGCCAGATGCCAGGGGCCGGCTGCAGGCGGTGGCACGCGTGCCTCCACCGGTCCCGATCCGCCACCGATCATGTGGTCACGCCCCCGGCCAGTGCCCTCGTCGACCCTGCTGGGGCGATGAAGTGGATGTGTCGATGCCCCCGCAGTGACGATGCGCCCTTTCGGCCGCGACGATCTCGGTCGAGGCACCGATGGGAATGGTCACGCCGGGCTGATGTCCGGATTGCCGGCCTTCCGATGGCGGCGATGCGGCTGTTCTTCACGCCGATGTCGGCCCTTGACGATGCCCCAGTGATCGACGATCAGGCATTGGTCAGCACCAGATCCATGACATCGGCGGCCAGCTGCTGGCCCTGCCCCATGCCATCACGGATGACCTTGCCACCCCTGAATTTCATCACTCGCCATAGAGGGTGAAGTCCTTTTCGACTTCGATCCACAGATCGGTATCGGCCAGACGCACGCGGTCGCCCACGGTGGGGCCGGAACATGTCGGCATAGGCGCGACGGGAAATGCTGCCTCGATTCCAGTGCTCCATCACGCGGCCGGCAAAGCCATGACGCGGCGAAGACCTCCCAGCGCCACCAGTGGGTGACGGTGCGGGACTGCCCGGTTCGAAGCGCACGGCCGTGCCGGCGGCGATGTCCAGCCGGTAACCACGGGTGGGTTCGCGGTCGAACACCGGGGCGTCGTTGACTTCGTAGAAGTGATAGCGGAACCGACCAGCACGGGCGGTCACCGTGGTTGGCCACGGTGACGGCCAGCTGGCACGACCGGTATTGAGGGAAATGTCACCAGGCTGGACCCGGATTTCACCGGGAATCACGAAGGCGTCCTTGTGTGATGGGTGCAGATTTCAGGAGGCGTCGCGGGCATCCCTAGACGATGGGCTGCACGGTGACCAGCTTGGTGCCATCCGGGAAGGTGGCTTCGACCTGTACATCGGGAATCATCTCCGGCACCCTTTGCATGGCACGGGCACGGGTCAGCAGATGGCGGCCCGCCTCCATCAGCTGCGCGCACGGTTTTTTTCCATCACGCGCCCCTTCCATGATGGCTGCACTGATGTAGGCCACCGCCTCGGGGTAATTCAGCTGCAGGCCACGGGCCAGCCGGCGCCTGGCAGCAGTGGCAGCGGTGAAGAGCAGCAGTTTGTCTTTTTCTGCGGGGGTGAGTTCCATGGTGTCTGGTCGAAAAAGGTCTGGGCTGGGAACGCCTGGTCAAACGGGTGGAAAGAAAACGGGGGCAAGGATGAAAGGAGATGGGAAAGGGCCTGTTGCGGATGCCCCTGCCTGCCGTGCGAACGGATGTGCGTGCATGACCGGATCAGGTGCTCCAGATGCGCGGCGGACTGGGATCCAGCCCCATGACGGCGGGGCAGGGCGGCCCAGAGCTGCTGCTGCAGACGCTGGATGCAGTTCGTTGTCGCCGCCCAGCAGGCGCACCACCAGCAGGTCGCCCAGCAGGTGGCACCGGCCAGCGGCAGCGACGTGGCGCTCTCCCGCAGCAGCGCACGGGCCTGCGCGCCAGCAGGTTTTCATCCGCCGGGGTGAACATCGAGGGTGACAGCAGGGGCCGACCGGCGAGCTGGCAAGGTGGCCGCCCTGGATGCGCAGGTACTCGTGCAGCAGCGGCTGGCCGTCCCGATACACTGGCAAAAGCGGGCTGACCAGCTCGCCCCGGTCGAAGGCCCTGCATCACGGGCGGCCCAGCACAGCGTTTCCCAGCCGGTCAGCCGGGCGCCGCCATGCAGGTCGAAGCGGGTTTCGGTGCGTGCGCGTGCGCCGGGAAAGAGGATGGTGTCCTGCGAAGCCACCCAGCCGGGCGCCATCATCCAGCGAGAAATGCTGCCCGAGCGTGGCCTGCGCCTCGCGCTGCGGTAGAACTCGTGGCACCGGGCATGGTGATGAGGGTGTGCGGAGGATTCGATACGCACGTCGAGCTGCAGGATGTCTCCCCACCACGCCACCGGGCGGATGCGCAGGTAGACATGGCATACCGCCTCCTTCCGGATAGAAGGGCGCTGCACCAGCATCGGGCCTCGTGACGCTTTTTCCAGCAACACGGTGCGTGCCGCATGCCCCCTGCCCGCCGCGGTTTTCTGGTGCCGTGCGTGCGGCAAACCGCAGCTGCAGGTGCGTACGCCAGCCGCAAGCGGCGGTATCGGAATCGTGAACATGGAAACGACGAGGAAACGGCGGACTGAAACAGGCCAGTCATCACGTGGTGATAATCCGTCCGTCTGCGCATGCGGTCCGGGCGCATGTCTTCTGTTGTGGATGCACCACTTTTTCCCTACTGCCGACGCGGGCGGCCTGCCGGGCGCCCGTGCCGGACGGCATGCCCCCGGCGGCCCTGGGGAGCGCCCCTGTCATCACCGGCACACGGATTCCGGAGCCTGCGTGCGGGATTCCGGGAGTCGCGTGCATTGATTCCAGGCCTGCGCGCGTTTTCAGGGGCAGCGAAGGGACGGCGAGGGAACGGCAAGGGCGGCAGCGACGAACGACCCATAACGCCTGCCAAAACATCCCAAATGTGTCCACAACGCTTTAGAATGACCCTGCATGAAAAAGGCTAGCCCTGTTTGATCTGGACCACACTCGCCGCCCATCGACCCGACAACGAGTGGGGCGCTTCTGTGCCGTACCGGCCGTGTGCGCTGACGCGGCAGCCTTCAATGCCCGCATCGACGCTCTTCGAGCAGTACAAGCGCGGCCAGCTGATCCCGCCGAGCACCTGCGCTTCGTGCTGGGCGTTCTGGCGGGGCGGCCTGCCGACGAGATCGAGGCATGGCGGCGCGAATACATCGACACGGTCATCCGGCCCTCGCTGAACGCCGAGGCCCCGCCCGGTGGTAGAAGCACCTGACGCCGGAGACCTGTGCGTCATCGTCACGGCCACTCAACGCCTTCGTCACCCGCCCCATCGCCGGGCTGTTCGGGGTGCAGCACCCGCTGGGTGCCGAGGGTGAGGTGGGAAGCGATGGCTGCACACGGGCGAGCCCAGGCACGATCACCTTCCAGGCTGGCAAGCCTGTCCGCCCGCGCGAATGGCTGCAAGAACAGGGCTGACGCCGGACGATTTCGACGACTCGGCCTATTCCGATTCACGCAACGACCCGCCGATGCTGGAGATGGCCACGCATCCGTAGCCACCAACCTGATCCGGTGCTGCGCCAGACGGCGACCGTGCGCGGCTGACGATCATCGACCTGTTCCCTCGTATAGGTATCGTGTTCAACCGATTGTTCAAATGGATCGCCGGCCGGCCGGCTGACCGTGACACCCGGCCGCGGCCCGCACACCCGCCCGTCCTCGCGCCCGCATTCCAGCCGCACACCGCCGCCCCCTGCCTCCCAGCCCCAAGCCGCCCGAACCCTCGCATTCTCTCCGCCCAGTCGCTGATTTTCCCGCCAGCAGGTCTCCAGCGCCGCGCTGCGTACCTGCGAAGAGCTGCAACATGCCGGCTACAGCGCCTACATCGTGGGGCGGCGTGCGCGACCTGCTGCTGGGCCAGCCCCGAAGCGACTTCGACGTGGCCACCGACGCCTCCCCGAGGCGGTGCAGTCGCTCTTTTCGACGCGCGCGCATCATCGGCCGGCGTTTTCGCATCGTTCGCGTGATGTTCGGGCGCGAGACCATCGAGGTCACCACCTTCCGGCAGCCCATACCAACGGCCAGACCGACGCCCGCGGGCGGATGCTGAACGACAACGTGTTCGGCACCCGCGAAGAAGATGCCTACCGACGCGATTTCACCGTCAACGCCCCCTATTACGACCCGATCGCCGAGACGCTGATCGATCCGATGGGCGGGTGATGATCTGTCGGCCCGGCTGCTGCGCATGATCGGCGACCCCACCACCCGCCACTGCGAGGATCCGGTGCGGATGCTGCGCACCGTGCGCTTTGCCGCCGCGCTGGACTTCCGTGTCGATCCGCCCACGCTCCAGCCCATCCGCACGCTGGTCCCCGCTGCTGAGGAACGCGCGTCGGCGCGGCTGTTCGACGAGGTGATGAAGTTGCTGGAAAGCGGCCATGGCCTGGCCCGCCTCGCAGCGCTGCGCCACGAGGGCTGCACCACGGGCATCCCGCCGCCGTTGACACGCTGAGACGGACGTAGCTTTCTTACTTTCACCGAGGCGCTGACCCGCACCGATCCGCGCGCAGGGCAAGTCGGTCTCGCCCAGCTTCCTGTTCGCCTCACTGCTGCTGGCCGCAGGTGCGGGTGCGCTGGCAGCAGCTGCATGCCCGTGGCGAACACCTGTGCCGGCGCTGGACTCAGGCTATCTCGGAAGTGCTGGACGAACAGGGCACGAAGTTGGCCCTGCACTCGGCGCTACCAGCCGACATGCGCGAGATCGATGATGCAGCCCCGGCTGGAGTAAACGGGCTGCGCAAGTCGTTCACGCTGGTGACGCAGCTGCGTCTTTCGGGCCAGCCATGACTTCCCGCTGCTGCGCTGCACCTCGAACGAGGTCGATCCTGCACTGGGGGACTGGTGGACGGAGTTCATCGACGCGGATTCCTCGACGGCGGAACAGCTGGCGGCAGAAAAGCTCGGCAGCACCGGCAAGTCGGGCCGCAACACCTGGCAAAGCGCCGGCGGCGGCGCAAGAGCTGCTCGGCCGAGAATGGCATCAGGGCTGCCGAGGGCTGCGCGGCGGCTCGCCGGGGCGCCCCTGTGCCCTGACCATGACGACAGGAAACGGGACGACGCCCCGCGCGGCCTGGATCGGTCTAGGCGCCAAACTCGCCCAGCCGCATCGGCGAGTCCGAAGCGAAAACGCTGAAGCCGCGCGAGAAACGCATCGGCGAGCTGCCCGCACGCGAGTCGACGGCCGTTTCCAGCCCGTACGAGAGCGCACCGGTGGATCGGCGGCCCGCCCTTCATCAATCCGGTGCTGCGGGTGAAACCACTGCCCGCCCCGTCGCTCGCTGGAAGGGCTGCAGGCCATCGAACTGGCCTTCGGGCGTGAACGGCCGTTTCGCAACGCGCCCCGCACGCTGGATCTGGACCCGCTGCTGATGCATCGACTAGATCCGCACGGATGCGGTGCGCTGACGCTGCCGCATCAGCCTCGCACGAGCGGCTGTTCGTACCGATGCCGCTGGCCGAGATCGACGCCGACCTGCACGTACTCGTCTGGCATCGGGGCCACGGGCTGCGCTGACGCAGCTGACGGCCACCGAGCATGTGCATGATTGCCGGCGCTCGCCTGATCAGGAGCGCCCCGGCGGCCGAGGCCGCTTCCCTGCGCCCGCGGCTCCTCGCCTTCGTGCCCGACTGCATCATGCCGCGCCGCCGCAGCCTCCGGCGTATCCGGTCCTTGCCGGCTGCGGCAGCCTCGCCTGGTCCGCCTCCGCCCAACGTATCTCCCGGCAGGTTCAGCCTTTCGGCAGATCTGGCACTCACGAGCGCCTCTGCCACAGCTACCGCTTCTGCAGTTCTGCCGCCTGCCGCACACTGGCGGCATTTTCCGGCACCAGCTCGGGCGTCTCGTTGCTGACCGGTGCTCAGCACCTGCTGCGCGACAGCATGCCGACGAATTCGTCGTGCTCGCCCGTGACGGCCAGCGGCTGATCACTCTGCAGCAGGTGGCCCAGCACGGTGTCCCAGCCCGCCGTGGAGCCGCACCGAGCTTATCTCTCGACGTATTCGGACGTCGCGCGCGCCTTCCTTCCAGGGCATCGATGATGCGCCCGACGGTCAGCACGCCCCAGCCGCTTGCCGTCCAGCACCGGCGCGTAGTCGTACTTTCGCGCCCGCAGCTCAGGG